>ERZ791680.147-NODE-147-length-85465-cov-13.327983_pt1 | contig 85465 bp, 82 predicted proteins | sample MGYA00510051_ERZ791680 | MGnify/ENA primary metagenome ERZ791680 (study PRJEB30046, sample SAMN00715238) | human gut metagenome | study: EMG produced TPA metagenomics assembly of the A metagenome-wide association study of gut microbiota in type 2...
ATTTGTAGATTTTTATATAAAATTAGATATTATTTATAACAGCTTTAAGCCTCTATCTTTATTCATTATTTACATCTTTTATTATTTGATCTCTTTACTTTCTATTATATTGATAAAAATCATCAATGTCGGTTCTTTTAGTCTAAATTTTATTTTTGCCTTAATCTACATAAATCTATGTTTAATCTATTTTGCTTATCCATTTAGCTCCAATTTTTTAATTCACAATATTGCTTTTTACTTATCTTTTATCAATCTAGTTCTTTGTTATTCACTTTTAGCTAATACATTAAAATTTATTTTGCAAAATATCTTAGCTTACACGAATATCTTCAATCTTAGCAATTTATGGAAAGTAGCCCTACTTATCATTTTTTATTTTCTCAGTACCTTAACATTATTTTGCTATATTGGCAGTATTTATTATGTTAATGCCTACTCTATAAATAATCCAAATATCTTTGATTTATTTTATTATGTAGTCATTACTTTTGGCACAATGGGTTATGGTGATATTTATCCTACTTGCTATTATACTAAAGCAATCGCTATTCTTATTGTATTTACAAGTATAAGTTGTATAAGTATTATGCTCAGTAGTTTTCTTTCTGTTTCTCATGAAAAAAATAAATAAACTTACAAAAAAGAAGTTATACCTAAACATAGATATAACTTCTTTTTTATTATTCATTTCTAACTGTAACTAAAAATACACCTATAAAAATCAATATACTTCCTATCCAAAAATTCAAAGTGATTTGTTCATCTAAAATTAACCAGCCTAAAAAAGTCCCTACTATAGGTTGAAAAAAGAAAAATAATCCACTAGCACCTGCTTCCATCAATAAAAGACCTTTATTCCAAAGCAAAAATGCTCCTGCTGTAGATACTGCCCCTAAATATACTACCGAACCAATCGCTACAGGATTTAAGATTTCATCCCATGGCAATAAATCTAATGTCGGTATATTAAGTGGTGCTAAGCATACAATTCCTGTTATTACAGCATAAAAATTTATTAATAATGGCGGATATTTACTAGGTATCAATTTTAACATTACAGACATCAATGCCCATGTCAATGCTGCTATGGTAGAAAAAAGTACACCTAATTGTTTATCAAAATCCATATTATCAACGCCAGCAATCATGATTACACCGACAGTGGCTAAAATAACGGATAATATTTTACGCAAAGTGATTTTTTCTTTTAAAAGCCATACAGCAAAAATCAACATAAATGCTGGTGTCGCCGAAGTAACAACTGAACCCATCTGTGCTGAAGAATACATTGTTCCATATTCTTGAGTAACAATAGAAATAGTATGTCCTATTATCCCTATACTGATTAATAATAATATATCTTTTTTATCTATTTTTAGATTAACGCCTTCATAGATTACAACCATTGATAATACCACAAAGGCTACTAAATAACGAAACCATACTAACGGTATTGGCGGTATTATATCCACTACTAATTTTACAGCTACAAACATACCGCCCCAAATACTAGCTGCTATGGTTAAAAAAATTCCTCCTAATACTCTATTTGGCATTTTCAACTCCCTCTACTTCTATTTTTCTATGTAGCTATTTGCTTATGAAATTCATCATAAACAAATAGTTTTTTTATTTTTGTAAACGCTTGTTTATCATTGGCCAAATATCTTTAGTCTCAAAACCTTTTCTCCATGAGGCTACTCCTGCAAGTTTATATTTTTTGACTAAATCTACTTTTAAGCGCAAAGAATTTACATCTTCTTTCCATACACGATATATTTTTCCATCTTCATGATAAGCAAAATATATCTGACCTTCATTTTTTAGCCAAATAGGATATTTGTCTTTTTCTTTCATTAATTTATTGGCATCTTCCATATTTAAGGTTTTAGCCGATACATTACCTTCATAATCTTCTTCCCATAAGCGCATATACAAAGGAATTCCTAAGATGATTTTTTCTGAAGGGACTTGCTCTGTTAAATCTTTTACTCCATTTTCCACCCAATTTAATGATGCTACTGACCCTGCTGTTTTAGATAATCTACCATGCTCATCATATGCCATCAAAACAAGATAATCTACATATTCACCCAATGCTTTTCTATCATAACATTTAGACCAATTTTCCATATCTGAAGCCACCGTTATATCCATAGAGATTATAACTTCATCTTGATGTAGTGCCTCAGTTACTTCTTTCATAAATTCAGTCAATTTATCTCTATCTTCATCATAGATATTTTCTAAGTCAAAATTATAGCCTTCAATATTATAACGATGTGCATAAAATATCAATTGACGAATGATATAATCCTTTGCCTTTTTATCATTTAACCATTTATGTGTCATTTCGGCATTAAAATCATTATGAATTAATGGCCATATTTTATAACCTTTTTCTCTTGCATTTTTCAAATAATTTATATCTATTTTATTTTGAATATGCCCTTGTTCACTATCAATTACAAACCACGATGGTGATATGACATTTACTCCTGGAATCTTATCAATTTTTGATAAATCATTTTCTTCATCAATAACTGGTTGCCATACTAAATTTATTTTTTCTGATGTTTCTTTAGATAAATTATCATTTTGACCTGCTAAACATATTGATATCATCATCATATATATTCCCAAAGTCATATAGATAATTTTTTTACATAAATGCAACTGCTCTTCCCTTCTCCTTATATCAATCATTATTTGCTATAGATTTTTTCTTTTAAAGCTATACCTGTAGGTGTAGTAGCTAGACCGCCAGTAGCTGTTTCGCGTATACTTTTTGGCATAGATTTGCCAATGCGATACATAGCATCAATTACTTCATCTACTGGTATCACTGATTTTATACCAGCAAGGGACATATCTGCTGCCAAAATCGCTACTGTCGTTGCAAATCCATTGCGTTTTACACAAGGAACTTCCACAAGCCCTGCCACAGGGTCACAAGCTAAACCTAATAAATTTTTAATCGCTAAGGCTACTGCATTGCCAATCTGTTCTGGAGAGCCACCTGCAAGATGAACTAACGCTCCCGCTGCCATACCAGCTGCTGAACCGCATTCAGCCTGACAACCACCTTGAGCACCTGCAATCATGGCATTATTTTCAATCACCATGCCAATACCTGTCGCTGTAAATAATGCATTACAAATCTGCTCATCATCATAATTATAATGATTTTGAGCAGCAATTAAAGCCCCTGGAACAATACCACAAGAACCAGCTGTTGGGCAAGCAGCTATTTTCCCCATAGCAGCATTTGTTTCTGCTACAGCTACTGCATAAGAAGCTGCTTCTTTGACAAAATCGCCAGCAAAACTATCTTTAAATGTGAATAATTTTTGAGCATCTCCGCCGACCATGCCACTGACAGATTTTTGCGTATTATTTATACTTTTTTCTGCTGACTCTTTCATTACTTGCCAAATAGTTTGCATATTTTCTTTAATATAAATCACAGATTTAAAACTATGTGTTGCTTCATATTCTACAACGATATCATCAATAGTTCGCTCTTGAGCATTTGCTATATCTATCAAATCTTGTATGCAAGAAAAATTTATCACAAAATCACCTCATTAAATAGCATCAATTCGCAATACTTTTTTTACACCAATAACTCTACTGCAAGCTTTTACTGCCTCATCAGAAATTGTATCATCAACTTCAATATTCATCAAAGCTTCTGCTCCTCTTTCGCTTCGAGAAACTTTCATATAGGCAATATTAATATTATAGCGTGCTAAAGCTGCAGTAACACCATTTACTACACCTGGCATATCTTGATGTACGATAATTATTGATGGATATTTCCCACTTAATTGTACTTCATAATTATTAACAGCAGAAATAATTATATTGCCTCCGCCAATGGACGCACCTGTAACTTCTATTTTTCTATCTGTTACACCTATCAATTCTATAATAGCTGTATTAGGATGTGCATCTTCTAAATCCACTTTAGAAAAATTAAATTCAATATTTTTCTCTTTGGCTATTTCTAAAGAATTACGTATTCTTTCATCATCTGGTTTAAAACCCATTATACCTGCAATCAAAGCTCTATCTGTACCATGACCTTTATATGTTTGCGCAAATGAACCATATAATTTTATATTTATAATTTTTACTTCTTCACCTAAGATAGCTCTAGCCATCAATCCCAATCTCACAGCACCTGCTGTATGTGAACTTGATGGCCCTATCATTATTGGCCCAATAATATCAAATGCACTTCGCATTATTTCTCCTCCTTAATATTAAAATTTAAATTTTTTATCTTCATCTCCCAATGGTTTATCTTTATCAGGATTATTTTTTAAACTAGGTATGATATTTTTTACATCTTCTTTTGCCTTATTAAAAATATTTTTATATTTATCAGCATATTCGCTAATATCTGGCATGTCATCTTTTATCCATGCATTAGCAGCCTTACCTACAGCATAAGTTACAGCCATACCGATTGGAATTTGTAATGGTGGAAATGGTATCAAAGTCGCTAAACTTTGACCTACAAATGTACCACCTAAAGCTCCTACAAAAGCACAGCTAGCCGTTTCATCGAATTTTTTATCATATACATTTGCTATGCGTTTTATCAAATAGATTTCATTAGCAGCTAGAGCAATTTGACCAAGTATAGGTGCTACGACAATTACGCCAGCTCTAGCAGCAGCCCAGCGACATAAAGATTCTACTTCTTGCTCTATTTCCTCTTCCGATTTTCCTAGGTTCATTAAATCTTTATTCATCAAAAACACTCTCCTTTTATAAAATTTATATCCTAAACTATATATTTTCTCTTTATATAATTAGCTCTTTTTCTCGTCAATCCTCTTATTTCTAATTAAAACAGAAAATAAGAAAAAGCTCAACTATCTATCATTATTTTAGATAATTGAGCCTTTATTTTATCAAAATAATTAACCTATACTAAGTGGCAATACATAACAATAAATTGTAATAAAATGAGCTGCACTGCCTAAAATCACAAAAACATGCCAAATAACATGATTATATGGTATCTTGCGGATTAAATAAAAAATCGCACCAATACTATATAAAACACCACCAGCTACAAGCCACCAAATAGCTTCTACAGACAAAGTATCAAGTAGTGGATTTACGATGGTAACAGCAAGCCAACCCATGACTAAATAACAAATAGTACCAATGACGCGGAAACGATTATAAAAGAAAATTTGAAATACTATTCCCGCTAAAGCCAATCCCCAAACTACGCCAAATACAGCCCAGCCCAAAGTACCATATAGAGCTATCAAAGCAAATGGCGTATAATTGCCTGCAATTAGTAAATATATTGCCGAATGGTCTATACATTTAAACACAGATTGCACTTTTTGACTGCAAAAACTAAAACTATGATACAGTGTCGAAGCTAAATATAATAATATCATGGAAACACCATATACTATGATACTTGTTAAATGCAAAATTCCTTTATCATAGCCATAATACAACATTGCAACCAAACCAATAACTGCTAGTAGCGTTCCCACTCCATGGGTAATCGCATTTAAAATTTCTTCTATTTTTTTTGTGGACTTATATACATATTCTGTACTCATTTTATCGCCTTCTTTCCTACAAGCTTTAAATCTTTTTAACATCAACATTATATCACAATAAAAAATTATTAATAGATAGTATTTACATATTAATTTAATAGGTTTTAATTCTAAAATATAAAATACTATACTTATCAACTCTCATGATGTTTTTCTTATTTTAAAGCATATTATAGGAATTTATTATCTATTTTTATCAATTAAAAGTTTTTATAGATATATATCTAAATTAAATATTAACCTATTTATAAACTATGATTTTTAAGCCAATCTGACCATAAAACTTGGAAATTATTCTGATGATTTTCCTGTACATATTGATAGAAAACTTCTATCATTTTTGCTTTTTGATTATAATAAGGCGCCTTCCAATTACTGCTAGCGGAAATATCTTCTGTATATGCCACATAATTTCCACCTAATAATAATTGACGATATAATATATCTTTTAATGGCACCTGTGGATTTTTCATCATATCATACATTGCTAAAAATGTTGTTGTTCTTCCTTTACCAGCTTCACAATGAAAATGTAGCCATGCATCTTTAGGCAAAGATTTATATAGTTTGATAAATTCATCTATATTTTCAGGACTTGGCCAAACATGGTCAGTTGCTGTTATTCTCATATAATGTAAATTATTTTTCTTCACTAGATTTTTTTCAGTTGTTACTGTTTTTATCAAAGAAGTATCTACTTCATCAGCATTTTTATCGTCATCTAAAGTAGCTCTTTTTGTGTTTTTATTGAGATTAGCCTTCAATAAATTCATTTCCTGACGAATAATTTCTTCTCTTGATTTTCCTATATTCGCCCAATCTCGTTTACCATACCAGCTAACAGCATCATTATTAAAAAATCCATGATTTTCCTGTCTTAAATCCACTATATAAATATCTTTAGCGCCATTTTCCTGCAAAGCTTTAGTTAAAGCGGAAAATTGATTTAAAGAAAATTGCGCACTACCTGAAGCTTGTAGTTCATCTAAACCTTCTCTTATAGGCACATAATTAACATCAATTCCATATTTATCACTTGCCTTTTTGAACTTATCCTTTGATGTACGAAAATTTCTAGGCAAATTATCATCATCTTTAGCATCTATGCGCCAAAGATAACCTTTATACTCTGCTGTATCTTTTATGTCTTCCACATCAATTGTTAAATTAGATTTTATTTCCATAGCTTGTGCATTTGCCAAAGAAGGTACTGTCATAAATTGCATAATACAAATTAAACTCAATAATAAACTTAAATATTTCAGTTTCATTTTTATCACCTCATATTTAAGTTTAATCATATATATTTTAAAAGACAATAAAAAACTCATAATAAATAGTTTTTGTACGAAAATATTTCTAATATAACTATCTATTATGAGTTTTATTTTTTATTTTAATTCATTTTTAACAATATAGATAATCCATTCAGCTACATTTGTAGAATGGTCGGCTATACGTTCTACATATTTACCAATCATCAAATAATTGAGATATGCCTCTACATTTTGTGGATTTTCTTTAATCAATCCAGCTATATCTTCACGAAATCTTTTAAAGTAATTATCTACTACATTATCTGTTTCAATAATTTTTTTAGCTAAATCAACATCAGAATCTCTGAAACATTTTACGCTATCAAAAACCATTTCACGCATAACATTTACCATATCACCAAAATAATCTGGCAATGTTACAGTTTCTTCTTTTGCTAAGCTCATAGTGTATTTAGAGATATCTGCACAATGGTCAGCCATACGTTCAATATCACCAATCATTTTCATGATGGAAGCAATTTCACGCCAGTCTGTAGCTACAGGTGCTTGAGTCAATACTAAACGCAAACATTTTTCATTGATATCATGTTCAGCTTTATTAAACCATACATCATTTTTTATGATTTTTTTTGCTAAAATCTCATTTTTTTCTACTAAATTGTTTATAACTTCATCTAAAGTTTCTTGAAGTTGTGCTCCTACTAATTCTACATCTCTAATTAAACAATCTAATTCATTTATATATTTTATTCTATTAGCCATTTTTATCTCCTTTAAATAAACGCACTATACAAATCAACCAAATCTACCAGTAATATATTCTTCTGTTTTTGGATTTTTAGGATTTGCAAATAACTCTGTAGTTTCTCCGTATTCGATTAACTCACCTAATAAGAAGAATGCTGTTTTATCGGATATACGGCTTGCTTGTTGCATATTATGTGTAACGATTACAATTGTATAATCCTTTTTCAATTCAAGTGCTAAGTCTTCAATCTTCATTGTGGAAATTGGGTCAAGAGCAGAAGTAGGTTCGTCCATCAAGATAACATCTGGCTGAACTGCTAAAGTTCTTGCAATACATAAACGCTGTTGTTGACCACCAGATAAACCAAGTGCAGATTTATTTAAGCGGTCTTTTAATTCGTCCCAAATAGCAGCTTGACGAAGACTTCTTTCTACGATTTCATCTAATTGGCTTTTTTTGCGAATACCATGAATTCTTGGTCCATAAGCTACATTATCATAGATGCTTTTTGGGAATGGATTTGGCTGTTGGAATACCATACCTACACGATGACGAAGTGTAATAGAATCCATTTCTTTATAGATATCTACACCATCTAAATGAATTCTGCCTGTTACTTTTACACCATCTTCTAAATCGTTCATGCGATTTAAAGTTTTTAAGAATGTAGATTTACCACAACCAGATGGCCCAATAAGAGCAGTAATTTCATTTTTCTTGATTTCCATATCAATGCCTTTTAAGGCTTTAAAATTACCATAGAATAATTCCAAATTATCAACATTAAATTTTATATCAGCGTTATTAGCCACGTTTATTTTCCTCCATTTTTCTTATCAAGATAACTACTTAAAAAACGAGCACCTATACTAAATGAAAATACCATTATCATCAAAATTGCTGAGGATAAATTTGCAATATCTGCAGCATTAGGAGCTAAAGCTTCTGTTCTTGATGCCCAGATATTAAGTGCTAAAGTTTCCCCTGGTCTAAATGGATTGAGCGGACATGTTGGGGAAAAAATATTCCAATTTGACCAAACGATATCTGTACTCATACCTGCAGTATATAAAAGTGCAGCCGCTTCACCAAAGCCACGACCAGCAGCTAAGATTACACCTGTCATAATACGAGGCATACAAGCAGGAAGCATTACATAACGGATAGTCTGCCAAAGTGTAGCCCCCATACCCATACTACCTTTTTTATACCCAGGAGGTAATGAGCGGAAAGCATCTTCTGTTACTGTTGTAATCAAAGGTAAACTCAAAATAGATACAGCTAAAGCACCTGCAAATAAATTCCATTGAGAACCTGTCATTACAATAAATACTAAATAACCAAATAAACCTACAACGATAGATGGCAATGAGGATAATGTTTCAATACAAATTCTTAAAAATTTTGTAGTTTTTCCTGGTTTTGCATATTCAGCCATATAAATACCAGCTGCAATCCCAAGAGGAACACTTACAAGTAAAGATAAAAATACTAAATAAATAGTGTTAAAAAATAGATTACCTATACCATTTCTAGTAAAGGAAAACATATTCGGAGTAAAATTTGCAAAGCCTTTAATAATTACATATAAAGTAAAAGCCAACAATAATAATAAGAAAAAACCAGCGACAATATAAAAGAAGCCAGTCATAAATTTATCCATAAATTTGGCTCTTTGAATTACGCTCATGCCTTATGGCCTCCTTTAGCTGAAATATAATGAATAATGAAGATAAATACTAAGGAAATGATGAATAACAATAAAGCCATAGACCATAAAGCTATATTGTATTCACTGCCTTCCATAGCCCCACCCATATCAGAAGCAATAGCTGCTGTTAAGTTTGTAGTTGGGGATAAAAGACTTTCTGGAAAAGCTTTCATCTTACCGATAACCATTGCTACTGCCAAAGCTTCACCGAATGCACGAGCAAGACCTAAAACAATAGCAGTCATCAAACCGGATTTAGATGCTGGTATTACAACTTGACTGATTGTCTGCCAACGAGTAGCACCCAAACCATAAGATGCTTGACGGAAAGATTTTGGAATACTTCTAATCGCATCAGCAGATAAGCTAGTAATTGTTGGATAAATCATTACTGCTAAAACAATACCTGCTGCTAGTACAGAAAAACCAAATTTTAAATCAAATAAATCTTTGATAAATGGAACTAAAATTGTAAGACCAATCCAACCATATACAACAGAAGGAATACCTACAAAAATTTCTACAGCTGGTTGAAGAATTTTTCTACCAATCCCTGGAGAAATTTCTGTCATGAAAATCGCACTTGCAATACTAAATGGTGTTGAAATCAAAAGTGCTAAAGCACAAGTGATAATTGAACCAAAAATGAATATTGCTGCACCGACTTTACCGCCACCTTGAGCATTATCGGCTGGTGCCCATTGTGAAGAAAATAAAAATTCACCCACGCTATGACCATATGTAGTGAATATACCTACACCTTTGTAGCATAAAAATGCCCCAATGGCTAAGGTTATAATTATCATTAATAAACCGCAAGCTGTGATAATCCCTCGCCAAATATTATTTTGACGATATACAGCTGTATGTGATGATTCCATTTTGACACTCCTTTGATAAAAATTAGCATTTATTTTGGCAAAAAAAATGGGCGAAAATTCATTCGCCCAATTTTCTATTCTAATTATCTCTGAACTTGCATTTTGCTAGTTACACCGTAACCTTGAGCTTCCATGGATTTACCATATTCATCAGACATAATGAAATCTAAATATGATTTTACAGTAGCATTAGGTTCGCCTTTAGTATACATATGTTCATAACCCCATACAGGATAAGTACCATTGTATGTGTTTTCTAAAGTAGGAGCTACACCATCAACAGAAACAGTTGCAACATCTTGATTGTTTACAAGATAAGATAATGCTACATAACCAATTGCACCTTTGTTATCTTTAATGCTCTGAAGTAAAGTACCAGAGTCATCTGTTTCTAAGGATTTATTAGAAGCTTCTTCAGCTCCACCTAAAGCAAATTCTTTAAATAATGCACGAGTACCAGATGTAGACGGACGAGTGATTAATACGATTTCTTCATCAGGACCGCCAACTTCTTTCCAGTTTGTGATTTTAGCAGTGAAAATATCTGTTAATTGTTGTTTTGTTAAAGATTTTACAGTTGCTGCAATATCTTTATTTACTACTGGAGCCATTGTTACAACGCAAACTTTATGGTCAACTAAACCATCAGCTACAGCTTTATCAAGTTTTGTATCAGCAGCTACATCAGAGTTACCGATATCTACAGAGCCATCAGCAACTTGTTTAAGACCTGTACCAGATCCGCCACCATTTAATGTGATAGAAACTTCTGGATGTAATTCTTTAAATTTATCAGCAGCGTCTTTAGCTAAAGGTAATAACGCAGAAGAACCTGATCCTGTAATACTACCAGAAAGACTGCTAGAAGATGCAGCTTTATCATTAGAAGCAGTATCACTACCACAACCTAAAATACTAAGAGACATCATTGCGACAACGCCAAGAGATGCTAATTTTTTCCAATTCATAATACCTTAATCCTCCTAAAAATACCTTGCAATTAATTTGTTGTACTTAGTATACTCACTCAATGTAAAGTTACAATGACTTTTCTGTAAAATTTAAAATAAATATGACAGAATTAATTTATAATTCTCTTACAATGTGAAGAAAATGTAAAATTTTTTACAAATAGATTTTAAATTTAACAAAGATAAATAAAATATTTTCCAGTTTTTGACAAATCCTTGACAATTGACTTTTTGACTAATATACTTAAAATATGAATGTATTTTAGTTTTAACAATATAAGGAGAAAAATTATGCGTTGCACAAAATGTAATCACGAATTAGATGAACATGGTATCTGTCCGAATTGCTATCATATCCACGATGTGCAAACTATGAGTAATAGAGAAATCAATAATTTTGATGGTATTACAATCGAAGACGAAAATAATTATCGCAAAGAAACAACTCAAGAAAATCAGCAACAATATCAACAATCTTATAATAATAGATATTATCGTTCACCACGTTCTAGTGGCATAAAAGTCCGTTATATTAATCTTGGAGGAAAATCCTCTTCTAGCTGGCTCACTCGAGGTTTAATGGCTATTGGCGGTATTGCTATCATTGGCTTTTTCTTTTTTGTCGCACTACCTGCACTTTTAACCTTACTTGGCGTCGGAGTCGTAGCTTGGCTTATCTTTCATTTCTTTAAACGTTAAAAAAACGCTTATATTACTACAAATAATTAGTAATATAAGCGTTTTATTTTTATAAAAATTTCTCCATTACATAGTTTTTAAATAAAATATTTTGTTTTTCAACATATTGCTCTTTATTTACGATATATCCTCTATCTAGAAAAAATTTTTTAGCAGTTATAGATACATGACTATATAAAGATATTTGACCTTGTTTTTTAGCATGATTTTCTATTTTATCCATTAATCTAGTTGCTATTTTTTGTCGCTGATAATCTTTTGCTATATATAATCTATCTACATAATTTTCATCTAAATCGACAAAGCCCACTATCTTTTCTTTATCTATAGCTACCAATGTATAATGGCTTAACAAACTCAAATGCCAACTTTTTTCATCAATATTTTCAGGTGCCCATATTTTTACCTGCTCTTGTGTATAATCTTTACTATTTATACTATGCACAGTTTCTTTAAATAAAAAAATAATATTTTTTAAATCATTCTTTTGATAATTTCTTATATACATAATCGCCTCAATATCATTGCCAATTATCATAATCTTTGTCTAAGAAAATTCGCTTTCGCTCTTGATTATAATATGGATTTATAATACTTCGCGTTTCCTGAAATTCTGGTGTTTTTATCCCTGTAATATCTAAAATAGTATGAATTAAATCATCTGTCATATATTTTTTATCTACAGAAGCTCTAATCTGTGCATCTACTAGAGGATATTTCTGCTTAAATGTCTCTGTAGTATAAATAACAAATGGTATTTCTAACATAGATTTAGTAGGATTATCATCACTATGACCATTGAAATTTTTCAAATCATAGACTTCTTCACCATGGTCTGGCATATAGATAACTATAGCATCTTTATCCTTAAAAGCTTCCATAACTTGAGTTACAATCGTATCATTATATAAAATAGCATTATCATACTGTGCTCTTTTCGTTTTTGCTTCCTGCGTTTTTATTATTCCCTTTGTTTCATCTACATCAGAAAACTTAGCAAAATCTGGCGTATATCTATTTTCATATTCACCATGACAACCCATTAAATGCAATACATAAAAATTCTTATCACTATTATTATTCATGGCTTCATATAATAAAGGCAATAATTCACCATCAGCACGATAAGATTTCTCATATGACTGTCTAATTCCTGTAAATTTCTTATAATCACAGCGATTAGCATAAGCAAGTGCCACATTTGCCCATTGACCTGAAGTCTCTTGATTAGATAGCCAATACGTTTTATAACCTGCTTTTTTCATGATATCAAATAAATTATTACACTCATACCATTTATTTGTGGCTTCATAATTGTGAAAAGTAAATACTTCACGAAGTGAACCAATAGTATAAGCATGGGGACTGATTACATCTTTAAAAACATAGAGCTCATTATTTTTAGCCATCTTATCCATCTTTGGCGTTGTTTCTAATGGATAACCATATAAACTCATATGACCTTTTGATGTTGACTCACCTAAAATAAATACAATATTTGGTATATCTCTGCCCTTATCCACTATCTGCACATTATTTTGCATATTTGTATAAATTTCACGAAAGGCTATTGCATCTTCTACAGCTTGCTCTACAGGTGCTATAAGCCTTGTAAAAGTCAAACATTCTGTGAGATTTTTCTCAGGTATGATTACATAAAATAAACTATATAAACAAAAATAAGGTAAAAATAAAATAACTAATTTATTATTTAAGTTTACTTTTCTACTTATATAATTTAATAAATAAATGATTAAAGCTAAAGCAATTATAAAAATCAAATAGCTCCAGGAAAAATACATAGTGATAAATTCTATCGTTTCATGAAGATTTGTACCAATGATTACACTTATTATCCCAGCTGTAGTAAAAGTATAATATTTACCAATTATAAATAATTCCATCAAAGATAAAATCATGCTTATACTTAAAATAAAATACTTCAAGCATTTTTTCAATTTACCATGTAGAAAATTTATAATTAATCCCATGAAAATAATCACGCTAAAAGGCTTAAATAAACCGCCTATAGCATTTTCATATTGATTATATAAACAAAACAAATATAAATATGGCATAAAATTGAATATCATCATTAAACTAATAAAGAAAAACTCTTGTTCTATGACTTTAAATATTTTTTGCCAACATAAATCTATTATTTTTGCAGGGCTTAATATTATATTTTTAAAACCATTATATATTTTTTTCAAATTTAATTTAAATTTATCTATTAAAATCAATTATAACGTCCTCTTATAAAAATTAAAAAATCCTTAGTATACTGTTTTATTATACTAAGGATTTTAGATTTTGCTATATATTTTTTAGTTTTTTATTATTTATTATTAAGAAATTCTGCTACTTTTTTCATTGCAACTTCTGCAGCATCAATAGTTTTTACAATATCATCATCACTATGAGCGCCAGACATGAACAATGTTTCAAATTGAGATGGAGCAAGATATATTCCCTGTTCAAGCATAGACATGAACCATACGCCAAAAGCTTCTTGATCAGAGCTTTCAGATGTAGCATAGTCATATACATCATTTTCATTGAAGAATACACCAAACATTGAACCTGCTTGATGAAGTTGTACTTTTACACCTGCATCTTTAGCTGCTTTGGCAAAACCTTGTAAAACATGTTTTGTTTTAATAGATAATTCACGTGTATAATCAGCTTTACCCCATGCTGGGTCAGCAGAAATTATATCAAGTGTAGCAATACCCGCAGTCATAGCAAGTGGATTTCCACTCAATGTACCAGCCTGATAAACTGGGCCTTTTGGTGATACACAATCCATGATTTCACGTTTACCACCATAAGCTGCTACAGGAAGACCACCACCTATAATTTTACCTAAGCAAGTCAAATCAGGTCTAATTCCATAAGCTGCTTGAGCACCATTTAACGCTACTCTAAAGCCACACATTACTTCATCAAAGATGAGTACAGTACCATGTTTTTCTGTTTCTTTGCGAAGTGTAGATAAGAAGCCTTGTTTTGGAAGTACAAGACCCATATTACCTGCAACTGGTTCAACGATTACAGCTGCAATTTCATCGCCTTGTTCATTCATCAAATTAACAAAAGCTTCAATATCATTATATGGAACTGTAATTGTATCTTTAGCTGTCCCTTTTGTTACCCCTGGGCTATCTGGCTGACCAAAAGTAGCTGCACCAGAACCAGCTTTTACAAGTAAGCTATCAGCATGACCATGATAACAACCGATGAATTTTACAATTTTATCACGACCAGTATAACCACGAGCCACACGAAGAGCGCTCATTGTAGCTTCTGTACCTGAATTTACCATGCGAATTTTTTCAATAGAAGGCATTAATTCTATTACTTTTTTAGCAAGTTGTGTTTCTAATAATGTAGGTGCACCGTAACTTGTACCACGAGTTGTTGCTTCTTGAATTGCTTTCACTACATTTGGATGAGCATGACCAACTATCATTGGACCCCAAGAGCCTACATAATCAATATATTCATTACCATCAATATCATAAATTTTACTGCCACTAGCCTTAGCTATAAAAGGTGGATCACATTTCACTCTAGCAAAAGAGCGTACAGGGCTATTTACCCCACCTGGCATAACTTCTTTAGCCTGCGCAAAAGCTTGAGAAGATTTTTCTAAATTAAGCATATATTCATCTCCAATACTTATAAAAATTTTATCAAATATAAGCTATTACTAAGCAAATATTATATCATAAAAGCTATAAACTCGCTTTACTTTCTTATCTATCATCTATTCATAAAAAATTTTCATTCAATCATCTACTTCATGTGCTGTCAAAAAAATCATAACTTCTGTATCACTTTTACTCTTTTGTATATGTTTAAATAAATTGCCTAATATTGGAATATCTCCTAAAAAAGGAATTTTACTCATTTGTTTTGCTTCATCACTACCAATCAAACCGCCAATTACCATAGTTTGACCATCTTTTAGGCGAACTATCGTATCTGCTGAACGCTTTTGGAAACGATATGCTTTCATATCTTCTACATACATTGGCGAACTTACCTCTGTATGTACTTTTACTGTGATTATGCCATCTTCATTTACTCTTGGTGTACATTTTAAAATAATACCAGCTTCACGATATTTTATTGAAGTTGTAGTTGTTGAATTCGTTGTGGATACAGTAGGCACAGGAACTTCACTGCCTATATTAATCACAGCTTCTTTTCCCTGTATGGTAGTGATGTTTGGACGCGCTAAAATATTTGCCTTGCCATCACTTATCAAAGCATCTATCTTAGCAGCATAATAAAATTCATAAGGATAGCCATCTACACCTTTGCCAAAGCGAATTACCCCAGGAATATTTTCATCATCATTCCATTTACGTGTTACTTCATCTACAGGTAAATAATCTGTTATTTCTTCTTTTGAACCATCTTCATTTATTACTGTATGCTTTACTGTATCATAAGTTATTTCATGCTCTGGTGATTGGGGAAGTTTAGACCATTCCCAGCTCACACCTAAATCTTTAGCAGCATCTTTTTGAATAGCCGTTACTTTTGCTTCTAATGAAACTTGTTTTTGCGGTTTGTCTTGTTCTTGTAAAAAATTTTTTATCTGTTCATATTGTTTCAAAGTTCCATAAAAACTTATTGTATTTTCGCTTTCATCAATCATCACTTTATTATTTATAGCTGTTTTTTTATCTTTATCATCTATTTTATCAGTCAAATTGCCTGTTAACATCAAATTTATAGTTTGTGCTATTTTATCTAATTCTAAATAATTTATCTGCACTGTATATAAATTTATATCTTTATCTCCTTTGCTTATATAAATGACATTATCTTTAAATTGATACGTATAATTATTATTTTCCGCGATAATCTTTATCATATCTTGAGCATTTATATTACTCAATTTTACAGATACATTTCCTTGTACTTCATCACTTATTACTATATTTAAATTATTTGCTAAAGCTATATTTGTGAGTAAATTTCTAATATCTACATCTACTGCTTCTAATTCATTAGCACTTACAGATACTATATTGCTACAAATTATCCCTAAAATTACAGTCAATAGTATCAAGTATTTTTTAATTAAATTTTTCATCATTAACTCCTAAGCTATTACATTAAACTCTTTAGCTTTAAGTTAAAGGGCATTTTACTTCTTTTCCTGTGCTTTCTTGCAAAATTAAATTATTTTGTCCAATCGCTAAAATTTTTATATCATTTACCATATCACCTTGTCGCACTCTATATATTTTGTCATTTATGCTAAATAAAGCTACTTTATCTTGATTAAAATCCAAAATAGCTTTTAATTTATATACATTTTGCTCATTTTCTATTGATTTTTTTACCTTCTTTTCATTTTGATTTATCGTTGATATTTGCTGTTGCTGTGTTTTCATTTCTATATTTTCATTACTTGTATTTACTTTATTTTTTTGTTTTTCTTCGATTGTCATTATTTTACTATCTGATTTTTCTTCATGTTCAAATGAAAAAGGATTTTTTATTGTCGATATATCTTTATCCATGTTATAAATCATCTTACTATTTTTATTTTTTTCCTCATCTTCACCATTTGCTGAAATAATCGTATTTTTATTTTCTACTTTTTCACTTACAGCTATTTTTGTTTTTTCTCCACCACTAAAACAATAAATAATAGCTACTATTATTACTAATATACATATTATTACCTGTTGCCATTTCTTTGGTAAATTATTCAATTTTTGAAGTTTTTCTCGTATAAATTCTTTATATTTCACCATAATAAACCTCTTTAAAAATGACAAAAAGAGGATACAAATGTATCCTCTTTCTAAAATCAACTGCAAAAATTAAAAATTATTGTTTAGCTTTTAATTCTTGAAGTTTAGGTCCCATTATGCGTTTGTAAGCTTCTACACCTGGTTGGTCAAATGCGTCAACATTTGCAAATTCACCTTCGTAAGCAACGGACATAGCAAGCATGTATAAGAGTTCACCTAAATGATAAGCATTCATTTCAGGTAAGCTGAATAATGCATTGAAACGTTTGTTAGAAGCAAGAGCATCAGCATTGGACTGACGAGCAACTTCTAAAGCGTCACCCATTGTTACGCCAGAGATATCAGCAAGTTTTTTAACTTCTGGGAATACGTTAGGAATTACTAAATCATTTTCCCATTTTTCTACACGAATGAACTGAACAACTTTATCAAGCATACCTTCTTGATGTTGTTGAGTCTGAGAGTGCATGTCACGTGTACCAAGAGCAACAACTGGAGTACGACCATAGCATACTTCATTGCCTTCTTTGTCGAATTGTTTTCCTAAAGATTCAGCTAATAACTGAATGTACCACATGGATAAGGATTCAAGATAATCGCCATATGGCATCATAACTTCAATATGACGACCATATTTTTCAGAAGCGATGTATTTTAAAGCAGCATTTAACATTGCTGGGTTTTCCCAAACATTGTCAGATTTACAAGCTTCGTCCATATCTCTTGCACCGCGTAAGAATTCATCAATATCAAAGCCAATACAAGCAGCTGTTGTAAGACCTACATCTGTAAATACAGTGAAACGTCCGCCAACTCCGTCTGGTACAGAGAATTGTGGCCAGTTATGGTCAATAGCCATCTGTTTTAATAATGTTGGTTTTTCAAGGTTAGGATCAGTTACTGCTACAACTTCTACTTCAATCTGTGGATTTTTCTTCAATGCATCATAAACTACCATGAAGTTAGACATAGTGTCGAGTGTTCCACCAGATTTAGAAATTACGATGAGCATTACTTTATAGTTGCGTTTGTAATGAGTTTTTGTAATTTCTGCGCAATCTTCAAGATTATCAATTAAATCTTTTGTACGACGTGGGTCAATATTGTTACCGCTGAAATAGAATTTTGGATAACCATTTCTTTCTTCAGTGGATTTGCTATTCCAGAATTCACCACATTGAATATCGAATAACACTTTGTTACCAAGATAAGAACCACCGATACCTAAAGAAACAACTGCATCTACACGATTTCTTACAGATTCACGTAAATCTTGAAGACGTTTCATAGATTCAGGAGAATTCAAAGGTCCTTCTTGAATATATGGGCACTGGCTGAATAATACTTTTTCAGGTTCACCATCTTTAGATAAATGACCTTTGATTACGCCAGTTTCACGCATTACATTCATTGCTTTATGAGCTTCTTTTAATTTTTCACCAAAAGCTTCGATATCAGCTTTAGTTACTTTACCTTCGCCAAATAAGTTATCATAGTCAAAAGTAAAGCCAGATTTCAATTTGATACTCATGTTTTTATTTCCCCCTTAACTAAAACATATAGCCTATCATAAAATAGAACTATCCAAAATATCAAAAAAAATATATTTGAATAGTCCTATTATATCATATTTAGTTTTTATTGACGATTAATTATGCACTTATAAATATCAAATATACTTTATATATTTATTAGCCACGAATAACTGCTAAAACTTCTGCTGTTTTTTCTTCAAGAAGTTTTTTATCGCCACGAGTTTCTACATTAAGACGAACAACTGGTTCAGTGTTGGAAATACGAACATTGAATCTCCATTCAGGATAATCTACACTGAAACCGTCCATTTTGCAAACTTCGCCAGTAGAACCATATTTTTCTTCAATTGCAGCCATAACAGCTTTTGCATCTGCTACTGTGCTATTGATTTCACCGCTGATTGGATAACGTTCCATGCGTTCTTTGAGCATTTCAGACATTTTACCTTCAGCCTGGCATAATAATTCAGCAACTAAAAGCCATGTAATCATACCGCTATCGCAGAAGGAGAAATCTTTGAAGTAGTTATGTGCAGACATTTCGCCGCCATAAACAGCATCTTCTTTACGCATGCAATCTTTAATAAATGCATGACCGCTCTTACACATAACAGGTACACCGCCAGCTTCTTCAACAAGTTCAATTGTATTCCAAGTGAGGCGTGGATCATAGATAATTTTAGCACCAGGATTTTTATTTAAGAATGCTTTTGCTAAGAAACCAACGATATAGTAACCTTCAATCATGTCGCCATTTTCATCAAAAATAAAGCAACGGTCAAAGTCACCATCAAAAGCAACACCTAAATCTGCTTTTTCTTCACGAACAACTTTTGCAGTAGCTTCGCGGTTTTCCATTAATAATGGATTTGGTACGCCATTAGGGAATGTACCATCTGGATTGTTATTTACTTTTATAAAGTTAAATGGTAAGCGTTTTTCGAGTTCATCAATAGCTGGGCCAGCTGCACCATTACCAGAGTTTACAACAATTTTTAATGGTTTTAAAGCACTCATATCTACATAAGTTAATAAATGGTCGATATAATCTTTCATAATATCAACTTCGATAACTTTTGCAGGTACTTCTGCTGGTGTACCAAGTTCACCAGCCATAACTTTAGCTTCAATATCTTTAAGACCAGTATCGCCACTGATAGGACGAGCTTCTTTACGAACTAATTTTAAACCATTATATTCTTTTGGATTATGACTAGCAGTAATCATGATACCACCATCTAAACCAAGATGAGCTGTTGCAAAATAAATCATTTCAGTACCACACTGACCGATATCTACAACTTCACAACCCATTTCAGTAAGACCGAGTTCTAAAGCTTTTTGAATATCTGGACCAGAAAGTCTGATGTCATGACCTACTGCAACTCTTTTAGCATTAAATAATGTTGGAAATACACGACCAATTCTATAAGCTAATTCTTCATTAACTTCTTCTGGGAATTTTCCACGAATATCATATGCTTTGAATGCTGATGATTTTAATTCCATATTTTTCACCTCAATAAATTTATAAATCTATAAATATAATATTATTATTCATCAAAATTAGCAATCTATTTTTATTTTCTTTTCAATTTATATAAATATAAGAAAACTTTTTCTTATGCAAATCAAACTGATAATTTGTGTTCATAATACTTTTTCAACAAAGACTTTCTTGTAATATAAAAAGTTATCATAAGTGGCACACATGAACCAATCCATGCCATAGGATTTGCCCAACATGCACCGATATAACCAAATGCATCAACTAAAAATAGACCAGCTGCTGCTCTCATCACCAATTCCATGATACCTGCAAAAGTAGGAATAATGCTTTGTCCTAAACCTTGCAATGTATAACGATAAATAAATAATAAAGATAAAATTAAATAGCATGAACCATTTACAATCAAATAAATATGACCATATTCCACTACTTGTTCTTGCCCATCGCCCACAAATAATCTAATCAAGATTGGACCTAAACAAATATTCATCATTCCTGCTAAAATACTAAAACCACCTGACATTAAAATACATTTATTAACGCCAGTCTTTATTCTATCCATACGACCTGCACCATAATTTTGAGCTGTATAAGCTGCCATTGCCATGCCAAAAGACATAAGTGGCATAACAGCTATCATATCTATTTTTTGAGCTGCTGCATATGCTGCTACAGCGACTTCACCTAAATTATTCAAAGGGACTTGCAAAATAATAGCACCGATAGCGATGATAGAAGCCTGAAAACCCATAGGAAGTGCTACTTTCAAATGTTGTATAGCTATTTCTCTAGAAATCTTTAAATCTTTCAATTCAAAATGTAATAGAGGTATTTTCTTTTTAATATAATATACACAACAACCGCCATTGATTAATTGTGCTAATACAGTTGCAAAACCTGCACCTTGAATACCCCAGTTAAATACACCGATAAAAACTACTTCTAAAATGATGTTTAATACACAACCTAAGATTAAAAAATAAAGTGGTGTTTTACTATCTCCTAAAGCGCGAATTAAATTAGAAGACATATTAAACATCATTGTAGCTACAATTCCTAAAAAAATTACAGTTAAAAAAGTACATGCCATATCCAATACTTCTGGTGGTGTCTGTAAAAAAATAAGTGCAGGGCGAACCATTATCACGCCAAAAATAGTTACAATAACAGTTGTAATAGCACTCAAAACTACACAAGCTGCTGCACTTTTTTTCATTCCTTCTTCATCTTTTGCCCCGAAACGCTGTCCTGTGCAAATAGATAATCCAGCTGTAAAACCTATTACAAATCCAATCATAAAGAACATCAAACAGCCACTACAACCTACAGCTGCTAATGCACTTACACCAAGTAAACGACCTACAATTAAAGTATCACTTAATAAATATAATTGTTGAAATACATTACCTACAATAAGTGGCAAAGTAAACATCAAAATTAATTTGGCAGGGCTACCTGTAGTTAAATCTTTTACCATAATATCACCGTCCTTATGTATCAATCCATTTGAAAAACTTCAAATGGATTATAGCTATCTATTCTATATATTTAGTTACAAAAGTTCGTAAATTTTCTTGCAGATAAATTGCTGTAAATTCTAAAGCCTGCGATGATGGCGCTAAGCGATTATAGTGAAAAACTTTTTCTTTATTCACCATATAATCGCAAGGATATGGTATTACATCTACACCTAATTTATTAAAATTAACAACTGCTCTTTCCATATGAAAAGCTGATGTTACAAGTAAAGGCTGTTTATACTTTCTTGATTTTAAAATATTAGTACTATACTCTGCATTTTGTGTTGTATTTAAGCTACGGTTTTCTAATAAAATCATATCTTCAGATACACCAAGTTCTTTCAAAATGCGTCTGGCAATATCTGCTTCTCTACCACTATCTTCATAAATTTGTCCACCAGATACAATAATTGGTATACCTAATTTCTTCTGTAAGCGAACAGCTGTAAGTAATCGATTTGCTGGTATACTGCATAAAGTCCCTGTTCCAGTAACATCTGGCGTATCGCCTGTAGCTCCACCACCTAAAACAATAATTACATCTGCATTAGGTAAATGTTTTGGTGGGTCATAAGCATCTTCTAATCTACCAATTAACATACTTGCTACATAAGAAGTTGATGCTAAATAAAAAATAAATGTAACAAATGTAATAGCTATTGCTAGTCTTGTTTGTTTTCTTTTTTTACAACAATAAGCTATAAATAAAAATAAAACAAAAAATATACCTGGCGGTAATACCCAACTAGCACCAAATTTTAAAAACTCAATCATAAAATTCCTTTCTTTTCTAATAAATTGTCACAAATTTTTTTAATCTATGATAAAATATTAATAAATAATATTTTATTTTTGGAGGGTTTTACTATGATTTTCACAGAACATGAAATTGTCCGCAAAGAAAAAGCAAATGGTGGTAAAGGTCATATCATTATTGAACATTTACTCACTAAAAACGAATTAAAAGAACAATGCGGTATGTTCGCTCATGTTACTTTAGAGCCAAATTGTTCTTTAGGCTATCATGAACATCACGGTAACGGCGAAGCTTATTATATCACTAAAGGCAGTGGTCTTTACAGTGATAACGGAAATATTATTGAAGTTAAAGCTGGTGATGTTGTCTTCTGTCCAGATGGAGAAGGTCATGGCATAGAAAACACATCTTCTTCTGAAAATCTAGAATTCACAGCTCTTATTATCAATACAGTTAAATAAAAATATTGTAGCTACTAAATTAATCAATTTAGTAGCTACTTTATTTTAACATAATATTTATTTTCGTACACCAATTTGATAATAATTTAAGCCATGACTTTTTACTGTTTTTGCTTTATAAATATTTCGTCCATCAAAAATATCATTGCCCTTCATTCTTGCAGCAATTTCCATGAAATCTGGACTTTGGAATTCTTTCCATTCAGTAACAATCACTAAAGCATCCACATCATTTAGAGCATCATATTTATTATTTATATACTCTACTTCTACATCTTTAAGATAAAAAGATTTTGCCATATTCATAGCTTGAGGGTCGTATGCTTGTACTTTTGCTCCACGTTGTTTCAATTCATCAATCAATCTGATTGATGGAGCTTCTCGCATATCATCTGTTCCCGGTTTAAAAGCTAATCCCCAGATTGCAATTTTTTTATCACTTAAATCTTCACCTAAAACTTCTGTGATACTATGCACTAATACCATCTTTTGACGAGAATTTACATTTTCTACAGATGATAATAATTCTGGTTCATAATCATGTTCTTTACTTGTTTTAATCAAAGCTTTTACATCTTTAGGGAAACAACTTCCACCATAACCACAACCTGGATTTAAGAAACTATACCCAATGCGAGAATCACTTGCGATGCCTCGTCTTACTTTATTGATATCAGCTCCTACGCGTTCACTGATATTAGCGATTTCATTGATAAAAGAAATCTTAGTAGCAAGCATAGCATTTGCAGCGTATTTTGTGAGTTCTGCACTTTTGATATCCATAGTTACGAAAAATTCACTAGAACGAATAAATGGTTCATATAATTCTTGCATAACTTCTATTGATTTTGCATTTTCAGAGCCAATAACCACTCTATCTGGGTGCATAAAATCTTGGCAAGCATTGCCTTCTTTTAAAAATTCAGGATTAGATATAACATCAAATTTTAAATCACTACCGCGTTTATATAATTCTTCTTGAATTACAGCTTTTACTTTATCTCCAGTTCCCACTGGTACTGTTGATTTATCCACGATATACATATCATGAATCATATATTGACCGATTTCACGTGCTGCATTCATCACATATTGTAAATCAGCACTGCCATCTTCGCCCATAGGTGTTCCCACTGCAATAAAACAAATATCACTTTCTTTTAAAGCTTCTTTTATATCAGTTGTGAATTTCAAATTGCCTCGCTGTTGAGCTGATTTTACCATTTGTTCTAGACCTGGCTCATATATAGGAATTATTCCCTTTTTCAAATTTTCAATTTTTTGCTCTGCCACATCAACACAAATAACATTATTTCCTGTAGCGGCAAAACAAGTTCCTGTAACAAGTCCTACATAACCTGTTCCTATCATTGCAACTTTCATTAATATTTACACCTCTATATATAAAATCGCTCACAAATTTATTTATACTTAGTATATTTTGCCTTATTTATGTCTAAATATCAAGAAATTATTTACAAATAACGAATTGTCATTTTATAATAGTACAAATAATAATAAACAATATATATACTATAAAATAAAGGATTGTGATTTTCTATGAAAAAATTTTCTTATACAACTTCTGGTACTTGTTCAAAACTTATAAATTTCAGCCTTGATGAAAACAATATCATTCATGATGTAGAATTCATCGGTGGTTGTAACGGAAATCTTCAAGGTATCAGCAAATTAATCGAAGGTCAATCTGCTCAAAATGTCATTGATAAATGTCAAGGTATACATTGTGGTATGCGTCCTACTTCTTGCCCTGATCAATTATCTAGAGCTTTAAGTGAAGCTATTCAAAAATAATAAATTATAAAGGGTGATTTTTATGCTTTTTGATACTCATCTGCATACAAAATTTTCTGCTGACTCTAAAATGTCTATCGAAGACGCCATCTTAAGTGCTAAACAACAAAATATAGGCTTAGTACTCACAGAACATTTAGATTATGATTTTCCTGGTGATGATATCTATGAGTTTAACCCCCAACAATATTTTCAAGAATATTCTAGCTACCAATCAAAAACACTCTATTTAGGTGTAGAAGTTGGTATGCAAGAACATACTCTCATTCAAAGTAAAAAATTTGTCGAAAGTGCTCCTTTTGACCAAGTTATTTGCTCATTGCATTTATTAGATGGTAAAGATTTATTTTATGAATCCTGTTATACTGAAAATAAGCATACTGTATATCTAAACTATTTAAACACAATGATAAAATTAATCAAACAACATGATTTTGCTAATATACTAGGTCATGTAGATTATATTTGTCGTTATGCTCCATATGCAAAAAAAGATATTTGCTATGAAGAATTCCATGACACTATTGATATTCTTTGGCAGACAATCATTGACAAAGGTATTGTGCCTGAACTAAATACTAGACGTTTTGATAACTCTAATAATATATCTATTTTATTAAAATTATATGAACGCTATGCTATGCTTGGTGGTAAATATGTAAGTATAGGCTCTGATGCACATAAACCAGAAAATATAGGTTTTGCCTTTAAAGAAGCTTATGCATTACTTGATAAATTAAATTTACAACCAGTATATTTTGTCAATCGTCAAATGCAGCTCAGTAAAATTTAAAATAAACATTAGAAAGAAGGGTTTGTATGTCCTTAAAAAAAGCTATTTCTACAGGATTATGTATTTCTTTACTATTTACATCTGGAACTCCTGCTTTAGCTGGCAGTTTAAATAGTACAAATACAGCTCAGCCTCCATCTTATAATTATGGCGTTTTAGACTCTACTAATCTCCAATCAAAATTATTATTAGTTGAGCAATCTGTATATGGACAAGAGCAAACAGGTGCCCTATTAGATAGAATTAGTCGCCTAGAAACAGATTTTTATGGTAAAACATCTAGTTCTAAAACAGCACTTAGCGACCGTATAAATACATTATATTCCACTATGTTTGATAATAGCGTTCGTCCTTCTGCTATCACTCAAATGAATGGTATTGAATGGTTTTTAAGTCGCCATGTTTCCATAAAATCTATTACTGATAGATTAACTACATTAGAAACTCAAATCTATGGTAAACCAATAACTGGCACATTACAAAAACGCATGAATGATTTGGCTATGCTTGCTTATGGCAATTCAGATACTAAAACACCACTTGTAGCCACTACTATTCCTGTAGATACATTAGTTAAAATAAAATTAGTTACACCACTCAATACAGAAACTTCTAAAGTTGGTGATAAAGTAAAATTCCAAGCAGCTGAAGATGTTATTTATAATGGTCAGTTAATCATCGCAGCAGGTGCTCCTGGTGAAGGTGTTGTTACTAAAGTAAAAAGCGCTAGAAACTTCGGTCGCAACGGTGAAATTGATGTAGACTTCCAACAAATTCAAGCATTTGATGGAACATATATTCAAACAACTTTAGGTGATAAAGCAAAAAAAGAAATTGAAAACTTAGCTATGGCTGCTGGTGCAAGTATAGCAGGTATTGCTCTTTTAGGGCCAATAGGTATTGTCGGCGGAATTTTCGTCAATGGTAAAGATATCGACTTACCTACAGGTACAGAATCCTATATTCAAACTAAAACAGCAACTAATATCTATGCTATTCAAACAAATTTAGATGATAATTTCAAAGTAAATACACCGCCAATTACTGAAGAAGAATCCTACTCTAGCTCAACAGATACTTCATCTAATTCAGATGTTAATACTTCTCCATCTACAACTACGGAAAATAATTCTTCTTCCAGTAGTACAGATTATAATACAAATACTTCATCTTCAAATAATGATATTTCTGCAGAAAACAATATTTATGATTATGAATATTAATTTTTTATAGAGACCAGATAATATCTGGTCTCTTTTTCTAAGGAGGATTTTATTTTGGACGAGGCTCAACTTCACTTTCTATTTGTATTTACAGATTTAATTGCTCCACTTGTTGCTGGTTATTTATGTTATCGCTATCAAGTAATCACACAAGATTTTTGTAATAAACTTATAAAAATCAATATTCGTTTAGTAGTTTCCATCTTATCTTTTTTAAGCTTTTGGACTTTAAAGATAAGCACAGATTTATTATGGCTTCCTTTATTTGGTTTTTTAGCCTGCATTATTCCTGGATTGATTGCCAAATATACATTTGCTTCTAGTTATAAAAATCTAAATGACCGCGGTGCTTATATGATGGCATCTATGCTATCTAATATTGGTACTTTATCTGGTCTATGTGCTTTTATAGTTTATGGTATTCAAGGCTTTGCCTATCTCCAAATTGTAGCCATGTTCCAAACTTTATTTACATTAAGCGTATGCTTTCCTTTAGCTAATTATTATCATTCAAAAGCTAGCCGTAGACATCATCAAAAAAATCAAATCAGCATTCGCAAATTATTATTCAATCTCAATCAATTACCAGTTTTAGCAATGATTATCGGTTTTTGTTTAGCTTTAAAAAATATCCCTACACCACAAATCGGTTATGATATTTTCAATTATTTAGTACATATAGGTGCTTGGGCAGGTCTATTTCCTGTTGGTTATATCACTAGATTTGATAAAGCCAAATATTTTTTACGCAAAACAAGCGATATCATTGTAGTAAAATTCGTTGTACTTCCTTTAATCGCTTATTTTGTTGTAATTTATCTTTTCAACGACCCTATTTTAATTGGCAGCATGATTATCGCCTTTTCTGCTCCAACTGCAATCAATGCTGTACTTGCTTGTAGCATATATAAATTAAATGTAAACATCGCTATTTCTTCATTCCTTTCTACAACAATCATCTTCTTACTCATAATATTCCCTTTATATTTCTTTGTAATTAAAGATTTAATTATACCTTAATCAATAATAAAAAAGTAAATAAGTAGTTTATAACTACTTATTAAAAATAATTTTAAGAAAATTTATTTTTGTCTTTACATGTACATTGTATACATGATACAATATGCATATAAAGAAGATAAATTTTCGCGGAGGCGATTTAAATGCGTATAGAACATGATTTTTTAGGTGAACTTGAAGTTCCTGATAATGCTTATTATGGTGTACAAAGTCTTAGAGGTTCTCATAATTTTAACATCACTGGACAAAAACTAGATTCCGATTTTATCATCGCACTTGCTATGGTAAAAAAAGCTGCTGCTATGGCAAATTTAAAAACAGCTCGTCTTGATAGTAAAATTGCAAAAGCTTTAATAGCAGCTGCTGATGAAATTATTGATGGAAAATTACATGATAATTTCATTGTTGACCCTATTCAAGGTGGTGCTGGTACTTCCATCAATATGAATATGAATGAAGTACTTTGTAATCGTGCCTTAGAAATTATTGGAGAGAAAAAAGGACGCTATGATATTATTTCTCCAAATAATCATGCTAATATGGCTCAATCTACAAATGATGCATTCCCTACAGCTATAAAATTATGTATTATTTTAAAATCTCGTAAATTAAAAATTGCTTTAAAACGTTTATCTTGGGAATTAGAACGCAAAGCTCAAGAATTTAAAGATGTTCTCAAAATGGGTAGAACACATCTTCAAGATGCTGTACCTATTACTTTAGGGCAGGAAATGTCTGCTTATGCTTCTGGTGTAAATCGCGGTTTACGTCGCATTGAACATGCTTTAATCAATTTACACTATATCAACATGGGCGGAACAGCTATCGGCACTGGATTAAACGCTGAACCTAACTACATTCCTGAAGTTGCTAAAATTTTATCTGTATTAGCTGAAGAAGATTTCCATGTAGCTGAAAATTTAATTGATGCTACTAATAATACAGATGGATTTGCTGATATGTCTTCTGCTTTAAAAAATACAGCACTTATGCTCATAAAAATGGCAAATGATTTCCGTTTAATGGCTTCTGGCCCTCGTTGCGGTTTAAATGAATTAAAATTACCAGCTCGTCAACCAGGTTCTTCCATCATGCCAGGAAAAGTAAATCCTGTTATCGCTGAAGTTTTAAATCAGACTTGCTACCAAATCATTGGCAATGATACTGCTATCTGCCTTGCTGTTGAAAACGGTCAATTTGAATTAAATGTTATGGAACCTGTAATTGCATTTAACATCTTTAATTCCTTAAAATATATGACAAATGCTGTTAATACTTTTGTTGATAATCTCTTAATTGATTTAGAAGCTAATAAAGAACAATGCTATACTTGGCTCAATCATAGTGTTGGTACAATCACAGCATTACTTCCTCATATTGGCTATGAAAATGCTTCTATGATCGCTAAAGAAGCTTATCAAACTAATAAACCTGTACGTGAAATCATCTTAAGTAAAAATCTATTAACTGAAGAAGAATTAGATATTATCTTATCTCCAAGTGAAATGACTCGTCCTGGTATTGCTGGTGATAAATTATTAAAAGAAAATCTTCAAAAAAGAGCTTAATATAAAAATTACCCCTAGTAATAAAATTTACTAGGGGTTTATTTTATTTTGTATTTATTTTTGCCATTAATGATGGTAATTCTTTAATATCATTGATTGTATAAGCTGGATTTTCCACTTTACCAAAGCCATAACTTGCAAAAATCATAGGAATGTTTGCCATTTCACAAGCTTCAAAATCGCCTTGTGTATCACCTACATAAATAGCTTCATCTATATTATTTTTTTTCATCAATAATTTAATAGTTTCGCCCTTATGCAATCCTGTATCACCATAACATAAATGGTCTTTCACTTTATCTGTAATATTTGCATATCTTAAAGTTGTTTCGATATAGCCTACCTGACAATTACTTACGACATACAAATTATAATCTTTCGCTAATTCATTTAAAGTATCAATAACACCATCATAAAAAACACCTGAATGTTTTTCTAAATAAGCATCTTCATAATCATAACAAGCTTGACAAACTTCAGCACGTTTTTCATCATCTAAAGTAGGCAACATAAGTCTACCAATTTCATCCATGGTTTTACCAAATAATTTTTTTAATTTATCGCCATCTAAATTTGCTTTAATTCCTGCTTTTTCCCAAATAGCTTCATTCCAACTTTCAGCTACTACATCAGTGGAATCCCACAAAGTACCATCAATATCAAAAATAATATTTTTCATAGAAATCTCCTTATTATAAAATTATAAAAGTATTTATTTCCATTTTAAGAAAAATCTTAAAATTAATCAACAATAATTTAGCTAAAAAAGAAGACTTTTATTTTAATTATAAAGACGAATAGATAATAAAAAATATGCTATTTACAACTATACAATTATAAAATCATCTTTATAAAAATAGTATTGACAAAAAAAGATTTTATGTTTATAGTATTAGACAAAGACAAATGCAATGAACAGGAAAAGTATATTTGTGAAGTTTTCAGAGAGTTATGGTTTGGTGCGACATAATAATATAGCAAATAGAAATACACCTGTGAGCTACTGGCTGAACATTTATTTAGTAGGCTTAGTCGGAATGCCACCGTTATCATAGGCTAGGGTATGTTAGTACCTGAATAAAGTGGCTTGCTAATAGCAAGAAGGGTGGTACCACGGGTTAATTACAGCTCGTCCCTATTTTAGGGACGAGCTTTTTTGCATTTATTTTTAAATAATAAAACTACTCAATTACTTAGCAATTTAGGAGGAATATATATTATGATTATCGTTATGAAACCAGAGGCTACAACTGCTGAATTAGAGGCTGTAAAAAATAAAATTACTGATGCAGGTTTAAATTTTCACCTTTCTCAAGGTTCTTCTCGTACTATCGTAGGTGTTATTGGTGATAAGAAAAAAATTGCTACACTACAAATGAATAGTTTCGGTGGTGTAGAAAAAACTGTTTCCATCACTGAAAAATATAAATTAGTAAGCCGTGATTTTAAAAAAGAGGATAGCATTATTGATGTAAATGGTGTTAAAATTGGTGGTGGTCATCTCGCTATCATGTCTGGCCCTTGTGCTGTTGAAAGCAAAGAACAATTGCTTGAAGCTGCTAAAGCTGTAAAAGCTTGTGGCGCACAATTTTTACGCGGTGGTGCATTTAAACCTCGTACTTCTCCATATGATTTCCAAGGATTAGCTGAAGAAGGTTTAAAAATGCTTCGTGAAGTAGCTGATGAAGTAGGTCTTAATGTTGTAACTGAAATCGTAAATATCAACGATTTAGATATGATTTGCAAATACGCTGATATGCTTCAAATCGGTGCTCGCAATATGCAAAACTTCCAATTATTAAAAGAAGTAGGTCATACAAATAAACCTGTACTTTTAAAACGCGGTCTTAGTGCTACAATCAGTGAATGGTTAAATGCTGCAGAATACATCGCTAGCGGTGGTAATTACAATATCGTACTTTGCGAACGTGGTATTAGAACATATGAAACATTCACTCGTAATACTTTAGATTTAAGTGCTGTAGCTGCTGTTAAAGAATTATCTCATTTGCCTATCATCGTAGACCCCAGTCATGGTACTGGTCGTTGGCAAATGGTTCGCCCTATGGCTCGTGCTGCTATCGCTGCTGGTGCTGATGGCTTAATGATTGAAGTACATCCACATCCTGAAGTAGCTCTAAGCGATGGCGACCAATCACTTAAACCAGATAATTTTGCAGTTGTTATGCAGGAAGTTCGTCAAATTGCACAAATGATGGGGAAAACATTATGAATACAGAAAAAACACCAAAATTACATTTAGCCATTTTAGGTGTAGGTCTTATCGGTGGTGCTTTCGGTATGGCACTAAAAGATAAATTACAAGATGATATCTTCATCACTGGTAATACTCGCACTGAAAAATCTTTACATGAAGCAAAAGCTTTAAAGGCAATTGATGAAGGTTTTTTAGACCCAATAGAATGTGTACAAGGTGCTGATATTATTTACCTCAGCACTCCTGTATTACAAATTGTACCTTTAGTAAAAAAAATATTACCACATTTAAAACCAGGCGCAATTTTAACAGATGCAGGCAGTACAAAATCTTTCATTGCCAAACAAATCATGGATTTACTTCCTGAAAATATCTATTATGTAGCTGGTCATCCTATGACAGGACGTGAAAAAAGCGGTGTAACAGCTGCTCATAAGGATTTATTCAATAATAAATGTTATGTAATCGTCAAAGATACAGGTGCTCCAGCCAAAGTAGTTGAAAAAATCGTCAATCTAATAAAATTAACTAATGCTAATATTACAACTCTCACTTTAGAAGAACATGATAGATGTGCTTCTATCATCAGTCATATTCCTCATATTACAGCAGCTGCACTAGTTAATCTTTTAGATAAAAATCCTAACGATTTAGAATCTTGCATCACTCTTGCTGGTGGTGGATTTAAAGATACTACGCGCATTGCTTCCTCTAATGCTGATATGTGGGCAGATATATGTATCTCTAACAGTGAGCCTATTATCGAACATCTATCACAACTTCAATCACTACTAAGCGGAGTAATCACTTCTATTGCCAAAAAAGACCGCCAAGCCATTCATGATTATTTTGTTGAATCAAAAACAAGACGCGATATGATACTAGAAGAAACAAAGGACAAATATGATTTAATTTAGGTGAAAAATGCAACACAAAGCTTATAGTTTTCTAATTATCGCTTGTCTTCTATGGGGATTTCAACCTGTTACTATAAAAATAGTAACGCAAGAAATGAATATCTTAACGATAATTCCTCTTAGATTTCTTATTGTCAGTATAATCTTATTCATTATCATGAAAATAACAAATGAAAAAAATTTTTTACCACCCAAAAAATCTCTATTAACTTTATTCCTAATGGGATTTTTTGGCATTACAGTAAGTAACGGCATTCAATTCACAGGACTACAATATTCCTCTGTTGGTAATATGACATTAATCAGTACCACAGCTCCTGTCATCACTGTTATTTTAGCTAGAATTTTTCTTAATGAACGTTTAAATTTAATTCAAATAATAGGTATAATAATTTCTTTTTTTGGTACCTTATACCTATTGAGTGGAGGTACACTTTCCACATTTACCCAAATGAATTTTAACAAAGGAGATATTTATTTCTTCATCGGTGAAGTAGCTTGGGTCATATATATTTTACTTAGTATTCCTATACTCAAAAAAATATCAGTATTATCAGCCACTGCTTGGTCTGGATTATTCGGCTCTATTTTGACAGCACTATTTGCCCACTATAGTGTAGGCTTACAAATAGTTCCATTATCCACTCTTGGTATTTATTCATTCTTATTTATCATTTTAGGTGGCGGTATAACTGCTATGATTTGCTGGAATTTAGGCACTAAAAAAGTAGGAGCTAGTAATTCTGCTATATTTTTGAATTTATTACCTGTAGTAGGTATTATTTCTGCATATTTTACCTTGAATGAACCGATTACTCTGCAAAAAATTTTAAGTGGTATCTTTATTATTTTAGGCGTATATATAACGACTCATAGCCACAAATTTATCAAGAAATCTAACTAAAAGAAAAAGACGATATCAAGATGATTTTATTCATCAAGACATCGCCTTTTTTATTTATCTAATTTAATTAAATACCTTTAAATTCAAAGGAGAAATGTTTATCTTCGTTTTTAGTAATATATTCATCAAGAGTTGGTGCACCCCAAGAATCATCACCGCCAACACCGTACATACCAGCAGAAGCTCTAACTACTGTATGATGTGGTCTAGCTAAATCATAATGATGTCTAGCATTTTCAAGTTCATGTGGATTGTATGGAAGAGCAGAAGCTTCAAATGGAGTTGCAGAAGAAATTCTAACACCTCTACCGCGTCTATCTGTTACTTCAAACCAACGAACATCACAATGATTTCCACATTCTTGTGGTACTAAATATGGCTGAATTTCATCTTGTGTTGTAGTAGTGAAGATGCCTAATTTGCCACCTTCTTTACGGTCAATATAATTATCACATGGACCTAAACCATAGTATTTGATTTGGTCATAATCAACTGGAAGTGTAAAGAGCATACCAAAATCAGGAATAGCAGGAAGACCTTCTACTTTTTTGTAATCCATATCAACTTTAACAACGCCATCACCTGTAACAGTATAAGTTACTACTACATGAGCTACTGGTCTTGTTGCAAGTTCATAAGTGTATTTTACAGTTGCAGATTCATTACCATTTTCAGATACTTGCATATCTACGCATTTAGTGTACATGCTTGCTAATTTCCATTGAGCTGTATCAAATGGCATACCACAACCATTATCATTGTCGATAGGTGCTCTCCAGAAATTCATTTTAGGGAATTCTTCAATGAGTTCTACGCCATTATATTTATAAGAAGTAAGCATTTTTCTATCAGCTGAAAACATAACGCTGAAGCCTTCGCCTTTTACGCCAATATTGAAATCGGATTTAACGACTTTAATTGGAGCTACTGCTTTTTTATCTGCTTTGCCTTCTTTTGTGAATACATATTGACCGAAAGCTACTTCATGACCACAATTTGCCCAAATAGTTGCTTGTTTTAATACTAAAGAAGCTGTAACTACATATTCGCCTGCACCAAATGTAGGTAATGTATAAGCTACTTCACCTGTTTGACCTGCATTGATATCAGCAGTTAATTTTTTCTGCCAAACATTTTTACCATTTTTAGCTAAAGCAATAATTAAATCATAATCACTTGTATTTGTGAATAAAGATTTATTGATGATTTTTACACCAGTTTCACTTGGAACGAGTGTGAAGTTCTGATAATTGAATTTAACTTCTTGTAATTTAGAAGTTGGTGCATGGTCTGCAAATACGATACCATTACCAGAGAAGTTGTAATCGCATGGTCTATCGCCAAAATCGCCACCATAATTCATTACATCATTGCCATATAAATCTCTAGTCCAGATAGCTTGGTCTGCAAAGTCCCAAATAAATCCACCTTGATATAATGGTTCTTCATCAGTTAAATCAGTGTATTTATGCATACCACCATTACTGTTACCCATGGAATGAGTATATTCACAGCAAATAAATGGTTTTTCTCTATATTTAGATAAGAATTCTTTTATCTGTGCTACTTTTGTATACATCTGGCTTTCCATGTCGCTTGTGCCATCATAACGACGTTCATCAGGCATAGCCAATACCATTTTTCCACTTGCTTCATTAACACGGTCCCAGCAAATGCTTTCATAGTGAACCAAGCGAGATGGGTCAGCTTTACGGAAGTATTCAGACATATCATAGATATTTTTACCACCATAAGATTCATTACCACAAGACCAAATAATGATACTAGCATGGTTTTTATCGCGTTCAAGCATGGATTTTGCTCTATCCAATACAGCTTCATGCCAATGTGGATGATCATTTGGTACAGTGTTTTTATCACAGCGTACACTTCCGCGAATTTGCCAAGAACCATGTGTTTCCATATTTGTTTCATCAATTACATAGAAACCATAGATATCGCAAAGTTCATATAATTTACTGTTATTTGGATAGTGAGATGTTCTGATAGCATTGATATTATTTAATTTCATAATATCTAAATCATGAGCGATTTTGCTTTCAGGAATAGCACGTCCATAGTAGCAATCGAATTCATGGCGGTTAACACCTTTAAATACAATGCGTTTACCATTGATTTTCATGATATTGCCGTCCATTTTAAATTCTCTAAAACCAATATTTTGTGGAATGATTTCTACTACATTATCATTTTCATCTTTTACAGTGAAAGTAGCTTTATAAAGATTTGGATATTCTGCGCTCCAAAGTTTTACGTTTTCAACGTCTGCTGTAAATACGCTTGTAGCACCTGTAATTTCTTGAACTGTGTCAATTACTACATTTTCTTCATTATCTACTAATTTAACTGCTAATTTTTTAGCATTTTCATTGTTCCATTTAAAATCAATAGATAATTTACCATCTTTATAATTATTGCAAGGAGTTGCATGAATGAATAAATCATCAACATGAACTTGTGGTTTTGTATAAAGATATACATCGCGATAAATACCGCTAAAGCGCCAGAAATCTTGGTCTTCAAGCCAGCTAGCGGAGCTGAAACGATAAACCTGTACTGCTAATTTATTTTCACCTTCAACGAGATAAGGTGTTAAATCAAATTCTGATGGTGTACAGCTATCTTCGCTATAGCCTACAAATTTGCCATTGAGCCATAAAGCCATTGCACTATCTACGCCCTGGAAAGATACAAATACTTCATTCCAGCCTTGTGGCACTGTAAAATATTTTACATAAGATGCGATTGGATTATTTTCTGTAGGAATTTCGCCTTCGTTTAATTCTTCATGACCGTCCCAAGGATAAGCTACATTTGTATATTGAGGTTTGCCGTAACCTTCCATTTGAATATGTGCTGGAACACGAATTGTATCCCAAATTTTGCAGTTATAATCTGCTTTTTCAAAACCGTCAATACGAGATGCTAAATTTTTTGCATAAGAGAAATACCATAATCCATTTAAAGATTGACGCATGAACATTTCTTCATTGAGCATTTCTTCTTCATTAGCATAATAATGATGGTCGCTATGTGCAGGTAGACGATTATCTGCAAAATATGTTGAGTCTGCCAATTTGCTTATATCAAAAATCTTTTCTTCCATAAATAAATAACACCTCATTTTTATTTTCGAAAAATATTTTTATCGTAAACGTTTACATTGAAATTTAAACTAAAAATAATTAAATTATCAAAAAATTTTTTCTTATTATACATTTAATTATATACTAATATTATCAAAAAAATATAAGATGTTGAACTATAAATTATAAGATTTGGAAACAAAAAAAAGGAGAAGTTATCTAACTTCTCCAAAAATAATTTTATTAGGATTTTATTTTTGAACATAAAATTCTATATCATCTATAGAACCCCATGTGTCAGGTCTACCATTTAAAATGAAGCCAATTTCTACTTCACCATTTTTAACCTCAATATTTTTAATTGAAGTCTGATGCCATCTATTCCAGCCATCATCTTTGATATCAGTAGTCATTTCTACACCATTTTGTTTTACAAATAATTGATATTTGGAAGCTAAACCATTTCCTTGTGTCCAACAAGATAAAGTATATTTTCCATCAGAAAGACCTTTTAATTTTTGTTTAATAATCACATTAAATGGTTTATTATTCCAATAGTGCATAGCACATTTATCACGTACATCTCCTTGATTCCAAGCTAAATTTATTGCTGAACTATCACCTACAATATCCCAGCCATTTAATGTTTCATTTTCAAAATTACCATTTAAGACTAAATTCATTTTATTTTTTACTTCAATATTAGCTATAGCCTTTTGTGCTAATCCTTCCACAGTTCCTGATATCGTATAATTACCCGGTTTTGCAAAAATTGGTTTGGTAACATCCCATTTAACAGACATATTTTTTACTGCATCATTAGAATAAACCACACCTACTGTCTGTGGTAAATCTACATTACTATATAAACTAACATCTTTTACATCAACTGTATTTATCGTTGTAACTTGTGGCTCTATATACTGATTATTTGGGTCTGATACTAAGTTAAATGTATCCATAGATTCAAGTGCATTTCCCTTTGTATCAAATAATGTTAAATTATCCCAACCATTACCACCACCATTAGACTTCCAACCTACTTTTTCATTGATAACCCAATCTGGAGCCCAATAAAATATCCCCAACCCACGATTATCATTTACACTAGCAACAGTTGCCATAACGTCACGCAATCCTGTTGCTTGTCCTTGCACTGTAGCTTTATAACCACCGACTTTTTCTTCATTTGTTCCAAAATTATTTTTCTCAAAATCGGCATCTTCTAAAGTATAACCAAAAGCAGTTTCTACAGCTATTACATCTTTATTATATTTGGCACTAACATCATTCATTGTATTTTTTAAATCGTCCATTGTACCATGCCAAAATGGATAAAATGACATACCAATTATATCAAAGTCATTCACTTTATTTTTTACAATTAAATTATCAAAAAAAGTATGATATAAATTTACATCTACACCAGCTAAATGTATCATTGTCTTAACTTTATTATCTTTATCATTATCATGTACAGCTTGTAAACCTGCATTTAATAATTTTGCTAAGAATTTATATCCATTAGGATTATCCTCTGTAAGTTGTGCTTCTGGCCATAACATCCCATTATTTAGCTCATTGCCTACTTGTACCATATCTGGTGTTACACCTTGAGCATTAAAATCTTGCATTACTTTAGCAGTATAAGCATAAACATCATCTACTAATTTATCACCACTATCATTTTTCCAAGCATCCGGTTTTTTCTGTTGACCTGGGTCCACCCAAAAATCACTGTAATGAAAATCTACAAGAACTTTCATACCTAAAGCTTTAGCCCGTTTTGCCATTTCAATAGCCTTAGCTTCATCTGTATTACCACCGCCGACACCTTCTGGTCCTACGACATATGGATTATTCCAAATACGAACACGAATCCAATTTACACCATGATTTTTTAAAATAGTGAGTCCATCTTGTTCTATGCCATTATCATAAAATTTAGTACCATTTCGTTCTAATTCTGGCATAATAGAAACATCCGCACCCTTGATAAAATCCGTAGATAAATTTTCTATAGGATTTACTTGTACTGCTGCTAGTGCTGTAAACGGTAAGGAACAAGAAATCATTGTAGCTGTTATTGCTGACAAAATTACTTTTTTTAATTTATTATTTTTCATAAACTACACACCTTTTATTAGAAACTATAATTAAGTGCTAAATTATACATATCATAATAATCAGAGAACCCTGAGTAATTACTATCATATGGACGCAATTTATACCAGTTAAATTCCAAATTAGTATTATCCGCAAGCATATAACTAATACCTAATCCATAACCTTTTTCACCATTACCACCAAGACCATCACCACCTGGAGTGTTTAAAATGTGTGCCCAACCAGTAGAATCTACACTATAATTTCCTAAACTCATATAATCAGCATAAACTTTCCAAGTATCTTTGGTATCCCATTTCAAATTACCATAAGTAAGTCTAGTCCACCAACCATTTTTTTGTGCTCCATCTGGAAGACCTGATGCTCTATTAGTTACAGCTTCTGCTGTTAAATTCCATTTGTCACTGAGTTGTGTGTTGATACCATAAGCAATTTACTCTAACATATATGGATTTTCACTTGATTCAATCCAATTCCATTGATTTTTATGATTATTCCACAATGTATTTTCATTGCTATTTGTTTTTAAATAACCTAAAGTAAATTTAGTATTATCATCTACTCCAATCTGTGCATTAGCAATAAAAGCATTCATAGAATAATCTTTCCAATTTTCCGCAGTTAAATTTCCCCATCCTGCAGAAATAAGCGAATTATTTCCCAAATCTTGAGTTACCATAATACCATCAACTGGATTATCCCACCAAATAAGACCTTGCCCAATATTTAAATTCTGACGACCTAAGGTTACAGATGTATCCATCTGTTTCCAAGTCAATGCTAATAAATCTAAATTTGCACTACCATGTGCTCCACTATCACCATTATTAGTATATCCATTATCATCATTAGTCGTATTTTCTAATTTTACTCTACCTAAAACAGATAAATTCTCATCTGGTTCTGCATAAAAACCTAAACGTAAACGTTCTTGAATACGATTACTTCTTTTATCTTTTCTATCTTTATCAGCTACATTAGCTGTATAACCCTTTGGGGTATCAGCTTTATAATTTGTTTGATAACGAATACGTGCATCACCAAACCACTTAATTTTTCCATTGTCGAAGAAATTATTTGTAGCTTGTGGCTCTTCTTTTACTGGCGCTGGTTCTGCTGGCATTACCATCATAATCTTTAATTCATTACTATACTCTTGTTGTAATTTATTGAGTATTACTTTATCTTCTGCTGTTGCTCTATTTTCATTTGCCATTGCTCTAGCTACAAATTGTGCTAAATCATAACGAGCCACCACTTTTTTATCATGAAAATCTGTCAAATTATAACCATCTACTAGACCTGTTTCTACTAAATGTTCCACTGCTGTATATGCCCAATAATCTTTAGGTACTGTAGCAAAAGGGTTTTCACTAGCAAAAGCTGTAGAATTAATCATTGTTCCAGCTATAGCTAATGAACATAATAATTTTTTATTTAATATATAACTCATAAGTTAAAACCTCTCTAAACCAAATATATTCTTATGCTCAAAGTTATAAAATAAATTCATAAATAGCTTCTATGCTAATTTTATCTATCGATACAATTTCATTACTAGTTTCTTCACTACGAGCAGCCATTGGTGAATCACTTTTTATTACTTGATTTTCTTTTAATGGAGAAATACTAATATAAATATCGCCATTTGGAATTTTTCTATAGATATTATCCAAACCAATTTCCCAACTTGCACCATTATTAAAATTATCTGCTACTAATTCATTATTTACAAAAGCATATCCAATATCACCTTGATAATCTATTTTTAAAATAGCCTCTTTTAGATCTCGCATATTTGCATAATCTATATGCAATAAAACCTTACCTTTGCCAATTTTTTCTGTAGTAAATGGTATAGATTTAGCTGATTTAGTAAATTTATATGTTTTTAATAAATCAGTTTCATCTATTTTACAAATATTTCTCATTAAATCGTCTGTTAATCCATCAATAGTTTGTATAATAATAGCATTTGTATTTGCTTCTACACGAATATTATCATTATCTACAAGAATTGGATTTTCAGATAAAAGTACCTTAGTATCTCCTGCTACTTCAAATTTCCAGAAATTTAAACTTTGATAATTAGTTAAAGTATATATATTAATTATCTTACCAGATACTGTAGTAATTACTAATTTAGATAAATCTGTACTAATCGGTTCAATAAATAATTTATTATTTTCTTTAATAATTGTTCCTTGAGAAATTTCTATGTTGCTGATACTATCATTAACAAAACAATATTCTGGTTTCATACCCTGTGGCATAAAGAAGAAATAATTTTCCACATCATCTTTAGCAAATTTTGTAATTAATTGTGTAGTAGCATATTTTAAAGTCAATCCTGCTAAAGTCAAATTAAATGGCAATATACAACTTTCTTCTGAAGCTAAACTCAGATTATTCTTTTCTGGAATAGTTAATGTTTCATCAGATAAAGATAAAGTTAAATTAAAATCATTTTTATCTGGAGAAACTAAATGATCTTGATAGTTATTAATGAATATAAAGCCTTTATTTTTATCTATACGTACGGCATAACGTAACTGTTCCACATCAGTAGGTAAAATGTCTTCTGCCCCTTCTGGTAAAATAGTCTGAGTAGGACAAAATTCCTTTTGAAAACTATTAAAGAAATAGTGCAATCTCTTTAGTCTAGCATAAGATTCACGAACTTGACCAAATTCTCCAATTGCAGCTTGATAATCATAAGAAATTTTTGGGGTAGCATTTTCATTTAAGTATGGTGTTTTTAATCCCAAAGGATTAGATCCGCCATGAAATACGTAATAACCAACAAAGTTACAACCCCCTGCAACTTTTATATTAGCCATAGCTTCTACACTATGATATGGTAATTGAAAACGATATTTATAAAATACAGTCATCCCTCCACCCATTTCACAGCAAGCAAAAGGCACTGTAGTCGGATCATAAGTCGGTTCAAAATTATAAGTAGGCTTACGATAATTACGATAAATAAATTCTGGAGTTACTGGATGTTCTTTTATACTTTCATCGTAAAAAATCCATGGCCAAAAAGCATAACCACCCCACAATGGAAGTACAGTATCTGGTGATGCTTGTGCTCCACCCCAACCAGTTCCTGTATAAATAGGTGCTATCATTCCTGCTTCAATAGCAAATTCTTTTAAAATTTCTATATGATGATGATGTTCTTCTACACTTGTATCATAGCTACCATTATTAATCCATTCATTGCTAGTACCTGTAGTCATCTCCCAAGGTGCACCAGCATGACAATATTCATTATCCAACTGAACACCAATAATAGGACCACCATCTTTATAAAATAATCCACGTACTTGATTGCCAATTTCTTGATAATATCTTTTTACATAAAATAAATATCTTTCATCATTAGAACGCACATTACAAGGCTCACCATATAACCAATCTGGAAGTCCTCCATTTCTAGCCTCACCATGTACAAATGGACCTACACGCAAAATAACTTCTACTTGATGTTTTTTACAAAGTTCTACAAAGTAACGAATATTAAATGAGCCATCCCATCTAAATTGTCCTTTTATTTCTTCATGATGATTCCAAATGATATAAGTAGGAATAATATTTATCCCTGCCATTTTCATTTTAACTATTTCATCTTCCCATTTATGAAAATCATATCTACTAAAGTGAAACTCACCACAAATACCAAAAAATGGTTTTTCATCTTTCATCATATAATGATTAGTAAAACTAATATGTTCTCCATTAGGATTAACACCTTGTAAATGCTCCAAAGTTGGATAAATACTATTTAACTCTTTTTTTAAATTAATCTGATAATTTTTCAAAATAAAACCTCTTTCAATTTCACTATTTATCTATTTTTTATTTCGCTGTTCTTGCATTTTTTCTTCTGCAAGAATTATTTCTTTATAATCAATAACACGCTTATTATCACTAATTAATAATTTTTGTGAAATTAACGTACAAATTCCTGCTACAATACCAATATACAAATATGATTGTGAAAACCCTATACTTTCATACATACTGCCAAAAAATGGAGAAAATATACTTGCACAAATAGAACTTGTACATAAACAACCAAGATAAATAGAAGCTGATAATCTTAAATCAAAATTTTTAGAAATATATTTAAATTGTCCAACTAAAAATAATGGTTTTTCAAACGAATGAATACATTTTACTGCCGCAATCCAAAGTGGACCCCATTCCAAAGAAGATCCAATTATACGTATAGACATAATAGTACCTGCAAGAATTAATGTTCTTTTTGCTCCTAATTTATTAGCTATTACAGGTGTTACGAATAAGAAAATAGCTTCAAAAAAAGTCTGAATTGCTCCTAAATCTCCAAACCAACGATTTCCCTCAGCTTGTGATTCAAATTGTGATACAAAATATACTCCAAACTGTTGATCATATACATCATATACACAACCAACACCTATCATAAAAAATAATAAAAATAAAAAGTCTTTATTTTGTAATAAATGTTTAATATCCTTTAGTGAAACAGAATTTGCTTTTTTCATTTCTACATCAGATATTTCTACTTTAGCCATTGATAAACAAATAATTGCAATTAAGGCAGCTAAAGATGCTGATACAAATGCTAAATTAGGATTAATGTTCATAGCAATGCCAGTTGTATATGTAGCCGCTGCCCATCCAAAAGATCCCCACATTCTAGCACGGCCATATTCAAAACCATATTTAATAGAAACTTTATTTATATATGAATCAATAACACCATATCCTGCATTAAAAATAAAACCTAGATAAATACCTCCTAAAATAGCGCCTAAATAAAAATTAGAAACAAGTAATGGTCCATAAATATAAATAAAAAATGGTCCAATTAATAATAAAATTATCAAAATAGTAAATAACAATGTTTTTTTCAATCCAATTTTATCAGAAATAAATCCTAAAACTGGTTGCATACATAATGCTGCTAGAGCATTAGCTGAATATAATAATCCTGTCTTAGTTGCTCCTATACCTAAATGCTGACCAAGCCAAATAGCAAAAAATGACATAGCTGCTGACCATGCAAATAAATGTAAAAAGCTAACTGCACTTAAAGCAAAATAATTTCTATTTTTTATACTAATTTGCATTTTAATCCCCCTAATTGATAAAATAATCCAATTAAACGATTTTTCTAAAAACTATTAATAAACTATCAATATTTATTCCAATGATTAATGCAATATTTATTCCAATGATTAATGATAATTTAACATTGCCACGCGACAAAAATAATTATATTATGAATAGACAGAAAAATGTGTAACATGTTAAACTAAATAATATAATATTTTGAAACAAGGTGATTTTATGCCTATAAAAATTCGTAAAACATTACTTCATGAGCCAATTACATTTGATACAATTGGCAATCATTGGGATCAAGTACCAATCTATCGACCAAATGGTTATCCATTATACCATTATCTCCAAACAGAAAAAGGTGTTGGTAAAATAGAAATTCAAGGTAAATCGTATTTATTAAATGAAAATGAAGGTATTTTAATTGCTCCATTTATACCTCATTCCTATGCTAAAAAAACAGATGAATGGTTTACCATGTTTATTACCTTTACAGGAACTATGGAAAGTAGTCTTTCTCAAGCATTAGGTAATAAACAAATCATTTTTATTCCTAAAGAACAAGGTATTATTATTGCAAAAGAATTATTTGATATGATATCTCAATATGAGAATCCTTCTGCTGATGCAAAATATTTTTCTTTAGCTAGTTATCATCTATTAATGAATTTTATAGATAATTCAGCTTTTAATTTATTGAATGAACCTTTATATCAAAAATATGTATTACCTGTAATTAAAGAAATCGAAACTTCATATGCTAGTGAAATCACAGTGCAAAAATTAAGCCAACAAGTTTATGTTACACCGCAATATTTATCGCGTTTATTCTCTAAATTCTTAGGTTGCTCTGTCTATAAATATCTGACAAATTATCGCATCAATAAAGCAAAAGAATTATTACTAACTCATCAACGCATGGAAATTCAACAGATTTCTCAATTAGTAGGTTTTTTAGATACTAGCCATTTTATTGCTATGTTTAAAAAATTTACAGGAATAACACCTCTTGATTTTCGCAAACTCAATTAAAAAAGCTAAGATTAATGGTTTTTATCATCATTAATCTTAGCTTTTATTTTTATTATTTACCTGTATCTGCCATGCGTTTTGCTAAACGTTTTTTATCAGAATATCTTCTAAATGTAACCCAAAGTGGGCTGGCAATGAATATAGATGTATATGCACCACAGAAGAAACCTATCAATAAAGCAAAGGCAAAATCTTTTGTTGTATCTCCGCCAAAGAAATAAAGTGCAAATGTAGCAAATAATACTGTAGATACTGTATAAATAGAGCGAGTCATAGTCTGATAAATACTTGTATTTACAAGTTCTACAATATCGCCATTTTTTCTAAAATGCAATTTTAAATTTTCACGGATACGGTCAAAAATAACGATAGTATCATTTATAGAGTAACCGATAATTGTAAGTAATGCTGCTACAAATGAAGAATCTATTTGACGCTGAGTAAGTGCAAAAGCCCCAAGTACAATAATTACATTGTGTGCTAAGCCTAATACTGCTGAAATACCGAATTTAAATTCAAAACGATAAGATACATAAGCAATAATCAATAACCATGAAATAATTGTAGCATATATAGCATTCATGATAAGTTCAGTACCCATTGTAGCACCGACTTTTTCTTCACGAAGCACTTGATATGCACCTAGTTTATCAGTTAAACCAGCCATTACTTCTTTGCGTTCTTGTTCTTCTAAATCTACAGTTCTTATCATTACATTTTCAGATTCTGTAGATGAACTAGATTCTCCAGAAAGCTGAATTGTACTATTGCTCAAATTATATTCATTTAAAACAGCACGTACATCATTTATATTTACAGCCTTTTCAAAGCGTAAATCCATGATAGTACCACCAGTAAAGTCAATACCCATATTAAAGCCACGAGTTACCATGAAAAACAAGCTGGCAATAATCAATAATGAAGATATTGCATACCATATCTTGCGTTTACCAATAATATCAAATCTAGCCATTATTTCATGTCACCGTCCTTTACTTTATGACCTAAAGATACACCATAAATACGTGGGTCAGTGAATAATCTAGCTGCAATCAAATGTTTAAGCATAAACTGTGTTAATGTAATAGCTGTAAACATACTGATGACAACACCAAGACCTAAAGTAATGGCAAAACCACGAATTGGACCTGTACCAAAGAAGAATAATACTGCTGCTGCAATAATTGTAGTTAAGTTTGAGTCAAAAATTGTAGTAAAGGCACGTTTAAAACCTGAATCCATCGCCATGCGAAGTGTCTTGCCAGCTTTTACTTCTTCTTTGAAATGTTCAAAGATAAGTACGTTGGCATCAACCGCCATACCGATAGACAAGATAATACCCGCCACCCCTGGAAGTGTAAGCGTAGCATCTAATAATTTAAGTACGAATAATAAAATTATTACATAAGCCATCAAGCTTAAATTTGCAATCAAACCAGAAACACGATAGAAAAGTAACATAAATACAAAAATCGCACCTACACCAACAGTGAATGCAAATACGCTTTTATCTTTACTATCTTGACCAAGTGTTGGGCCTACTGTACGAGTTTCTATAATATCAACTTTTACAGGAAGTGCACCAGAACGTAAAAGCACTGCTAAATTATGTGCTTCTTCAAGATTTCTAGAACCTGTGATTACTGCTTTACCGCCAGTAATTGGTTCATTAACACGTGGAGCTGTTAAAACTTCACCATCAAGTAAAATAGCAATTGTTCTGCCTACATTTGCAGAAGTCAAATCAGCAAATTTTTGAGCACCTTCATCAGTGAATTCAATAGCTACTTCATTTTGATTATTTTGTGTAGTTTGTTCTCTAGCATCTTTTAAATCTGTACCGCTTAAAACAGTATTGCCTTCTTCATCTTTGAATTCAAGCATAGCTGTTTTACCAAGTACAGCAATAGCTTTATCTGGATCTTTAACACCAGGAAGCTCGATGATAATACGGCGTTCGCCTTCACGCTGAATGATTGGCTCTGTTAAACCAAGTTCATTTACACGTTTTTCCATGATTTTTACTACACGGTTCATAGCATCATCATTAACTTGTGCTTGCTCTGTATCTACACCTTCTAAAACGACATGAGTACCACCTTGAAGGTCTAAACCTTGTCTTATTGAGCCAGCTAGTGGTGCTATAAATGCAGCAAAAACACCAACGATAACAATAATTACCGCTAATAATTTCAATAAAGGATTTTGTTTCAAAATATCTTCCTCCAATATCCTTATAATTATCTGTATTTTATAGTAGTATTTTCTGTCAAAATCATATCTACTTTGATATCGTAATCGTCTTTGATTACTTCATCAACTACTTGACAATCATATACTGCTGCTATTTTCTTAGCGTTGATAGCTTTTACTAAATATCTATCATAATAGCCACCACCCATACCGAGTCGATAACCTTTTTTATCTAGTCCTACAGCAGGCACTAAAATAAAATCTATATCTTGTGGCTTTACAATTCTTAGATTTTTTTCTTTTACTGTCAAAATATTATATGCACCTACAACTAATTCATCTAAAGATTTTATTAAAGTTGCTTGCATTATTTTCATATTTTTATCAGTAATATAAGGCAGGCAAATTTGTTTGCCTGCCTTGAGAGCATTTACTATTAATTCTTTTGTCTGAAATTCATCAGGCATTGAAGCATATAAAAAACATATCTGAGAATTTTTATATTCCTCAAGTTCTACAAGTTTCTTTGTAATTACTGCTGAATACTCATTTTTCTGGATTAATGTTAACGCTCTTCTTTTTGCTAAAAGTTCTTTACGTTGAACTTTTTTATTATTTGTTAGCTGGGTTAGCATTTGTTTTTTCCTGAGTTAAATCTCTAGCTACAGCAGCACTGCTGATTTTAATTTCTACATTATCAGCAATTCTAATTCTAATGAAATCAGATTTTTCTAAATCAATATAAGTAATTTCCCCATGGATACCACCTATAGTTAAAATACGATGACCTACTTTTAAATTGTCCATCATTGTATTGCGTTGTTTTTGTTGTTTTTTCTGTGGACGATAAAGTAAGAAATAGAAAATTATTACCATTAATACTATTGGTCCATAGGAATAAAGACTTGCCATCATTGAATCACTCATAAAAAAATTCTCCTCATCATAAAAAATTATATTAATTTATTTTATATTAGCTATAGTATAGCATAATACCTCTATTTATTTACAAATATTCCTCAAAATTTACACAGATTTTGCATTGAATGAGAAATTAGCTGTAAATTTGCGATAAAATTCTGGGAACCTATCTTCCATGATAGATTGACGCATCTGTCTCATAAAGTCAATTAAGAAATGAAGATTATGGATTGTTAATAAACGTAAACCAAAGATTTCATTTACACGAACTAAATGACGAATATATGCTCTAGAATAATTTCTGCAAGTATAGCAATTGCAATGTTCATCAATTGGGTGGAAATCATGCTCATACTGTGCATTTTTTATTACTAAACGGCCATTCCATGTCATAGCTGTTCCATTTCTAGCTACACGAGTAGGGTATACACAGTCAAACATATCTATACCTCTCATTACACCTTCAACTAAACAATCTGGCGTACCTACACCCATCAAATAACGTGCTTTATTTTGTGGTAAATGTTCCAAAGTGATATCGAGCATTTCATACATCAATTCTTTTGGTTCACCAACACTTAAACCACCAACAGCATATCCAGGGAAATCCATATCTACTAAACGATTAGCACATTCGATACGTAAATCTTTATACATACCACCTTGCACGATACCGAATAAACCTTGATTTGGATTTGTCATCGTATCTTTACAACGCTGTGCCCAACGAAGTGTAAGCTCCATAGACTCACGAGTATATTTGAAATCAGCAGGATATGGCACACATTCATCAAATGCCATGATTATATCTGCACCTAAATCCATTTGTGATTGTGTAGCAATCTCTGGAGATAAGAACTTTTTAGAACCATCGATATGAGAACGGAAAGTTACCCCTTCTTCAGATATTTTGCGTAAATCGCCTAAGCTAAATACCTGAAATCCGCCACTATCTGTCAAAATAGCTCTATCCCAATTCATAAATTTATGCAAACCGCCAGCTTCTTTAACAAGCTTAGAGCCAGGACGCAAAAATAAATGATAATTGTTACTTAAAATAATTCCAGCACCCATTTCTTTTAATTCTTCTGGTGCTAAAGTCTTAACACTAGCCTGAGTACCAACAGGCATAAAAATAGGTGTATCAAAACTACCATGTGGTGTGTGAATACGACCAGCACGTGCTCCAGTATGTGGACACTGCTTTATAAGTTCATAAGTAATTGCAGGTTTCATTATGCCTCCAAGATAAATATATTTATTCATTTTCCTTTTAAATAAAAGAAAATGAACCAAAAAGAAAATTTTTCTAAAAATAACTATCTTATTCTATAAACATAGCATCGCCAAAGCTAAAGAAACGGTATTTTTCTTTTACTGCTTCTTCATAGGCAGAAAGTACATATTCTCTGCCAGCAAAAGCGCTGATTAACATGATTAAAGTTGATTTTGGTAAATGGAAATTAGTGATAATAGAATCTACGATTTTAAATTTATAGCCAGGATAAATAAAAATGCCTGTTTCTTCTGCTATTGGAGAGATAGTGCCATCTTCTTTCGCAGCTGATTCTAAAGTACGGATAGATGTTGTACCTACAGCGATTACTCTACCACCATTAGCTTTAGTTTGATTGATAATATCTGCTGCTTTTTTTTCAATATGGTAGAATTCTTTATGCATTACATGATCTTCAATATTATCTACATTTACAGGGCGGAAAGTGCCAAGACCTACATGAAGTGTTACAAAAGCTAAATTTACACCCATTTCTTTTATTTCCGCTAATAATTCTTTTGTAAAATGAAGACCTGCTGTTGGTGCTGCTGCTGAGCCTTCTTCTCTTGCATATACAGTTTGATAGCGATTTTTATCTTCTAATTTTTCATGAATATATGGTGGAAGTGGTGTTTCACCCAATCTATCCAAGATTTCTTCAAAGATACCATCAAATTTAAATTCTACAATACGACCGCCAAAATCTGTATGACCTACAACTTCACAAGCAAGCTCATCACTAAATTCAATGATATTACCTAATTGAGCTTTTTTACCTGGTTTTACTAAAACTTCCCATTGATTAGTATTTGTTAAACGCTTTAATAAAAATACTTCAACCTTACCGCCTGTTTTTGCTCTATGACCAATAAGACGAGCAGGCATTACCTTTGTATCATTAAATACTAAAGTATCACCTTTGCGTAAATACTGTTTAATATCATAAAAATATTTATGTTCAATAGTTTTTTCTTTACGATTTAACACCATCAAGCGTGAATGGTCACGTTTAGCACATGGTGTTTGAGCTATTAATTCTTCTGGAAGATTATAGTCAAACTCATTTAATAGCATTAAATATTATCCCCTTTTATTTTTATTTATACATATCTTTTATATTTACATCACTATAATAATGATATAAAATTTGCTGATATTTTTTACCTTTATCTGCTAAAGATTTTGCCCCCCATTGAGACATTCCCAAACGATGACCAAAACCACTGCCTTTAAAAATCAATTTTTTATCATCTTTATCAATTTTTAAAGTATCGCCTTTAGCTTTTTTATTACCTTCTAATTCTATAGTAAAATTGCTACTTTTTAAACCCAATAAACTACGAAGCTGTGTCTTGGTCAATTCCACAGATTTTTTATTACTACCTATAAATTTTACAACTTGCGATTTACTTGCTTTATTTGGATTTTTTTTCAATCCACTAAAATCTATTTCTTTTATTGTACCAATATCACTATATGAATTTTTTATAGATTTACTTAAATTATCTACTGTTACAGATACTGCCCAACTTTGATATGGAGATTGCTCCTCTTTATCTTCTACTGCTCTCAAATAAGGCACATTGACATTCCATACATTGATACTGTCATCAGTTTGACCACCTGAAGCTGCATGAAACACTGAACATATAGGTTGATTTAAATAAACAATGACTTCTCCTTTTGTAGCATCTATAGCTTTATTTGTAGTCGCAGCTTCTGAATCCATACCACCATAAACTTGGCAATCTGTTGTTACGCAGACGTCAAAACCTTCTTTTGTATGTTTTTGATCAAGCTTATCATATAAAGCAAAAGTTCTAGCAGCTACAGCTTGAGCTTTCAAAGCTTCTATATTCCAACTAGCAGGCATTTCTTCTGGTACGACACCATATAAATATTCATCAATCAATAAACGATTTATCACTGTAAGCCCTGCTTTATGCGGTTGAATAATCAAATTTCCTCTATATCGTTTGCCATTGACAATTACAGGAGCATTATCTTTGACTGCTACCACTAAAGTAGTAGTTTCCTTACCTTTTTTATTGACATAAACAGTTCTATCTTTTTGACGAATATTTACTTCGTTCATCTTTTTAAATTTATAATTTACTTTATTATCGACATCTTTGACCACAAAATCATCATTTGCTGTAATTACAATTTCTTGTACTCCCTGTAATAAGCCTACTCTTACATATGGAGCTGATGACTGTGCTGATACTACTTGTATATTACTTACAAATGCACAACAGCATAATAAACAAATAAGATATAGATATTTTTTCATATTTAATATCCTCTTTTATTTTTTATTCTATTTTTATTTATTTTAGATTTGACTGTTTTTTTCTGCCTAGAATATGTTATCTGACAATAAATAAAGAAAATCAATGCTAAAATAAAAGCCACTAAACTAGTTGTCTGTGCAGATGTAAAGCTTAAAAATACAGGAGTAGCATAATCGCCACGCAAAAATTCCAAGCCAAAGCGAGCTAAACTATATAACATTATATATAAAGAAAAAGCTTGACCTTTGGCATGAGGAAAAGCTCTAAAAATCAACAATAGAGCAAAAATCACAAAATCAATTTGACCTTCCCATACTTCAGCAGGCCATAATGGTTGAGCACCATACGTATGATAAGCAAGTGTTGTTTCTGGATAAATAATACCAAAATTGCCACCAGTTGGCGCACCAAAAGCATCGCCATTTAACAAATTAGCACAACGACCAATGGCTTGCCCTAAAATAATTGCAGGAGCTACGATATCAGCTAGTGCTAAGATATCTATTTTATGACGTCTAGCATAAATAATTCCTGCTCCCACGCCAAAAACAATACCACCTTGAATAGCCATACCACCTTGCCATACATAAAAAATTTCACTTAAATGATGACTATAATATGCCCAATCAAAGAAAAATACATCCCACAATCTAGCGCCCACAACACCAGCGATACCACTATAAATACCGATATCTACAATATGATTATGCCATCTGCCATCTTGTTTTGCTAAGAAATAAGCCACACCTGTTGCCAAAATAATACTCAAAGATAAAATCAGACCATATGCTCTTATCGGAAAATCACCAACAAAAAATAAATATTGGTGCATACTATCACCTCAGTATATTATTTTATATTGGTCAAATCTGTTATCCACATGATTTCAGCATCTTCACCATCTTCATAATACCCACGACGGCGACCTACAGATTTAAAACCTAATGATTCATACAAATGTATTGCTCCTTTATTACTTGGTCGAACTTCTAAAGTCATAGCATTTGCCTTTCTTTCTTGAGAAATCTTGATGATTTCCTTCATCATCAATCGACCTATACCTTTGTTTTGATATTCAGGAGTTATAGCCACATTTGTTATTTGAGCTTCATCAAATAATATCCAAACACCTACATAGCCAATGACTCTTTCGCCATCTAAAGCCAACAAATAATAAGCTTTATCATTAGAAGCTTCCTGCCAAAAAGATTGTCTTGACCACGGCATATCAAAACAAGATTTTTCTACAACTTCCACAGCACTTGCATCTTCTGGAGTCATTTTACGAAAATTTATTTGCATATTTTCACCTTATAAATCTGTTAATTTTTCGCCATGGCGTTTTTCCCATAAAACTTCAGCTTCTGAACGGCGAATATATACAGGTTCTAAATCCATGATATTATCATAATCTTCATTTTCAAATCTAGCTTTTGCTGCCATAGCCACATTACTTGCTCTAGGCATACAAAGATGTGGTAAACCTAAAGAAACATTTTCATATTGAGCGATTATATCTGCTTTCTTTTGAGCGATATCTCCTACAAATACTACTGGTTTATCCAAAGTAGAACAATATTTTGCCACTTCTTCAAAATCCATCACGCAAGTTTGTTTTTTCTCATCAAAGCCCTTGCCATTCCACTCATACAAAGCAAAATAGGCATTGCTTTTTTGTGCATCTAATACACTTGCCACATATACACCTGGCACTGGATAATGATAAGCCATAGCCTCTAATGAAGATACAGCCACTACAGGAATGGATAAAGCATATGATAACATTTTAGCAGTAGCAAGACCTATACGTAACCCTGTAAAAGAGCCAGGCCCTATGCTTATAGCTACACCTGTTAAATCAGACTTATCCATATGTGCAATTTTTAAAACATCTTGCACATGACCTAATAAAACTTCTGATTGGGGTAATTTTAATTGCATGATAATCTCTGCAACTAATTTATCTTTTTGCACAATAGCAGCACCTGAAACTATTGTTGAAGTATCAATCGCTAATATTGCCACAGTGCTTCAACTCCTCATAAATATTTTTATATTTTTGACCTTCAAGATTGATAGTAATTATACGCTTTTGTTCACTATCGCCACGCTCGATTTTTAAATGCAAATAATCTTCTGGCATATAGGCAAAAAATCTATCTGGCCACTCAATCAATACTACTTCATCTTCAACATCAGTATACTCATAAAAACCGATTTCCTCTAAATCTTCTGGTTGCTCTAAACGATATAAATCAAAATGATATATACGCTTTTTACCTTCATATACATTCATTAAATTAAAAGTAGGACTTGTAACGATTTCTTTTACTTTTAATGCCTTACATAAACTTTGTGTAAATAAAGTTTTACCTGCACCTAAATCACCTTCAAGACAAATTATCAAATTATCTTGAATTAAATTTGCTATCTTTTCACCTAAAAGACTTGTTTGTTCAGGTGAATTTGTAGTTATTGTAAACATATTTCACCTCAAAAATTCATTTTAATCATATTATTTAAAATCATCAACTATGCAAATACTAGCACCTGTTTTTCTTGCAGCGGCTAAGCCCACATCAGAGTCCTCAAAAATAATGGTATTTTCTGGCTTAACCTTAAAATATTCCATTGCTTTTAAAAATCCTTCTGGATCTGGCTTGCCATTTTTCACATCATCAATAGTAAAAATAACATCAAATAATTCTAATCTGCCAAAATAACGCAAAATATCTTTAGAATTACTTGAACCACTTGTTACTACAGCTGTATGATATTCATTTTTCATAGCTTTAATAATATTGAACAAATGAGTATTTTCTGTAGCATATTTTAGATTTTCTTCATAATATAATTTCTTAGCATCATGAATTTCTTCAAAACGATTTTCAGGAACACCCATTATCGGTAAAAATCCACGATAAGTAGGGCCCCAACATTTTTCAACATATATATCGTAATCAAAAACCACAGGTAATCCAACTCTTTCAATAGCTTCACGATATGCCATATAATTCACTCTGCGCGTATCAAATAAAGTACCATCTAAATCACAAATAACTAATTTACTTTTTTCCATTAAAAATCCCCTTAGGTTATTTAAAATCTATCATTATTTTTTACAATATCTATGTTATTCTATCACATCTAAAGATACTTGTCTTTTATATCTATGGTTTTTCTTGCAAACAACTTTATTTTCTTACCAAAATAATAAAGCTACTTTCGATTTTATCTCTAAATCAAAAGTAGCTTTATTTTATATTCATACTTAGTCAATTAATTTATTTGCTCTAAGTACAGTTTTTATACTTTCTGCACTAAAATGAAGAGCTTTTAATTCATCTTCTGGTAAATCTATAGCTAATCGTTTTTCTACACCATTTGCACCAATGATACTTGGCAAGCTAAGTGCTACATCTGTTAAGCCATATTCGCCTTCAAGCGGAGTAGAAACTGGTGTTACACAGCGTTCATTAAACATAACAGCACGAGCTAATCTACAAGCGCCCATTGCTATGCCAGTATTTGTCCAACCTTTAGACAATAATACATCATATGCTGTATTTACTACTTCCTGAGCCATAGCTTTTTTATCAAAATCACTGTTATGATCATAATATTTATCTAAATCAGCTAAACGCACACCGCCAATGCTGATTGTAGACCATGCAGGAAAAGCAGAATTACCATGTTCACCAAGCATGAAGCCCTGAACATCTTTAGCATCAACATTATAATGATTTGCTATGATGCGTTTTAAGCGAAGTGTTTCTAAAGTAGTCCCTGTACCGAATAATTTTCCTTTTTCATAACCGAATTTAGTAGCTGCCAAATATGTAGTTACATCAAGCGGATTAGTAATCATGATAAAAGGTGTATTTTTTGTATATTTTGTAACCTCCGTCATGATTTCACCAATAACTTTTACATTTCGTTCTGCAAGTATTAGTCTATCTAATTTTTCCCCAGGTAAGATACTAGGGCCACCAGAACAAATAATTATATCAGCATCTTTACACTGACTAAAATCGCCTGAATAAACTTTCATACCTGGTACATACGTACAAGGTGTCGCATGAGTTGCATCTAAAGCTTCGCCATGAGCTACTTTTTCATTAATATCTATACATACGATTTCAGCAGCTAAATTCATTGCCATTGCTTGTGTTAATACAGCTGAACCTACATGACCAAGACCTATAATTGCCAATTTACTCATTTTCATTCTAATTACCCCCATATCACAAAACCATTAATCTCATTTTATTAAATAAATGGTTCAATTTTTTATGATATAGCAAATAATCATTATTGTCAACATGTAAACAAGTTTATCCTTTTTGCTTTTCAAATATTTTCGCCATCATTTTCTTTACAAGTCTTACACTCTGATCAAATTTTTCCGTATCACTATCTGATAAATCAGTCGTGCTTTCCATAAAAATAAGCCTTTGCGATTTTTGATGTTCCTTTAAAAAATTTCTACCTTTTTCACTCAAAGAAATTTGACTATATCTTCTATCCTTACTTAAACAAGTCTTTTTAATAAATTCTTTTTTCACTAATTTATCAATGATAGGACTCATTTGTTGTTTTGATATAGATAAATGTTTTGCTAGCTCTGTTACAGTAGCAAATGTATCCTCTTTTTCAAAAAGATAATACATCACTGCAAAGTGATTGAGTGGTAATGGCAAAGCTGCAGTTCGCCATAATTTGTGATTATAAGTCATCATAATATCAAACAAATCAAAATAAATATCTGATATCTTTCTGCTATTCTTCTCCAAAAATTTCTCTCCCTTTGTCAAAAATTAATAATAAAAAATTTTATTTTTTCAAAGATTAAAACCAGATTAAAAACTGTCTTCAAGAGTGCAAAATTCTTGACTTTTCAATAGATATACTATACTATAGAACACGATAATAGTAAATACTTGTGTACTATCAGCTATTTATAAAAAATCTAAAAAGCTGATTATAAAGCTGTGCTAAAGCACAGCTTTTGAAATTTATCAAAGGAGGTTTAATAATTTTGGCCACACAATCAAAGAAAAAAGCTGTTATCCTAGTTGTAGCCATAGTAGTTATAGCACTTATTGGATATCTTGCATATTCTAAGTTAACAGCTACATCACAGGGCAACAAAACAGCAGGTGGTCCTGCAACTGTAAAAGCAATGCAGGTAATCAAACGTGATACACCACTTAATTATGAATATGCTGGTAATATCAAATCAACAGATGAAGTAAAAATCACTTCTCGTGTTTCAGGCACAATTGTTGAAAAATATATTACAGGTGGCGAATTCGTACAAGCAGGTCAACCACTTTACAAAATTGACAGTCGTCAATATGAAAGTACATTGCTCTCAGCTCAAGCAACATTAGCTCAATCTCAAGCTAATTATCAAAATGCTTTAGCTACATTACAAAATGCTCAAGTAGATAATAACCGTTACCAAACATTATTATCTCAAAACGCAATTTCCGATCAACAAGCTGCAACTCAACAATCTCAAGTAGAAGCTTTAACTGCATCATTGCAAGCTCAGCAAGCAATCATTGATTCCAATGCTGCTCTTGTAAAAAAAGCTCAAGAAGATTTAGATGATACAGTTGTTTATGCCCCAACTTCTGGTAAACTTGATATCAATGATATTGATGTAGGTGCTTATGCTACTGCTGGAAGTACAGTTCTTGTAACAATGGGCTCTGTAGACCAGGTATATGCTCAATTTAATGTAAGTGAAAATGAATATTTAAATCTTGCATCTTTCTTTAATAGTGATACTAACAATGTAACTATCACTTTAAGTGATGGCACAGAATATCCTGTTTCTGGTCACCTTGTGCAAGTAGATCGTTCTTTAACTACAAATACTGGTACACTTGCAATCAATGCTTTATTTGATAATCCAGATGGTCTTTTACTTCCTGGTATGTTCGCTCGTGTAAAAATTTCTGGACAAGTAATTCCAAATGCTACTTTAATTCCACAACGTGCAGTACAACAAATTCTTGAAAAAACTTTTGTAACTGTAGTAGGTCCAGATAATAAATCTGTAAGTAAAGCTGTTACTTTAGGTGATAAAGTTGGTAGTTATTGGATTGTTAAAGATGGTTTAGATACTAATGACGTTGTTGTTGTTGAAGGTCTTACTAAATTACAAGAAGGCGTTCCTCTTAACGTCACCATAGTAACTCCTGAAGAATTAGGTTTAACTTTTTAACCAGGGGGTGCTATAATTGTCAAGATTCTTTATAAATCGTCCGATATTTGCTATTGTTATATCTTTAATCATTGTAATTTTAGGTACAATCTCTGCTTTTAATCTACCAATAGCACAATATCCACAGATTTCTCCACCTACAATTACTGTAAGCACAACTTATACAGGTGCCAATGCTGATACTGTAAATGAAACTGTTGCTCAAGTAGTTGAACAGCAAGTAAACGGTGTTGAAGGCATGGACTATATGAGTTCTACTGCTTCAAATGATGGTAGATATAGCTTACAAGTAGTCTTCAAATTAGGTACTGATGGTGATATGGACTCAGTAAAAGTACAAAACAATGCTTCTACTGCTGAACCAAGCTTACCAACTGATGTTCAAACATACGGTCTTACTACTCGTAAAGCCTCTAGTGATATGGCAATGGTATTGACTTTGACATCACCTAACGGTACTTATGATAGTGTTTTCTTAAAAAACTATGCTGATATTTATCTCGTAGATAAAATCAAACGTGTTCCAGGTGTTGGGGACTTAAACGTATTCGGTGCTGACTATGCAATGCGTCTTTGGATCAATCCTGATAAATTAGCAGAACTTGGTCTTACTGTAGCTGATGTTGTCAGTGCAGTAAAAGAACAAAACATTCAGGCTCCTGCTGGTACAATCGGTCAGATGCCTGCACCAAAAGACCAAGAATTCCAATATACAGGTAAAGTTCAAGGTCGTTTAATAACACCTGAAGAATTTGGAAACATTATTATTCGTTCTGATAATAATAGTGGTTCTTTTGTTCGCGTAAAAGATATTGCTAAAGTAGAAACCGGCGCTCGTACAAATAATATTTCTGCTAAATATAATAATCAAAATGCTGTAGCTTTCGGCGTTCAACTTACAAGTGATGCTAACGCAATGGATACTGTAAGCCAAGTAAAAGAAATCCTTGAAGAAGCTAAAGCAGACTTCCCTCCTGATTTAGAATATGAAGCAGTTGTAGATAATACAACATATATCAGCGAATCTATTCAGGAAGTTGTTAAAACATTTGTTGAAGCCCTCTTACTCGTTATGCTCATTGTATATATCTTCTTACAGAGCTGGCGTGCAACTTTAATTCCAATGCTCGCTGTACCAGTTTCCCTTATCGGTACTTTTGCAGCCTTCATTGTATTAGACTTTACTATTAATACACTTACCTTATTCGGTATGGTTCTTGCCATCGGGCTTGTTGTCGATGATGCTATCGTTGTTATCGAAAACGTTGAGCGTCATATGGCAGAAGATGGTCTTGACCCTAAAGAAGCAACAGGTCGTGCTATGGACGAGGTACAAGGTCCAGTTGTCGCTATTGCCTTCACACTTGCCTCTGTATTCGTACCAGTAGCAGGTTTAGGCGGTATGACAGGGGTTTTATATCGTCAGTTCGCTTTGACTATTGCTATTTCTATGGCATTATCTGCCTTTGTGGCTTTAACACTTACACCTGCACTTTGTGCTACTTTGTTAAAACCACATACTCCTAATGAAAATAAAGACTCTACTATAGGCAGTTTCTTTATTAGATTTAACCAATTCATGAATTGGATGACTAGAGGATATGTAAAATGTATTGCTTTCCTCATTGGTAAAGCTAAACTTTGCGTAGTATTTCTTGTAATTATCACAGCTCTCATGGCTGGTTTATTTAGAATATTACCAACTACATTCATTCCTCCAGAAGACCAAGGTTTCTATCTTGCTTCTGTAACATTACCTGAAGGTACTTCTTTAAATCGTACAGAAGAAATAGTGGATAAATTATCTGCTGAACTCAAACAAAATCCAGGTGTTGACCAGGTTATGGGTATTTCTGGTTATGATATTTTATCTGGTGGTGCAAAATCTAGTGCAGCTACTTTCTTCGTTGGTTTAAAACCATGGAGTGAAAGAACTACCCCAGAAACAAGTATCGATGCTGAAGTTGGTATGGCATTTAAGCAAGGTATGAATTACCCAGAAGCTTCTATCATCGCTATGAACCCACCTTCCCTTCCAGGTCTTGGTATGGTCAGTGGTTTCAATCTTCAATTACAAGATATGAGCGGTCATACTAATGAAGAATTAGATACTATCACTAAAAAAATCGTTGCTGCCGCTAATCAGCGTCCAGAACTTCAAGGTGTATATACTACTTACAGTATAAAATCACCAATATATGAATTTGAAGTAGACCGTGAAAAAGTTAAAAACTTAGGTTTAAATATCTCTGATGTGTTCACTGCTCTCCAAGTAAACTTTGGTGGTACAGAAATCAACGATTTCAACCAATTTGGTCGTACTTATAAAGTAGTAATGCAAGCAGATAGCAATTTCCGTAATGAAGCTGATACAACACGTTTCATCTTTATTCGCGGATCTAATGGTCAAATGGTTCCATTAAATACTATAATTAAACCAAAATTAGATTCAGGTCCTGCTATCATCTCTCGTTTCAATGCTAGCAGAAGTGTTACAATTCAAGGTAGTCCAAAAGATGGATATAGCTCTGGTCAAGCCATGGCTGCTATCGAAGAAGTTGTAAAAGAAGTGGCACCTACTGGATTTAATATTGACTGGTCTGGTCAAAGCCGTGAAGAACGTGCTGCAACAAGCTCTACAACTCAAGTTATGGTTCTTGCTCTTGTATTCGTATTCTTATGCCTTGCTGCTTTATACGAAAGCTGGAGCGTACCATATGCTGTATTGTTGACTGTTCCAACTGGTATCTTTGGTGCTTTATTATCTGCATATGTCTTAAATATGCAAATCAGTATCTATATGCAAATCGGTATCATCGTTATCATCGGTTTGGCAGCTAAGAACGCTATTCTTATCGTAGAATTCGCTAAAGTTCGTGTTGATACTGGTATGAAACCATTAAAAGCTGCTTTAGAAGCGGCAAAACTTCGTCTTCGTCCAATCATAATGACATCTCTTGCATTCATCATCGGCTGTTTACCACTTGCTGTAGCAACTGGTGCTGGTGCTGCTGCTCGTAATAACATGGGTATTGCCGTTGTTGGTGGTATGATTTTTGCCACTATCTTAGGTGTATTCTTAATCCCTGTTATGTATCTTGTTGTTATGAAAATAACTTCTTGGCTCACTGGAGATAAAAAAGTTAAACCAAAATCCGAAGTCGATAAATTTATGTAATTTTTTTGACCAATATTATCTTTTGATATAAAATAAAAATCGCTTTTTATGCTTATCTATGATATAATTGGCTAAATAAATACTATGAATAAGATGCTATAAATTTATAGCATCTTATTCTATAAATTTAAGGAGATATACTTATGATTTTAAAAAGAATGTTTCTGACTTTTATGAGTATTTTTACACTACTAGCTGTAGCAGCTATGCCAGGCACAAGTTTTGCAGCAGACGGATATTTATATACTAGCGAACGCTTCGGTTACAGTATAAAATGTCCTGAAAAACCTCTCGCTGTAATTAATTTGAGTATTCTTTCCCCTCAAGAACAAGGAGATGTTCTCATATTTGAAACAGATGGTCATAACCCTACAAAATACTGGGTTATTTCCCCAAATGCTTTCAGTAATGATACTTTCCCTGACCTTGATAATTTAACTGATGAAGCTAGACAAGATTTATTTACTCGATTAGCTATTGAACGTGGATATGAAGCGATTTCTCTTGTTCCAATTCAAGGACATAATGCTATTTATGCTGTTACTGCAAAAACTATCCAAATCGATACAGATAAAGATGGTCAAGTAGATAAAACAATTGAACAAGAAGGACAACATATCGAAACATATTTTAAAGGTGCAAAATCCAATTACTGTATCGTTTTATCATCAAAATCAGCATTAACTGAAGATGATATTAATAATTACCAATATGGTTTATTATCCTTCAATGATAAATAATCTTAAAAATAGAGAAAAAGCCAGTATAACTGGCTTTTTCTTTTATTCTCTATTGACATTTTGACCTATAATTATATAATAATAATTAACGGTTAGCACTCTTTGTATTAGAGTGCTAATAATTCATTTTTAATCTAAATTTAGGAGTGACAAATCTTGGCTAAAGAAACACATCAATTTCAAGCTGAAACTAAAAAATTACTCGATTTAATGATACATTCTATTTATACAAACCGTGAAATATTCCTTCGTGAATTAATTTCTAACGCTTCTGACGCAATCGATAAATTACATTTTGAATCACTTACAAATCGTGATTTACTTGAAGGCAATAGCGATTATGAAATCTTCTTAATTCCTGATGAAGCTAGTCATACATTAACTATTTCTGATAATGGTCTTGGTATGAATAGAGAAGAACTCATTGAAAACTTAGGTACTATCGCAAAATCCGGTACAAAAGCATTCTTAGAAAAACTTCAACAAGCCAAAGAAAGTGACAATGATACTCAAAAAGATTTAATCGGTCAATTCGGTGTAGGTTTTTACTCCGCTTTCATGGTAGCAGAAAAAATCACTGTAGTTTCCAGAAAAGCTGGCGAAACTCAAGCTTATAAATGGGAATCCACAGCTGACGGTTCTTACACTATTGAAGAATGCACTAAAGATAGCCGTGGTACTAATATCACTATCACACTTTTACCTGAATTTTATGGTGATAAAGCTGAAGAAAACTTTACTGACACATATAAATTACAATCTCTTGTAAAAAAATATTCCGATTATGTTCGTTACCCAATCAAAATGAACTTTGTCGTTGAAGAACAGCCAAAAGATGCTGATGGTAAACCAATCGAAGGTGCTGGCACTATCAAGAAAAATGAAATTCGCATCTTAAACTCCATGCAACCACTTTGGGCTAAAAATAAATCTGAAATCAAAGAAGAAGAATACACTGAATTCTATCAAAATCTTTTCCATGATTGGGAAAAACCAATGGAAGTAATGCACAATAAAATCGAAGGTAATATCGAATACACTTCCCTTTTATTCTTCCCTGCACATGCTCCTTACAATCTTTATCATAGCGATTATGAACCAGGCTTACAGCTTTATTCTCGCCATGTATTCATCATGGATAAATGCAAAGACCTCTTACCTGAATATCTCCGCTTTGTTAAAGGTTTAGTTGACTCTCCTGATTTCTCCTTAAATATCTCTCGTGAACTTTTACAACAGAGCCGTGAATTAAAATTAATCGGTAAAAACTTAGAAAAAACTATCTTAAAACAATTAGCAAATACACTCAAAAAAGACCGCAGTAAATATGAACAATTCTGGAAAGAATACGGTAAATCCTTAAAAATCGGTATCTATGGCAGTGTATACAATGGTGGCAGTGATGTAATAAATAAATTAAAAGATTTACTCTTATTCACAACTTCCAAAGAAGATAAACTCATCACTTTAAAAGAGTATGTAGAAAATATGCCTGAAAGCCAGAAAAAAATCTACTACGCTACAGGTAAAGACCGTGCAAGCATCGATAGCTTACCACAGATGGAAATTCTACGCGATAAAGGTATTGATGTATTATACTTCCTTGATAACGTTGACGAATTCGCTATTGAAGTTATGCGTGAATATGAAGGTAAACCATTCCACTCCATCAGCCGTGGCGATTTAGACCTTGATGATGTTGAATCTCAAGAAGTGAAAAAAGAAACTGAAACCATCGCAAAATCCAATGAAGATTTAATCAAAGATATTAAAGAAACTCTCGGTGATAAAGTTGCTGAAGTAAAAATCAGTAGCCGTTTAAAATCTTCTGCTGTTTGCTTAGTAGCTGACGAACAAGGTCCAAGCTTTGCTATGGAACAAGCTTTTGCTGATGCAAATAATCCAATGTTCAAAGCTAGACGTATTTTAGAAATCAATCCAAAACATGACTTATTTGCTCGTTTACAAAAAGTACATGAACAAGGCAAAGAAAGTACTGCCTTCAAAGATTATTGCTCACTTTTATATGCTCAAGCACTTCTTATCGAAGGTATGATGCCAGAAGACCCAGCTGCAATTGCTAATAAAATCGCTGAATTGATGGCTAAATAATTATATTTATATAAAAAAATCCTACAGAATTTATCTGTAGGATTTTTATTTATGATTTTATTTCATTACTTTTTCATCTACAATATTATAAATAGTGTATTTAACAAGTTTTAAAATTCGGCAAGCTTCACCATCAACTAATTTATATTGAATTTCACAAATGCCACCAGTCGGATTAGCATTTGTATCATCTTCTAAATAAAGTGGAAATGTTCTTTTGACATACTCCCCATGCCTAAAGGCAGGGGATTCTTGGATACAAACGATACTTGCCTACTAAAATAGCAGGTCTTACTATATCTCTCCAAAGAAGGTTGATGCCCCAACCTTCCATATCTAAAAAAATTTATTAATAAAATATATTCTCTCTATCTTATTCTAGATAAATTAAAAAAATCCTATTTACTTAAAATATATCTTTCAATACCATAAGCTACACCATCTTCAAATACTGATGGAACTACAATTTTAGCACTATTTCTAGCTTTTACACTGCCATTTGCCATTGCCATACCCATTCCCACTGTAGATAAAATCTCGATATCATTATCTCCATCACCAAAAGCATAGCTATCTTTTATATCTATATTCAATAATTCTAAAACCTTTAATGCTCCTGTAGCTTTGGAATTTTTTTTAGCATAGACTTCTAAATGACAATAATTATGGTTCATATCCTCTACATAAGTCATATCTTCAGGCAAATTCTCTATGATATATTTTCTATCTTCATGTCTAGGTGAATCTATTTCTAATTTATAAACATCTATAGCTTTTTTATCATAATCGAAAGTCAGTTGGTCAGCAAATATTCCATACTGCCCTAAACGATAGATTAGATATTCAAATTTTTTATCTACATAAGTATGAAAATCTCCTTGTAAACTGTATTGCATATCATGTTCATCACAAATAGATGTGATTTTTTCCACAAAAGATTTTTCAAGTGGCGCTCTATAAATAATCTTATCATGGAAAAATATAACCGAACCATTGAGCAATACATAGCCATCAAAACCAAAATTTCTTATCTTTTCATCAAGAAAAGCAAGTGAACGACCACTAGCAATAAATACATAATGACCTTGCTCTTGTAATTTACGAATTGCTTTTTGCACGTTTTCACGCATATAACGATAATCTGGATGTGTACCTTCAATCAAAGTTCCATCAATATCAAAAAATACTGCTTTCATAACATACCTCATTACTAAAAATTTTATCTTTATTTTAATAATCTCTTTCAATCAATTCTATTTCTTGCTCTGTAGGATATATTCCATGCTCATAAATTTTTTCATAAATTCTTGGAATATTTTTCAATCTATTATTCATATCTACTATATCAAAGGATGCTAAATCTATATCATCATCTAATAACCATTCACAATAATTTTCATATTCTTCACCACTTTTTTCACTATAGGCTTCAGCAATACTTTTTAATCCATCAATACCACCACAATCTTCAATAATACCATATCCTTTACCTTTTAATACACGTGGTAAATCCTTTTTCGATAATGTTTCATCTATGATAATTTTTTCTAATTTTACATTTATTTTCCAATCATCACCAAAATCATATGTAAATCTAGTTTTAGGCATCATTGGTGTAATAAAGTGTTTCATTTTCACATCAAAAATATTAAAGTCATAAATCCTTTTATCTAATTCATTAGTTTCACTATCAGGTAATCCTATCTTTATTATATTTAATAAAAATTTTCTTGGTATCTCTATATTTTCTCTTCCCAATTCCTTTATTAATTTAGATTTATTCAATTCCATCTTAAATTCAAAATCAAACAAATGATTAGCTCTCATTTCAAAAAGAGTCATAACAATATATGCTAATCTTGCTAAAGAAATATCTTCCGAAACTTGAAAACGACGCCACATTCTTGGTTTATAACCTTTTAATTCAGCATTAAATTGATAAATCGAACAATTTGTCATAATATATTACCTTTTCTTCATTATAATTTTTTAAATTCTTCTTATAAAAATATTTGCATTATCTTTAGGAATATTGTATCATAAAAAAAAACTAAAATATATTAATATATCCGTTGTGCTAGTTAATTTCTAATAATTGTACTGTGTATACTAAAAAGCATTGTTCCAATCTTAGTTGAAATCCTATTAAAGATTTAACACATATTCTTTCTATGTCGAATAGATTTACCCAACTAGAAAAAAATGTTTCTATATATCTTCTCTTTCTTTTTAAATCATTTGTTATTTTTTCATCTTCCCGTATCTTCATATATCCCTTATCTGCAATAACTTTACTACATCTGTATTCACTAAGCAACGTTTTTACCAATGCAGTATCAGTTTTTGAAGCTTTCGTTACAACATATGCTCTTATTAGTCCGTTGTTATCAATTTCAAAATATCCTTTAAATCCGTAATAATACTGTTTTTTTTAGCATTAGCACAAGCCGGCAATGGTAAGCTGTCCATAATCAAATAAGCAGGATTTGGAGAATAGTTTTCAGATAAACTGATACATACGCATGTATTGTAGGGAAAAAAGAGCATTACAGCAAATACGATTAAAACGGGAAAGTTCAAGAATTTGACCTGGTTTAAAAACAATATTTTTCAAAAAGGAATAAAAACGGAATTGATTTGTAATATCTAAAGAAACCTGCCAACATAATAAAGAAAGAATAACAGCATCGTTTAATTTTGATTGAGTAACATTTCTACGATATCGAATACGAAGTTAAAATTTGAAATTATTTGATTTACAATGATATTGCTTCAACATTATGCACACTTCTTTGAGTTGGTATACTTAGAAATGTACTCTTGTTAAACCTTTTTTCAAGCTATTTTTTAACTAGCACAACAGGTATATTATTAATAATTTATTATAGAAAGTAGTCTGATTTTATGTCGCGCGTTTTTGATAAATTTTATTTTAAGCCTAAACAAACAATTTTAAGTATAGATTCTTTAATTAATGCTTCTCGATCTCATGATGAAAATATTGCTCCTTTTATTAACAACATGTTTTGTCCGGAATGTCTTCAAGCTCAATTAACATTCTGCCATGAAACCTCTAAACATAAAGCTTATTTAAAAAGAATTCCATCATCGAGCCATGCTCCTAATTGTTCATACAATTATAAATATGCCTCTAATTCTAGTATTAAAAAATATATTACCAGTTTATCTTCCAATCAAGTTGAAGATAAATTAAATTCTATTTTACATTTATTAACACGAAAAAATATAACAAGTAACACTTCAACAAATTACTCTAAAACCAATTCAAATAATCATAAAAATCCTTTATTAGTTTATGATATAAATAATTCTGTTTCTGGCGCTCTACCACAAAAAAAAGTTAATTCTTATTTAGATCCAAATATTATTGGTAATGATATTTATCTTTTCTATGGTGAGAATATTAAAATCAAACAAAATATCATTGATAAAAATAATAAAAAATTTTATCTTTTAGAGTTTAAAGCTAAAAATAAAAACCAAGAATGGACTTCCCGCTTTAAAATATTTAGAAATACTATACGCGATATTATAGATGAAAATGCTGAATATTATGTTGCTACAATAGGCACACTAAATTTAAATTATTCAAAATTACAAATATCACCATTACTTCCTAATGCTTTAAAAATTAAACTCATACCTAAATAAAACTATAAATTTTATACTTCATAATAACTAAAAAATTTAATATATATAAGAATTAATATGCATCTCATTAGTGTTAGTACGGATAGCACAAATTATAAAATATATGAATGCTTTATAATTCAAAAAAACAAAAAATTTTTGCACTCTAATATTTCTTTTAAATATAAATTAGATATTCTTCGTAGATGTCTTAATATAGATTTATATTAAAAAAGCCTTAAAAACTATTCAAAAATTATTTTTATTTTTGTGAGGTATCATATGAATAATCTATTTATTGTCAATACGCCTTTTCACTTATTAACCTCTTTTATTTTAAGTAAAGGCTTCTTTCCGGAAGATAATAACTACTTGGCTTTAATTCATCCGCATGGATATGAAAAATGGGCTTCTAATCCTTTAATGAATTATATTTCTAGTACACAATGTGGATACAAAGAAATTTTTCCTTTAATTCATTTTCTTTCTAGCAGAAATAAAACTGTACCATTTAAAACACAAGTGCAACAAGTTCAAAACTCTATCGGCAAATTACATATTGATAACGTGTTTTTAGGTAGTGATATTGACCCACAAAATCAATTATTAGTTGCTAGTTTAGATATTAATAATTTTAATCGATTTGAAGATGGTTTATATTCTTATTACAATGAAAATCGTCGTCGTTCTAAACTAGATGAATTATTTCATAAATTAAAAATTTGGAGCATAAAAAAATCTGCTGGCATAAAAAATACCAAACTTTATATTAATACCTCTACAGCTAGTGATAGTAAATCAGGTATTGCAGATTATATGTATAAACCTGAATTACTGCAACGTTTTTCGCCCAATCCTATCGTTATTACTAAAGATAAAATAAATATAGCTATTAATGATTTAAAATCTAAAAAGTTCCTACAACAAAAAATTAATAATCCTGCTATTTTATATTTAAGCCAACCTTTAGTAGAGCAAAAATTATTCTCTATTGAAGAAGAATTACATTGTCTACAAAGTCTAATTAAACCTTTAGATAATAAAGGTGAACTTTTATATAAACCACATCCTAATGATAGTACAGATAAAATCAATTATTTTAAAAAGCATATTCCTCAATTAACTATTTTTAATTCTATTGAACCTGCTGAATTATTATATAGTATTGAAGATAATTTAATTGCCGTAGTTAGTTACCAATCAACAGCCTTAATGTACACTGATAAATTTGCTAACCATAAAATAATTTCTATCAGCCTATCCGACTTTGCTCAAAATCCTATGGATTATAAATATAAAGAAATCATGCAAAATGCAGGTGTTCATTTTCCTAAAACAATAGATAATATTATACGGAGGTTCTTATGAATAATCTTTTTATTGTCAATACTCCATATCATTTATTAACATCTTTTATTCTATCTCAAAGCTTTACCCCCAACGAAAATATAACCAATAAAATACATCAAAATAATAATGAAACAATTAATAATTATCTTATTATTATACGTGCTACAAATTATTCATCTTGGAAAAACAATTCTATTATGTCGTATCTTTCTAGTAAAAAATGCGGATATACCGATGTTTTCCCATTAATTCATTTTTTATCTAGATTTAATCAAATTTCATACCGTAAACAAGTAGAAAACCTAAAAAAAACATTTTATAACATTCATTTTGATAATGTTTTTCTTGGAAATGATCTAGAACCTAAAAATCAACTTTTATTAGCAACCTTAAATATAACACATTTTAATCGTTTCGAAGATGGTTTATATTCTTACTATGATAGAAAAATATACCATAATATATTAAATGCTTATTTTAATAAATTTAAAATTTTTATACAAAAAAATTGTATGGTATAAATGGAAAAATATATATTAATACCCTTTCTGACGGAAGTAGTAAAGCTGGTATTAGTGATTATTTATATAATCCAAATTTATTAGAAAAATCATCTCCTTGCCCTATTAATATAAAAACTACTACAATTTTTAATTCACTTTCTACATTAAAAATGGCATTAAATCTAAAAACACAATTTAAACAAAAAACTATTTTATTTTTTGGTCAACCTTTTGTTGAAAGAAATTTATTATCTATTGAATGTGAATTATATTTTTTAAACACTATTTCTAAATTCTGTAAAAAAAATAATATTAATTTTTTATACAAACCACATCCTTACGATAATAAAGAAAAAATTACTAAAATAAAATATAACATACCTAATATTATAATATATAACTCTATAGAACCTGCTGAAATTCTTTATTTTATAGAATCAAATTTAATTTCTGTAATCAGTTATCAATCTACCGCTTTAATTCATATTAACAAATTTTCAAATCATATTATAAAAGCAATAAGTTTAATAGATTTAACTAATATTCCCATCGATAACTCTTGCAAAAAAATTATGCATTCATCTAATGTATATTTTCCAACAAATATACACGATTTAATTCATCATTTATCAAATTAATATAAAGGAGTAATTTTTCTTGCATACTTTAAAAAATATAATTTATAAATATCACGAAAATATTGTTTTTACTTACTTATTATTATATGGATTAACATTTTTAATAGATATAAAAATAAATTTTCTTACTACTGCTTTTGTTCTTAATATCATCTTTTGCATTTTTTTACGAAAAAAACAACCTTTGTATTTAAATTATACTAATGAATTTAAATATTTTATAATCACAGTTGTATTTTTCTTTATATTAACATGTTTATCAACCATAATAGCTGGCGGTTCACTATCTGAATATAAATCTCGTCTTATTTCACCTGTATTAGGATTACTCATTTTTCTTATTTTACCAATGAATAAAAAACGTATACTTTTATTATTTCTTTCTTTTGCTATTCCTTTATCTATCAATGCTTTATTTGTTATTTATCAATTTTATCAAGGAGATATAGGTAGACCTACAGGCTTTTCTAATCACCATTATATGATGTTAGCTGTTACTAACACTTTAATTTTGCCTATTATGCTTTCACTAGGATTACATAAAAGTCAACTATCTTCTAAATTAAAAATAATTTTTCTTCTTTTATTTTTAGTTAATATTCCCGCTATTATTTTCGAAAATACTCGAATTATTTGGATTGAATTAGCTATAATCTTGCCATTTATTATTTTATCTTGTATAAAAAGTAAAATAAAAGCTTTTTCTGCTATTATTTTATTATTAATATGTATTGTTAGTTTTTTTGCAATATCTCCTTCATCAATCAACCGCTTTTCTGGTATTTCAGATACTGATTACAAAAACCAATCCAATTATGAACGTATTTTAATGTGGCAATCTGCTAGCGAAATGTTCATGGATTACCCTATAGCTGGTGTTGGTATTGGCAATTATCATGAACAATATATGAATAATTATCGTTCACCTTTATCCAGAGAAGATCAAGCTCATCCGCATAATGTTCTATTAACATTTTTATCTGAAACTGGTATTTTAGGCACATTAGGATATCTTTTATTATTTATATATCTTTATTATTACACTATAAAAAATTATATAGTAAAAAAAGATGTTTTTTCTTTAGCATTTTTATCTTGTTTATTAGCATTTTCTATAAACTCTTTAACAGATTCTATCTTTTGTCAGATTGGCTATAGAGGAAATACTTCTTTATTTTGGATAATTACCACTATGTATTTCATATTAAACAATCATTTAATTACATTTAAGCAAAAGGATTAATTATGTATAATTTAAATCAATTTCTAAAAAACACCATTCAATTTAAAAATTCTACAAATCCATCTAATATTCATATAGGTTATGGTATAGATAATAATTATGCTCGTTGTTGTGCTACTTCTATTACTTCTTTTTGTTTAAATAATCCTAAACAAAATTTTACATTTCATCTTATGGCAAATGATTTGACAACAACTACTAAAGCTAAATTTGATGAACTAGCTAAACTCTACTCTACTAATATTTTTATCTATGAATTAGATACATCTAAATTATCATCATTACCAACACAAACACATTTACCTATTTCTACGTATTTTCGTTTTATTTTACCACTTATATTAAAAGATATAGACAAACTATACTATGTAGATGCTGATATTATTTGTTTACAAAATGCTGATGAACTATTTAATATTTCATTAAATAATAATATTATTGCCGCTGTTCCTGATTTGCCTTGGATGAATAATAAACGAAATAAAGCTCTAAATTTAAATAATCATACTTATTTTAATGCTGGTATGCTTGTCATTGATATTATCCAATGGAATAAATTTAATACTTTTGAAAAAGTTTTACAGGCTATTCAACTTGAACCACAAAAATTTCGTTATTTAGACCAAGATGCTTTAAACCTTATTTTAACTAAACACATAGAATATATTGATAAAAAATTTAACTGTATTGACCTTAATACTATTAATCATCAAGATATTATTCTATTACATTTTGCCGCACATCCTAAACCATGGAACATAGCTTTTCCTATTAGTAAAGTTTGCAATACATTTAATAAAAATCTTTACGCTTATTATGAAAATCAAACACCTTGGAAAAATACACCACTTGAGCAACCAAAAAATTATAAAGAAATAAAAATCTATGCTAAAGCTTTAAAAAATAATAAGCAATACATTAAAAGTCTTTACTATTTTTCTAAATATTTAATGTCAAAAATATAATTTAGGAGTTTATTATAATGAAAATATATGATTGTTTTACTTTTTTTAACGAATTAGAACTTCTTGAATTACGTCTAAAAATACTATCACCTTATGTAGATTATTTTGTTTTAGTAGAATCTAATGTTACTCATAGAGGAAAATCTAAACCTTTATACTTTGATCTTAATAAAGAAAATTTTTCCGCTTATAAAGATAAAATTATTTATCTTAAATTAAACACAAATACTAAAGAAACCCATCCTTATGATTGGTCTATAGAAAATCTACAAAGAAATACTATATTAAATGGATTAAATAATTGTCAAGATAATGATTTAATTATTATTTCTGATTTAGATGAGATTCCTAATCCTAAAATTTTACAACAAATAAAAGAAAATACACTTTTTACTAAAAGTAATATATTAAAATTACATCGAATTTTCCGCAAACGAAAAAATAAATTTATTGCTTATTCTAAGTATATTCAATTATTATTAAAATATAATCAAAATGCACCTATTCTTGATATTTTAAACATTACTCCTTTGGGCTTTTCACAAAAACATTATTATTATTATATGAATAATCTATATACAGATAAGTGGTGGGGTTCTGTAATATCTTTATATAAAAATATGAAAACTCCACAAACATTAAGAGATATTCGTCGTCATTTACCTGTATTAAATAATGGTGGCTGGCATTTTTCTTATATGGGTGGTTATGATCGTATATTAACTAAAGCTAATAGTACTGTAGATGAGGATACTTCTAGAAATACTAACAAAGAATATAGTATGGAATATATTAAAGATCGTCTTTCACATGGTAGCAGATTATATACTCACGAAGCTACTCAAGATAATGTATTCTCAAAAGTTTCTATAAATGATATAGGTATTGACAATCTAGAAGATTTTGCTAAAAAATATCCATATATGTTTTTATAAGATGGATTGTATAATGAAGTGCGACACCTAGAAAAATAAAAAACTCACTATGAATTTTCGTGTAAAATAAAGTTACCACACCAAATCCACACGAAAGGAAAATTCATAATGAGCTATCATCATCTTACCATATCTGAACGTATTCGTATAGAGGTTCTTTCTATTTTAGGTTATTCTACTCGTTTTATTGCTAAATTTTTGCATCGCCATCATTCTACTATTGCTCGAGAACTATCTCGTAATAAATTTGAAAATGAATATGTCTCTACATCTGCTCATAATAAATATCTTGAACGTCGTAAAAATTCTTCTCATTCTAGTAAATATAATGAATTTCTTTCTAATCTTATTTCTGAAAAATTACATAAAAATTGGTCTCCAGAACAGATTTCTAATGCACTTTTAAATGGTAAACTTTCCTTTAAAACTATTTATAACTGGATTTATATTGGTAAATTAAAAGGTATTTCATTTAAGAATTTACGACATAAAGGAAAACGTAGAAAAAAGGAAACACGTGGTAAATTCTTAATAGGAAACAGTATCTCAACTAGACCAAAAGATGTAAAAAGTAGAAAAACATTTGGACATTGGGAATTAGATACCATAGTATCTAGTAGAGGAAAATCTAAGGCTTGTTTAGCAACATTTGTAGAAAGAAAAACAAGATTTTATGTGGCAATAAAAATAAAAGATAGAACAGCCCCATCAATGTTAAAAGCAATAAAAAAATTAGTGAAAGTACTACCAAAAAAGGCATTAAAAACATTTACAACAGATAGAGGAAAAGAATTTGCATGTTACAAAGAAGTAGAAAAATTAAATATAAAAGTATATTTTGCAGATGCTTATGCAGCATGGCAAAGAGGTAGTAACGAAAATTCAAATGGGTTATTAAGAGAATATTATCCAAAGAAAACAGATTTAGGAAAAATATCTAATGATGATTTAATAGAAAAATTAATACTATTAAATAGTAGACCAAGAAAATGTTTAAATTGGGATAATCCATTTAATTTATTTTTAAAAGAAATGTCGCACTTGGATTGACAATTCATCATTTAATAAAAAAGGAAAGCTTATACAAAGCTTTCCTTTTTTATTAAACCTAATTCCTTTTCATATATTCTTTTTAATTCTTGTATTTTCTCAGCTATAGGTAATTCTAACCAAGCATTAATATATTTTTCTTTTAATAATGTCAATTTACTAACAGTCGGAACTGGAACTGATAAATCAACATTTAAATGAAAATCATAATAATGTTCATCATATATTTTTATAACCAAAGCAACTCGATTATAATTATAAGCATCATAATTTAATCCTAATTGTTGATTTATTATATTGACAAGAGATATGAAATTATCTTTGTTTTTACTTTTTTCTAATACAAATTTTATAAAGTTTCCCTCTATTTCATCAAGAATTAGATAAGACCTGTATATTGAATAGTGTTTAATCAAAGCAAAACTATATTTAAATTTTCCTTTTTTTAATTTTGAAGATAAATCAATCAGTAAACGTCCATCATCAGTAGGTTGACTTTCTATAGTAGGTACAAAAATTTTATATTCTAATATACCATCAGGATTGTTTAATAAGTTGAATACTGTTCTGTTTGAATCAAAATTAGTAGTATTAGGGGCACTAAAAATATTTTTTCTTCCTAATAGTTCATCAATTGATATATTAAAAAAATCAGCTATAGCAATTAAATTTTCGGTAGAAGGCATAGCCGTTCCTCTTGTAAATTGTGACACTGATTGACGAGTAACATTTAAATAATTTGCTAAATCTTGATTTGTCATATTTTTTGATTTTATTAAGCTAGACAATTTCCTTGCAAAAATTTTTCTAAACAATAAAAACACCTCTTAACTTTTATTACTTAGTAGAAGCTTTTATTTCAATTTGTTCGAAGGAAATAAATAGACTTACTTCATTAGCTAAGATTTCATTACAAAAAAGGTCTTTATACACAAAGTTTAAAAAACTTAATAATAGATTAACTAATAACAAACAAACTATCAAATATATTTCATTGCTCACTAATACATTGCTATAAATCATAAGAAGTAATATAGCTGTAAAAAGCATACAAAAAAACAGAAAGATTCTTCTATTTATAAAATATCTGGAAATAGCATCGTATCTTTTCAAATTATTATTATCTTCTTTAGAGATAAATTTTATAATTTCATTTTCACCACCAGTACTTCGATTACTATAGAAAATTTGACAATTAGTATTTACTATAGCTAATGTATATTGCGCTATTTTATTATTTATTTTTGTAGGAACATATACTAACATAAAATCTTTTTGTATACAAAACTCTGAATAAAAGTTAAAGCTGTGTTTTACTAATTCTTCTCGTATGTCGTTAAGACTTTCAGGATATGTTTTAATACCATCAACGATATGATAATTAGCATAATAATCTAATGAAGTATCAATCAATCTAAGCATATATGAAGCCTTATTTTTAAACTTACATTCTTTAGTATATTTATAAAGATTAATACCTGTCAAAATAAACATTATTGTTATCAATAAATTAAAATACCATCCTATTTCTGTTACTTCATTCATAATATAAAACTCCTTTTCAAAATTAATAAACTAAGCTTAAGAAAATTCTTTTAATATAGCATTACTTCTTTTGGCTCGTTTATCTACAATATTTAAATGTTTATAATCTAAGACTTCATCAGTTTGCTCATCTATTTTAGCAACTAAAGGAATTGCTCCTTCAACACCATTAAATGCTTGAGCTAACAGTTTAATCGTATCAGAACTACTTATACTACCACCAGAAATATTAGCTACAGAAGTAGTCCCTGTCTGTAATTTAATGGAATATTTGAAGTTTGTATTTTTATCTAAGCGAACTTGATTATTAACACCAACGGATAAATTTTTTAATTCTTTAAGCTCTATTTTTAAGGATGAAATTTGACCTCTTAAGCTATCGCACTGATATTTTATAGGACTATTCTTAGTTAAAATACCCTCGATAATACTATTAATTTTTTCTTGCTGTTCTGGAGCATTGATAAAAACTTCAAGCTCATTAAACTTAGTAAAAACATCTTGCTCTTTAACATTTAGTTCGTGATATTTTGTTATATATGGTTGAAGTTGTTGTTTAACTTGGTTTAATGAATAACTATCATCAAATTTTTGAACATATTCTAACTGATTGATTAATGGTTTGGCTTCTTGTTCCAAATTAATTTTTTCTTTAGCAACAAGTCGCTTTGCTTCTTTAAGTTCTTTATATTTATGATTAGTGGCAACATTATATGCCATTTCCCTTGCTCGTTGCGGTGAAATGACTCTTGATGCTAAAGATTTATATTCTTGTTGCTTATATTCAAGACTATTTTTAACATCAATGACAAGGTTATCTAAAATAGTTTTTACTTCTTTAGCTGAATAACTTTGTGCTGGTAAGTTTATAATATTTTCTTTTAAAATTTGTTTTAAATTAGCTGTTTGTACATCTAATTTATCTTTTAATAACTCTAATTTTTCTCTAAGAGGTGCATTTTCTAGTAATAAATAATTAGCCTTTTTAGTTACTTTAGCTTTGAACGCACTTTGGGTAAATTTTTTGTTTGTTGGACGAAGTTGAACTTTTAAAGCACTAATGCCTTTATTGGTTTTTTCTAATTCATTATCTAATTGTTGTCTGATTTTATCATTCTCTGTATTAGCTATTTTATTTTGTAACTCTATGGATTTTTGGTTGAAGTTGAACAATTTATTAGTTAAAGCTTTTTCATCTTTAGTCATCAAATCATACTTAGCTAAAGCTTTTGCTTCTTCAAAAGACAATACATCTTTACTTGTTTCTTTTATTTGGTTTAATAAAAATAAAATATCATTTTTGAGTATAGAAATATCAGCCACTTTAGATTCTAACGTGTTACATCTTTCATCAATAACATCATTAGCTTCTTTCATACTGCTATTAATTTTATCAATCAGTATTGTGTCTTTAATATTTTTTTCTGTTTCACTAGCAGCTAAAAGAAGATTAGTTCTTTCAGTAATGTATTTTCTGTTTTCTAAAAGTTTTTGCACAAGTGGATTGTTTTTATCATAAGAAGCAATCGTTCCTATATACTGTTCTGCTGGTCGATTTAAAATTTCAGCTCGTACATAATCACCATTACGTAAAGCTTCTTCACGTTGCATTTTTAAACTTTTGTAATCAATAGTTTTATCTATGCCATATTTTCTAAAGATAGCATTAGTTACATCACAATAATATTTTCTAAAATGAGTTAAGTTCTTACCAAGGCTATCTTTAGAAAAATATCTATCTACTTTTGCTCCGCCTTTATCTGTATTCACACGACAATATGTTTTAAAAAATTGTTCTGGTGGTCGTTCATTAGTTTTTTCAATATCGTCAATCATTTTATCAGAAACCATGATATGACAATGAATTTGTTGTTTGTTATTATCTAAAGCTGCCTGTTTATCATGAATAGCTACAGCATAATATTTATCTTGAAAATATTCATAGTTATTTAGTATAGTATTTACAATTTCTATATTTTGTTCTAAAGTAAGTTCTTCTTGTAAAGCTAGTTCAAACTCACGATAAGAAGCTTTATTTTTTCTCCCATAGATGTCTGCGGACTTAAAAAATTCTGAAGGATTCCCTTTTGCCCACTTTGGTAATTTATTGGCTTTATATACACATTGTCCATGTTTTCTCAAAAATTCTTGACGAGCAAAATCTTTTTCACGATTAATATATTCAGCATGAGCTAAGCCAACTTTATTGTCATAGTCTTTGTATTCGCCTTCACGATTAATATAATCTGCGTGTTTCTTTCCAGGAATGAAGTTACCTTTTTTATCCTTAGAAGTTTTGATTGAACAATGATAAAAAGCCAATTTTTTACACCTCCTTTTGCTAAGTTTAATTTTAAAATATTGTAAAAATCCTCTTTATTAACTTTCAGTTCAACGAGCTTGCGAGTGGCAAAAATCCTTAGATTTTTTCAAGTTGTGTCCGTTTATGAAAATAAACGGTAAAGTGAACATTCTTCAAAATCTTAGTTTTATTGTACCATTATTTGTTATTCTTGTGTTATTGCGTTTCATTGCGTTCTATTGCGTTTCATTGCGTTTGTATTTACGTATTCTATCATAAGGCATATTATTAATATATGGATATTGAAGTTGATACTAAACAAAGGCTCTTTAATCAGCAAACACAATTAGCTAAGATAACTGCACAAATTAAAGATAATGAGAAAAACCAGAAGTTTTTACAATATCAAATAGATTGTATGCAACAAAAAGAGATTAAGAAAAGACTAAAACTTATAACTAAAATTTTCTCTGAGGTAGGTACTCCAGAAAACATTGATAAAGATGTTATCACTGGTATAGCCATATCTTTAAAAGCAAATTTACTCACTGATGAACAATTAGCATTTTTTAGACAAAAAGCGAGGCGAACTAAGTGCTAGAAAATCTTGATTTTGAAGGCAGAAAAAAACGATGCGAATTTAGATTAATAGGATTAAATACTAAAAAAAATGATATTATAAAGTCTATTAATAGAATGCAAAAATTTCTGATAGAAAAAAGAAATAAACTTCAAGAAGTCGACAAAGAAATTTGTAAAACCGAAGAAGAAATATTCACTTTAGAAGCTCAGGAATTTGCTTTAAATTTAAAGAATAATAAAGTTGACATAAAAAAATTAAATGCCAATAAAGTTGCTCAAACTATAATCGAGCAGAAAGATATTTTACTAAAAGAAGAAAATGAAGTATCTCCCGATAGAGAAAATACCGAACTGCTCTTAGATGACAAATCAATAGATAACATGACGATAAATGTTGATAAAAGTGAGGAAGATTTATGAGATTATTCATAGCTGAAAAACCTTCTATGGGGATGGAAATTGCCAAAGTTTTATCTAATAAAAATAATAAATCACTAGAACGTTCTGATGGCTTTATAAGTGTTGGAAATGATGTAGTCACTTGGCAGTTTGGACATATATTAGAATTAAAATCTGCAAGTGAACTTGATCCTCAATATGAAAAATGGTCATTTGATACCTTGCCCATAATTCCGCAAAACTGGCAACGCAAAATAAAAGATGATTGTGTCAAACAGTTTAATGTTATTAAAAAATTAATAGAAAATACCGATGAAATAATTCACGCTGGCGACCCAGACCGTGAAGGTGAACTCTTAATTCGTGAAACTTTAATTCATCTTAATAATACAAAACCTGTTAAGCGAATTTTATTAAACGCTCTTGATGAAAAATCTATTTTATATGCACTAGATAATCTAAAAGATGATAGTGTATTTGATAATTTATATATCTCTGCGGAAGCTAGAACACGAGCAGATTGGTTAATTGGGATTAACTTAACTAGAGCTTATACACTAATAGGCAAAGATAATGGCTTAACCACTAGCATTAATATTGGTAGAGTTATGACACCGACTTTTTCATTGGTAGTTCAAAGAGAAAATGAAATCAGACAATTTAATGCTACTAAGTATTATTCACTGACTGCTATATTTAAAAGTAATAAAGATGAGATACAAACTAAGTTGATACAAACTAAGTTGAAAGTTCCTGACGAAATAAAAGAAAATGATTATGTAATTGATAAAACCTTAATCGAAGATATTGAAAATAAGCTCAAGAAAAATCCTTTAGCTATTATTTCAGATTATACTGTAGAGAAGAAAACAGAATACCCACTTTTACCTTATTCTTTATCTGAATTACAACTTGTAGCAGGTAAGAAATATAATTATGAACCCAAATTAGTACTGGATACTGTGCAATCACTTTATGAAAAGAAACTAACTACTTATCCACGTTCAGACTGTAGTTATCTTCCTGAAAATCAATTTGATAATGCTACAGAAATTTTAAATACACTTTCTAATATTGATGATAATTTTAAAACATTAATACAAGAAGCTAATCCTAAACTAAAAAGTAAAGCATGGAATGATAAAAAGATAACAGCTCATCATGCAATTATTCCAACAGCTAAACAATGTGATATAAACAATTTATCTGAAACAGAAAAAAATATTTATAAACTAATATCCACTTGTTATATTGCTCAATTTTATCCTGCTCATATCTACAACAAAACTGATATCAAAATTAATTGTAACGATTATATCTTTACTGCTACAGGTAAAACTATTTTAGATTTAGGCTGGAAAAAATTATATAAAGCAAACCATAATGATGAAGAAAATATTCTTCCTATATGTCATAAAGATGATAAAGTAATATTTATTAATTCAAATATTACTGAAGGAATAACTAAACCACCAAAAAGATTTACACCAGCTACACTTCTTGAAGCTATGAAAAAAATTGATAAATTTGTCAAAGCCCCTGAAGTGAAAGCAATATTAAAAAATGTATCTGGCATTGGTACTGAAGCTACTAGAGCGTCAATCATTGAAAAGTTACTAGACAAGAATTTTATAGCAAAAGATAAACAAAATCTTATTCCTACTAAATACGGAGAAAGTATTTATAAAATATTACCACATTTTCTAAAAACGCCAGACATAACGGCTATATGGGAAAATGAACTTAGTAAAATTGCTGAAGGTACGGGTGATGTACAAAAATTTTTAGGTGGGCAAATAAAAATCATTAACGAAGCTATCAAGCAAACTAAAACTTTAAAACTTGATATAGATATGCCAAAATGTCCATATTGTCATAGTATATTGCGACCAGTTATTTCTAAAAAGACCAATCTTAAATATTGGATATGTAAAAACTTTTCTACTGCTGAAGATAGTAAATGCAAAAAGGGAATTTTTTCAGATAAAGATGATAAACCTGTATTAATTCATTGTAATAAATGTAGAAAAGGATATATGAAAAAGAATATCAGTAAGGATAATAAAATCTTTTGGGGTTGTGATAATTACCCAAAATGTAAAAATATTATGTCTGATAAAAATGGATTGCCTAATAACTCTACAAATACAAAAAGAAAGAAGTTGTTCAAATGACTACATATGAAAGCAAACAATTATTAAAACCAGTAATAAGTATCACAGAAGGCATTGAACTTGGTACAGTTAGTGATATTATCATTGATGGAGAAAACAAAAAAGTAATCGCTCTTGGTATAACTAAAGATAAACTTTTTTATAAAGCCTTACGTGTAATTCCTTTTGAAAAAATATCCTCAATCAATGAAGATAATATCTTAGTTATGTCATCAAAAGATATTATCTCGTACAAAGATTTCAACCTAGACCTTGAAAAAATCTTGCAAGATAGAATTAATATTTTAAACACAATTTGCCTTAGTGGTAGTAAAAAATGCGGAACAGTAACAGAATATACTATTGATGAACAAGGCAATATCTTAAACTGCAAAATAATTTACGAGAAAACCGTTAATGTTAAAGATATCAATATTTTTGCTAAAGATTATACAATCATGAAAAATACTGATAACACCGAAGTAATATCTACTAAAAAAATAGATAATGTCATAACTAAACAAGATGAACCTATACAAAAAGCTACAGTAATTCAAAGCACAAAGCAAAATACTAAAAATGAAAAAAATATTAATGACAAAAATTTGAATTTGACCTATAAAATGTTTCTAGGTAAAACTTTAAAAGAACCACTTACTATAAACAATAAAACATATCCTGTAGATACAGTATTAACAAAACAAATGATTGATGATATAATTGCTGTAAATAAAATTAATGCTTTAGGAAAATTTGTTAATATGTAACTATGTTTAAGAGGTGATAATCAATGACTAAAAGTAAACAAGTAGTATATCAAGATAATGAATATGTTATTTTTGAAGATGGCTCTGGTGGAGCTATTATGTCTAATGAAGAAATAGAAGATGCTGAAAAATTTGATGAATGGTTTAATTCTTTGACTAAAGAAGAACAAGACGCTTATATTCAAGATTTAAAAGACCATGGTCTTTTAGATGAAGATGAGGAACTATAAGAATCAGTAGATGCAGCTACCTATTCTCATAACTCCCGTATTTCAATCACTTCCAGTAATACTAATGGTATAACCTTCAGCTAAACAAACAAGTTTTATAGTATGTTGTTTTTTATATTTCACAAAAACAATTCCATTATTTTGATATAAAAATTTCAATGCCTTGTGAAAATAACTATTTACATTTCTTTTATCAAGTTTAAAGCTATATACTTTCTCTTGATTATTGCCTTTTATATACAAAATCATGCACATTTTTTACACTCCTTATAAAGTCGTGCTAGAACTAACTAGCACGGCTTTTTTATTTCAGTTACTAATTAAAAAGGTATTTCTTCATCTGTTGCAGTATCTTGAGTGATTTCCTCTTGACTTATATTTTGTTCTTGATTTTGAAGTTGTTCATTTCCTGCTGTAACTTTCGACCCCATAAATTCAAGTTTTTGAGCAATGACTTCTGCAATATAATGTTTTTTGCCATCTTGAGCCACATAATCTCTAATTTGTAAATGTCCTTCGACTAATATTTGACTTCCTTTTGTTAAGTATTTACTACATATTTCAGCTAATTTATTCCATACAATAATCGGAATAAAATCTGCTTGTTGTTTTTCCTTATCTTTGCTAACTCTACGATTTACAGACAAAATAAAACGTGCTATTGCTTTTCCTGTTTGAGTGTATCTCATTTCAATATCCTTGGTAAGTCTTCCAGCTAATATTACTTTGTTCATGATAAAAACCTCACTTTGTTTATATTTCCCTTGCGACTATTTTTTTTCGCTTTTCGCACGTCTTTAGATAATGACAGAAAGGAAAAAAGCAAGGGTAGCGAAGCTATACATTTCACCCTTGCCTTTTTGGAATGAATGCCATTATAGTGCAAGCAGAAAAGCGATAAAAAGTTATTTTATCATTGTTTTAAATTTAATCCGCAGGATTATTTTCTATCATATGGCAATTTTTTATCGCTTGATGTACATAAAAAAATAGCAGACTATAAACTAAGTTATAATCTGCTAGTATTATTTCATCTCATTATTTATTTAGTTGTTGACGTAATCGGTTTACTTCTTCAATACTCAAATTAGTAATTTTGGCTATAAGTTCAGGACTAAGTCCTTCTTTTAGTGCATTCGTAGCTGTTTCTATTTTATTTTTTTCTATACCTTTAACTATACCTTGTTGATGAGAATAACCATGTCGTATTCTTTCATCAAGAATAGCTTCCTCACGTGCTAAATATTCTTTACGTAGTTCATCATTGCTATTGAAATATGCTTCATAATCTAAAGCTTGTTTTATTACAGGGTTGTTCATCGCTAACACCTCCATATCTTTATCCGTGTATTTACCAGAAAAATACGCTCCCCATTGTTCGGCTTTTTTTAACCTTTTAATATCACTGATTTTTATTTTAGGCAATTCTAAAAAGTGCATTTCTAAATGGCGAGTAACTACCACATTAGTATTAGGCACACAAAAACAACAATAATTGTGCCATGAAGATAAAGTTCTAAGTTGATCTAAATTGAAATTTAATAAATTAATACCAATGGTTCTTTTTAATACTGGGTATTTTTCGCCAGAATTAAGTTGATTGCCATAAATTCGAGAAAGATAAAATAATGAACGTTCAGGCATATAATCCTCTCTGCTGACCTGTACTTCTATATCCCAAAAAGTGCCGTCATCAGTTTGAGCTTGAATATCTAATCTTGACAATTTACCATCAATTTTATCTGGTGTTTTTTCTGTATTTAAAAACTTCAAATCAACAAAATATTTGTTATCTTCAAGTTCAACAATAGAATTTAGAAAATCTAATGCTAATCCTTTACGCTCATCTCTTCCCATTAAATTTTTGAAAAAATAATCATTTAAACGGCTAAAATTTTTGATTTTGTTCATAATATTATTCCTTTCATGCACTAAAAGATATTTTAAAGTACATACTCTATTTATTATATCATTATTTATTGTTTATAGATATGATAAGCTAAATGCTTATCATATCTAATTTTATCATTGGACTAAACTTTGCTGTAATCGTTGCAACTTTTTAATTATAGTTTTCTTTTGGAATTGCATTTGCTGATATTTATATTGTTCTTCTATCAATTCTAAAATCTTTAAATCTATTTTTATATTATTTAGTTCATTTATTAATTTTTTTGTATTTATCATTTACTACACCTCTTTTTATATAGTCGTGCTAAAGATTAATTTAGCACGACTTATTTATTTTATTAATATAAAGCAACAAAACCGTTACTACTAAAAGAACCATTTACATTTATCATATAATCTCTACCAATCTTTTCATAGTCTAAATACATCTTTAAATTATCGTCTATATGACCTAAAAATCCTTCATCAACCAAAGTATTACCTAAATCATATTCATCATCAACATCATCATAATAAGTATAATTACCGTCAATAGCTATTTCATAAGCTTCATCAAAATCAGAGTTACAATCAAGTATTGCATTGAAAGTATCAACATCTATAATATCGATAAGTTCTTCAATCTGTTCAGCAATTTTTTTCAATGTATTAATAGATGTATATTCCCCTATTTCTATATTAATATTAGTATCTACATCTGTTATAAAATATTCTTCATAATCGCTATTATCTTTTACACCTATATTACTAAGTTCTTCAATCCAATCTGTATCAGATGTAACATCTACCCACTTACCAACTAAATAACCTTCAACATATTTACCTAAATTTGTTAAATATACTTTTACATAGAAATCTTTCATGATAAAAACCTCGCTTTATTTATGTATTTTCCCTTGCAACTATTTTTTTCGCTTTTCGCACGTCTTTAAATAATGGCAGAAGGGAAAAAAGCAAGGGTAGCGAAGCTATACATTTCACCCTTGCCTTTTTGGAATGA
>ERZ791680.148-NODE-148-length-85273-cov-4.204663_pt1 | contig 85273 bp, 68 predicted proteins | sample MGYA00510051_ERZ791680 | MGnify/ENA primary metagenome ERZ791680 (study PRJEB30046, sample SAMN00715238) | human gut metagenome | study: EMG produced TPA metagenomics assembly of the A metagenome-wide association study of gut microbiota in type 2...
ACGAGTCCTATGTGGGGTCCATCGTATCCACTGCCGCGCTGGCCGTGGCCGCCGGATACGGGGTAAAGGGCGTGGCTGTTCCCATGATGCTGGCTGCTCTGGGAGTGCTGGCGTCTATCCTGGGAACCTTTTTTGTAAAGACAGAGGAGGACGCGTCACAGAAGAATCTTTTAAAGGCTCTGAGGACGGGAACTTACATCAGCGCGGCGCTGGTGGTGGTGGCGGCCTATGCAGCCATCCGTATTCTGCTTCCGGACCACATGGGTATCTACGCGGCCATACTATCGGGGCTGGCCGCCGGTGTGCTGATTGGAGCTGTCACGGAATACTATACGTCTGATACGTATAATCCCACCAGAAAGCTGGCAGCGTCCAGCCGGACAGGAGGGGCCACAGTCATCATCAGCGGTCTTTCCCTGGGCATGCTGTCCACGGTGGCTCCTGTGGTTATTGTGGGCGTATCGGTCCTGATTAGCTATTACTGCTCAGGCGGCAGTGCTGATTTCAATGCAGGGCTTTACGGTGTGGGCGTGTCCGCAGTGGGCATGCTGTCCACCCTGGGCATTACCCTGGCAACCGATGCTTACGGACCGGTTGCCGATAATGCGGGCGGTATTGCAGAGATGACGCACATGCCGGAGGAGGTGCGTCAGAGAACCGATGCACTGGATTCCCTGGGCAACACCACGGCTGCCACAGGCAAGGGATTTGCCATTGGTTCCGCCGCGCTTACGGCCCTGGCCCTGATAGCGTCCTATATTGATAAGGTGAAGCAGATTGATCCGTCCCTGAGCATGGACCTGTCCATCACCAATCCCACGGTGCTCATTGGCCTTTTTATCGGAGGCATGCTGCCGTTCCTGTTTGCGGCCCTTACCATGGAGGCGGTGGGCGAGGCGGCCCAGTCCATAGTGGTGGAGGTGCGCAGGCAGTTCAGGGAAATAAAGGGACTGATGGAGGGAAAGGCAGAGCCGGACTATGGGGCCTGCGTGGATATGTGTACCATTTCGGCCCAGAGGCTGATGGTTGCCCCGGCCATGGTGGCGGTCATCATACCTGTGGCGGTGGGGCTTCTTCTGGGGCCGGAGGGTGTATCCGGACTGCTGGCAGGCAATACGGTTACGGGGTTTGTGCTGGCTGTTATGATGGCAAATGCCGGAGGAGCCTGGGATAACGCAAAAAAATACATAGAGAGCGGGCAGCTGGGAGGAAAGGGCAGTGAGGAACACAAGGCGGCTGTCATAGGCGATACCGTAGGAGACCCGTTTAAGGACACCTCGGGTCCGTCCATCAACATCCTCATAAAGCTGACCAGTATGGTATCCATTGTGTTTGCCGGGCTTATTGTGGCAGTGCATCTACTGTAAAACCGTGAGACGGCGCATGGACATTCTATGAGAAAAAGTCCGCCATAGAAAAACAAATGTCTCCTGTACACAAATTTTTTTCCTTTAAAAGTATTGACATACATAACAAAGTAAGGTATTATTTGCACTTGTAACGCTATACATATAAAGTGGCATTTATTTTATGAAATACGCTCCATATCCGGCGCATAGAAAGAAACAAGGGAGACAGACAAGATGAAAAAAGTGGTGAAGTTCGGCGGAAGTTCATTGGCCAGTGCAAGACAGTTCAAGAAAGTAGCAGATATCATTAAATCTGATAAGTCCAGAAGATACGTGGTCCCTTCCGCACCAGGCAGGCGAAGCGACAAGGATGAGAAGGTGACAGACCTGCTCTATGCCTGTTACGACGCAGTGGCAGAAGGAAGGTCCTATAAGAAAATCCTGGAAAAGATTAAGAGCAGATATATGGATATCATCGACGGCCTGGATTTGAACCTGAACCTGGACCACGAATTTGACAGGATAGAGGAGAATTTTCTGGCAAAGGCAGGACGGGATTACGCTGCTTCCCGCGGGGAATACCTAAACGGCATCGTGGCAGCCAACTTCCTGGGATTTGAGTTTGTGGATGCGGCGGAGGTCATTTTCTTTGATGAAAACGGAAATTTTGAGTCAGAGCACACCAACCGGGAGCTGTCCGAGCGTCTGGAGCATGTGGAGAAGGCTGTTATCCCTGGTTTTTACGGTTCCAAGCCGGATGGAACCATCAAAACATTTTCCAGAGGCGGTTCCGATGTCACGGGCTCTATCGTGGCCAAGGCCATCCACGCGGATATGTACGAGAATTGGACGGATGTGTCCGGCGTTCTGGTGACAGACCCCAGAATCGTGGAGAATCCGGAAGTTATCGAGACCATTACATACAAGGAACTGAGGGAGCTTTCCTACATGGGAGCCAGCGTCCTTCATGAGGATGCCATTTTCCCGGTGCGCAAGGAGGGCATTCCCATCAATATCAGGAACACCAATCGTCCTGAGGACAAGGGCACTCTTATTGTGGAGAGCACCTGCCGCAAGCCGCGTTACACCATCACCGGAATTGCCGGCAAGAAGGGATTCTGCTCCATCAACATAGAGAAGGCCATGATGAATGCCGAGGTTGGGTTTGGGAGAAAGGTGCTCAGCGTGTTTGAACAGTACGGCATCTCCTTTGAGCACATGCCCTCAGGCATTGATACCATGACTGTCTACGTGCACCAGTCGGAATTTGAGGAGTTTGAGCAGTCTGTCATAGCCGGAATCCACAGGGCTGTGGAGCCGGACACCGTGGAACTGGAGTCGGACCTGGCGCTGATTGCAGTGGTGGGACGGGGCATGCGCTCCACCAGAGGAACAGCCGGCCGCATCTTTTCCGCCCTGGCCCATGCAAGGGTCAATGTGAAGATGATCGATCAGGGATCCAGTGAGTGGAACATCATCATCGGTGTGGAGAACGATGATTTTGAGACGGCAATCAGGGCCATCTATGATATATTCGTGATCACGGAACTGTAGGCAGTCTGCTTATGGCATAGTACACAGGAAGCTTCGCGGGGTATGATAGCCCTGCGGGGCTTTTTCTGAGGTGAGCCGGAGCATGCCGCTTCTGCCAGGGCAGCCCCCTGTCCCGGCTGCCCCTGCCCAATTTTTCATTTTATTATAGTTGAAAGTGTGATATACTGGATAAAATAGTAAACAGGAAGAGAAGGAGGGGTCCAAATGCTTGAAAAGATTGATTTAAGTAAAAAAGTTGACAAGAAGACTTACCGCAGGGTCATGGACGAGGCGGAAGAGAAGCTGGGGCTTTTGCAGAGGGAGTGTAAGGATGCAGGCATTCCGGTCATTCTGGTGTTTGAGGGAATGGGAGCCGCCGGCAAGGGAGTACAGATTAACCGGCTCATACAGGCCCTGGATCCCAGGGGCTTTGACGTTTATGCCTGCGACCGCCCCACGGAGGACGAGCAGATGCGGCCCTTCCTGTGGCGCTATTGGACAAAGACGCCTGCAAAGGGCAGGATCGCTGTCTTTGACCGCTCCTGGTACCGCAGTGTCCAGGTGGACCGTTTTGACGGTCTTACGCGGGAGGACAAGCTTGGGGATGCGTACCAGGATATTCTGTCCTTTGAAAAACAGCTGTGTGATGACGGTACTGTCATCATGAAGTTTTTCCTGTATATCGACAAGGATGAGCAGAAGAAACGTTTTAAGAAGCTGGAGGGGTCCAAGGAGACCTCCTGGCGGGTGACGGAGGAGGACTGGAACAGGAATAAGGACTTTGACCGTTATCTGAAGATGAATGAGGAGATGCTGGAGAAAACGGATACAGACTATGCTCCCTGGGTCATCATAGAAGCAGTGGACAAGGATTATGCTGCCCTTAAAATCGTCAGCACGGTTATGGACCGCCTGGAGTATGAGTTGGAGCACCGCAGGCCGGAAGACGAAAAAACGGCGCAAAGGCAGGAATCCAAGACCAGGGAGCGGTTTAAAAACGGCGTGCTGTCCGGAATCGACCTCTCAAAGAGCCTTACGGAGGAGGAGTATAAGACCCGGCTGAAAAAGCTTCAGAAGCGACTGGCAGAGCTTCACAGCGAACTTTACCGCCTCAGAATTCCGGTTGTCATCGGTTTTGAGGGATGGGATGCCGGAGGCAAGGGCGGAGCCATCAAACGTCTGACCAGCAATCTGGATCCCAGGGGCTACAGGGTGAATCCAACAGCGGCTCCCAATGACATTGAGAAGGTCCACCACTATCTGTGGCGGTTCTGGAACAGTGTGCCAAAGGCAGGCCATATCGCCATCTTTGACCGCACCTGGTATGGAAGGGTCATGGTGGAGCGGATTGAAGGATTCTGTTCGGAGGCCGAGTGGAGACGGGCCTACCAGGAAATCAACGAGATGGAATCCCATATGGCCAATGCCGGAGCAGTGGTTCTTAAATTCTGGCTCCACATTGACAAGGATGAGCAGGAGCGCAGATTCAGGGAGCGTCAGGCCAATCCTGCCAAGCAGTGGAAGATTACGGATGAGGACTGGCGCAACCGTGAGAAATGGGACCAGTATGAGGAAGCGGTCAACGAGATGCTCATACGTACTTCCACCACCTACGCCCCATGGATTGTGGTGGAGGGCAATGACAAACGATATGCCAGGGTAAAGGTCCTCCAGACTGTGGTGGATGCCCTGGAAAAGAAAGTAAAGGAAGTAAAGACAGACAAATGAGTGAGACGAACCATGTAATTGTAATTGGCGCAGGGGCGGCCGGTATGCTGGCCGCCATAGCTGCCGCCAGGGAAGGCGCTGCCGTGGAGCTGTGGGAGCAGAACGAAAAGCCGGGCAAAAAGCTGTTTATCACAGGCAAAGGCCGGTGCAATGTGACCAATGCCTGCGATATGGAGGAGCTGCTGGGCTCCGTGGTGAGCAATTCCAAATTCCTGTACAGCAGTTTTTACGGTTTTACAAACCAGGACATGATGGATTTGCTGGAACAGGCAGGGCTTCGCCTGAAGGTGGAGCGGGGAAACCGGGTATTTCCCCAGTCCGACAAGTCGTCAGACGTCATCAGCGCCCTGTCCGCCCTTTTAAGGCAGGCAGGAGTCAGGGTGTGCCTGAATCAGAAGGCGGAGGGACTGGCGGTGGAGGAGGGCGTGTGCAAGGGGGTACGGTGCGGCGGCAGGATACAGACAGCCGACCGTGTTATCGTAGCTACCGGAGGTCTGTCCTATCCCACCACCGGCTCCACCGGGGACGGTCTTAAATGGGCTGCGGACAGCGGCCACAGACTTACGGAGCTTTCACCGGCCCTGGTTCCCTTTGAGGTGAAGGAGACAGAGACGGTCAAGGAGCTGCAGGGCCTTTCCCTTAAAAATATAGAGGCAGCTGTCTATGACGGAAAAAAGGAGCTGTACCGGGAGTTTGGGGAAATGCTGTTCACCCATTTCGGGGTCAGCGGCCCTGTGCTCTTAAGCGCCAGCTCCTTCTGCGCCAAGGCCATAAGGAAGAGGCCTCTGCGCCTGGTGATTGACCTGAAGCCGGCCTTGTCATGGGAGCAGCTGGACGAGCGCATCCTCAGGGATTTTTCCGACAGCAGGAACAAGCAGTTTAAGAACGCCCTGAACCACCTCTATCCGTCAAAGCTGATTCCGGTTATCATTGACCGCAGCAGCGTGGACCCGGATAAGAAGGTGAATGAGATCACCAGGGAGGAACGGCGCGGACTGACAGAGGCAACCAAGGCCCTGGAGTTTACCCTGACCGGCCTCAGAGGCTATAAGGAAGCTATCATAACCCAGGGCGGCATATCGGTAAAGGACGTAAATCCATCCACCATGGAGTCCAAGAAGATTCAGGGCCTGTATTTTGCAGGGGAGATACTGGATTTGGACGCGGTGACCGGCGGCTTTAACCTTCAGATTGCCTGGTCTACGGGCTGGGCGGCCGGAAAGGCTGCGTCGTCATAGCGCCGGGAACAGCGGAGGCTGCCCGCAGGGCGGAATACATGAGTACCATATAGTTACATGAGTTTAATAAAATCATATGAGTACAATCAATTCACATGAAAACAGGACAGGAGAGAATGCAACACATGGAGTATTTCAATATTGCCATTGATGGTCCGGCCGGCGCCGGCAAAAGCACCATCGCAAAGCTGGCTGCCAAAAGGCTGGGGTTTGTATATGTGGATACGGGAGCCATGTACCGTTCCATGGCCCTGTATTTTATCAGGCAGGGTATATCGCCGGAGGATGAGGAGGCCATAGCCGGGGCCTGCGGCCAGGTGGAGGTTACCATCCGCTATGCGGACGGAGTCCAGCAGGTTATTTTAAACGGAGAGGATGTATCGGGACTGATCCGGTCAGAGGAGGTGGGGCGCATGGCTTCCGCCACCTCTGTGTACAGGCCGGTCAGGGAGAAACTGGTCCAGCTCCAGAAGCAGCTGGCCAGGGAGGCAGATGTAATCATGGACGGCCGGGATATCGGCACCTGCGTGCTGCCGGACGCGCCGGCTAAGATTTATCTGACTGCTTCCGTGGAAATCCGCGCCAGACGCCGGTTCAGGGAACTGGAGGAAAAGGGAACAGCCTGCGATATCAGGGAGATTGAGAAGGACATAGAGGAGAGGGATTACCGGGACATGCACCGGGAGAACTCGCCTTTAAGGCAGGTAGAGGACGCTGTGCTCCTGGATTCCTCCCACATGACCATCGAACAGGTGGTGGACTCCATCATACGCATAGCCAGGGAGCGGGGGTATGAGGGATAACCATGGACAGGAAAGTTACAGTTGCAAAGAGCGCCGGTTTCTGCTTTGGCGTGGAACGGGCAGTGGACCAGGTCTATGAACAGATAGAAGCCGTGAAGAACAAAAAGGCATCCGGCCCCATCTACACCTACGGTCCCATTATCCACAATGAGGAAGTGGTCAGGGATTTGTCGGATAAGGGGGTCATGGTCCTGGAGACAGAGGAGGAGCTGAGGGCCCTTCCAAGAAACCAGGGAACGGTCATTATCCGCTCCCACGGCGTCAGCAGGCATGTTTATGAGATATTGAAGGAGAGGAATGTGGCTGTGGTGGATGCCACCTGTCCCTTTGTGAAGAAAATCCACCGCATTGTTGCGGAGCACAGCGCGGCCGGGGAGGCGGTGGTAATCATCGGAAGCCCGGACCATCCGGAGGTGGAAGGAATTAAGGGATGGGGGAACGAACATACTACGGTTATAATGGATGGGGAGGGGGTAGATAACTACCGTCTGCCCGAGGGCCGAAAGTTATGTATCGTGTCCCAAACGACATTTAATTACAACAAATTTAAAGAATTAGTTGAAAAATTTTTAAAAAAGGGTTATGATAGTAGTGTTTTAAATACGATTTGCAATGCAACACAGGAAAGACAAGTGGAGGCAGCAAGAATTGCTTCGCAGGTGGACGCTATGATTGTGATTGGCGGCAGGCATTCTTCCAACACCCAGAAGCTTTACGAGATATGCCTCAAGGAGTGTAAAGACACCTTTTACATTCAGACACTCGGCGATTTAGATCCTGACAGTGTATCTTCTGTGCGCAGCGTAGGTATTACAGCTGGGGCATCCACCCCAAGAAAAATTATTGAGGAGGTTCATACCAGAATGGCAGAGCAGAGTTTTGCAGAGTTATTAAAGGAAGAGGAAGAATCAACCAAACCAATACGTACAGGAGAGATAGTCACCGGTCAGGTCATCGAAGTCAGCAAAGATGAGATAATACTGAGTATTGCAGGTAATAAGTCCGAGGGAGTTATCACCCGTGACGAATACAGCAACGACAGCAACGTGGATTTGACCACAAAAGTACAGATTGGTGAAGAGATGGAGGCCAAGGTCATTAAGCTTAATGACGGCGTAGGCATGGTTTCCTTATCCTATAAGCGTATGGCAGCTGACAGAGGCAATAAGCGTCTGGAAGAGGCATTTGAGAACCAGGAGGTTCTGACAGCAAAGGTAGCACAGGTATTAGACGGCGGCTTAAGCGTTGAGGTTGAGGGCGCAAGGGTATTTATCCCGGCCAGCCTTGTATCTGACAGCTATGAGAAGGACCTGTCCAAGTATGCAGGACAGGATATTGATTTTGTTATCACAGAATTCAATCCTAAGAGAAGAAGAATCATCGGCGACAGGAAACAGCTTCTGGTTGCACAGAAGGCGAAGCTGAAAGAAGAACTGTTCGCAAGAATCCAGCCAGGCGATACCGTTGACGGAACCGTTAAGAACGTAACCGACTTCGGCGCATTCATTGATTTGGGCGGTGCAGACGGACTTCTTCATATTTCCGAGATGAGCTGGGGCCGTGTTGAGAATCCTAAGAAGGTATTCAAGGCAGGGGACCAGGTAAGGGTACTGATTAAGGATATCCAGGGAGAGAAAATTGCCCTGAGCCTTAAGTTCCCGGAGGCTAATCCATGGGTCAACGCAGCTGACAAGTATGCGGTTGGCAACGTGGTATACGGCCGTGTGGCACGTATGACTGATTTCGGCGCGTTTGTTGAGCTGGAGCCAGGTGTGGACGCACTGCTTCATGTTTCCCAGATTTCCAGGGAGCATGTTGAAAAGCCTGCTGATGTTTTAAGAATTGGCCAGGAGATTGAGGCAAGAGTGGTAGACTTTAACGAGGCTGACCACAAGATCAGCTTAAGCATCAAGGCTATGCTGGCACCTGCTGCACAGGATGCGGATGTGGCTGACGTGGACATTGATGCCATGTCACAGTACACAGAAGAATAAGATTTGAATTCATGAGGACTGGTTATGGGCTTTGGCCCATAACCGGTTTTTTTGCTTAAATGCTGTTTGTCTCCAGAACGGCTTGTGAGGATGCATGGTTCCGTGCTATACTGGAACAAAAAAGAAAAGCGCTGGTCTGGCAGGCCGGAGCGTCTATTTCATGGCTGGGTTCAGAAGCAGGGATGCCTCGAATATTCCGTTGCTGTAATCGAATTTCAGTATGCCGTGATACCGTTCCACCAGATAACGCACAGAGGTAGTACCGGTGCCCATGTCCTCCCGTTTGGATGAAAGAAAACGTCCGTCCCTCATACGTATGAGATGGGAATAGGTGTTCTGTATGGACAGGGCAATCATGGATTCGCCGGCCTGTCCGATGTTGATGGTGATGGAGGGCGTTCCCTGGGTCTGCCTTTGGCATGCCTCCACTGCATTGGAGAGAAGGTTGCCCAGGATAGTGCAGAAGTCTATCTCCGGCACAGGAAGGCTCTGAGGCAGGCAAATGGAGGAGTTTACTGCGATACCCTGGGACTGGGCTGTTTGTATGTAGTAATTGAGCAGCGCGTTGGAGGAAGGATTCTGACAGTACTGGGTGGTGTCCAGGGTTGCATAGGTGCCCAGATAGTCATTTATGTATTCCAGGGCAAACTCTGTCTCCTTCTGCTCCAAAAGCCCCTTGAGCGTGATGAGATGATGGCGGTAATCGTGGCGCGCTTTTTTGAATTGTTCCAGATTATACTGGAGCGTGGCCATCTGGGATTTCTGGACACTGGCCAGCAGCCGGGTAGTCCGATACTGCTCCTTGGCCGCATAGCTTTCAGACAGCCGGGACAGAATCCTCAGACTCACATAGTGGACCGTGTAGATACAGGCAAACCAGCAGACAGCAAAAAAAATCATGTCAGGATGATGCTGAAGCATACGTGCGGGTGCCAGGGAACGGGATGCCAGGCGGAACATGATGAAAAAGAGCACCGGGATGGCGGCCAGATATTTCCAGACCGGAAGAAGCCGTGTGTATTCCACTGCTTTGGTCAGATATTTGTGCAGGATGTAATAGGCCACCCAGACCATGAGAAACAGAAAAATAAGATTGCTTAATAATTTGTCTCCTGTGATAAGGGAACTGCTCTTATTAAGGGAAGCAGAGGCATTGGACAGGTCCGCGCAGTATCCGGCGGTATCTGTGAAGTTCTTAAAAAGGAAAAGGGAATAGATGTTCACAGGCCAGTCTGTGCGCACCATCCATTTACAGACAAGTATGTTGGTGGTCATGGTGGTGCAGGACCACGCCAGCTCCAGCCAGGGCCGGGACAGGAAAGGGCTGAAGCATGTAAGGCCTAAAAAGTATACAAAAAACAGGTATCCCATAAGAATACCTGTAGTTTTTGACATAGAGTACCGCCATTCCCTTCGGAATACCGCCAAAAAGGGAACGATAATGAATATGATTTCGGCCAAAATCACACTTATCAGCTGTATCTGTGCAAAGCTCATCCGATGCCTCCGTTTAACTTGGAGAACTGGTAATCTGCATACTGCTGGTGAATCTGCGACCGCATGGTCCTGGTAATAGGCAGATGCTCTCCGGTTGTCAAAATGAACTCTGATTTCTCCATAGAAAAAACCTTGTCCATATTGATGATGCAATTCCGGTAGCAGCATATGAACTGGGAGTATATAAGGAGCATACCGGAAAAATCTTCAAACCGCATGTAAGTGCGGACCGTCTTATCTGGAAGATGGATTTGTATGTAGTGGTTTGAATAATCGGTGTAAAGGATAGAGTCAATGGGAATCTTCTGCATGATGCGGCTTTCCTTTACCTCTATATAATGACTCTGCTTCCTGCGGGATACAGACAAAAAATACTCCATGGTCTGGCTGAACTTGTCGTAGCGGATAGGCTTTACCATGTAATCCAGAGCACGGACCTCATATCCCTTCAGGGCAAAATCGGTGCTGCTGGTGGTGAACACGATGGTACAGGAATCATCATCCCTGCGGACCCTTTCAGCGATTCTGATACCGGAGGTCTCATTCCGGAGAAAAATATCTATGAATATAAGGTCAAAGCTGCCTCTTTGCCAGCAGCGAAGGAAGTCGGCGGCGGTATTGAAGATGGTCGTCTGCTGGCAGGTATGTGTGTCGGAGCAATAGGTGGATATAAAGCCGGCTAACTGACGGGCCTCATCTATCGAGTCGTCGATGACTGCAATGTTCACGGTGCCCTTCCTTTCTTTATGTATGGTTACAGGGTAACAAAAGGTTTATAAATTATCCTGTAACGGTACGTTATGAAACAATCCATATAGGTTCAGTATAATATACAACAAATTAAATTGCAAGGGCAATTGGAATAAGTTGTAAGCGCGGTATAGGCAGGCCCCTGCCTGGGTATAATCCATTTGTACTTAATTTGTATCAGCAAGAAAGGAGCAAGAACCTACATGGGAAAGTCTAAGAAGAATGAGGCATTTGATCCTCATAATCTGAGTGCGCAGGACCAGCTTAAATTTGAGATTGCCCAGGAACTGGGGTTGGACGCAAAGGTCATAGAGGGAGGATGGAGGAGCCTGACAGCCAAGGAAAGCGGCAAGATAGGAGGCCTTATCACAAAGCGCAAACGGGAACTTAAGAAAGAGGCATTGCAGCAGGAATAATTTTCCGATATACTGTTTTATATCTGTAATCAGGAATAATACAAAGGAGACGGGAATGAAGATAGGTATGATTTGTTTTACGGCAAGAGGCACTGCAATATGCCGCCTTCTGTGCCGCCGGTTCAGGGATACAGGGACAGAGTGCACGGGATATGTGCCGCAGCGCTTCTGGAAGCCGGAATGGGAGGCGGAGGGAATCAAGCCTCAGGACAAGTCCCTTTCGGAATGGACCGGATCCATGTTTGGACAGAAGAGGGCGCTGGTGTTTATCGGGGCGGCCGGCATTGCAGTCAGGGCCATTGCGCCCTTTGTCCGGGATAAGATGACAGATCCCCCTGTGGTGGCGGTTGACGAAGCCGGGCATTTCTGCATCCCCCTGCTGTCAGGACATGTGGGAGGTGCAAATGAGCTGGCTGAAAGAATGGCGTGCTGGCTTCAGGGAATACCGGTCATAACCACTGCCACGGATATCAATGGCATCTTTGCGGTGGATGTCTTTGCGGCCCGAAGGGGCCTTTGTATAACAGACAGAAAAAAGGCCAAAGAAATTTCTGCCTGTCTGCTGGATGGCGGGAAGGTGGGATTTTTCTGCGATTCGGAGTGCCGCAGGGCGGAGGGCGCGTCTGGAGCCGGAACCACAAAAAACGGGAGTTCAGGCAGAGGAGCAGAGAACGTTGGGGATGGTACTGAGGGCATATGCAGGCATAATATATGTATGAACAGAGTGTGCAGGCATAACATATGGATCACATTCCGAAACAGTGAAAGGCCCTCCCATTCTCCGGACAGGGAAGCGGTCTTTCTCCGCCTGGTTCCAAAGGTGGCAGTGGTAGGGGTGGGATGCAGGAAGGGAACCCCGCCGGATATCCTGGAAGGCTGTGTCCTGGAAGCGCTGGAAAGAGGAGGCATTGACCCGGCGGCGGTAAAGGCATTATCCACCATAGACATAAAGGCAGGGGAAGAGGCGGTAACCAGGCTGGCCCGCAGGTACGGGTGGGAGCTGCGTACATTTACATCCAGGGAGCTGCTGGCTGTGGAAGGAGAGTTTCAGGAATCTGATTTTGTAAGATCCGCAGTGGGTGTGGGCAATGTCTGCGAAAGGTCCTGTACAGCCAGGGGAGGAAGACTTTTAATACATAAGCAGGCCGGAAAAGGGGTGACGGTGGCGGCAGCCATAGAGCCGGTTGCAGGGAAATTAGACATTGAGAAATGCAGTTGGATATGATATACTTTTCCATAGTTTAAAAGTCAGATGTTGGACAGCAGGTGAGACTATGGGAGATTCGTACATCTATAAGAATCAGAAAAAATTGAGATGGGGATACACCACAGGTACTTGTGCGGCAGCGGCTTCCTTGGCAGCTGCCGTTATGTTGTTGCGGGGCAGGAGAATGGAGCAGGTGTCCCTGACAACGCCAAAGGGAGTCCGGCTGGACCTGGAGGTGGAGGAAATGGAGACGGGGGAGAACTGTGTCTGCTGCGGTGTCAGAAAGGATGCAGGTGACGACCCGGATGTGACGGACGGGCTTATGGTGTATTCACAGGTCCGGCTGCCGGATGCGGACAGCGGCGGCGCCGGAGATGCGAGAGAGGCCGGAGATAACACAGAGGCCGGAGATGACAGAAATGCCTGTGGGGATTATGTGTATGAGAAAGACGGATTGCGGCTGATTTTATCCGGAGGAGTGGGAGTGGGAAGGGTAACCCAGTGCGGTTTGAGCTGCGAAGTGGGAAAAGCTGCCATTAACCCGGTCCCCAGGCAGATGATATTTGAACAGGTGGCCGGTGTGTGCCGGGAATCTGGTTTTAAGGGAGTGCTTTCCATTGAAATCCGTGTGCCGGAAGCCCTGAAGGTGGCGGATAAGACCTTTAACAGCCGTTTGGGAATCCAGGGAGGTATATCCATACTGGGGACCAGCGGAATGGTGGAGCCCATGAGCGAGACAGCGCTCCTTGATACCATCCGGCTGGAACTGAGACAGAGGATCCGAAAAGGGGAGAAGAACCTTCTGGTGACACCGGGAAATTACGGTGAGAGCTTTGTGGGCACTGTACTTGGCCTTGGCCTTGGGCAGGCCGTGAAATGCAGCAATTTCATAGGCAGTACCATTGACATGGCGGTGGAAGAGGGGGCTGAGTCCATGCTGCTTATTGGCCATGGAGGAAAGTTAATCAAGCTGGCAGCCGGTATTATGAATACCCATTCCTCCTGGGCAGACGGGAGAATGGAAATCCTGGCAGCCCACGGAGCTGCCTGCGGCGCAAAAAGAGAGCTGGTGGAACAGATTATGGAAGCAGTGACCGTGGACGAGGGGCTGCGCCTTTTAGAGACAGAGGACGGCCTGCGTGAGCAGGTGATGAAGCGGGTGATGGCGCGGCTGGAGCAGCATGTGAAACGGCGGGCCGGCGGACGTCTGAGGGCAGAGGTTATTGTATTTACCAATGAGCGCGGGATACTTGGGGCAACCACCGGCGCAGATGATATGTTATTGTACTTTACGAACAGATTAAGAAATAGATGAAAGGCGGAGCAAGATGATACATATAGTAGGAGCAGGTCCGGGGGCGGTTGATTTGATTACGGTCCGCGGACAGAAACTTTTGTCAGAGGCAGATGTGGTCATCTATGCGGGTTCCCTGGTCAGCCGTGATCTTCTGGGCTGGGCCAGGCAGGATGCAAGGATTTATGACAGTGCCTCCATGGACCTGGAGCAGGTTATGGAAGTGATGGAACAGGCGGAACGGGACGGTCTTACAACGGTGCGCCTTCATACCGGGGATCCCTGCCTCTACGGTGCCATACGGGAACAGATGGACGGACTGGACGCCAGGGGGATAAAATATGACATATGTCCCGGGGTCAGTTCTTTCTGCGGAGCCGCCGCAGCCCTTGGAATGGAATATACCCTGCCCGGTATCAGCCAGAGTGTGGTAATAACCAGAATGGCCGGGAGAACACCGGTGCCGGAGCGTGAATCCATAGGGAAATTTGCTGCCCACGGCAGCACCATGGTGATATTCCTGAGCGCAGGCATGACGGGAGAGCTGTCAGAGGAGCTGGTAAAGGGCGGATATCCGGGAGATACCCCCGCAGCCATTGTATATAAGGCGACCTGGCCGGATGAGAAGGTGGTCCGGTGTACGGTAGCCACCTTAAAGGAGACAGCAGACAGGGAGGGCATCCATAAGACCGCCCTTATTGTGGTGGGGAATACTGTGGCCCAGACAGGTTATGAGCGCTCAAAGCTTTACGACCCCGCCTTTACCACTGGATTTCGTGCGGGCCGGGAAATCGTCCCGGGGAAACTGGAGCCGGGAACACTCTATGTGGTGGGAATGGGACCCGGAGAAAAAAAGCAGATGACAGGACAGGCGCTGGAAGTGATGGGCCGGTGCCAGGTCATAGCCGGTTATACGGTCTATGTGGACCTGGTAAGGGGATTGTTCCCCCAGAAGGAGTTCCTGACCACCGCCATGACCAGGGAAGAGGAACGGTGCCGGAAGGCGTTTGAATGCTGCATGGAGGGAAAGAATACAGCCATGATTTGCAGCGGGGACGCGGGGGTCTATGGAATGGCGGGCCTTATACTGGAGCTGGCTCAGCAGTACCCCGGCGTCAGAGTCAGGATTGTGCCGGGAATTACGGCTGCCTGCGCAGGGGCAGCTGTTTTGGGAGCACCGCTGATGCACGATTTTGCTGTCATCAGCTTAAGCGACCGGCTCACACCCCTGGAAGACATATGGAACCGGGTAGAGGCAGCGGCCCAGGCTGATTTTGTCATATGCCTGTACAATCCGGCCAGCAAGGGACGGCCTGATTTTTTCCGGCAGGCGTGCAGCCGGATTCTAAAGTACAGGGCAGAGGATACCGTATGCGGGCTGGCTGTGAACATTGGCAGGGAAGGGGAAGAAATGGAGGTCCTGACCCTGGAGGAGCTGAAGGATCGCCGGGTGGACATGTTTACCACGGTTTATATCGGCAATTCCCATACCAGGCAGATTGGCCCCTATATGGTAACGCCCAGAGGTTACAGGTATGAAGGAAATTAAGAAGAGTGTCATACTGTTTGCCGGGACCACGGAGGGAAGGCTGCTGGCGGAATATCTTCAGGAGCTTGACCAGCCCTTTGTAATCTGCGTGGCTACCGGATATGGAAGGGATTTGCTGGAGGATATAAGCAGGCCGGACGAGAACGGATGTATGGAGATACGCCAGGGGCGCCTGGATGTCACGGAAATGGAACGTATGTTTGATGAACTGCGGCCGGAACTGGTCATTGACGCCACCCATCCATATGCGGTGGCAGTAACCCAGAACATAAAAATGGCCTGTTCCAAACGAAAGGGCCTGCGGCTTTTAAGGTGCCTGCGTGAACCGGGGGCCGGGGACAACCGGCCGGGAGTCATCCATATGCCGGATGTGGAGGCAGCCGCTGCATGGCTGTCCTCTGTGGAGGGAAATATTCTGGTGACCACAGGCAGCAAGGAGCTGGCTATCTACACAAGGATAAGGGATTATGATCAGAGAGTGTATGCCAGGATCCTGCCCTCGGCGGAGGCCGTGGCCCAGTGCAGGAGTCTGGGCTTTGAGGGCCGCCATATCATTGCCATGCAGGGACCATTTTCAGAGGAAATGAATCTGGTACAGCTCAGGGAATACGGATGTGCGTATCTGGTGACCAAGGATGGGGGCGCAGCAGGAGGCTTTTCAGAAAAGATAAAGGCAGCCCACAGGGCCGGGGCAGCGGCAGTGGTGATTGACCGGCCGGGCAGCGGGGAAGGCATATCCCTGGATGATATAAAGGGACAGCTAAAGGAGTGGATGGACCATGAAAAGAAAGGAAGCATATATGGATGATTTAAGGCCAATTGTATATCTGGTGGGCATAGGAATGGGGGGCGAGGACCAGTTGACGGGCCGGGCAATGGATTGCCTGGAGGCGGCCCAGGTAGTGATGGGGGCGGACCGGATGCTGGACAGCGTCAGCGCGTACACCGATAAGAAACGGGTATTTTCAGCCTATAAGCCCAGTGAGATGGTACAGTGGCTGGGCAGCTTCCGGTGGGACGAGGCAGCCCTGGTGCTGTCAGGAGATACGGGCTTTTACAGCGGAGCTGAGGCGGCGGCCAAGGCATTTTTGCGGGAAGGATGGGATGTGGAATTTGTTCCGGGTGTATCCAGCCTGTCCTATTTCTGCGCCAGGTTGGGAAAGAGCTGGCAGAATGTCCATCCGGTCAGCAGCCATGGAAGGGATTGTGATGTGGTGGCCTATATCCGCAGCTTCAAGAGCTGTTTTATTCTGCTGGGCGGAGCCGGTAGCGTGCCGGATTTGTGCCGTCAGCTGGTCAGCAGCGGAATGAGCAGCGTGACTTTATGGGCAGGAGAAAATTTTTCATACGAGGACGAACGCATTGCCTGGCAGATGACGCCTGCTGAGCTTCTGATGGAGGATGAGCGCCTTCCCTTTGGCAGTCTGGCTTGTGTTTTGGTGGAGAATACAGAGGCAGCGGAAGGACAGCTTTATCCGCAGCCCGGCCCCCAGGATGAGGACTATATCAGGGGGCAGGTGCCTATGACCAAAAAGGAGGTACGGAGGATATCACTGGATAAGCTGTGTATCGGCTCCCAGGCCGTGTGTTATGATATCGGGGCCGGCACCGGCTCTGTGGCGGTGGAGATGGGAATGGAGATACGCAAGTGGGGCGGCAGCGGCCAGGTGTATGCCATTGAGCGGAACCGGGAAGCCCTGCAGCTGATTGAATCCAACTGCCAGAAGTTCCACGGAAGCTGGATGGGATTTCACATTGTGGAAGGCGAGGCGCCTGAGGCTATGAAGGGGCTGGAACCTCCCACTCATGCATTCATTGGAGGAAGCGGAGGTCACATGCGTGAAATCGTGGCAGCTCTCCTTGACGCCAATCCCCATGTGAGAATTGTGGCTAATGCCATTACACTGGAGACTGTTGGTGAAATTTTGGCGTGTATGAAGGAATTCGGATTCGCCACAGGAGAGATAACCCAGGTATGGGCAGCTCCTGTGGATACAGTGGGAAGCTACCATATGCCAAAAGCGCAGAATCCGGTGTATGTGGCGGTTATGCAGGACCCAAAAGACGATGAGGGAGAGATACAATGGCAGGAGTTATGATAGCGGCTCCGGGAAGCGGCAGCGGGAAGACGATGGTAACCTGCGGCCTGCTGACCCTCCTTAAGAGGAAGGGATATAATCCGGCTGCGTTTAAGTGCGGACCGGACTACATTGACGGCCTGTTCCACCGCAGGGTTCTGGGAGTGGAAAATGGAAACCTGGACAGCTTTTTTGAGACCGGGACACATATGAGACAGAAGCTGTCCCGGGGCATGGAACGCCATTTTGTAGTGGCGGAAGGGGTCATGGGATATTTTGACGGCCTTGGGGGCGTGTCTGTTCAGGGGAGTTCTTTTGAGATTGGAAGTATTCTTGGTCTGCCTGCCATTCTGGTGGTGGATGGAAGAGGAGCCAGCTTATCGCTGATGGCATTGATTCAGGGATTTTTGGAGTATGATGCCATGCTGGAGGGAAAAGGCGAGGAAAAAACTCACGATAAAACTGACTGTGATGCTGAATGTGCGGCTGGCATGCAATACGAAGAATGCAGGAAGAGAAGATGGAAAGAGAATGAGGAAAATTATCGCGAGAAAAAATCTCATACATCTAACGGACTGCATGGGTGTGTTTGCGGAAACACAGACTGCCATGAGAGCAAGGGTAAAAAAAATAACAACATAAGGGGAATCTTTTTCAACCGCATGTCCCCCATGATATATAACCGTATAAAACCTATGGTGGAGGAATTGTTTCGGATTCCGGTCATTGGATATTTACCTGAACTGAACTTCCTTCATGTGGGAAGCCGTCATCTGGGACTGGTGCTTCCGGATGAGATAGATGGAATCAGGGAGCAGCTGGAACAGCTGGCGGACCGGATGGATGAAAATTTGGAGTGGGAACCGCTATTGAAGATTGCTGCTGAGGCAGGCGGACGGGACAGGGAGGTACCGGTCCGGGAAGAAGCAGGAGCCGGGCAGCAAACGGGGAATGTAGCGGGAATTAAGCCGGGAAACGAGCTGGGAAACAAGCCGGGAAACAAGCTGGGAAACGAGCCGGGAAACATACCGCATTTCCGCCTGGGGATTGCCAGGGATGAGGCATTCTGTTTTTATTATGAGGACAACCTGAGGGCTATGGAACAGGCTGGGGCCCGGCTTGTGTATTTTAGTCTGCTCCATCAGGAGAAACTGCCGGATGGGCTGGACGGGCTGATTTTAGGAGGCGGTTATCCTGAAAATCACGGGGAGGCCCTGGCGGCGAACAGGACCATGCGGGATTCAGTGGCTGCGGCTGCCGCGTCCGGGATGCCCATTCTGGCAGAGTGCGGGGGATACCTCTATCTGCTGGACAGTCTGGAGGGAGCCGACGGAACGGTTTATCCCATGGCAGGGGTCTTGAAGGGCCACGGATACAGGGCCGGGAAAACCGGCAGGTTTGGATACATAACCCTGGGGCCCAACCGCTGCCTTCCCTATCTCCGGGAAGGGGAGGAGATAAAAGGCCATGAATTTCATTACTGGGACTGCGATTGCGGGGAGGATGAATTTTGTATGACGGCTGCCAAGCCAAAGGGCGGCCGCAGCTGGCCCTGTATGAGAACAGCAAAACAGGTGATGGCAGGATTCCCCCACCTCTATTATCCTTCCTGCCCCGGACTGGTCCGACGGTTTGCCGGACAGTGCGTGGAATACGGACAGAGACATGACCGGAAACATGACAGACAAGAGCGTAACGGACAAGAACATGACGGAGAGGAACATGAGCTATGACATTGAAGGAAGCGATGAACAGCATTAAGCCAGCCAGCCAGGCACTCAGGCAGCAGGCAAAGCAGCGCTGGGACCAGGTGGCCAAACCTCTGGGAAGCCTGGGAGTCCTGGAGGAGGATATCATACGCATTGCCGCTGCTTCCGGCAGCCTGGCAGTCAGCCTGCGTCCCAGGGCTATTGTGGTCATGTGTGGGGATAATGGCGTTGTAAAGGAAGGGGTGACCCAGACAGGGCAGGAGGTTACCGCCATTGTGGCGGGGAATATGGCCCGGGGAAATTCGTGTGTATGCCTCATGGCCCGCCAGGCAGGGGCCGACGTGATTCCTGTGGATGTGGGTATGGCCTGCCGCGACGCGGTTCCCGGCGTGGTGAACCGGAAAGTGGCATATGGGACAAAGGATTTCCTGGAGGAACCTGCCATGACCATGGAGGAGACAGTGAGGGCCATGGAGGCAGGTGCAGATATGGCCATGGAACTGAAGGAAAGGGGATATGTGCTGGCTGGCTCCGGGGAAATGGGAATCGGCAATACCACTACCAGCAGCGCCCTGCTTTCCGTGCTTCTTAATATGGACCCGGAACTGGTGACGGGCCGGGGGGCTGGTCTGACCACTGCCGGCTACAACCGCAAGGTGCAGGTCATAAGGGAAGGCATCCGTATCCGCAAGCCGTCCGGGGAGGACCCGGTGGACGCGCTGTCCAAAGTGGGCGGACTGGATTTGGCGGCCCTGACCGGCTTTTACATTGGATGCGCGGCCTGCGGCCTGCCGGTGGTGCTGGACGGACTCATAACAGGGGCAGCCGCTCTGGCGGCCGTCAGAATCAGCCCGGATGTAAAAGGATATCTGCTGGCCTCCCACGTTTCAGCCGAGCCTGCCGGGGCAATGGTTCTGGATGCTCTTGGCCTTAAACCTGCTATTTCTGCGGGAATGTGTCTGGGGGAGGGCACCGGCGCAGCGGCCCTGTTTCCGCTTTTGGATATGGCGGCGGCTGTGTACACGCAGATGAGCAGCTTTGATGACATCCATGTGGATGCGTATGAGCATCTTCTGTAATTGGGATGTAAGGAATTTGGATGAACATGACGACACGATAATAGGAGACCTGGAATGATTACTCTGGTGACAGGCGGAAGCGGCAGCGGAAAATCAGAATACGCGGAAGGGCTTATTCTGGACTCCCCCTGTTCCTGCCGTTTTTATGTGGCTACCATGATTGCATATGGAAAAGAGGGACGGGATAAGGTGGAGCGCCACCGTGTGCTCCGAAAGGGAAAGGGATTCATCACCATAGAAAAGCCCCGGAATGTGGGAGAAGTGATGGTTGGAGAGTATGAGACCGGTTTAAGCCCCTTATCCCGGACCGGCCGTGCTCTTTTGCTGGAGTGCGTATCCAACCTGGCGGCCAATGAGATGTTTAAGGAGGGGACAGGGAAAACGGAAGCAGGAGAGCAGCAGGGCGGTCCAATCCAATGCCTGTCCCATAAGATTGCGGAGGATATCATTTCCCTGGCCGGACAGGTTCAGGATATGGTGATTGTCACCAATGAAGTGGATCGGGATGGAATCTGTTACGAACCTGAGACAATGGAGTATATCCGTCTCATGGGCTGCCTGAATCAGAAGCTGGCATCTGCCGCGGACCGGGTGGTGGAGGTGGTTTACGGCATTCCCGTGCTCTTAAAGCCCTCCGCCCTGGGACCGGCAGCAATTGGGGCTGACTTTAAAAGAAGGGAGTGTCAGGGAGAATGAACGGACTTTATTCCTGCATCATAGCAATTTCCATGTATTCCAAGATACCTATGCCCAACGTGGAGTGGAGTGAAGACCGCATGCGCTATGTCATGTGCTTTTTTCCTCTGGTGGGGATTGTCCAGGGAGCGGCCCTGGGCCTTTGGCTCCATTTTGCCCTGGATGTGCTGAATCTGTCCGTGGGTGCTGCGGCTCTTACAGGGGCAGCCATTCCCCTGCTGGTAACCGGAGGAATTCACATGGACGGTTTTCTGGATACCATGGATGCCATTCATTCCTATGGCGACAGAAGCAGAAAGCTGGAAATTTTAAAAGACCCCCATCTGGGAGCCTTTGCAGTCATTTCCTTCGGCGTTTATATGATGCTTTATCTGGGCGTTTTCCATGAATACCTGTCCCTTGTCCTGAGGGAGGACAGGGGGGACAGATATTTTCTTTATGCGGTTCCCTGTCTTGTGTTTGTGATGGAGCGGGCCTTCAGCGGCCTCTCTGTGGTCACGTTTCCCCAGGCCAAGAAGAAGGGACTGGCAGCCGGATTTGGCGGGGCAGCCAGGAAAAGGACGGATTCCCTGGTGCTGCTTCTGTGGATGCTTATTTGCCTGGCAGCAGGTGCGGCAGCCGCTAAGGTGGGATGCCACGGGGCAGGCATGCTGGCAGGAGTCCTGCTTATGACCCACCTGGCTGTGTTCATATGGTATTACAGGATGTCCGTGAAACAGTTTGGCGGGGTGACAGGAGATTTAGCCGGATGCTTTTTGCAGGTTTGCGAACTGGCCGGCCTGGCAGCGGCCGCAGTCCTTTTAAAAGCGGGCTTGATGGGAGGAATGTAGGAATGATCTTGGTGACAGGAGGAAGCTTCCAGGGTAAGAGGGTGTTTGTCAGACAGTACCTGGGGGAACAGAATGCAGATGGAGCTGTCTGGACAGAGGGAGCAGAGGCCTCCTGGGAGGAATTTATGGACGGCAGGTTCTGCCGTGATTTCCAGCTCTTTGTCAGGCGGGTAATGGAGGGGAGTGCAGGCCCTTCCTTCCGTGAACAGAAGGGACCGGCCATGGACCAGATTCTTGAACAGCTTCTGGAGGAGCTGCTGGCCGGACCAAAGGACCGTGTTTTGGTGACAGATGAGATAGGCTGCGGCATCGTGCCTGCAGATGCCTTTGAACGCCTGTACCGGGAGGAGACAGGGCGGCTCTGCTGCCGGATTGCCGGGGAGGCGGATGAAGTGTGGCGGGTGTGCTGCGGGACAGGGATGCGGATTAAATAACGAGGAAGGTAGACATGGACATTACGTGGCTGGATATATGGAAATTTCACGGTGCGGCATTGTTGGCGGGATGTGTGATTGACTGGATCATAGGAGACCCCATATGGCTTCCCCATCCGGTGCGCCTTATGGGAACCATGATTGCAGGGACGGAATCACGGCTCAGAAAATGGACAGAGGGGACGGGAAGGAAAGGGCAGTCCCGGGCAGGGGTCATCCTCGCTGTATTCATGTGTATCATATGGTGGTGTGTTCCATGGGCAATCGTTCACGGGGCAGAGCATCTATGGCTGTCCGGGGCCTGGGCGGTTCTTCTTCTGGCAGAGGGGTTCCTGTGCAGTCTCATGCTGGCAGCCAGGGGACTGTATCCAGAAAGCATGAAGGTGTGCCGCAGCCTGGAGGAAGGCAGCACCGAGGAGGCCAGATATAATGTATCCATGATTGTGGGAAGGGATACCGCAGCGCTGGATGAGGGCGGAATCGCCAGGGCAGCCGTGGAGACCGTGGCTGAAAATGCCTCTGACGGTGTCATTGCCCCCTTTTTGTTCATGGCACTTCTGGGGCCGGCAGGAGGCACGCTGTACAAGGCCGTCAACACCATGGATTCCATGGTGGGATACAAAAATGACAGATACATGTACTTCGGCCGCTGTGCAGCCAGGCTGGACGACCTGCTTAATCTGGCGCCGGCCAGGCTGACCGGAATCCTTATGGTTCTGGGGGCATGGGTTCTGCCGGGCATGGACGGGGCTCATGCCTTTAAGGTGTTCCTTCGGGACAGGAAACGCCATGCCAGCCCTAATTCCGCCCACGGCGAGGCCGCCTGTGCAGGCGCCCTCCATCTCCGCCTGGCCGGTGACGCCTGGTACTTCGGAACTCTTCATAAAAAGCCGTATATCGGGGATGATGACAGGCAAATCCAACCGGCGGACATAAGGCGTGCCAACCGTCTTATGTTTTTTGCGGAGGGGATGATGGTCCTTGGGCTGGCTGTGCTTATTATGATTTTGTGATACCATTCTGGTTTTGCCAAAACAGCCGGCGGGGGTAGAAAAGGATAGCTGTAAAAAAGATATATGGAGGTTATTATGGAATATCAACACGGCGGTGACATATACAGCCAGGACATACAGATGGATTATTCTGCCAATATCAATCCCCTCGGCATGCCGGAGGCGGTCAGGCAGGCTCTGAGGGACTGCCTGGAGAGGGAGGTATGCAGCCTGTACCCGGACAGCCGGTGTGAAAGGCTGAGACAGGCCCTGGGCAGGCATCACGGGGTGGAGGATAAATGGATTATCTGCGGCAACGGGGCAGCTGATTTGATATTCGGACTGGCAGCTGCGCTGCGCCCTGTACGCGGGCTGGTGACAGCTCCCGCCTTTTCCGAGTATGAGCAGGCATTGAGGTCGGTGGGATGCAGGACCGACTATTATTATCTCAGGGAGGACAGGGGGTTTGCTCTGGACGCGGCAGGGATGTGCGGCTGTGTCCGGGCGGCGGCAGAGAGGGGCGAGCCCTACGATGTGGTGTTCCTCTGCAATCCCAACAATCCCACGGGGATACCCGTTAAAAAGGAAGAGGTTAAGCAGCTGGCAGATACTTGTGAGCGGCTGGGGGCTTACCTGGCAGTGGATGAATGCTTCTGCGATTTTCTGGATAATTCAGAATTATATTCTGTCATACCTGACCTGGCCCGGTTTACGCATCTGTTTGTCCTTAAGGCATTTACAAAGCTGTATGCCATGGCCGGGCTGCGGCTGGGCTACGGCCTTTGCAGCGACAGCGGCCTTCTGGAGCGGCTTCAGGCAGTACGCCAGCCCTGGTCCGTGTCCGGCCCGGCCCAGTGCGCCGGCGTGGCGGCCCTTGGAGAGACGGATTTTGCGGAGCACACCAGAGCGGTGCTTAAGGGTGAGCGGGAGAGGCTTTCTGCCGCCCTCCAAGACCTGGGCTTTCAGGTATATCCATCCCAGGCCAATTATCTGTTCTTTCGGGACCGGGAAGAGGACGGAATCCTGGAAAAAGGCCGGCTTTACCAGGAGCTGCTGGGCCGGTGCATCCTGATCCGCAGCTGTGCCAATTATCCGGGGCTGGACTCATCCTTTTACCGTATCTGTGTTAAGCTGAGGCAGGACAATGAACAGCTCATCCGGGAAATGGCCCGGGTGCTTGAGAGGAGGAAACCATGTCCCAACATACAAAGTCAATCATGATTCAGGGAACCATGTCCAATGCGGGAAAGAGCATCCTGGCAGCCGGGCTGTGCCGTATTTTTCACCAGGACGGCTACAGGACAGCGCCTTTTAAATCCCAGAACATGGCCCTTAATTCCTACATAACTCCGGAAGGGCTGGAGATGGGACGGGCCCAGGCCGTACAGGCGGAGGCGGCGGGAATTGTCCCTAATGCGGATATGAATCCCATTCTTTTAAAACCCACCACAGATGTGGGAAGCCAGGTTATCGTCCATGGAATTTCCAGGGGCAATATGAAGGCCAGGGATTATTTTGCCTGTAAGAAATCCCTGGTGCCGGATATTATGGCCTCCTACCGGCGGCTGGAGGAGCAGTACGATGTCATTGTCATAGAGGGCGCCGGAAGCCCGGCCGAGATTAACCTGAAAACCGATGATATCGTGAACATGGGCATGGCGGACATGGCGGACGCCCCGGTGCTTCTGGTGGGGGACATTGACAGGGGAGGTGTCTTTGCACAGCTCTACGGTACGGTGGCCCTGCTGACAGAGGAGGAGAGAAAGCGGGTAAAGGGATTAATCATCAACAAATTCAGAGGCGACAGGTCCATACTGGCTCCCGGGATTTCCATGCTGGAGGATCTGTGCGGTATACCGGTGGTGGGGGTGATACCCTATATGGATGTGGATATCGAGGATGAGGACAGCCTGAGCAGCCGCCTGGAGACAGGAAAAGGCAAAGCACCTGCTGCGGTGGATTTGGCTGTGATCCGCTTTCCGCGCATCTCTAATTTTACGGATTTTAATGTGTTTTCAGGAATCCCCGGGGTGTCGCTGCGCTATGTGACAAGGGCTTGTGACCTTGGAACCCCCGACATGGTCATCCTTCCCGGCACCAAGAATACCATTCATGACCTGCTGTGGATGCGTCAGAACGGTCTGGAGGCGGCAATCCTTAAGCTGGCGGACCGTCAGGTGCCGGTGTGGGGAATCTGCGGCGGCTACCAGATGATGGGAGAGGTGCTGGTGGACGAAAAAGGGGTGGAGTCGGACCTCCCTTCACGGACATCCGGAATGGGCCTTCTTCCCCTTAAAACGGAGTTTGAGAAAGAAAAGATAAGGACCCAGGTGGAAGGCGCGTTCGGCCAGCTGGACGGCTGCCTTGGCGGGTTGTCCGGAAAATCCATTGAGGGATATGAAATCCACATGGGCCGCACGTACATTGACCGGGAAGAGGGGGCTGCGGATACAGCCAGAATCGTTTCCTGGCGCAGGGAACCGGAAATATGCCGCCCCATGGACTATGTGATGGAAATGGGAAAGGACAGGCTTTTATCCAGAAAGGCCAGAATGGACGGGTGGAACAGGGGAAATATCTACGGCACCTATGTACACGGAATCTTTGACAGCCCCGGAATCGCCAGGACAGTGGCAGAGGCCCTGGCCGCTGCAAAGGGCCTCTGCCTGGAACAGGCGGCGGATATGGATTACCGCACGTACAGACAGCAGCAGTATGACAAGCTCGCAGAAGAGCTCAGGGAGAATCTGGACATGGCTGCCGTGTACAGAATCATGGGCATCAGCCAAAAAGGAAAAATGGGCATCAGCCAAAAAGGAAAAGGAGAGGAGAAGCCGGATGACGGATATACAGTTGGAACAGGTACTGCCGGGAGACATTGAGAGGCGCAGTTTTGAGATCATACAGGAGGAACTGTCCTTACGGGGGATTTATCTGGAGCCTGAAAATGAAATGGTTATCAAGAGGGCCATCCACACCACGGCGGATTTTGACTATGCACAAAACCTGGTATTTTCCGGTCAGGCAGTGAAAAGAGGAACAGAGGCCTTAAAAGCAGGAGCTGTCATTGTCACGGATACCAATATGGGGCTGTCCGGGATCAATAAAAAAAGGCTGTCCGCCCTGGGCGGGGAAGCCTTCTGTTTTATGGCAGATGAGGATGTGGCCCTGCAGGCAAAGGAACAGGGCACCACCAGAGCTGTGGCCAGCATGGAGAAGGCGGCCAGGCTCTACGGGCTGCAGGGGCGTCCGCTGATTTTTGCCGTGGGCAATGCTCCCACGGCCCTGGTCCGCATATATGAGCTTATAGAAGAAGGACTGGCCGTCCCTGCCCTTGTCATCGGAGTGCCGGTGGGATTCGTGAATGTGGTCCAGTCCAAGGAACTGATTCTGACCCTGGAGGATACGCCGTATATTGTGGCAAGGGGAAGAAAAGGCGGCAGCAATGTTGCCGCCGCCATCTGTAACGCGCTGTTATACCAGATTCCGGTGCAGGGCGTTGCAGAAAGTACTTAATACACACGCTCCGGTCTATTTCCGGCCGCTCCAGCAGTAGGTGCAGAGCTTGCAGGGGGAGATTCCGATGGACTTTACCAGGTCATCCAGCCTGTGGTAACGCAGGGTGGTGAATCCCAGGCGCTTGCGGATTTCCTCAATCATCTCCTTGTAATTGGCGCTGTCCGGGTCCGTGTAAGTGTTTAGCACATCCCGGGACACATTGTCGCCCTCTCTGTCCCGTATGATGCGTCTGGTAATCAGATCCAGCTCTGAGGTGGAACGGGAGAAGTTGAGGTAGGGGCATCCGAACATAAGAGGAGGGCAGGCCGGGCGTATATGCACTTCCTTTGCGCCGCTCTGGTACAGGAATTCCGTTGTCTCACCCAGCTGGGTGCCCCGCACGATAGAGTCGTCGATGAGCAGCAGCTTTTTGCCGCGGATCAGCGCGTCCACAGGAATCAGCTTCATGCGGGCGATCAGGTTTCTCTGGCCCTGGTTCTGGGGCATGAAGGAGCGCGGCCATGTGGGGGTGTACTTGATGAAGGGACGGGCAAACGGAATGCCGGATTCATTGGCATACCCGATGGCGTGGGCGATGCCTGAGTCGGGAATGCCCGCAACCACCTCGGGCTGCGCGTCATCCCTCTTTGCCAGCAGCTTTCCGCACTCGTAGCGCATGCTCTCCACATTGATTCCCTCGTAACTGGATGTAGGGTATCCGTAGTATACCCACAGGAAGGAGCATATCTTCATTTCTTCCCTGGGAGGGCTGACCGTCTCTACGCTTTCAGGCGTCATATATACGATCTCACCGGGCCCCAGTTCTTTGTAGTCCGTATATCCCAGATTGATGTAAGCAAAGCTTTCAAAGGAGGCGCAGTAGGCATCATCCTTGTGCCCGATGACAATGGGGGTCCTTCCGAATTTATCTCTGGACGCATAGATTCCTTCCGGAGTCAGCAGCAGGATGGACATGGATCCCTCTATTTTTTCCTGGGCATAAAGAAGCCCTTCCACCAAGGTGGATTTCTGGTTGATAAGGGCAGCCACCAGCTCCGTAGCATTGATACGCCCATGGCTCATTTCCATGAAATGGATATGGCCGTTTTCGTAGGCTGATGCCACCAGCTCCGCCTCGTTGTTGATTTTACCCACTGTGGTTATGGCAAAGCTGCCCAGATGGGACTGTATCAGAAGGGGCTGGGGTTCGTTGTCGGAAATACATCCGATTCCCAATGTTCCTTCCAGCTCGTCCAAATCCCCGTCAAACTTCGTACGGAAGGGGGTATTTTCTATATTGTGGATGGACCTCGTAAAGCCCTGGCTGCCGTATACGGCCATTCCGCCTCTCTTAGTCCCCAGATGGGAGTGGTAATCCACTCCGAAAAATAAGTCCAGGGTACAGCTGTTTTTTGATGCAACACCAAATATTCCGCCCATATGTCATACCTCTTTTATCTATGTGTTTGTTTTATGTTATCACAGTTGATTGCGGCTCTGTCTGCCGGTTACGGACTTATCATAACATATATTAGTAGTACAGGACAATATGATTGATATATTATTTATACTTATGAGAAACTATAAGCATGCCCGGAGGGGCCTTCCGGTGAATATTCACTTGCGCGCCGGGATGACAATTCCATGCATTTGAGGTATACTTGTGATAAAACTTGTGATGAATTTTCTGGAGCTTTCAGTTATGATCCGGAAATGAGGAGGCTTGCAAATGACAGAACCAGATGGACAGAATGAGCGGCAGAGGCAGCAGGCCGTCCGCCTGACCGTGGCAAAGGACGGCAGTGGTGACTATGATACGGTAGGCGCGGCCCTGGAGGCCCTGGGAGACAAAGAGGGACCTCCGGCCTGCATTTTCATAAAAGAGGGCGTGTACAGGGAACGGCTGGAAATTAGAAGGCCGGGAATCACATTGGAGGGCCAGTCAGCCGGCGGCACCGTCATTACCGGTGGACTGTCTGCCGGAATGACCATGGAGGACGGCAGTAAGCGGGGGACCTTTCGGACTTACAGCGTGCTGGTAGACACCCATGATTTTACAGCAAAGAACCTGACCATTGAAAACAGCGCCGGTCCGGGCGAAGCGGTGGGACAGGCGCTGGCCCTGTATGCGGACGGGGACCGGATTCTGCTTAAGGGATGCAGGCTGCTGGGAGGCCAGGACACACTCTTTACAGGTCCCCTTCCTCCGAAGGAGATACAAAAGAACGGATTCATCGGACCAAAACAGTTTTCGCCCAGAATAAACGGACGCCACTGCTACCAGGACTGCTTTATCCGCGGGGACATAGACTTTATATTTGGCAGTGCCACAGCTTATTTTGACAGGTGTGAGCTGTACTCTGCCGGCAGGGATACAGAGAAAAAAGGGTACGTGACCGCTGCGTCCACTCCCAAAGGACAGAAATACGGGTATGTGTTCCGAAACTGCCGGTTTACGGGAAACAGCTCCCGTGAAAGCGTCTACCTGGGCAGGCCCTGGAGAGATTACGCCAGGACGGTCCTCATTGACTGCTATCTGGGACCCCACATATGCCCTGAGGGGTGGCATGACTGGGATAAAAAGAATGCGCGTTCCACCCTGTTTTACGGGGAATACGGAAGCTATGGACCGGGGGCGGAGGAACAGGAGGCAGTGGAACAGGGGAAAAGGGACCATTGTACATCCAGACCGGACTGGGTTTTTATGCTTACCCGTGAACAGATACAGGATTACACCATGGAGCAGGTATTAGGCGGAACAGACGGGTGGAATCCCGGGGCATATATTTAAGTTAAGAAGGAAGGGATATACTTATGGATTTATACCGTATCATACTGGTGGACGACGAGGAAGAGGTCAGGCAGAGCATCATCAGGAAAATTGACTGGACGGGAGCCGGTTTCTGCGTGGTTGGGGATGCGGAAAACGGGGAGGAAGCCCTGGAGAAAGTGGAGGCACTGGAGCCGGACCTGATACTGACGGACATCAGGATGCCCTTTATGGACGGCCTTTCCCTGGCCGAACGGGTGAGGCAGAAATATCCTTCAGTTAAAATTGTGATTTTTTCAGGCTATGATGATTTTGATTATGCCAAGCAGGCTATCAAGCTGAATGTGACGGAGTACATCCTGAAGCCTGTGAATGTGGAGGAACTGACGGCCATCTTAAAACGTATCAAATCCAACCTGGACGATGAGATTGAGCAGAAAAGGAATGTGAGTCTGCTGCGTGAAAATTATATACGCAGCCTTCCTATTCTCAGGGACCAGTTTTTAAACGAGCTGGTGGGGAGCACTGTGCCCGGAAACGTACTTAAGGAAAAACTGGCTGAGTATGATATCCCGCTGGCAGGCGCCAAGAAATGGGTGGCCGCGGCCATTGACATAGAGCCGGAGGAGATCCGGGAGGGGAATATGCTGCCTCTCCACAAGGAGAGGGACCTGATTCCTATTTCTGTCATGCAGGTTGTGGAGGAAAAGCTGGGGAACTATTGCCGTTCTTCCGTATTCACTTCCTCCAGGACCTCCTGGTCTGAGCTGGCCCTTATTGCTGCCATTGACGAGGATAACAGCCAGACAGGACTGATAGATGTGCTGGGGGATATCTGCAAGGAAACAAAGAAGATTCTGGAGGTGCCCATCACTATCGGCATTGGCCACAGCTGCCAGGACCTGGGGGAGATCAGCGGCTCCTATAAGGCGGCTGTGGACGCCCTTGGCTATAAGGCCATTGTGGGAGCGGGAAGCACCATCTATATCAATGATGTGGAGCCTGTAAGCGGGGGAAAGCTCAGCTTTGACAGCAAGGACGAAGCAGAGCTTATTGCAGCCATTAAGTTCGGTCCCAGGGAGAAGATAGAGGAAGCAGTACAGGCAGTCATGGATAAAATGAGCGATGCAAAGGTGCATTTCAGGCAGTGCCAGGCATATATGCTCAGCGTGTCCAGCTCCATAGTCCAGCTGATTCAGCAGTATGACCTGGACCTGGAACAGCTGGCGGAGGAGGGGGAGGAGCAGGGGGATACCTTTGCCGTCATCCCAAGGATGATGAAAAAGGAGGACTTTGCCCACTGGCTTCTCTCAGCCGCCCTCAGGATGAACCAGGCCATGAACCGGGAGCGGGATAATACCATGAAGCAGGTCATCCAGAAGGCCAAGGAATATATTATGGACAATTACCAGGATCCGGATTTGTCTGTGGAGAAAATATGCCGCCAGCTGCACATGAGCCCGGCCTATTTTTCCACCATGTTCAAGAAGGAGACAGGACAGGCATATACCGCCTACCTGACCCAGGTCCGCCTGGACAAGGCAGTGGAGCTTCTTAACAAGACCGATGACAAGACCTATGTCATAGCGGCCAAGGTGGGATACCAGGAGCAGAATTATTTCAGCTATGTGTTCAAGAAACGTTTCGGGGTTTCGCCCACCAAGTTCAGAGGGGCAAAATAGATACAACAGGTCTGCCGCGCCGCTTTTGGCGGGAACAGGGCAGGCAGCGTAAAGGAGCAGGGGACATGTTGTTTGAGAAGCAGAGGATTAAGCTGCAGAAGGCCAGTATACGGTATATCATATTCATCTACTTTACACTGACGGCCCTGGCCGCAAGTATATTCATAGGCATTTCCCTGTATTCCAGGCTGTCGGGCCAGATGTCCGCCACCATCCGGGAGGAGAACCAGATACTGATTAATCAGATCACCAGGTCCATGGAGGATTACCTGCGGACCGTGATGAAGCTGTCTGATTCCCTGTACTACGGTGTCGTCAAGAACGCGGACCTGGCCAGCGGTTCCATCGGGAGCGAGATGACCCTTCTCTATGACAATAACAAGGACAATGTGGAGAATATAGCCCTTTTGTCCAAGGAGGGAAAGCTGCTGGAAGCCGTGCCTGCGGCCCGCCTTAAGACAAATGTGGATGTCACCGGTGAAAACTGGTTCACCTCCACCCTGGAGAAAACGGAAAATATGCATTTTTCCACGCCTCATGTCCAGTACATTTTTGACGGCAGCGAGAACCAGTACCGGTGGGTCATTTCCCTGTCAAGGGCAGTGGAGATCACCCGGGGACCTTCCACGGACCAGGGAGTCCTGCTGATTGACATACGCTACAGCAGCCTGGAGCAGCTCTTTGACGGGGTAAATCTGGGAAATGGAGGCTATGTCTATTTAATCAGCAGCAGCGGGGAAATCATATACCACCCCCAGGCCCAGCTTATTGACTCAGGAATTGTACGGGAAAACAACCTGGAGGTATCCGGACTCAGGGACGGCAATTACCGGCAGACCGTGGATGGGGAGGAACGGACCGTCACGGTTAAGACTGTGGGATATACAGGCTGGAAGGTGGTGGGGGTGACACCCCTTGACGGCGTGTCCCTCAACAATATAAAGACAAAGCTCCTGGTGATTTTCATGATTGCCTTTGTCCTTTTTATCATGACCATTATTAATTCCTATATCTCATCCAGGATAACAGACCCAATCAAGGAGCTGGAGAAATCTGTCAATGAAATTGAGGCAGGTAATCTGGAGACAGAGGTCAGGAGCGGCGGCTCCTACGAGATACAGCATCTGGGTAATTCCATACAGAACATGGCCCGGCAGATACGGCGGCTTATGGACGATATTGTGGCGGAGCATGAATCCAAGCGAAAGAGCGAGTTCGACACCCTCCAGGCGCAGATTAACCCCCATTTCCTGTATAACACTCTGGACATCATAGTGTGGATGATTGAAAATGAGAACCTGACTGACGCGGTGCGCGTCGTGACGGCCCTGGCCAGGTTTTTCCGCATCAGCCTCAGCAGGGGAAAGAGCATCATAACTGTCAGGGATGAGCTGGAGCATGTGCGAAACTACCTTATGATTCAGCACATGCGCTATAAAAATAAGTTTACTTATACCGTGGAGGCAGAGGATGAGGTCCTTGACCTGGCCAGTCTCAAGCTTGTCCTCCAGCCGTTGGTGGAAAATGCCATCTATCACGGCATGGAATTTATGGACGGGGACGGGGAAATCCGTATCCGGGCATGGAGGCAGGATAAGGATTTATTTATGAGTGTATCGGACAACGGCCTGGGGATGACCCGTGAGCAGGTGAAACGGCTGTTCGGGGATACGGATCACATGCCGTCGGGCAGGGGTTCCGGTATCGGAGTGAAGAATGTCCACCAACGTATCCGTCTGTATTTTGGCAATGACTACGGACTGGAAATCCAGTCGGAGCCGGATGAAGGGACAACGGTCACGGCCCATCTGCCGGCCATCCCCTACGAGGAAGTAAAGAAAGAGGGATCCTATGTTAAATAAAGGAAAAATACTCTGGTGCGTATGGGCCGGCATCCTGGTCCTGCTGTTTTTGATGTCCTCCACGGATCTGATAATCAAGGAAAAAAAGATTGAGGTATATCCGATCTCCGTCATAATAGAAGGGGACAACGACGACTACTATGTAAATTTCAAAAAGGGTATGGACCAGGCCGCAGTGGAGTTCCATGGGGATGTCAGCTTTATCACCCTCTATGCCTCTGATGACCAGGACCAGCAGATGGACCTGGTAAAAAGGGAAATCAGGGACGGGACCAGGGCGGTGATTCTGGCTCCGGTAAAGCCTGAGGAGGCGGTAAGGGGACTGGAGGATATGAACCCGGGCTGCCCCGTCATCCTTCTGGGCCAGTCTCCTGATGAGGGCGGGACTCTGGATACCATCGGTGTGGACGGCAGGAAGATTGGAAGGCTGCTGGGCGAAGCGGCGGCTTCCCAGGCACCCAGGGATGTACCGGTCTATCTCTTTTGCAGGGGACTGGACTATGGGGACAGCGCCCAGGTCTACGAGGGGGTCCGGACTGTGCTGGATGAGCGGGGATATCATTACCGGCTTATTGAGAGGAAAAACCAGGACACATACCACCAGGCCATACAGGAAACGGACTCTCCCGGAGGCGGCAGGATCACCATTATAGCACTGGATGTGCAGTCGCTGGACCAGGCCACCCGGATACTGGAGGAAAACACCATATACCAGGGCCGGGTGGCAGGGCTCTACGGCGCAGGAAGCACCACCTCCCTGCTCAGGGCTCTGGATAAGGGAATTGTCACAGGGATGACTGCATATAACCAGTTTGACGAGGGATATTTAAGCGTGAAGCAGGCAGTGGAAGCTATTCAGGGTACGCGCCAGAAGCAGCAGACCATGCTGGAGGCCATCTATGTGGATGAGGATAAGCTGAGGGATAAGACATACGAGAAAATGCTCTATCCCATTGAGTAAGTGAGAGGGGCCGGAAGTAAGAGGAAACAAGATAAGGAAAGGGGCATTGCGGTGAAAGGGAAGTGGATGTATCTATTGGCAGCCTGCATGGGGGCGGCTGTCCTTATAGGGGTGTGGCAGTACATGGGAAGGGAAGACGGGCGGAAGGCGGATAAGAACTCTGTCCGCATCGGGGTTCTGCTCTACCGGGGGGACGACACCTTCATCGGCACTCTGCGCACCGGCCTGGAGGACAAGGCAAAGGAATATGAACAGGAAACAGGGATCAAGGTAAAGCTGGATATCATGGACGCCAAGGGGAGTCAGAATACCCAGAACAGCCAGGTGGAGCGTCTCATTTCCCTGGGCTGCGATGCCCTGTGCATCAACAGCGTGGACCGTTCGTCGGCCTCCATCATCATTGACAAGGCCATGGACGCAGGAACTCCGGTGGTATTCTTTAACCGGGAACCGGTGGAGGAGGATATGAACCGCTGGGAAAAGCTGTACTACGTGGGAGCGGACGCCAAGGAATCCGCTGTGCTTCAGGGAGACATCCTGGTGGATGCCTATAATCAGGATACACGAACCCTGGATGCCAACGGCAACGGCCTGGTAAGTTATGTGCTTTTGGAAGGGGAGACCAGCCATCAGGACTCCCTGATACGCACGGAGTGGTCCATCCAGACCTTAAAGGACGGGGGCGTTCCACTGGAGAAGATTACAGGAGGAATTGCCAACTGGGACAGGAGCCAGGCATCAGCCCTGATGGAGCAGTGGCTGAAGGAGTATCCGGGACAGATTGAGCTGGTGGTCAGCAATAATGACGACATGGCCCTGGGAGCCATCGACGCTATGAACCGGGCCGGAATCGGGGCCAATTCCATTAAGGTGGTGGGTATCGACGGCACCCCGGTGGGCATAAAGGCTCTGGAGGAAGGGTATCTTTTCGGCACAGTGGAATCAGATAAGGAACGCTACTCCCAGGCCATATTTGACATTGCCTGGAGTCTGTCCCTGGGCCAGGACCCGAAGGACAGGGTGCCGCAGCTGGAGGGGAATTATTACTGGTGTCCTCAGCGGGCGCTGACCCAGACTGAGGCAAAATTGCTTAAAAACCAGTGATTCATATCAGAAACACCGATGAAAAGAGATAAAATCGAAGAAATTTTATAATCATTCTATAAAAATCATATGGAAAAATGCACAACCGGGTCGTATAATAAACTTGTTGTTAAGCAAAAACAACCAAAGTCAACAAAATTATAAGGGAGGAATTAAAAATGAAGAAAGCATTAAGTGTTGCTCTTGCGTGTTCCATGGCATTATCACTGGTTGCCTGCGGAGGCGGCAGCAAGCCAACAGAAGCACCAACCACAGCAGCTGCCGGGGATACCACAACCGAAGCAGCAGCAGACACAACCGCGGCAGACACAGCAGCTGCACCGGAAGCAGGCGCAGAGGTGGCAAACAAGGATAAGCCTTTAGTATGGTTTAACCGCCAGCCCTCCAGCAGTGCTACAGGACAGCTTGATATGACGGCCCTGAATTTTAATAAGGATACATATTATGTAGGTTTCGACGCAAATCAGGGCGCTGAGCTTCAGGGTACCATGGTTAAGGACTACATCGAGAAGAACATCGACTCAATTGACCGCAACGGCGATGGAATCATCGGCTACGTTCTGGCAATCGGAGACATCGGACATAACGACTCTATCGCACGTACAAGAGGCATCCGTAAGGCTCTCGGCACCGCAGTAGAGAAAGACGGCAATGTCAACAGCGATCCTGTTGGTACAAACGCAGACGGTACAGCAACTGTTGTACAGGACGGCTCCATCGAAGTTGGCGGAAAGACATATGTTGTCCGCGAGCTTGCTTCCCAGGAGATGAAGAACTCTGCAGGCGCTACATGGGATGCTGCCACAGCTGGTAATGCAATCGGCACATGGTCTTCCTCTTTCGGCGATCAGATTGATATTGTTGCATCCAATAACGACGGTATGGGCATGTCCATGTTCAACGCATGGTCCAAGGACAATAAGGTTCCTACATTTGGCTATGACGCAAACAGCGACGCAGTAGCAGCTATCGCTGAGGGCTACGGCGGCACTATCAGCCAGCATGCAGACGTACAGGCTTACCTGACACTCCGCGTACTGCGCAACGCACTGGACGGAGTTGATATTGATACAGGTATCGGCACAGCAGACGATGCAGGCAATGTCTTAAGTCCTGATGTATATGTTTACAAGGCAGATGAGCGTTCCTACTACGCACTGAACGTTGCTGTTACTGCTGAAAACTATACAGATTTCACAGATTCCACAATGGTATACGCACCTGTAGCCAATCAGCTGGATGAGGCTACCCATGCTACAAAGAATGTATGGCTGAACATCTACAACTCAGCTGATAACTTCCTTGGATCAACCTATCAGCCTCTGCTCCAGAAATACGATAAGCTTCTCAACCTCAAGGTTGACTATATCGGCGGCGACGGACAGACAGAGTCCAATATTACAAACCGTCTTGGAAATCCAAGCCAGTATGACGCATTTGCCATCAACATGGTTAAGACAGACAATGCAGCTTCATACACATCTCTGCTTGAGCAGTAATATTCATTGAAATAAAGATGTACTGTTATTAGGGAGAAGAAATTCTCCCTAATATTAAATATTGAAACCTATCAATCTACATATACAGGAGTAAAATAATGGCAGATAAGAAAGATGATATCGTCTTATCAATACGCGGTATGAGCAAGTCCTTCGGCCGAAACAGAGTTCTGGACCATATCAACCTGGATGTGAAGCGCGGAACCGTTATGGGGCTTATGGGTGAGAACGGAGCTGGTAAGTCAACCATGATGAAGTGCCTTTTCGGCACCTACCAGAAAGACGAGGGAAATATCTTCCTGAATGGCAAGGAAGTAAGCTTTTCCGGACCAAAGGATGCTCTTGAAAACGGCATTGCAATGGTTCACCAGGAATTGAATCAGTGTCTGGAACGGAATGTAATTGATAATTTATTCCTTGGACGTTATCCGGTCAATTCCATGGGTGTAATTGATGAAGGCAGGATGAAAAAGGAAGCCGCCGAGCTCTTTAGAAAATTGGGAATGACTGTTAACCTCACCCAGCCCATGGGCCGCATGTCCGTATCACAGAGGCAGATGTGTGAAATCGCCAAGGCCATCTCCTACAATTCAAGGGTGATTGTTCTGGATGAGCCCACATCCTCCCTGACCGTGCAGGAGGTTAACAAGCTCTTCGAGATGATGAGGATGTTAAAGGAGCAGGGAATTGCCCTGATTTATATTTCCCACAAGATGGATGAGATTTTTGAAATCTGCGACGAGATATCCGTGCTTCGGGACGGCAACCTGGTCATGACAAAGAGCACCAAGGATGCAAACATGAATGAGCTGATTGCGGCAATGGTCGGCCGTTCCCTTGATAACCGGTTCCCGCCTGTTGACAATACCCCAGGTGATGTGATTCTGTCCATCCAGAATCTGTCTACAAAGTTTGAGCCTCATTTGCAGGATGTTTCATTTGACGTAAAAGAAGGAGAGATATTCGGACTGTACGGTCTGGTAGGGGCAGGGCGCACGGAACTTCTGGAAACAATCTTTGGTGTCCGCACCAGAGCCGCAGGACGCGTTTATTTTAATAACCGCCTTATGAATTTCAGCAGCGCGAAGGAGGCCATGGAGCATGGCTTTGCCATGATTACCGAGGAGCGGAAGGCAAATGGCCTGTTTTTAAAAGGAGACCTTACCTTCAATACCACCATAGCCAATCTGCAGCAGTATATGTCGGGTATAGCGCTTTCCGATGCAAAGATGATAAAGGCTACGTCAAAGGAAATCAAAATCATGCATACCAAGTGCATGGGCCCCGATGATATGATTTCCAGCCTTTCCGGCGGCAATCAGCAGAAGGTCATTTTCGGAAAGTGGCTGGAGCGCAGTCCGCAGGTGTTTATGATGGACGAACCCACAAGAGGAATCGACGTGGGTGCAAAGTATGAAATATATGAGCTTATCATCAATATGGCGAAGCAGGGGAAGACAATCATTGTTGTTTCTTCTGAGATGCCGGAGATTCTCGGAATTACAAACCGTATTGGTGTTATGTCAAATGGACGTCTTTCTGGAATTGTTAATACAAAAGAGACAAATCAGGAAGAACTTTTAAGGCTCAGTGCAAAATACCTATAAGGGGGATTCATGGATATGGCGAAAGGAAACAATGAGACTCTTACGGCTGAACAGGAAATGCAGCTGCGCCAGCCAATTGAGGATTATGTTGGCGAAATTCAGAAGAAAATCGACAGTCTCAGAGCGGACGGCACAAACAGAGTAGTCGCTCTGCAAAATAATATTGATGCAACAAAGAGAGACCGTTCCCTTACAAAGGAAGAAAGGGAAAACAGAATTGCAGCTAACAGCGCGGAGATGGAAAAAGCAAAGGCTGTTGAGGCGAAGAACAAGGACGAGATTGCAAAATTAATCTCCGAAGCGGAGAGTTATCTCAAGGAACATTTTGATAAGGATTATTATTTGCCGTTAAAGGAAAGCTGTGAGCGGGAAAAAGCGCTTGCAAAGGAAAAATATGGCATTAAAGTTGCGGAACTGAACAAAGAACATGAAAATACCCTCTCAAAGCTTACGGACCATCAGGAGATAAAGGACGAGAAGTATGTTCATAAGAACCGCCTGTTTGACGCAAAGATGGACCTGGACAAGGAGCTTCAGCGGATCAAAGACAGAAGGCATGCGGCATTTGTCTGGCAGTATCACCTGATTGATATGCTCCGCCTGTCTAAATTCACCTTCATGGAGACCAGAGCGCAGAAATGGGAGAACTATAAATATACATTCAACCGCAGAACATTCTTACTGCAGAATGGTCTGTATATCGCTATTATCCTGATTTTCATTGGACTGTGTATCGCTGCTCCGGTGATGAAGAATGTTAAACTGCTTACCTATAATAACATTTTAAATATCCTGCAGCAGGCTTCTCCCAGAATGTTCCTGGCCCTGGGTGTTGCGGGTCTTATCCTCCTGACCGGCACGGACCTTTCTATCGGGCGTATGGTTGGTATGGGTATGACCACTGCTACCATCATCATGCATCAGGGCATTAACACAGGCGCTGTGTTCGGACACGTGTTTGACTTTACAGGCATGCCCATAGGATTAAGAGTGGTATTTGCCCTTGTAATGTGTATTATCTTATGTACGTGCTTTACGGCTATCGGCGGTTTCTTTACCGCTAAGTTCAAGATGCATCCGTTCATATCAACCATGGCCAACATGCTGGTCATTTTCGGACTTGTCACATATGCCACAAAGGGCGTATCCTTTGGTGCCATTGAACCGGCTATTCCAAAGATGATTATTCCAAAAATAAACGGGTTCCCAACCATTATCCTGTGGGCAGTGGCTGCCATCGTAATCGTTTGGTTTATCTGGAACAAGACCACCTTCGGCAAGAATTTATACGCAGTAGGCGGCAACCCGGAAGCAGCAGCTGTTTCAGGTATCTCCGTATTCGGAGTAACCATGGGAGCATTCATTCTGGCAGGTATCCTTTACGGATTCGGTTCCTGGCTGGAATGCGCAAGAATGGTAGGTTCCGGCTCCGCCGCTTACGGCCAGGGCTGGGAGATGGACGCAATTGCAGCCTGTGTGGTTGGTGGCGTATCCTTTACCGGCGGTATCGGTAAGATTTCCGGCGTAGTAGTCGGCGTACTTATATTCACCGTACTTATCTACTCCCTTACCATTCTCGGTATCGACACAAACCTACAGTTCGTGTTTGAAGGCATCATCATTATAACGGCTGTAACACTTGACTGCTTGAAGTATGTTCAGAAGAAGTAAGGAAGGTTAGGTGTTTCCGTCCGTGATTGAAATAAGGCCGGGGGCTGTGGATACGGCTTCGGGACTAGTAGTTCTAGGACGCTGAAAATCGGCTAAATACAAGAGGCTGGCTGCCAAAACTCGCGGCCAAGCCTCTTTCTATATTTAGATACTGAGCTCAGACAGTTGTCAGCCAGCCTCTTAACGCCGCTTTCCACCGTCCAAGAACTACACGTCCCTGCAGATGCATCCACATCCCCCAGCCTTATTTCAATCACCCACTACGCACCTCCCTTCGCCAAAAAAGAGTGATGCGCCAGCCAGACTATCGTTTTTTGTCAGATATAATACCTGGCATATAAAATGATGGAAGAATTTTCACCTGGCATTTTTTGTTTTATCTGCGCCATGGATGTAAGTGATGCAGAAGCACCGGGTACGTAGTGGGTGAGGGAAAGGGAGAGGGGGCGTGGGATGCATCTACAGGGGCGTGTAGGGGTTAGGCTGCGGGAACCGGCGTTAAGAGGCTGACTGACAACTGGCTGAGCTCAGTACCTGAAGCAAGAAAGAGACTGACTGCGAGTTTTGGCAGTCAGTTTCTTGCATTTAGCCGGTTTCCGGAGGCTTAGCCCTAATAGCCCCGCAGCCGTATCCCACTCCCCCTCTCCCTTTCCCTCACGGACGGATGAACCTTCCCTTCCTCCGCATCCCTTACTTCCCACAAGCTAACCTGCTATTTTGATACTCCCTTGTAAACGTAACATCCCTCCCAAACCACTCCGGGGCCTGGAAGGCCATGGCTTCTTCTTCGGAGGTGAATTCCACCTCGGCCAGGAGGAGGCCGGCGTAGCGGCCTTCAAAGACGTCCAGTTCAATGGTCAGATGGTCTGAGCCATCCAGCGGGATGAGATAGCGCTTTTTGGTGAGTACCACGCCGTCGGCCTTGGGGAGCAGGTGGGCGTAGGCTTCCCGGGTCAGGGGGAGGTTGTATTCCTCCCTGGACAGGAGTCCCTTGCCCTTGTAGGTGAGATAGAAGCTGTCATCCTCCTGACGGATGCGGACCACCGGTTCCGTGCAGAGATAGGCCTGTTCAATCTGGTGGAAGGGATGGGCGTCATAGCCCTCCGGAAGACAGGGGACCAGGAATTTACGTTCGATTTCCATATGGGAAAACCTCCTTGCTGTGATTGTCGATTAGTGGATTTTACTAAGTATTTTTATTTTTTCCATTTTACAATCATATCATTTAACTCTTTTCCTGAAAAGTGATAAATGATAAAATAAAATTACTATGCGATAAATGGCGGAAAGGGAGATTATCATGGCAAAGGTTTATGCATTTCTTGCGGATGGACTGGAAGAGGTTGAATGTCTTGCGGTTGTGGACGTGCTCCGGCGTTCCGGTGTGGAGGTGACACTGGTGTCTGTTACAGGAGACAGGAAAGTAACTGGTTCTCATGGAATTGAGTTGGGGACCGACGCCCTGTTTGAGGATGTGAACCCGGATGTGGCAGATGTGCTGTTTTTGCCCGGAGGAATGCCGGGAACTAACAATCTGAAAGCACATATGGGTCTGAGGGCGGCTGTGGAGTGTGCCAACAAGCAGGGCAGAAGGATTGCGGCCATCTGCGCGGCGCCAAGCATCCTGGGGAGTATGGGGCTCTTAAAGGGCAGGACGGCTACCTGCTATCCGGGATTTGAGGACCAGCTCACAGGTGTGTCCTACACCAGCCAGGGTGTTGTGACGGATGGCAACATCACCACCGGCAGGGGCCTGGGATTTGCCCTTGACATGGGACTGGAACTGATTCGCCTGCTTCAGGGTCCCCAGCAGGCCCAGAAGATTGCAGCGGCAATCCAGTATAACTGGAAATAGTATCCGGATGAGAAAAACTCCTGTTCTGTTCTATATCATATGGATGTGGGATGGAATGGAAGTTTTTTTTGTAAAAAACGCTGGTGTTTTTAAAATGAGCATGCTATAATGGTACATTGAAGTGTAGCGCCCTCATGGATTATGGGCGAACCACATATATTTTAAGGAGGAACCCGTAAAAATGAGTGTACAAGTAGAAAAATTAGAAAAAAACATGGCCAAACTGACAATAGAGTTAAGCGCAGAGCAGTTTGAGGATGCTATGAAAAAAGCCTTCAATAAGAGCAAGAACAAGTTTAATATTCCAGGCTTCCGTAAGGGCAAAGCACCTCGCGCCATGATTGAAAAGATGTATGGCGAAGGCATCTTTTATGAGGAGGCTGCTGATGAGGCCATCAACGCAACCTGCATGGAGGCAATGAATGAAAGCGGACTGGAGATCGTTTCCAGACCGGAAGTTGCCGTAGAGCAGATTGGCAAGGACAAGCCGTTCATCTATACCGCAACTGTAGCCGTAAGGCCGGAAGTGACCCTGGGCGAGTACAAGGGCATTGAGGTAGAGAAGGTGGATGCAGCTGTGAAGCCTGAGGATGTGGAAGCAGAGCTCAAGAAGGTTCAGGAGCAGAACGCAAGACTTCTGACCGTAGAGGACAGACCGGTTGCTGACGGCGACCAGACAGTCATCGACTTCGAGGGATTTGTTGACGGCAAGACATTTGACGGCGGCAAGGCAGCTGATTACCCATTGACCATTGGCTCCCATTCCTTCATTGATACATTTGAGGAGCAGCTGGTTGGCAAGAACATCGGCGAAGAGTGCGAGATTAACGTAACCTTCCCGGAGGAGTACCATGCGGCTGAACTGGCTGGAAAGCCAGCAACCTTTAAGGTGACTGTAAAGGAAATCAAGGTAAAGGAACTTCCGGAACTGGATGATGAGTTTGCAGGAGAAGTTTCTGAATTTGACACGCTGGATGAATACAAGAAGGATATTGAGGCAAAGATTCTTGAGAGAAAGCAGAAAGAAGCTGCTTCCGAAAACGAGAACCGTGTGGTTGACAAGGTAGTGGCAGGCGCTTCCATGGAGATTCCTGACAGGATGGTGGAAGGCCAGATTGACAACATGGTTCAGGATACAGCCCGCCGTATGGAGAGCCAGGGTCTGAACATGGATCTGTACATGAAGTATACAGGCATGACCATGGAGCAGATGAGAGAGCAGATGAAGCCACAGGCCTTAAAGAGAATCCAGACCAGACTGGTGCTTGAGGAAGTTGTAAAGGCTGAGAACCTGCAGGTTTCCGACGAAAGACTGGATGAGGAGATTGCCAAGATGGCGGCCGCTTACCAGATGGAGGCTGACAAGTTAAAGGGTTATATGTCAGACCGTGATAAGGACCAGATGAAGGAAGATATTGCTGTTCAGGAAGCGGTTGATTTCCTGGTAGCAGAAGCAAAACTGGTATAATTCACATATGATACGGGGGGTTCACAGCGCTTATTTACCTGGCTTTGAATCTCCCTGGTTTCTTATAAGTGAACTGGTCACCGCACCGGACTTGTGAAATACCTGGCCGGGAGACGGTGGCATGTATCGCACGTAAGTGTCTGAAAAACAGACGTTTAGTGCTCATAACTAGGAGGATGGTTATATGAGTTTAGTACCTTATGTCATTGAGCAGACCAGCCGCGGCGAGCGTTCTTATGACATTTATTCAAGATTACTGAAGGAGAGGATCATATTCCTGGGCGAGGAAGTAAACGATGTGTCCGCAAGCCTTGTGGTGGCACAGCTCTTATTCCTGGAGTCAGAGGACCCAGGCAAGGATATCCATTTGTATATCAACAGCCCGGGCGGTTCTGTATCTGCGGGATTTGCTATCTATGATACCATGAACTATATTAAATGCGATGTATCTACCATCTGTATCGGCATGGCGGCCAGCATGGGCGCGTTCCTTCTTTCCGGAGGGGCCAAGGGCAAGCGTTTCGCGCTGCCTAATGCTGAAATCATGATTCATCAGCCTTCCGGCGGGGCCAAGGGCCAGGCCACAGAGATTAAAATTGTGGCTGAAAATATCTTAAAGACAAGAAAGAAATTAAACGAAATCCTGGCAGCAAACACAGGAAAGCCCCTGGAAGTAATTGAGCGCGATACAGAGCGTGACAATTATATGTCTGCACTGGAGGCCAAGGAATACGGCCTTATTGATGAAATCATTGCACATCATTAGTGCTGCAGTACAGCGCTGAGGCATCAGGCCGGTAACGTAAAAAAGCAAGTAAAGGATATGAAAGGTTAGGTATCGTATGCCAATGAGACCAGATGACACGATTCGGTGCTCCTTCTGCGGAAGGACACAGGATCAGGTACGGAAGATGATTGCCGGAGCTGGCAACAACAATGTGTATATCTGTGACGAGTGCATAGAATTGTGCTCTGAGATTCTGGAAGAGGAGCTGGAAGGCCAGGATGAAGGGGAGAGCCCTGCGCTGGCCGATATACGTCTCCTGAAGCCAAAGGAAATCAAAGCATTTTTAGACGAATATGTCATCGGACAGGATGACGCCAAGAAGGTGTTGTCCGTTGCGGTTTATAATCACTACAAGAGGGTGACGGCATGCCAGAACATGGATGTGGATGTGCAGAAGAGCAACATCCTTATGGTGGGGCCCACAGGCTCAGGTAAGACCTATCTGGCCCAGACCCTGGCTAAGATTCTCAATGTTCCCTTTGCCATTGCAGACGCCACTGCACTGACAGAGGCAGGATATGTGGGCGAGGATGTGGAGAACATTCTGTTAAAGCTTATCCAGGCTGCTGATTATGACATCTCCCGTGCCGAATACGGCATTATATATATTGACGAGATTGATAAGATTACCAAGAAGTCCGAAAATGTATCCATCACCAGGGATGTTTCAGGCGAAGGCGTCCAGCAGGCGCTGCTTAAGATTCTGGAGGGTACAGTTGCCAGCGTTCCGCCTCAGGGCGGCAGGAAGCATCCGCACCAGGAGCTTCTTCAGATTGATACCACCAACATCCTGTTTATCTGCGGCGGTGCCTTTGATGGCCTGGAGAAGATTGTGGAGCAGCGTCTGAGCGCTGGTTCCATTGGTTTCAACGCCGAGGTGGCAAATAAGAACGATCTGAACATAGATGAGCTGCTCAAGAAGGTGGAGCCTAAGGATCTGACCAAATTCGGACTGATTCCCGAGTTCATAGGCCGCGTGCCGGTGATGGTTTCACTGGAACAGCTTACAAAGGATGCCATGGTGCGTATCCTGTCAGAGCCGAAAAATGCCCTGATGAGACAGTACCAGAAGCTGTTTGAGCTGGACAATGTAAAGCTGGAATTCACCCAGGAGGCTCTGGAGGAGATTGCACAGCTGGCAGTAGACCGCAAGATTGGCGCCAGAGGACTGCGCTCTATCCTTGAATCAGTGATGATGGACCTTATGTATGAGATTCCGTCCGACGATTCTATCGGAATCTGTACCATTACCAGAGACGTAGTGAAAAAGGCAGGACAGCCGGAATTAGTATACCGCGATATGCCTCCTGCATCTGCCCGGAAGCCGTTGTCAGAACGGCTCAGAGGGGACAGTAAGACAGGAGAAATTGCGTAGGCTGTCATGCTCCTGTGACAATTTAGAAGAGAGAAAGGGCCGCTGCAAATCAGATATGACCCGGACCAGAAGGCCTGTTTTCCGGCCGGTCCGGCACCTGCATTGCAGCGGCTTTTCAAATGGTTAAGATACAAGAGGTGAAGATTGAGAATGGGAGAACAAGTGATTACGATGCCCGTGGTGGCTCTCAGGGGTCTGACCATACTTCCGGGTATGGTATTGCATTTTGATATAAACAGGCCGAAATCGGTGGCAGCCGTAGAGCGGGCTATGGTGGGAGACCAGAAACTGTTTCTTGTGGCCCAGAGACATCCTGAAATTGTGGAGCCTGAGCAGGGGGATTTGTTCCAGGTAGGTACTGTGGCAGTGGTGAAGCAGCTGGTGAAACTGCCGGGCAAGGTGGTACGTGTGCTGGTGGAAGGACTGGAACGCGCTGAGCTTTTATGCCTGGAAGCTGAGGAACCGGCTATGATGGGCGAGATTGCCGCCATAGAAGCGGAGGAGGATGATCTGGACAGCCTGACTCAGGAAGCCATGCTGCGTATCCTGAAGGACAAACTGGAAGAATATGGAAGAGTTAATCCGAAGATTACAAAAGAAATTCTGCCTAATCTGATGATTATTACAGATTTAAATGAGATGCTGGACCAGATCGCCATTCAGCTGCCATGGGACTATACCATCCGCCAGACCGTGCTGGAGAACAGTTCTCTGTCAGCCAGGTATGAGGTAGTGATGCATACGCTGCTGACCGAGATGGAGATATACAGAATTAAGAAGGAATTTCAGGAAAAGGTAAAGGCCGATATCGACCAGAACCAGAAGGAATATATTCTCAGGGAGCAGATGAAGGTCATCCGCCAGGAATTGGGAGAGGACGCTGTGTCGGACGCAGACGAATATCAGAAAAAGCTGGATATTCTGAAGGCCGACAAGGAAGTAAAGGAAAAGCTCCACAAAGAAATAGAGCGTTTCCGCAACATGCCGGCCGGAAGCCAGGAGGCCAATGTGCTGCGCACCTATGTGGAAACCCTGCTGGACCTGCCCTGGAAGAAGATGTCCAAGGACAATGACGACATCAAACATGCCGAGAGGATACTCAACGAGGATCACTACGGGCTGGAGCAGGTAAAGGAGAGGATCCTGGAATACCTGGCTGTCCGCGCCCTGACGAAGAAGGGCACCAGCCCTATCATCTGTCTGGTGGGACCTCCAGGAACCGGCAAAACATCCATTGCCAGGTCCGTGGCCAGGGCTTTGAATAAGAAATACGTGCGCATCAGCCTGGGAGGTGTCCGGGACGAGGCGGAAATCAGAGGCCACAGGAAAACCTACGTGGGCGCCATGCCGGGCCGTATCGTGGAAGGCATGCGTCAGGCCAGTGTGAGCAATCCCCTGATGCTTCTGGACGAGATTGACAAGGTCAGCAGCGACTATAAGGGCGATACCTCCTCCGCGCTTTTGGAGGTGCTGGACGGGGAACAGAATGTAAAATTCAGGGACCACTATGTGGAACTGCCCATTGACCTGTCCCAGGTCCTGTTTATTGCAACGGCCAACACCACCCAGACCATACCGGGGCCTTTACTGGACCGCATGGAGCTGATTGAGGTCAACAGCTATACGGAAAATGAAAAGTTTCACATAGCCAGAGACTACCTGGTGACAAAGCAGATGGAGCGCAACGGCCTTAAGGAGGGACAGATTACATTTTCCGATAAGAGCCTTGAAAAAATAATACACAACTATACCAGGGAAGCTGGCGTCAGGAATCTGGAGCGCCGCATCGGGGATGTATGCCGCAAGGCTGCCAGACAGTTCCTGGAGGATAAGAAGAAGTCCATCAAGATTACGGAGAGTAATCTGGAGAAATACCTGGGCAAGGAAAAGGTGACCTTTGAGAATGCCAATGAGGAAGATGAAATCGGCATTGTGCGCGGCCTGGCCTGGACCAGTGTGGGAGGGGATACCCTTCAGATAGAAGTCAATGTAATGCCTGGCAAGGGAAGTCTCCTGATGACCGGGCAGCTGGGGGACGTGATGAAGGAATCAGCCCAGACAGCCCTGACCTATGTTCGGTCCGTGTGCCCGGAGTACGGGATTGACGACGATTATTTTGAGAAGCACGACCTCCACATCCATATCCCGGAGGGAGCTGTGCCGAAGGACGGACCTTCTGCTGGAATCACCATGGCCACAGCCATGCTGTCCGCGGTGACAGGTAAAAGTGTCCAGGCCAAGGTGGCTATGACCGGGGAGATAACCCTGCGTGGACGGGTCCTGCCCATCGGAGGACTGAAAGAAAAGATACTGGCAGCCAAGATGGCCCATATAGAGAAGGTGCTGGTACCTGACAAGAACCGGCCGGATATGGCGGAGCTGTCCAAAGAAATCACCAGGGGACTGGACATTGTGTATGTAAAGGCCATGGAGGATGTGGTTTCGGAGGCCTTTGTTTAGATCGCGGATAGGAATTAGGAGAAACAGATATGATAATAAGAGACGTGAATCTGGAGACAGTATGCGGCGTGACCAGCAAGCTGCCGGAGAATACACTGCCGGAGTTTGCATTTGCGGGCAAGTCCAATGTGGGAAAATCATCCCTCATCAATGCGCTGATGAACCGCAAAGCCTATGCAAGAACCTCCTCGCAGCCGGGCAAAACCCAGACCATCAATTTTTACAACATCAACGGAGCATTGTATTACGTGGACCTGCCGGGGTACGGCTATGCCAAGATAGCGGTTGCGGTGAAGGAAAAATGGGGCAAGATGATAGAGCGGTATCTCAGGAATTCACAGATGCTTAAAATGGTGTTCCTGCTCATTGATATCCGCCATGAACCCTCGGCCAACGACAAGCTGATGTATGAATGGATTATCTTTAACGGATACCACCCTGTCATCATTGCCACCAAGCTGGACAAGATTAACCGCAGTCAGGTGCAGAAGCACGTAAAGATGGTGCGGGAAGGCCTTGGCATGGAAAAGGACGGTATCATTATTCCTTTCTCGGCAGAGACAAAGCAGGGCAGGGATGAGATATGGGACCTGATTGAGGGCAGCCTGTAGTCTGTTTGTATTCCTGTTAAAAAGCGGATTTCATAAAGTGAAGAAAGGCCTGGTTTCCTGACAGACGGGTATTGCCCGCAGGAAATCAGGCCTTTTTGCTACCGGTAATTCTCCTTTACCAGCTCAATAAAATATCTTCCATAGGACGGAATATACCGGCCCTTCTGATATACCGCATACAAGGTGGTCACAGTGGCGGGGTCTCCCACAGAGAAGCACAGAGGGGGATTGTAAAAGTGTATTTTTCTGACATAGGATTCCGGGGCCAGACAGAGGGCGGTGCCGGAGGCAGCCAGACGGATGGCGATATCGCTGTTGCGGGTAAACAGGAGGACCTTGGGGGTTAAGCCGGCCTTTTTAAACAGTCCTGCCGATATACGGCCCGTTGTCTGGTCCCGGGGGTGGAGGATATAGGGCTCATGTTCTGTATGCCGGATATCCACCCAGGGATAGCGAAAGCCTTCCCTTGCCATGGCTTTTTCCGCCAGGGGATGACCGGGGGCTGCCACCAGAACGATTTCTTCCTGCCCCAGGTACTCCGCTGTCTGAGCGGGATCCGTGGCCGTGGAATTATAGATGGCAAAGTCCACATTGGGGGAAAGCATAAGCTGCTTTTCAACGGAATGTGATTCCTCCAGAAGATTAATCTGCACGTCCGGGTAACGGGAATAGAACCGGCTGAGTACATCCGGCAGCAGGCAGGAACCACGCATCAGAGCCACCGCTATGGTCAGCTGCCCCTTTTCCTCGCCTAATAAATCCTCGCATTCCGAATTCCAGTCAGAACATATCTGGCAGATTTTTTCCGCATAATCCATGTAGCGGTTACCGATATGGGTTGGAATCAGGTCATTGCCAATACGGCTGAACAGAGGGGAGCCCAGCTGACGTTCTATGTTCTTCACAGCCTTGCTCAGGGCGGACTGTGTGATGAACAGGGAGTCTGCTGCCTTTGTGATGCTTCCATACCTGCGTATGGCCAGCATATACCGGATTTCCTTTGAGATCATGTATGTACCTCCAATGAAAATAATTCATGACTTAGATGATTATTATGACTTTGACACCTACCTATGCACATTGTATAATAAAAATAATATACAATCAAGGGTTTCATCAATATTGCTGAATGGAGGCGCCATGGAAACAGAGAGAGCGGATTTTCTCGTAAGAGGAGCAATGGTTTACAACAGCTACTTTAAAAAGTTTGTGCCGGCGGATGTGTCTGTGTCAGGAGGGAAATTCTTATACATAGATTCCCGAAGGTCCGGCGCGGTGGAGGCTGATGAGACAGTGGATGCAGAGGGCCTTTATATGGTGCCGGGGCTGATTGACATACATATGCACATCGAGAGCTCCATGCTGACGCCGGGAGCATTTTGCAGACGGTTGGCAGAGTGCGGCGTCACCACCATTGTGTCGGAGCCTCATGAGATGGCCAATGTGAACGGAATGCAGGGCGTGCTGGATATGATAAGGGCTGGGGAAAACAGCCCGGTTGATATCTTTTACGGGATTCCCAGCTGTGTGCCCTCCACCTCCCCTGAGCTGGAGACCACCGGAGGCATCATAACCTGTGAGGAGATGGAAGGCCTGAAGGAAAATCCCTGGGTGGCCTGTGTGGGAGAGGTTATGAATTACCGTACCATTATCCGGGAAAACCAGCTGGAAATTACCCGGTTCCTCAAACAACTTCGTGAAAAGGACCGGATCTTTCCCATTGAAGGCCATTGCCCTGCACTGCTGGACCTGGATTTGGCCAAGTTTCTGTACCTGGGCATCAATGGAGACCATACGGAGCACAGCTTGGAAGAACTGGAACAGAGGTTTGCCAACGGCATGTTTATGGAAATCCAGGAAAAGATGCTGCGCAGGGAGGTACTGGACTACATAAGGGAGCATGGGCTGGAGGAACATTTCTGCTTTGTGACAGATGATGTGATGGCTGACACACTGTGTATCCAGGGACATCTGGACGCCCTGGTCCGCAGGGCCATGGAACTGGGTATGCCGGCAGAGCAGGCAGTTTATAACGCCTCCTTTACCCCGGCAAGGCGGATGAACCTTTTGGACCGGGGGGCAATTGCTCCGGGGAAAATAGCTGACTTCCTGCTGCTCAGCGATTTGGATACGTTTGCTGTCTCTGCCACCTATAAAAATGGTAAATGTATTTGGCGCAGGGGACAGGACGAAAGGGAACAGCCCGCCCAAGAGCAGCATGGCCCGGACAGGGGACAGGATATGCGCTTTCCGGAGCCTTATTACCACAGTATCCATCTGGAATTCCAGGAGCAGAGCCGGTTTGAGGTTCCCATGGAATCGGATTCAGGCACGGTTATGGTCCGTGTCATGGAAATCCAGGACGGGTCCACCAAGACAAAGGAAATCATCATGGAGATGCCTGTGAGGGACGGTTTCCTTAAATGGGAAGGGACGGGCTGTCTGCTGGCCGCTGTGTTTGAGCGGTATGGAAAGGGCCAGGCAGTGGGATACGGATTGGTAACCGGAGACTGTCACAAGCGGGGAGCCGTGGCTACCAGCTACGCACATGACTGCCATAATATTCTGGTGGCAGGAGCAAATCCTGCGGATATGAAGCTTGCTCTCAACCGCGTCATTGAGATGCAGGGCGGCATGGCTGCGGCGGACGGGGGAAGGATACAGGCAGAGCTGCCCCTTCATGTGGGCGGCATCCTGTCGGACCGTCCTGCGAAAGAAGTGGGGGCCAGCCTTGCAAGGGTCCGTGAGGCCATGACGGGCCTGGGTTACAGGCATTACAACCCCATTATGTCGTTCTGCACGCTGACACTGCCGGCCAGCCCGGCCCTGAAGCTGACGGATAAGGGACTGATAGATGTAAAAGCCTGCAAAATTGTGCCGTTAAAGGTAGAAGGACAGAGAACACAACCGTAATAACTGCACCGGAGAAAATCAAGAGGAGGATTAATCATGTCAAAGGAAACTGAAGGTACAGCCAAAAGAGGAGCTTCCAATACCTGGATTGACAGGCAATTCCATCTGGCAGAGCATGGGACCACGGTAAGGACAGAGATTCTGGCCGGTATCACCACATTTGTGACCATGGCATATGTGCTGGGGACTGTCCCTAATATCATGGCAAACGCGGGGCTGGACAGAGGCGTCATGCTCACGTCCATGATTTTACTGATTATTGTTACCACAGTGGCCATGGCCCTGGTGACAAACCGCCCCTTTGCACTGGCGCCCGGGCTGGGCAGTGTTGCAATCGTGTCGGGAATGATTGCGAACAGCGGGATTTCACCTGAAATCACAGCCGGCGTCATATTCTGGAGCGGCGTTATTTTTATTGTGATATCCTATATCGGCCTCAGGGATGCGGTGGTAAATGCCATTCCCGCTAGCCTTAAGCATGCGGTCAGCTCGGGCGTGGGCCTGTTCATTGCGCTGCTTGGATGTAAGAACGCAGGGCTGATTATTGCCCTGGAAGGCAAAAATAACCTGGCCTTCGGCGACCTGAGTTCTCCCTCCGTGCTGTTGGCGCTGATTGGATTCCTGCTGATACTCATCACCAAGCAGATGCGGGTGCCGGGATATATGATTTTTTCCATTTTGATTACCACGCTGGTCGGGATACCCATGGGGCTTACCAGGATGCCTGAGGCGTTTTTCATGGCGCCCAGCTCTCCCTTTGGCCAGTTTATGAAGATTGATTTTCTGGGAGCCCTGCAGTTTGCCTATCTGCCCTTTCTGATTGCCATGTTTGTACCGGATTTCTTCTCCACCTTCGGCACGGCCCTGGGTGTGGGCGCAAAGGCCGGATTTCTGGATGAGGACGGCAACCTGCCCGGTATAGACAAGGTGTTCAAGGTGGATGCCGTGGCAACCGCTCTGGGCAGCCTGTTCTGCATGCCGTGTATGACCACCTATCTGGAATCCTCCTCCGGCGTGGAGGCAGGAGGGAAGACAGGGCTGACACCTATTTCCACAAGTGTCTGTTTTGCCTTTACCCTGCTGCTGACGCCCTTTGCCCTGATGATTCCGTCGGCCGCAACGGCCCCTGCCCTTATCATCATCGGAGTCGGCATGCTAAGTTCCATGCGAAACATCAATTATGATGATTTTACAGAATCCTTCCCTGCGTTTATCTGTGTTGCCTTTACCATATTCGCCAACAATATTGCCAATGGAATCTGTGTGGCCCTGCCGGTTTACGTGGTGCTGAAGCTGGCTTCGGGCAAGATTAAGGAAATGCCCAAAATCATGTATGTACTGCTGGGAGTATGCGTGCTGTACTTCTACAGTATCATTAAATAGTTTATGTAAGAACGCTGGATTACGCCATTCTGCACGGATGCTTTTTGCAGGTGGCAAGGCTCACCGCCACCAGCAGGATTCCGCAGACAAGAGCGCCTGGAACGGTCTCGCCAAGCCCCCAGGGATTGCCGGCCAGTTTCCAGCCCACACATACCACAAAGCCGCCTGTCATGGCAGATATGATGCCCTGGCTGGTGGCTTTTTTCCAGTACAGGGCCGCCAGGGAGGGCAGGCCTGCCGCCGCCGCGTAGAAGGACCAGGCAAACATGAGGACATTGTAGGCGTTTTTAATGTATAGGGCGATGATTAAGGCGCCCATGGCCAGTACCACGGACATGACACGGGACATGAGTATTTCATGCTTTTCCGTCATTTCCGGCATGAAATTTTTTCCCAGGTCATGTACAAAGGTCTGGACCGATACCAGCAGGTAGCTGTCCGCAGTGGACATCATGACTGACAGGATACCAGCCAGAGCCAGTCCTGTAAGGCCGGGAGGCAGGATGCTTACAGCCAGGGCAGGCACCACGGCATCAGAGCTTCCGTAGGAGGCCACCACGTCCGGCAGAATCTGCCGGCCTGCCAGACCCATGAAGAAAACCAGGGCAATGGTTACCATGTAAATGGAAGTGCCCCAGAACATGCCCTGGGTTGCGGCCTTTTTGCTCTTGGCAGCAAAGGCCCTCTGCCACATCTCGGCTCCTGCCAGGGTAAATACCAGATAGGTGACAATGTCGCCCAGGATACTGCCGTTGATATGAGGCACCAGGTAGGATTTGTCCAGGTTCTGCCAGAAGGAGGAAAAACCGCCCAGATAACGAATGCTGGAAAAGGGAATCAGGATGTAGACAAAGATAATCAGCATGAAAAACTGGAGCACGTCCGTGTACACCACGCCGAAGAGACCGGATGCAGCGGTATAGATGATGAAGATGAGAGTGGCTGCCAGGGCGCCGGCTTCATAGCTGATGCCGAATTCATTTCCCAGCATCTTGATGATGGTGGCGGTGGCAGTCACCTGGGCAGCCACTGTGCCCATCATGGTGAAGACAATCATGAAAGCCAGGATACAGCGGGCAGTGCTGTTGAACCTGTAGTTGAAAAGTTCCGGTATGGAGTTGATGTTTCTGGTGAAGCCAACCTCCTGTATGCGTCCGGCGATGGCTGAGAAGATAAACATGCCGATGAGATAGGGGATAGCGGTCATAACCGCCTTAAAGCCCGTGGTATAGGCAATGCCCGCACGTCCCATCATGGCGCTGCCTCCGATGATGGACGCGCACACAGTGGCAGTCAGCACAAAGGGGCCCAGGGTTCTGCCTGCAACGTAGTAATCGCCTGTATTCTTGATTCGTTTGACGAACCATACGCCCACAAAAAGCATGCCTATCATGTAGAGGACAATGATGACCAGATCCAGGTTGGTAAGTTCATGCATAAATCAGATCTCCTTTCGTTGGGGAGCCGCCTTGGGAGGGGGAGGTGATGAAAAATATCTTTGGATGTATTCAGTTTTAGGTAAAGGAAAAGAACGGACTTAACAAAAGAAACCGTCTGCATGGATGCAGACGGAAAAGTATACGACAATACAGCAAAATGATTTACCAGAATGTCCCTGTCCCTCTTCCGCCTATGAGATTAGCTGCCGGGTTCGGGAAAGAAAGGTTCCCTATCATCCGGGAGCCGCGACAGGCTCAGACGGATGAATACACCCCTAAAAATCGGTTCTCCCACTGCTGCATAGCAGCATTAAGCGACTTGGTGATTATGTTAACATTATCTTAACATTAATATATCACAGAAACAGGAGCGTGTAAAGAAATAACCTGTCAGATGCAGCCCATATTCTGTCAGATTCAACTCAGATCCTGTCAGATTCAACTCGACATATCCGGCATTTAGCGTATAATAGATACAGGTATGAATTAAATAAGACAGCCGGCGGCAATGGAATTTTGACGGCCTGGCTGTATCTGGAGGTATTATGTAATGGAAACGGGACCTATACGGGTGGCAATCATGGCAGACACCCATGGAGTGCTCCGGCCGGAGGTGGAAAGGATTCTGGAAACCTGCGATGTGATTGTCCATGCGGGGGACTTTGACAATCAGATGCTGTATCATAAGCTGAATGTGGACCAGCCCCTGTACGCGGTAAGGGGAAATAACGACAGGGGATGGTCGGGGGGACTTGGTCAGGTGAACCGGTTTGAAATCGGAGGGGTTAAATTCATTATGGCCCATGAGAGAGTGGATATCCCCAGCGTGCTTAAGGATATTCAGGTGGTCATATTCGGCCATTCTCATATGTATTATCAGCAGGAAATCAGCGGAAGGCTTTGGCTGAATCCGGGAAGCTGCGGCTATAAGCGTTTTACCCTGCCTCTTTCCATGGCTGTGATGACCATTGAGGACGGAACGTATGAGGTGGAGACCGTCTGGCTGGAACATGGGTACGGGACGCCAGGGGCTGCCACCAGCCAGAGGGAAAAGGCCAAGGCCAGCAAGTATGAAAAGCAGCAGAAACGCTATAAGCAGAAGCAGGCAAAGGGGGAAGGCCAGGCGGATAAGGCAAAGGGAGCGGTCAAGGCAGCCAGATATGGGGGACAGCCGGCAGCAAGGCAGGAAGCTGTCAAACCTGCCCCAGATCAGGAGAAGGAATATCTGTTCCTTATAGCGAAAATCCTGCGCCTGAGAAAGGCCGGTGAATCCAGAGAATGGGTTATCCGGAACCTGGGGGAGAATTTCAGGCTGGCATCAACCATATACGATATATGCGAAAAAAAGCCGGACTCAAATGCCCGGCAGATTTTGGAACTGTTATTGGAACAAATCTCTTTTTAGTGGGAACGCTTTCCGGTGGATGGAACACAATGGGACACACACATCCCGGCGGAGGACACGCCATGGGACACACCGGCACAGCAAGTCAGGATAAAAGTGACCGCATGACGTGGGCATAGATTTCCTGGCTTTTTGTTTTCCAGGTATTGCACATGGCTTCTGCCTGCTCCCTGTCAGGGACGGATAAATCCAGCCGGATAAGGGTCGTCTTATTTTCGCGGACTTCACAGTGGACAATGTAGTCCTGATTAGTCCCCTTGTAGAAGTCGGCCGTTGTTCCCACCTCCTCCCGGAGGCGGAACTTGTTCTCCTTGAGGTACTGGTCCATGTCCTCAATGATGGCAGTGGATATGTTCTTGCCGAAGAAGTTAAGGGTTTCCTCCCCTTCCCTGGTGATGTCATACCGGGTGCTGTTGTGGCTGGCCTCCTTGTGGACCAGGCCGGCGTCTTCCAGCTCATTTAAGGCCTGCTGGAGGGTGAAATAGGTGGTGTATTCATGCTCTGTGAAAAAGTTGGTGAGCTGGGCGTTCGTCAGGGGGAAGTTCACCTGCTTCAACATATAGAGATTCATCAGTTTGTACAAGGTCATAGGTTCAGTAAGCATATCACACACGCTCCATCAGGATTTTCTTATTATTTTCTAATGTGGTCCTTTACCGCGCTGCTGACTACATCTGCCACACGGGGATCAAAGGCTTCGGGAAGTATGTTCTCGTCGCTTAAATCCTTTTCATCCACCAGCCCGGCAATGGCTTCGGCGGCGGCCAGCTTCATTTCCTCGGTGATGGCAGAAGCGCGGCCTTCCAGTGCGCCCTTAAAGATTCCGGGGAATACCACTACATTGTTTACCTGGTTAGGGAAGTCGGAACGGCCGGTCCCGACCACACGCGCCCCGGCAGCCTTTGCCAGGTCAGGCATGATTTCCGGTACAGGGTTTGCCATGGCAAAGAGGATGGCGTCCTTATTCATGGATGCAACCATGTCCTGGGTTACGATTCCGGGAGCAGATACGCCCACGAAGATGTCAGCGCCCTTCATGGCATCTGCCAGAGTGCCGGTCCTGTGCTCCAGGTTAGTCACGTCCATCATCTTTTCCTGCATCCAGTTAAGGCCTTCTGCACCCTTGCTTAGGATACCGCTCTTATCACACATGGTGACATGGGAAAATCCGTAGGTCAGCAGCAGCTTTGTGATGGCAATGCCCGCGGAACCGGCGCCGTTTACTACCACGCGGCAATCTTCCTTCTTTTTACCGGTCAGCCTGAGAGCGTTGATGACGCCGGCCAGGACCACAATGGCGGTGCCGTGCTGATCGTCGTGGAACACCGGAATGTCCAGCCTCTCTTTTAATGCCTCCTCTATCTCAAAGCATCTGGGGGCCGAGATGTCCTCCAGGTTGATGCCGCCAAAGGCAGGCGCAATGCGCACAACGGTCTCAATGATTTCCTGGGTGTCCTGGGTATCCAGGCAGATGGGGAAGGCGTTGACGCCGCCGAATTCCTTAAAGAGAACAGCCTTGCCCTCCATGACCGGCATGGCGGCCAGGGGGCCTATGTTGCCCAGGCCAAGTACGGCGCTTCCGTCGGAGACAACGGCAATGGTGTTGGATTTGATGGTGTACCGGTAAGCTGCCTCCGGATCTGCGGCTATCACCTTGCAGGGCTCGGCAACGCCTGGGGTATAGGCAAGGGCCAGGTCTTCCCTGGAAGCTACCTTTGCTTTTGATGTGGTTTCAAGTTTTCCCTTCCATTCCTCGTGGAGCAGCAGTGCTTTTTCATTGGTTGTCATAATCCATTCCGTCCTTTTCCTTATATAGTAGAAACACAAAAATGCATTTTTATATATCATAACAATTTTGGGAGTGTTTATCAAGTTCCTTTTGAAAATGGTGCTGTTTGGCAGACCTGTATGTTTGAAATCAGTTGGTGTGGGGGCGCCTGCGCGGCGGCAGGAACCGGGGGAGGGGAGGACAAAAGGGAAATGGAAGAACATGGAACCCATGGATTGAACAAAAGATGTAATTAAAACTTTTAAAACCACCCGAAATGTGATATCATGTTACGTAAGTGTGGACATTTTACACAGAAGGATAAAGATACAGGTGGTACTATGAGGGAACGTATTAACCGTCTGGCCAGGGGAATCATTGACAATGGTTCGCCGGAGCTGGTGCTGGCACCGGAACGGGTGGAGGCGTCGGTTCCTGCGGGTGAGGTCATCCGTGGCGAGATATTGGTGAGCAGCGGCAATAACCTGCATATAAAAGGGCTGGTGTATTCCAGCCATGAAAGGGTCCGGGTGGTGAACAGTGCTTTTGGCGGGCTCCGCAACCGGATTATATATGAAGTCAACGTGGGTTTTTCAGAGCATGGAGACGAAATCAAGGGATCTTTTTACCTGGTCACCAATGGCGGTGAGAGGGAGATTCCTTATTCTTTGCGCGTACAGGCCGGTGATTCCGGTGAGGTTCTGGGAAACTTAAAGACTCCCAGGGACTTTGCGGTGCTGGCTAAGAAGGACCTGGAAAAAGCGCTGAGGATGTTTGAGTATCAGGATTTTACAGAGGCCCCCTTCATGCAGGATTCCCGGGTCCGTACCATCTATGACGGGCTAAAGGGAAGGGCCGGCAGAAGAAATCTGCTGGAGGAATTCCTGGTGGCCCTGCAGGTCAAGGAACCGGTAAAGCTTACGCTGGAGACAGGAACCAGGATTTATGAGAATCTGACAGGAATCGCGGAAGATTATATAGATATAGCGGCAGGAACCTGGGGGTATGTGTCGGCGGACATAACCGTGGACGCCCCCTTTATTGAACTGGGGACCTTCCGGATTACGGACCAGGACTTTGTCCAGGGCCGGTGCAGAGTGGGGTACCGCATTGTTCCCTCCAGACTTCACAGAGGAAGGAATTTTGGGTGCATCCGTGTTAAATCCCTGCGGGAGGAATTCCTTATTTCCGTGGAGGCAGAGGGGCATCATGGGTCCGGCAGCACGGAGCGTGAATCCGGCTCGGATCGGTTTATGGACCATGGGAGCTTATATAAATATCTGTCCCTGCGTCTGGATTATGAGGCAGGGGTTTATGAGCCGGCCCTTCTACTGAACCAGATGATGAAGGAGACAGAGCACCTCAGGGCTGATTTTCCAGGGGATGCGAGAGCCAAGCTGATACAGGCAGAACTTCTTATATTAAACGGCAGGGAGGACAATGCATCTCTGGCTTTAGACGATGCCAGGGATCATGTGCTGGCCCACAGGGAAAAGCAGGTGGAATTGTACTGCTTCTACCAGTATCTGCGCCTGGAAATCAAGCCGTCTGTCCAGCAGAAGGAATCACTGGTCCGTTATATACGCAAGCTTTTATGGGAGGATGGGGAGATACGGCCTTACCTCTTTCTGATGCTGGTGAAGTTGGACGAAACAATGGCACAGAATCCACTGGAGCTGTACCGGTCCATGGCATCCCTGTTCAATCAGGGCTGCTGCAGCCCGTTCCTCTATGCATCAGCCTGCCGTCTGATGGAAGCCCATCCGGATTTGTTTGTGCGCCTGGGCGATTTTGAGATTCAGACTCTGTATCTGGGTGTACAGAAAGGAATCGTCAGCCGTGTAACCGCTCTGAAAGCGGCGGGACTTGCACTGGGGCTTAAGCACTACAGGAAGCTGGTGGAACGTTTATTCACAAAGCTGTATCAGACATATGAAGAGCAGGAGATTCTGGAGGCCGTATGCAGCCTGCTTATCAAGGGGGACTGCAAGGAAAAGGACGCATTTGCCTGGTATGAGAAAGCCCTGGAACAGGGAGTAAACCTGACCAGGCTATACGAGTATTTCCTCTATTCCCTGCCGGAGGATTACGGACACCTGCTGCCTAAGGAGGTGCTGCTTTATTTCTCCTATGATAAGGATTTGGACAGGCACAGCCGCCAGATGCTCTACCGGAACATATTGGAATACATGAACCCTTCCGCGGAGCTGTACCAGAACTACACCAGGCATATGGAGCAGTTTGCCATGGAACAGCTGTTCCAGTCCAGAATCAACCGTTCCCTGGCTGTTATTTATGAGCACATGATTTATAAGGATATGATAGACAGCCGGGTGGCCAGGGTTCTTCCGGGCATCCTTAAGTCCTGCCGTATCCGGTGCGGGGATTCCAGGATGAAGTATGTCATTGTCCGCTATGAGGAGCTGGAGGATGAGGAAGCATTTTTGCTGGAAGACCAGTCTGCATATGTGCCTCTGTTTTCCGAGCGCAGCGTCCTCCTGTTCCAGGATGCCTACGGCAACCGGTATCTGGACGTGAAACACTGGAAGGTGTCTGTCATGGACCGTCCGGAGCTGCTGGCCCAGTGCTATGAGGTGTATCCGGACCATCCCATGCTCAAGCTTTCCGAATGCAGGGACATCGTGAACCGCGGGGTGGAGACAGACGAGGAGGCAGCGCTGTTGGAAGAGATCGTGACGCAGATGCATCTGAGCCCTGCCTTTGAGGGCAGGCTGATGCAGGCAGTGACGGATTATTACTGTCAGAAGGCGTCTGAGGATAAGGACGGCGACGGTGTATTCAACTGTGCTTATCTGGTACAGATTGATAAAAAGCCCATGGCTGTCAGGCAGAGGCAGCAGATATGCGAGACCCTAATCAGCCAGAATTATATGCGGGAAGCTTATAATATGATTCGGGATTACGGAAGCCAGTATATATCCACGCCGCGGCTGATGAAGCTGTGCACCAAGACCATACTGATGAACCTGTTTGACCAGGACGACCTGCTTCTGGGCCTGTCCCACCAGGTGTTCTGCCAGGGGTGCTATGACAGCGTGATCCTGGACTATCTGTGCGAGCATTTCAACGGAACCGTGTCCCAGATGTATGAGGTCCTGATTCAGGGCGTCAGGGAGCATGTGGAGACATATGATCTGGAGGAACGGCTGCTGGGGCAGATGCTGTTTACCGGCTGCTGCGACCAGATGGATTCCGTGTTTGAACTGTACATGAAACGAAAGACCACAAAGGAAATGGTGGTGAAGGCGTATTTTACCCAGAAGAGTGTCCAGTACTTCCTGGAAGAAAAGGATATGGACCAGAGGGTGTTTGAATATCTGAAGCAGGCAGTGGGCAATACCTTTGACAAGGACAGGATGCCCACCATCTACCTGCTGGCCCTGACCCGGTATTTTTCCACGCTGGACAAGGTGGATGGGGGGGATGCGGAACTGTTAAAGACCATGACCTCCCTGCTTTTGGAGGAAGGACTGGTATTTCCGTATACCAGAGAGCTGTCAAAGCATATTCCGGTGCCCGAGGACATCATGGATAAGGCCATGGTGGAATACCGGGGAAGGAAGGACGCCCACCCGGAGCTTCAGGTGAGAATTCTGCCCGAGGAAACAGGATTTCACAGCGAGGACATCCGCCGCGTTTACCAGGGGATTTTTGTGAAACAAAAGGTACTCTTTGAGGGAGAAATCATGGAGTACCGGATATATGACTATCTGGACGGACACCGCAGGCTTGCGGCAGAGGGACAGGTGGAGTGCGACCATAAGCTGGAGGGAAAGGAGAACAGCCGTTTTGCCTGCCTGAACGAGATGGGAGCAGCAATCAAAGACAGGGATGACAGCAGGCTTTTAAACGCGATGGAAGATTATCTCAAGAAGTCGGCGGCGCTTGGCAGGCTGTTTCCCATGGAGTAATGGAGGAACTGTCTATGGACGGTCTAGTGATTGGTCTGGATTTAAATGACGACTATACCCAGATATGCTGTTATGATAAAGAAAAGTCGTGGACCATTCCTACGGTCATCTGCCGGAGGAAGGAAGAGGAAGTCTGGCTCTCAGGGGAAGAAGCTTATGCGGCCACCCTGCTGGGAGAGGGAGTTATCGTGGATAAACTTCTTAAGATGGCGGCCAAGGATGGGACATCCACCATCGGAGGCATCTGCTACGGCGGAGGTACGCTGCTTAAGCTGTTCATAGAGAAGATGTTAGGATATCCCAGGAAGGAATTCGGTACAGATGAGGTGGCGCAGCTGGTCATCACCCTCCAGAGCGTGGACTGCAGGCTGCTTGACACCCTTATGTACTGTGCCGACTATCTGGAGATACCAAGGGACAGGGTCCATGTAATCAGCCATACCGAGGGTTTCATATACTATGTTCTGAGCCAGAAAAAAGAGCTGTGGACCAATCAGGTGGGGCTGTTTGAGCTGTCCGGCGAACGCCTGTGCTATTATGAAATGAAGGTGCAGAGGGGCATGCGGCGCAATATGGTCCAGGCAGAGGCCCAGAACCAGGAGGAGGCCTTTAATCTGGACATCCTGGATTCGCCTTCCGGCAGCCGGCTGGCAGATAAGATACTGACGGCCTGCGGTGAGAAGCTTTTAAACAGGAAGCTGTTTTCCACGGTGTTCCTGACCGGGAAGGGATTTGAGCGCCAGGACTGGGCCGGCGGATTTATGCGGTTAATCTGCAACCGGAGAAAGGTGTTTGTGGAGCCCTGTCTCTTTGCCAGGGGGGCAGCTTTCAAGGGGGCTGATTATACCCATCAGGAGACTTCCTATCCCTATGTATTTATCTGTGAGGGAAGGCTTAAGGCGGAGGTGTCCTTAAAGGTCATGCGCAGGGGAAGGGAGAACCAGCTGGTGGTGGCTTCCTACGGCGACAACTGGTATGAATCCAAAAGCTCCATGGATCTGATCGTGGACGGACAGAAGGAGATTGAGTTTATCATCAGTCCGCTGGACTCCAAGAAGAAAAAGCTGGTCAGGATTCCGCTGGCCGGATTTCCGGAACGCCCTCCAAAGACCACCAGGATAGAGCTTAAGGTGGCATTTACTGATGAAGGGACCATGACAATGTCTATCCGCGACAAGGGATTCGGGGAGCTGTTCCCATCCTCCGGCGCGGTGGTGAAACAAGAGGTGAATTTATGAGCCTGATACTTTGCAGGCAGGAACCTGTGAAACATCCGTATTATATTGATGTGCTGGGAATCCATATCCATTCCTCCCAGGAGCTGTGTTATATCGTATACAACCACCCGGTTCTGGTGATGGATGATTTTCTGGATGACCTGCTGGTTGATTTTATCCGTAAGGATTTGGACATGGATTATCTGGCAGGGCGGATGGAGAAGCTGGTGGAAACCGGCACCAGACCAGAGGAGGTTCTGGCCCTTTTCCTGTCGGAATGCGACTATTACAGCGACAAGGAAATACAGAAATTCAAGCAGACCACAGCAGCTCTGCGGGCCCTGCATCCGGCCCAGTATGAAAAGCAGAGGGCGGATTACATGTTTGGGCAGCAGCAGTATGGCAAAGCAGCGGCCAGGTACGGTAAAATTCTGGAATACCCCAGGGACAAGGTGGTGGAGGACCTGTTTCTGGCAAAGGTCTACAACAACCTGGGAGCCTGTTATGCCATGATGTTCCAGTTTCACAAGGCTCTGGGATGCTATGACAAGGCCTATGAGCTGGGAAAGGATGATGCGCTGTTAAAACGCATTTATTTTCTCACTGTCTTTGCGCCGGAGCTGGATGTGAAGGACAAGTACCAGTCCGTGTTCACGGATGAGCGCAAGAGAACGTGGAGCGGGGAGATGGACCTGGCCGCGCTGGAGGCAGGACAGGCAGAGGAAGTCAGGGCCCTCAGGGCATTATTTAAAAAGGATCCCATCAAACGGATGAGCGGCGCGGCTGAGATGGTGCGCAGGTGGAAGCAGGAGTACCGGATGATGGTCTGAGTATATATGGTGCGAAACGGTTTGGAGATTAAGAATACGATAATGACGGAGGTATTACATCATGGCGTTTGACATAGCAAAGGAACATCTGAGAAAGGCCGACCTGGAGGATCGGATTTATGAGTTTGAGGTATCCAGCGCCACGGTGGAGCTGGCAGCCCAGGCAGTGGGGTGTGAGCCGGCCCGCATCGCCAAGACGTTATCTTTTATGGCGGACCAGAAGGCTGTGCTCATAGTGGCCGCAGGGGATGCCAAGGTGGACAACCATAAATATAAGGAGCAGTTTCATACAAAGGCCAAAATGCTGTCGCCGGACGAGGTGACAGAGCTGGTGGGCCACAGTGTGGGAGGCGTGTGCCCCTTTGGAGTGAAGGAAGGGGTGGCGGTGTATCTGGACGAATCCCTTAAACGGTTCGATGTGGTGTACCCGGCCTGCGGCAGCGCCAGCAGCGCAGTAAAGCTTACGATACCTGAGCTGGAGACAGCTTCCGGGTATCTTGGGTGGATTGATGTCTGTAAAGGGTGGGGGGAAGATAGTATATAATTATAGTTTGATTGGAAAGCTGATTCTGGTTATCTGGAATCGGCTTTTTCTTTTATTTCATCCATGGTATACCAGGAGATGCTTCCGGCAATTGACTTTTTACCATTATATATTATAAAAAACCTGGTTTTGTAAAATAATAAAAAAAACGGAGGTATCAATGGATATGGCATATACGGTGGAGCAATTTCTGGATTTTCTGAAAGAAGAAGAAAAGTCTGATGCGACAATCAGTAAATACACCTACGAATTGCAGATGTTCCTGCAATTTTTAGGAAAAAGGGAGATTGGAAAGGAGCTGATGATTCAGTACCGCACCTATCTCAGCAGTAGGTACCGCCCACAGACGGTCAACGGCAAGCTGTCGGCAGTGAACGCGTTTCTTAAGTTTACAGGGCTGTATGAGTACAGGGTAAAATTTCTGAAGGTCCAGAGAAGGGCCTATATTGATGAAACGCGGGAACTGACGCAGAAGGAGTATGAACGTCTTATGGAGACAGCAGGAAGGCAGGGAAAATATCAGCTCTACTATCTCATGATGACAATATGCAGCACGGGCATAAGGGTGAGCGAATTAAGGTATGTGACAGTGGAAGCTGTTATGAGAGGAAAGGCGGAAATCTTCATGAAGGGAAAGTACAGAATTGTAATTTTTCCAAAGAACCTGGCAGCCCAGCTGAAGGCTTTTGCCAGGAAGAACGGCATACGAAGCGGCAGCTTGTTCTGTACCAGGAGCGGACGACCTCTGGACAGAAGCAATATCTGCCATGCCATGAAAAAGCTTTGCGCAAAGGCAGGAGTAAAAAAGGATAAGGTATTTCCGCATAATTTCCGACACCTGTTTGCCAGAAGTTTTTATGCGGCGGAGAAGAATATGGCCCACCTGGCAGACATATTGGGACATTCTTCCATTGAAACCACGCGTATTTATGTGGCTGCCAGTATAAAAGAGCATGAAAAAATTCTTAATAAACTGAAAATTGGGGTAATCAACAAATTACCACAGAATAAACATTCTGTGGTATATAATTCGCTTGTATTTACTTGCAGGTCTAAAAACTCTATACAGTATATCTAAAAAAACAGTAATAGTCAATATACATATTCATGTTTTTCTTCAAAGCACATAAGCCGGAAACAAAAAACAGGGTTTTCCGGCGTCTTTGGGTATCCATATTTCGTTTTTCATTCAAGGTTACGGATTCAAAAAAGTAAATTTAATTTCATTTTATCAGATATTTACCACAGAATGTTTATTCTGTGGTATCAGGAAAACCGCCGTAATGAGGAATCGCGTGAGGCACAGGTGCAGGGAGGAATGGGACAAGTATCCGGATTGAAAACATAATAAGAGACGATAAAAAATCAATGAAGAATTGGACAGTAAATTTATTATACAAAACTGGGGGGGGGGGGGAAAACCTCCCTGTTTAGCATGCAGGAGAGGTGTGATTTTGGCAGACAAGGGAGGAACAAAAGGCTGGGTTGACATACATGCCCATATATTGCCGGGTGTAGATGACGGGGCCTCTGATTGGGAGGAAACCGGGGAAATGCTTTGCAAGGCGCATAAACAGGGAATTACCCATATCATAGCCACGCCCCATTATGTATCAGGACAGGACACAAAAAGACTGAGGGAAATGATGAAAAGACTGAAAGAGACGGCATTTTCCATATCGGAAAATATGATGGTAAGTCTGGGACAGGAAGTACAGTACTTTGAGGAACTGCCGTCCTTCCTGGAACAGGGAAAGGTGCTGACTCTTGCCGGCAGCAGGTATGTGCTGGTGGAGTTCCTGCCGGGAGACGGATATATGCGGCTGTTCAGGGCGGTCCGCCGGCTGGTTCAGTCATCCTACCTGCCAGTCATCGCCCATGCGGAGCGGTATGACTGCCTTAAGGAGAAGGGCAGGACAAAAGAACTGGCCAGGTGCGGCGCATATCTGCAGATGAATGCCGGGAGCCTTGGAGGAGGACTTTTTGACAGACGGGCAGCCTGGTGCAGAAAGGAGATATTGAGGGGAAACATTCATTTTATAGCTACGGATATGCATGGGGTAGTGATACGTCCGCCTGAGCTGGAGGAGGCTGTCAGGTGGATGACGAGGCAGGATAGGAACGGACAGGACGCCGGGGGAATGGCCAAGCGGCTTCTCCGGCAAAACCAGGAGCATATACTGAGGGACTCTGTTTTGTAAATTGTCTGCCTGGAAATATAAATAAAGGAAATGTGAGAACGATGGAAAAGCGGTACAGAGAAGATGACATGGAGATAGACCTCCTGGAATTGTTGTTTGAATTTAAGAAAAGGGCATGGGTAATCATTCTGGCTGCAGTGTTGGGATGCCTGGGTGCGGGAGCTTACAGCCGACTGATATTGACTCCTGTTTATACATCTACAGCCATGGTATATGTCCTTTCCAAAGAGACTACCCTGACGTCGCTGGCAGATTTACAGATAGGAAGCCAGCTGACCAAGGATTACAGCGTCATGATTACCAGCAGGCCGGTGTTGGAGCAGGTCATAAAAAATCAGGGGCTGAATATGACATACGGACAGTTAAAAGCCAGGATACGCATATCGAATCCAGCGGATACCAGAATACTGAACATGACTGTATCAGATACAGATCCGGTGAGGGCCAAGGCCATTGCAGACGAGGTGGCCAATGCTTCCTCTGATTACATAGGGGATATCATGGAAATGGTACCGCCCAAAATTATTGAACAAGGAGTGGTGCCGGCAGCCCCGGCATCTCCCAGCATTAAGAAAAACGCGGCCCTGGGCGGGTTGGCATGTATTGCAGCTGCCTGCGGCGTCATAACCCTTAAGGTGATTATGAACGACACAATCCGCTCTGAGGAGGATGTGGGAAAATACCTGGGCATGAGCGTTCTGGCATCTGTCCCGGATGACGATGGTATGGCCAAAGAACAGCAGCGGAACCGGAGCAAGAGAAAGCTGGAACGTAAAAAACGCAAGACAGAGAAAAACAGAAGGGGGGAATAGGAGTGGACGAAATCTTACATCTGAAAAATACCGGCAGAAAGGATTATTTTTACGAGGAAGCCATCAAGACCCTGCGCACCAATATCCAGTTTTGCGGAAGCGGCCTTAAGACAATCATGTTTACCAGCTCCATGCCTGACGAGGGAAAAAGCGAGACGGCGTTTGCCCTGGCATCCTCCTTTGGAAACATAGGCAAGAAGGTACTGCTGGTGGATGCGGACATCCGCAAGTCCGTCATGGTCAAACGGTATGAAATCAAGGGGAATCCCAACGGCCTGTCCCAATATCTCAGCGGACAGAAAAGCCTGGAGGAGATATGCTATGAAACAGACATGGAGAACCTGGATATGGTTTTATCCGGTCCCTTTTCCCCCAATCCGGCTGAACTGCTGGAGGATGAACTGTTTAAGGCAATGATTGAGAGTGTCAAGGAAACCTATGATTACATTATCATAGACACTCCGCCAATGGCCAATATCATAGACGGAGCCATCATTGCCAGCCAATGCGACGGGGCGGTCATTGTCATTGAAAGCGGGGCAATCAGCTACCGTCTGGTCCAGAAAGTGAGAAGCCAGCTGGAAAAAAGCGGTTGCCGCATTCTGGGAGCCGTGCTGAACCGGGTGGGCGGCGGATATGAACACAGCTACTATGAGAAATATTACGGCAGGCGCGGCGGCAAGTATTATGGAAAATATGGCAGGCACTACGGCAGGTATGAGGAGGGAAAAGCGCCGCCTGTCAATGAAGTAAGCGGGGCGCGGATAAAGAATGACACAACAGCGCAATCACAGGATACATAGCGGTCATAGAACCAATACCGGTCGTATCACCCATGAGGACCGTAAAAGCGGCAGGTCTTATACCCGCAGGAGACGGATGCGGACGGCAGTGGCCCTGGTTTTCATTCTGACCGCACTGTTCCTTTATAGAACCGGTCAGTTGTATCTGGAAAGAAAGGCATTGTCCCGTGAAGCGCAGCAGTGGCACCGCGTGCAGGCAGGGAACACCCCGGCAGAACCGGACGGGGGAGTGGAATATCAGGGGAAGAGCTACCGGCGCAATACATATATAAAGGCCATCCTGTGCATGGGCATAGACAGGCCGGGAAGTCTGGAGGAGACCAGGACGGCAGGGTTTGGCGGACAGGCGGACGGCATATTCCTGGTGGCCCAGGATACGGCCAGGGACCGGATAAAGGTGCTTGTAATTCCCAGGGATACCATGACGGAAATCACATTGACGGATTTAAGCGGGAACGAACTGGGCAGCTCAATCCAGCATCTTACATTGGCATATGCATATGGCGATGGAAGGGAAAAGAGCTGCAGGTACATGACTGAGGCGGTGAGCCGTCTGCTGGGGGGGATGTCCATAGACGGATACATGGCAGTGAGCATGTCCGTCCTGCCTTTGGCCAATGATAAGGTGGGAGGCGTCACCGTTACCATAGAAGAGCCGGGACTGAAACAGGCAGATCCTGTTTTTGTCCAGGGACAGACCGTTACCCTGCGGGGAGAACAGGCAGAAAAATATGTGCGCTACAGGGATACGGGCAGGGCTCAAAGCGCCCTGGTACGAATGGAACGCCAGAAAACATATATCAAGGGATTCCTGGATGCAGCCAGGAACAAGTCAAGGCTGGATGACAGCCTTATTCCGGACCTGATGAAAGAAATAGAACCGTACATGGTAACGGACATGACAAAAGACCGGTATCTGGATATGGCCCTTGATTTTTTAGGAGGGAACCAGGATTTTACAGATGCAGATATGGTGACCCTGCCGGGAACAGCTGTGGAGACCGTTATTTACGACGAATATCATCCGAATCAGGAGGAAATCATGGAAATCGTGCTGGATTGGTTCTACAGGCCCCGTGAATAAGGACAGGAGTTAAAAGGGGCAGGAGATGGAATAACGAAAAACTGGTCATGAAGCAATTTCCTTTAGATGGAAAAGAAAGGTGGAAATTATGAAAAAAAGAAAAGCAATCATAACTCTGGCAATGGCCCTTACCGTGTCTCAGGCCACATGTATACTCGCAGCCAACAGCCCGGGGACAGGCCCGGTCATTGTGGGAGGCGGAAGCGACGGAAGCAGCTATGATATCGGGGAAAAGGTGGACCAAATAAAGGGTGGAACATCGGCAGGTTCCACGGTTACCAGTTCCGGACAGGGAAACAATGCAGTGGGAATAGCGGTGGGACAGACCGCAGGGGAACATGCGGTGGAGACCAACAGCAGAGGTCAGGCAGTGATAGGTGATACTGCCCTGGAATTTGTACAGGGCGCCAACGCAGCAGTGGCAGGTCTGCCTGAGCCTGTGGTCAACACAATCAACAGCATAAACAGCGGGAAGCCCTTAAGCGAAGCAGTGCCCGGACTGGACCTGGCAGGTTATAACGCCCTGGTTGGAACCCATGCAATTATGACAAAGGATGCAGCCACCAACACAGAGAAGACAGGGCAGGTGGAGGTTCCTCTCTATGTGCCAAACCTGCTGGACGGCCTGGGTGACGTGGAAGTTCTGTTTTACAACAACATGACAGGAACATGGCAGCTCATCAAACCCACCAGGGTGGATGCAGGGTCCAAGATGCTGTGGTTTAATGCGCCGGGTTCCGGTACGCTGTCGGTTGTATATAAAAAGTAGGGGACGGATGAACGTCCGGTTAAGATACAGCGAAAGCGCTGATAACAGGGAAGAGTGTGAATGTGAAAAACGCAGAAACCGTAAAAAACAGGGATAGAATCATATTGGATAAATACCTTCCCCGCAGTAAGCGGGTGAGGATGTGCCTGCTCTGGGCCTATGACATGGCGGCCGTATGGATCTGCGCCTGCCTGGCTCTGGGGCTTAGGTTTGATTTGGATTTTAACAGCATACCAGCATCGTATGTACATGCCTTATGGAAATACGGGCTGCTGCAGATGGCGGTGGTCACCCTTTTATTTTATGGCGGCCGCCTGTACGCCATCATGTGGGGATCTGCCGGAACCCGGGAGATGCTGGAGGTGGTTCTGATCTGCATCATTGCCGCTCTGGCCCAGCCCGCAGGTATATTGATATCCGGGCAGCGGATGCCCAGAAGCTATTATCTTCTGTGGTTTATCTTGATGACAGGGGCAGCCATATGCGGCCGTATCAGCTTTCAGGTACTTCAGAGGACTGTGAACAGAATGAACCGCGCCTGGGAAAAAGACACCACGCCTCAGGTAATGGTGGTAGGCGCAGGCCAGGCAGGAACCCTCATTATCCGGGAAATGAAGGCCAGCCAGAAAATCCATGGATTCCCGGCATGTATCGTGGATGACGACAGGGATAAGCAGGGGAGATTCATTGACGGCGTGGTGGTGGCCGGTACAAGGGACGACATACCCGAGCTTGTGAGGAAAAAGAGTATAGACTCCATATATGTGGCTCTGCCCTCAGCACCGGTGGATGATATTAAAGACATTCTGGGCATATGCCAGAAAACAGGATGCCAGGTTAAGCATCTGCCCGGTGTCTATCAGCTGATGAATGGCGAGGTAAATATATCCAGGCTTAAAGAGGTGGAGATAGAGGACCTGTTGGGAAGGGAACCCGTACAGGTCAACCTGAACGAAATCATGGGCTATGTAAGGGATAAGGTGGTCCTTGTCACGGGAGGGGGAGGTTCCATAGGAAGCGAGCTGTGCAGGCAGCTGGCAGGACATGGGGTCAGGCAGCTCATTATATTTGACATGTATGAAAACAATGCCTATGAAATCCAGCAGGAGCTGAAACGTAATGTTCCGGATCTGAATCTGGTGGTGCTAATCGGATCCGTCCGCAACACCAACCGCTTAGATTACCTGTTTGGCACATACAGGCCGGATATTGTATACCACGCAGCGGCCCACAAGCATGTGCCTCTGATGGAGGACAGCCCCAACGAAGCCATCAAGAACAATGTGCTGGGCACCTATAAGACCGCCAGGGCAGCCATGCAGTACGGCACCGGGCGTTTCATCCTGATATCCACGGATAAGGCGGTGAATCCCACCAACATCATGGGGGCCAGCAAGCGACTCTGCGAGATGGTCATACAGATGTGCAACCAAAAGAGCGGCACTGAGTTTGTGGCGGTCCGATTTGGGAATGTGCTGGGAAGTAATGGAAGCGTGATTCCCCTGTTTAAGAAACAGATAGAAAACGGGGGGCCTGTGACCGTGACCCACAGGGATATCATACGGTATTTCATGACCATACCCGAGGCGGTAAGCCTGGTGCTGCAGGCCGGCGCCTATGCCATGGGAGGGGAAATATTTGTGCTGAACATGGGAAAACCGGTACGAATCCTGGACATGGCCGAGAATCTGATCCGGCTGTCCGGTTATGAACCCTACAGGGATATCGACATCCAATTTACAGGGCTGAGGCCGGGAGAAAAGCTTTACGAGGAGCTTCTCATGGATGAAGAGGGACTTCAGAGGACCGGAAATGAAAGGATATTTATTGGGAGGCCCATTGATATGGATTACCATCGGTTTGAGAGGGGACTGGGGAAGCTGGATGAAGCCGCATGGCTGGAAAAAGACAATATCAGGGAGCTGGTTCATGAGCTGGTGCCGGAGTACCATTATAGGGCAAAAGAGGATGCCGGTGAGGCAATGACAGACCAGGACGAGGTTTTGGCACAGGCTGCCGCCGGAATGGAGCCTGGGTATGGAGAAGGAACCGGGCTGGAGCCCGGATATGATACAAAGGCCGGAGCGGGGTCTCCGGTAAAGAGCAGGATGGCGCTTCATAATGCAATGGCAGTATACAGCATGGAACAAAAAGCAACAATGATAAAAAAAGGAAATACCATGATTTAGTTTCCTGAAACACATCACGCAAAGGAGGGTGCCGGTGTGCCGGAAAAGCCCAAAGTATATATACAGACATTTTATGGTTTTGACGTATTTGTTAACGGCCGCGTAATCTATTTTCCAAGCAAAAAATCCAAGGAACTTCTGGCTATCCTTATCAATCAAAGAGGAGGAAGCGTGTCTCTGGCGCAGGTGGTACATATTTTATATGAAAACCTTAAGGAGAGCACAGCCAAGAGAAATATCAGAGTGGTTTATCACCGGCTGCGAAAGACGCTGGAGGAATATGGATGTGAAGAAATGCTGATTCACAAAAGAGGTATATTTTCCGTTCATACAGAATGGTTTGAATGTGATTTATATGAGTTTGTGAAGGGAAATGAAAGCTATATGACTGCCTATACAGGAACATATATGGCGGAATACCCCTGGGCCTCTGCCACCATACCATATCTGGACAAGATTTATGCCAGGATGAATGATAACGATAAAACCCGTAGGGAAGTTTACAGCGAGGAATGGATTGGATGAAGATCAAGATACGGATGCAGATAAAGAAAACATTGATGCAGATGGTTACATGCACATCAGCGGTCCTGGTCATATCCGCCATGCCCGTATATGGAGCGGACGGATGGCAGCAGGATACTGCGCAGCAATGGTTTTATATGGAGCATGATAAGAAGGTGGTAAACCGGTGGGTCACCTGGGCGGACGGCACTCCACGGTATCTGGGAGGCAACGGTCTGATTGTCACCAACAACTGGGTGAATGCAGGGGGAGATCGTTACCGCGTAAAGGAGGACGGTTCCCGCTATGAAAATGAATGGTTCAGCGTCACATCCAATCCAAGCCTGCCTTCAGGAAAGCCTTACACGGCCTGGTATTATGCCGGGACTGACGGGAAAATCCTGGTAAACGGCTGGCATGAGCTGGGAGGAAGGTATTATTACTTCTATCCGGGAGGCAATTCCCCCAGAACGTCTTTTTTTACGGCAGAGGATAAACAATATTACGTGGATGCGGAGGGCGCCAGACCGGAGCCTGGCTGGTTTTCCACTGAGAACGTGGACAGCAAGGGGAATCCCTATGTGAACTGGTATTACGTCCAGCCGGATGGTTCCCTTTTGACGGACGGCTGGCATGAGCTGGATGGCGTAACCTACTATTTTGACAAAAACGGCAATTCTCCCAGGAAGCGCTGGGTCAACCTGGAGGACAACCGTTACTATGTGGACGACACAGGTGAGCTTATGAAGGGCTGGTTTTCCATCACCGGAACATCCTCCAACGGCCAGGAATACACCAATTGGTACTATGGGGATTCAAACGGCGTGCTGTGGCGTGGGGGATGGGGAAGCATTGAGGGAAAATGGTATTACTTTGATCCGAACGGCCCGAATTACAGGAAGCGCTGGTACATAGACAACGTCAAGGGGGAGCGGTATTACCTGGATGAAGACGGCGTGCTTCAGGATAAAGGCTGGTTCAAGATTGAGAATGTCAACAGCGTTACCAAGGCAGTGACAGAGAGCTGGTACTATGCCGGGGAAGACGGGACTGTGTTAAAGGGCGGTTATAAGACAATCGGGGATGGGGCAGCAGAGAATACGGCAGCAACGGAAAGGACTTATTATTTCGATGCAAACGGGCTGAACTACCGGAAACGCTGGATAACGGATAATAACGGTGACAAGCGTTATATGGGCGATGACGGAGCCATGAAGAAAAAGGAATGGTTTGTCATCAGCGGCCTGGACTCCAGGAACGCGGATTATAATAACTGGTACTATGCGGAGAGCGACGGAAAGGTCATCGTGGACAAGTGGCATAAGATAGACGGGAAGTACTACTGCTTTAACGCCTCCGGCATTATGCGCAAGGGCTGGCTTACAGAGACTCCGGAGGATGACGACAAGGAGAGTTCCTATTACTACTGTGCGGAGGACGGCGCCAGGGCAGCGGGATGGCAGTGGCTGGAGATACCGGAAAGCTGGATGGATAATTCCGATGTGGCGGATTATGTCCAGGAACACGGACAGTATGCTTACTTTTATTTCAGTACGACCTCGGGCAAGAAGAAGCGTTCCGGCAGCGGTAAGCAGGAAAAGGATGTGGACGGTATTACCTATTGTTTTGACAGCTACGGCATCATGTATCCCGGCTGGGTGAAAATGAGCAGTACTGTGCCTGAAATCAAGGGATACCGCTATTTTTACCAGCCGGAGACAGAAAAGGACAAGAAGTATATTCCAGGAGAAAAGGTGGAAAGCGCCTGGCTGAAGTTAGAGGGACCTCCGGATGCCAGCGGCTCAGGGCAGAAGGAGTGGTATTACTTCGATAATACAGGAAAACCGGTATGCGGTGGCGAGGACAGCTATGAGATAAAGAAAATCGGTGACGGGTATTACATTTTCGATATGTTCGGCGCGGCCCAGTATGGTTTGGTTGAGGTAAAGGGCGACTTTTATTACTGCGGCGCAGAGGATGGGGACAGGAAATGCGCGGTGGGTAAAGCCATGGTGGATGACGGCGTCAGCGCCACCCGTTCACAATATTATTTTGATATCAAAGGCAAGGGCATCACGGGTATCAAGGACGGTTATGCATACTACAAGGGGAAGATGCAAAAGGCGGATAAGGCTGCCCGCTATGAGGTGTTCGACATTCCGGGGGAAGGAAAATGCCTGGTAAATGCCTCCGGAAAAGTGATGAAGAATACAAAGGTGACTGACGGCAATGGCCAGAAATGGGAGACCGGGGCCGGCGGAAGTATTAAGGTTTATGGGTCGGATGAGGTTGCGGAGCTGGAGGTGCCGGAGGCTACGGTGTCGTATTAACGTTTGTATAAATACTTAGAAGTACATCTTTAGATGAATTGCCAGAACTCATTAATGTGATTAAAGGGGATAGCGGCATAATAGGGACAGCCAAGAAAAACATTGATTTTTCTAGCGTTGTCACGGCGTAAGTCAACCTTGTTCAAGTGATTTGTGTAGGTTGGGTGGAATAGAGGTTGAGGATGATTGAAAAGTCAGAGTGGCTTCTTGATTGTTTATTTTTACCCAATCTTATAAGCAGCAAATTTTAATAGGGGATGGAGGGTGGCTTAGCCGAGACGTGGTAGTGTTACCGTTCTCGGCTAATTGTCGTGTTTTAGCTTATATATGAACCCGCTGATTAGATAAATGTTGAATGCGAGAGGTAGAAATGAGAAATGTTGATTGATCCGTTTAAAAACAAAGTTTGGCTATCATCGCCCACAATGCACGGTGAAGAATTGAAGTATGTTACCGAGGCTTATGAAACAAATTGGATGTCTACGGTAGGTAAGAATATTAACGAAGTAGAGCGATTGGTTGCTGAAAAGATTGGTGTCCGATATGCAGTCGCATTATCGGCAGGAACAGCATCTCTACATCTTGCCATGAAGCTTGCGGGCGAAGCTATGTATGGTCAGCCTGAAATCGGAAAAGGGGCGTTGAATCAACGAAAAGTTTTCTGCTCTGACGTTACGTTTGATGCCACGGTGAATCCGATCGTCTATGAGGGCGGTATTCCTGTTTTCATTGATACCGAGCGCGACACCTGGAATATGGCACCTGTGGCTTTGGAAAAAGCATTTCAGATTTACCCGGATGTCAAGGTAATCGTGGTTGCACACCTGTATGGAACACCGGGAAAGCTTGATGAAATAAGAACGATAGCTACTGCCCATGGAGCTGCCATCATAGAGGATGCAGCAGAATCCCTGGGCGCTACTTATAAAGGAAAACAGACAGGCAGTTTTGGAGACTATGGTTGTGTCAGTTTCAATGGAAATAAGATCATTACCGGCTCATCCGGTGGAATGTTCCTGACCAATTCCAAAGCGGATGCTGAGAAGGTACGCAAGTGGTCAACACAAAGTCGGGAAGCAGCTCCTTGGTATCAGCATGAGGAGATTGGATATAACTACCGCATGAGTAATGTGATTGCTGGAGTTGTGCGAGGGCAGATTCCATATTTGGAGGAGCATATCGCACAAAAGAAAGCCATCTATATGCGATATAAAGAAGGTCTGAAAGACCTTCCTGTGCAGATGAATCCTTATGATGAAAATAATAGTGAGCCGAATTTTTGGTTGAGCTGCATGATGATTGATAAATATGCCATGTGCGAACAGGTTCGTGGAGAGCAGAAAGCACTCTACATAAGCGAACCAGGCAAGAGCTGCCCGACAGAGATTCTGGAAACTCTGGCTAAGTATAATGCAGAAGGTCGTCCGATCTGGAAGCCGATGCACGAACAGCCACTTTTCCGAATGAATCCGTTTATCACTAGAGACGGAAATGGAAGAGCCAAAACGAATGCCTATATCGAAGGCGGTTGTATGGATGTGGGTTTGGATATTTTTGAAAGAGGTTTGTGCCTGCCGAGTGATAACAAAATGACTGCTGAGGAGCAGGAGCAAATTATTGAGATTGTTAGGAGTTGCTTCTGACGCTCTGAAACACAAATGAGGAAGAAGCATGGAGATAAAGATTAACATTGCAATTATTGGCGCAGAGCGTGTAGGGGTCAGTTGATTCGAAATAAGAAACAACGAAATAAAGTGCTGTAGGAGGACTAAAGAATATGGAGCATAAAAAGGGCTTTTATGAAAAGTACATAAAACGTCCTCAAGATTTTCTGTGTTCATTACTTGCGTGTATCGTTTTAAGTCCTATTATGCTGGTGATTGCGATTCTGGTAAAGATTAAGATTGGCTCCCCTGTCCTGTTTGCTCAGGAAAGACCGGGATTACATGGAGAGATATTCAAGTTGTACAAGTTCCGGACAATGACCAATGAGAGCGGTGAAAATGGGGAGTTACTGCCGGATGAACAGCGCCTTACATCTTTTGGAAAACTGCTTCGTTCTACGTCGCTGGATGAACTGCCGGAATTGGGGGCCATTCTGTTCGGACGGATGGCGGTTTGCGGACCCCGGCCGCTTTTGCCTAAATATCTTCCCCTCTACAATGAGCATCAGGCTAGACGGCATGAGGTCAGACCGGGCTTTACCGGGTTGGCACAGGTAAATGGAAGAAATTTTATAAGCTGGGAAGAAAAGTTTGATTTGGATGTGAAGTATGTAGACCGCATTACATTTCTTGGTGATTGGATAATCATCTTTAGGACCGTATGGACTGTATTGAAACGAGAAGGGATAAATTCTGAAACCTCCGCAACCATGGAAGAATTTAAGGGTACAGAAATTGCTGAATTAAAAGACAATACGGAGGTAAAGATATGAGAAAATTGGCAATTATTGGTGCTAGTGGTCACGGAAGGGTAGTTGCAGATATTGCAAGAAAGAATGGTTACAGTGAGATCGTTTTTTTAGACGATGATGAGAATATCCATGAATGCGGAGGTTATCCGGTCACAGGGAAAAGTGCCGAAGCTGGAATGATAGATGCAGATGTAATCGTCGGGATTGGCAATGCAAGTGTTCGGAGGCGGATACAGGAATCCATTCCAGATGAAAAGCTGATTATACTCATTCATCCGGATGCAGTTGTTGCGGAAGATATAGTAATAGGTACAGGAACTGTAGTTATGGCTGGCACCGTAATCAATCCGGGAGCAAGGATAGGAAAGGGCTGCATCATCAATACCTGTTCGTGCGTAGATCATGATTGTGAAGTGGGCGATTATGTACATATTGCGGTGGGGAGTCATTTGTGCGGGACTGTCTCTGTGGGAAATGGAACATGGATCGGTGCAGGAGCAACCGTCAGTAATAATGTTTCTATCTGTTCCAACTGCATGATTGGTGCTGGATCAATAGTAGTGAAGAATATTGATTTAGCCGGAACTTATTTTGGAGTTCCGGCAAGAAGCATTATATAAAAGAAATGGAGTAAAACAATGGCATTAACATTGATGTACATTACAAATAATCCTATTACGGCACAAATTGCACAGGAAGCAGGAGTTGATCGTATCTGGATTGATATGGAATACATAGGCAAAGATGAAAGACAAGGCGGGATGGATACGGTCAAGAACCATCATACTATTGATGATATTAAAAAAATGCGCCCGATTGTTACGAATGCGGAACTTATGGTCAGAGTAAATCCGTTACACACGGCTACTGATGATTATTACGGCTCTGAGGATGAGATTAATCAGTCGATTGAAGCAGGTGCAGATGTAATAATGCTTCCGATGTTTAAAACTGCTGATGATGTTAAAAGATTTGTGAGCTATGTCGATGGCAGAGCAAAGGTACAGCTTCTTGTGGAAACAGCCGAAGCAGCAGCTAAAATTGATTCTATTCTGGAAGTTCCAGGAGTTGACGAGATTCATATTGGACTAAATGATTTACACCTTGCTATGCACAAAGTTTTCATGTTTGAACTGATTTGTGATGACACAGTTGCAAGTCTTTGCAAAAAAATGAAAGCAAAAGGTATCAAATATGGATTTGGTGGAATTGCTCGAGTTGGATATGGAATGCTTCCGGCAGAGTATATTATTGCAGAACATTATCATCTTGGTTCAACAGCAGCTATTCTCTCCAGAGGTTTCTGCGATGCCAATATTGTGAAAGACCCTATGGAGATTGAAGCTATTTTTGTAAAGGGCGTAAGAAATATAAGATTGAAGGAGCATGAGGTTGTTCAATATAGTGAAGAACAATATCTGAAAAATTTGGATATAATACGAGAAAAGGTTTCGGTAATAGCAGCGAATAAAAAAGGAAAAGGTTAAATTAATGAAAAAGGTTTGCATGATAACTACAGTGTCGTTGACACTTAAGGTTTTTGTTGTGGAAACAGCTAAATATTTACATAAACAATGTGGTTATGATGTAACCCTGATTTGTGATAATGATGAGGAATTTAAAATTTCATTACCCAATTATATCCATTATATTCCCGTACATATGGCAAGAGGTGTAGACATTAGTGGCATAAAGTCTATTGTTGATTTCATTAAAATCTTTAGGAATGAAAAATTTGACATGGTTCAGTATTCCACACCGAACGCTGCCTGTTATGCAAGCATTGCAGCTAGAATAGCGAAGGTTCCTGTCCGATTATATTGTCAGTGGGGGATTCGTTATGTTGGAATGGATGGAGTGTCTCGAAAAATCTTTAAAGTTATTGAGAAAGTGGTATGTAGAAATTCAACAGATATTCGGGCTGTCAGTCCAATGAATAAGGCATTTGCGGTATCAGAAGGGCTTTATCCAGAAGAAAGAGCCATTGTTGTAGGAAAAGGCGGTACGATTGGTGTCGATATGCAGAGGTACGAGATTTCAAAAAAGACAGGCTATCGTTCCGCAATTCGCAATCAATACGGTATATCTGATGAAGCTTTTGTATATGGTTTTGCCGGGCGTGTTTCGGTGGATAAGGGCTTTACAGAATTACTGGCAGCATTTCGGAAAATTACAGAATCGGAGTCAGATGCGAAGCTGCTTATTGTTGGCTCTATGGAAGATAATTGCGATGTTCCGGCTGATATTTTGGAGTGGGCGAGAAAATCAGAGCAGGTTGTTATGACCGGAATGGTTGACGGGGCGAAGATGAATGAATACTATTCGGCAATGGATGTATTGGTTCATCCGACCTATAGAGAGGGTTTTGGAATGGTACTCCAGGAAGCTGGCGCATTGGGGATTGCCATGATTACTACAAAAATCCCCGGCGCTTCGGAGGTAATGGAGGATGGGATTTCTTGTGTACTCGTAGAGCCGAAGAATATATACGATCTTGCTGGTGCAATGAAAATGTTGATTGCGGATCGAAGACGGACGAAGGAGATTGGGCAAGCAGCGTATGAAAGAACAAAGCAATATTATGATCGCCTAATTATGCTTAAAAACCAGAAAGCAGACTATGAAAAACTTTTAAGTCAATGAGGGAGGAACTTAAGTATCATGAGAATTGTATTAACAGATAAGGACCTGGATAATAGTGGATTTCCCTCTGATGTACAAGTGACAAAAATCACATATAAAACCATGGATGACTATGATCATAACAGCGATGTCGTTGCAATTGCTGGATCAAGAGCAATTGCTATGAAAGCCGACAAGATGGATTTCCCAGGTTTGAAATTATTTCAGTTAACAAGTGCTGGATTTGATGGTGTTCCGCTGGCAGAATTCAAAGATAAAGGTGTAATAGTTGCAAATGCCGGAAGTACATATAGTGTTCCGATTGCAGAAACGGTTGTGTTTGGAATGCTGCTTATGGCAAAAAAACTCCACTCAAATCCAAACAATCGCCACGCAAAGATTCAGCGTCATTATATCGAAATCCAGGAACTATATGCGAAGAAGGTCATGATTCTAGGGACTGGAAGCATAGGGACAGAAATTGCAAAACGCCTTTTCGGATTTGACATGACTGTAGATGGATATGCACAGAGCGAAAGAACAAGACCTTATTTCAATCGTGTTATTTGCGGACGTAAAGCGTTAGCTGAAGAAATTGGAAACTATGACTATGTAATCTCAACTTTACCGGACAGTGAAAGCACAAAAGGTTTTTTTGACAAAGAGTTGCTCAGCAGAATGAAACAGACTTCGGTGATTGTAAATGTAGGGCGAAAAGCGGTATTCAAGGAAGATGCTCTCTTTGCGGCCCTAAAGACCAGGTCTATTGGCGGCGCGGTTCTGGATATGTTTGAGCGTATCCCCAATCCGGTTACGAACAGATTCAGAAGACTTCGTAATGTTATTATATTGCCGGGCGTAGCAGCCATTTCACAAGAAGTTAATGTACGATTAAAGACGTATTGTGAAGCGAATATATTATCTGCTATAGAAGGAAAAAGATAATGGGTATAGTTAATGAGGTAGAATAAATGTTTTTCAGTATTATAATTCCAATCCACAATTCAGAAAAATATCTGAGACAATGCATAGATAGTATATTGACGCAAACTTGCAGGGATTTCGAAGTTATTTTGGTCAATGATGGATCGAAAGATGATAGTCCGAGAATTTGTGACCAATACTGCGACGAAGATACGCGGTTTCATGTAATTCACCGAAAACAAGGGAAAGGAGCCGCATCAGCTCGAAATGCAGGAACCAATATGGCGTCAGGAGAATACATTGTCTATATTGATAGTGACGACTATATAGAAGATGCAATGCTCCTGGCGGATATAAAAAAACAGGCAGAAAAGGGATATGATGTCATTTGTTATAAGTTCAGAAAATATTTTGAGGATACTGATGAAATGGCAGCCTGCACTTTTTCAATGCCAGCACCAATAGAGGGTGAAACAATAGGAGACTATGTAAACAGACTCGTGAAATGTGATGCGTTTTACTGTGCGCCTTGGACAAAAGCCATTCGCAGGAAAATCCTGGTGGATGGAGGAGTTAAATTTAAAGAAGGGCTGTTGAGCGAAGATCAAGAGTGGTATTACCATGTTTTGATTGGAGCAAATTCTATTATTGGCATTGACAAGAGTTACATTATATACAGGCAGCACAAGAGTTCCACCTCAATATCCTGGACAATGAAAAACCTGACAGACACAATTAGAATAATCATGTTTTGGAAAAAAGAAATCGAAAGAACTAATTTGCCAGACGGCTATAAAAATGCACTTTTAAACTCAATAGCGAAATTATACTGCAATTTGCTTATTGGGTATACAAGGTATTCTAATACTGATAAGAAAAATGAGTATAATAATTTGAAAAAATTAGCTGGTTTGATGGATTACCACATAAATCCGAGAGTTAATACTTTCTATAAAGTATATAAAGTTGGCGGATTTACTGCATTGATGATGGTATTGAAGATAATTTGTAAGTTGAGGTAGTTATAGATGGAGAAGAAAGCTTTCCCGAAGGTATTGGTTGTTACAACGAATGCTTGGAGGGATAATACAGGAATCAATACGTTGATAGAGTTTTTTAAATGCTGGAATCCAGATCGTATCGCGCAGATTTATACAAAATCAACGCTTCCTAAAACCACAGTTTGTAATAAGTTTTTCAGTATTTCAGAGAATGCTGTCATGAGAAGCGTAATGAATAGAAGCATTACGACTGGAAAGAAAGTTCATAACGAGACTGTTAATTCAAATCTGGACAATCCATCAGCAAAAGAAGAACAAAAAATATACTCCTATAAGGGTAATGTTAGGGATTTCTTATCTTTCTGCCGAGAATTTGTTTGGAAATTTGGAAAATGGAAAAACGCAGAGCTGGACCATTTTATTGATGAATTTGACGCAGATGTGCTGTTTATTCCGATTTATCCAACAATATATATGGGAAGAATTCAGAAGTATATTATTAGCCGTACTCAAAAACCTGTGGTGTCCTACTTAGCGGATGACAATTACACCTACAGGTCTGTACATAAAAATCCGATTTCTCTGATTCATCGACACATTCTGCGAAAATATGTGAAGTATATTGTTGAACATAGCACGAAGCTAATGGTAATTTCACCAAAACAGAAGGAAGAGTATGACAGGCTTTTGGGGGTGGATAGCGTAGTTATGACAAAAGGGATTGATTTCGATCCGTTTGAGGCTTATCAAGTTGGAAATCCGATTAAGATGGTATACACGGGTAAGCTGATTATTGGCCGTTGGAAATCTCTGGCAGCAATTGCGGAGGCTTTTGGAGGAATCAATCGAGATGGTATTAAGATTATGCTTGATATTTACACCACGGATTCTTTGACGGAAGAGCAGAAGAAATCGCTGAATCGTAACGGCTGCTCTGTTAAAGGTGCTTTGACACTGGAGCAGGTGAATGGGGTTCAGAAAGAAGCAGATATTCTTGTTTTTGTGGAGAGCCTTGAAAAGAAATTCAGGAACACAGCCAGACTTTCCTTCTCTACCAAGATTACAGATTATCTGAGAAGCGGAAAGTGCATTTTTGCAGTCGGAGGTAAGGATATTGCACCGATTGATTACTTTAATCGATACGACTCCGCAGTGACGGCAATCAGTTATGAACAAATTTCAGAGAAATTGATTGATTTGGTATATAACCCAGACCTAGTTTTAGAGTATGCAAAGAAGGCATATGACTGTGGTGTGGAGCACCATGAACGGGAGCGTATGGATCGTATTTTAATTCATATAATCGAACAGGCAAATTTGAAGTAGAGGAGGAAACGCAATGGGAAGTAGAATCACAAAATCCGTGTATCCAGGAATTGATATCGGAAAATTTTTGTGTGCATTTCTGATTCTCTTTTACCATTATTTTAGCGAGCATGGTTCACTGCCTGGTCTATTGGGAGAAGCACTTTCCTTGTATGCGGTGGCCGTTGCGCTCTTTATGACCATCAGTGGGTTTCTTCTTTATAATAAGCTTGAGGGGATTGATAACAAAGAAGCACGATGGAGTATTGTAAAAAAACAGGTTTGTAGAATTTATAGAATATATCTTTTGTGGAGTATTCCCTATCTGATTTTTACAATTTGGTATTGGGACTGGAGTTCTATTTCAGTTAGCTATATTATTTGGGAAGTTCAGAGATGGGTTTTTAACTCAACCTTTTATACAATTTGGTTTATGTCAATGTTGGCAATCGGTACATTGCTAACCTTTTGGCTTACTGAAAGATTACCGAATGCCGCTGTTAACGCGCTAGGAATTTTGTGCTACATGATCGGATCACTTTCTCTCACGTACCAATTTATAGGTTATCAGCTTCCGGGCTTTGCACGTTTTGTTGAATTTGAGAACCTTTGGATCGGTGGGGCAAGGGGGTGGTTATTCTATGCGTTTCCGTTAATCCTGGTTGGCAGATACCTGGTTGCCCATAAGGATAAAATGAATCCCCTACCTATGGCGTGTTTATCATGCTGCTGCACTCTTGTGATGTTGGCAGAAGCCCTATTGATTCGAAAAATATCGGGAGGGCATACAGGAATTGATTTGACTATTATGATGATTCCTACGGTATTCTGCATTTTGGGATTTCTGATTTCAATCCGTTTGCCAAATGGAGAATATGCAAGATGGATGCGAAATATGAGTACATTGATTTTTATGAGTCAGAGATTATTTTTGACAGTATTACCGCAGTGCTTTCCAGTGGTGTTTTTCTTTGTATTTATGAATAAATATATTGGAGCAACAGCGATTATCTTGGTGACGGTTCTTTTTTCATCGTTTGTTATTCAAATATCAAAAAAGAAAGCGTTTTTTCTAAAATTATATTAACTTTATAGTGTAAAAACTGAATACAACGAGATGGGGAGAATTATATGCCAAATGCTGTATTTGCTAAGCAAATAGAATGCAAAGGGAGATTTAACCATGAAAGTAATGCAAATAAATGCAGTATATGCTTCTGGGAGTACAGGGTATATTGTTAGTGATATTCATACACTTTCGATTGAGAATGGAATTGATTCATATGTTGCATATTCTACATCACCATTAGCGAGAAACGAAATTGTTAATGGATATCAAATAGGAAATACTATTGGGAAAAAGATTCATGCTTTATTAGGAAGGATAAACGGGAAGCAAGCATATTTTTCCAAAATTGCAACATGGAATCTATTAAAGTATATTGAAACAGTAGAACCGGATATTGTGCATTTACATAATCTACATAGTAATTTTATTTATCTAAATATGCTCCTTGACTATTTAGCGAAAAAAAGGATAAAAACAATTATCACATTACATGATTGCTGGTTTTATACGGGGGGATGTTTTCATTATGTATCTGCAAGATGTGAAGGATGGTTAAAAGAATGCGGTCATTGCCCTAAGAAAAAAAAGGATACCCCCGCATTATTCTGTGATGCTTCAAAGAAAATACTAAAGGATAAAAAGAAGTATTTGTGTAGGATAAATGATTTAACAATAGTTGGAGTGTCTGAATGGATATCGCATGAGGCAAAGAGGACTTTTCTGGGAAGTAAAAAGATTATTACAATACATAATGGAATTAATACAGATTTTTTTAGGCCAAGTTATTCTGACTTTAGAATAAGGAATGGGATTGGCAACGAAAAATTTGTGATTTTAGGTATAGCAAATAAATGGTTATTACCTATTAATCAGACATTATTAACTGCGATAATTGATTTTTTGAATGAAGATATGGTTTTTGTTATGATAGGCTGTACAGAAAAACAGAGACAGATATTACCTGAAAAAATCAAGGCATTTCCATTCATTTCTGACAGGATCCAATTGAAAAATATTTATTCTGCTTGTGACGTATTTACGAACTGTACATGGGAAGAATCTTTATCTTTAGTTAACGTAGAAGCACAAGCATGTGGAGTACCTGTCGTCACATATTCAGACACTGGGGTATACGAAACAGTTGATAGTATGTGTGGTTTTAAAGTAAGAAATGGAGACATCAAAGAGTTTTTAAATGCGATTCAGACTGTAAAAAACAAGAAAAAACAAAGCTATTCTAAAAAATGTAGAGATTTTGTTGTTAAGGAGTTCAATAAGGGGACAAACTATAAGAAATATTTAGAATTATATAAAAATGAGAGTGTAATATGAGTGAAAATAGAAATAATCAAATTTTAACGATAGACACGATATATATAGTGTTTTTTTCAATGTATTATATATTACCTTCGGTTTCAGCAAAATTT
>ERZ791680.154-NODE-154-length-83659-cov-7.234140_pt1 | contig 83659 bp, 66 predicted proteins | sample MGYA00510051_ERZ791680 | MGnify/ENA primary metagenome ERZ791680 (study PRJEB30046, sample SAMN00715238) | human gut metagenome | study: EMG produced TPA metagenomics assembly of the A metagenome-wide association study of gut microbiota in type 2...
GAAACTCCCGCCTAAAGTCCTACATTGTTAGGAATCAGTTAACCGGGAGTTTGGGCGTCAACATTCTCTCCGGGACTCGGAACGGAGAGATTTCGGTTTTCGGCACTCTTACGCGGCGCGTCCGACCGTAAAGAGAACGATCGGTTCGAGATGGGCGGCAAGCTTCATGCCGTCGCGAAGCGCGTCGTGGTCAAAGGAGGCGCGCACGCACCCGGCGAGTCCCAGGGAGGTCGCGGCAAGATAGCAGGCTTCGCCCATCGTGCCCGCGTCGACAAAGACCCCGGTCGGACGGGCGTTTTTCGAGCGTTCCTTGTCCGCCACAAAGACGATCGTAACGGGCGCCTTCTTCACGTATTCGAACTGATAGGTCGTGGAGAGATCGCGCACGTCCGCTTCGGCGGTCCGCACGAGCGCGTTCTTTTCCGCGTCGAAGCGCCAGGCGCCGTCGGCGCGCAGCACGTAGGCCGACACGGCGCGAAGGTCGAGCGTCGACGGAACGGTGCGGCGCCCGTCTTCGCTCGTGATCCCGGCGCAGGCCCAAAGAAGCGCCGCAAGTTCATCGTCGGAGAGAGCCGCGTCCGTGCAGTCGCGGTTTGTGCGGCGCTTTTGGAGCGCTTCGCCGAGCGGCATGGAAAGGACCTTGGGTTCGGGAAGCTGAAGGGTCGTCATGGTGAAACCTCCTTGAATGGCTGTCGTTTCAGTGAGTGTGAGAAATCGTGGCGAGAAGACGACGCTCGATCGCACGGCCTTCGGCAACGCCTGCGCGTGCGGCGTCAAGGCGCCGCTCGAGAATGTCGGCGCCCTTTTCGAGCGTGCGAAGAAGCGCCTCGACACGCCGAGAAGACGTGCCGCCCGAGGCGCAAAGGAAGGAGCAGGCGCCCGGCTGCGTGAGCGCGCGCCCGTAAACGCCGGCGAGGCTTCCCGGCCTCCGAAGCGGCATCGAGTCAAGCGTCACGGCAAATTTCCAAAACCGCGCCGCGTCTTCGAGCGACAATGCGCACATGATGTTTTCGGTGCCCTCGCCCGTGAAAATCCGAATCTCGGGCTCTTCCCCTTCCTTGACCGAAGCGTTTTCCTTTGCGGGAAGATCCGTCCCCAGGACGAACCAGGGCATGCCGCGAAGGACGAGCCCGTCGGGAGCCTCCCTCACAAGTTGTTTTGCGTCGTGAAAAATGTCGAGCAAAAGAAGCGCGGGAAGACCGCCGAGAGTAAGCACGGCCGTGAATCGCTCGATGCGCGCGTCGAGAAGGGACTCCGCCCTGACGTTCGGGTGACGCACGAGCGCCTCTCTTACGGCGCCGATGTCTTCGCCGAACTTTTCGTCTGCGCATTCGGGCGCCATCAGTCTGAGCAGCGCCGAAAGCGCGTCCGCCTCCCCATCCGTGAGGGGGGTGTCGGCGGTCAGGCGCGCCGCGATCCCGACGACGGGTTCGGGGCGGTCGCTACCGGCATCGGGCACGGCGGCGCCGTATCCGGAAAAGGCTTGCGTAAGAGCGGGCGGCATGGCGAAAAGAACCTCCTTGATTTCCAGAGAAGAGTAGTCCTCTGCGCCGGGGATAGACACGGGTTTGACGCGTCAAAACATGGTCTTTTCATGCCAGGCGTCCGGATCCGGACGTCCGAGGCGAAACGGTCCGACCGACTCAGGTCGGCACCGTGCGCATGCGCTTTCGGTAGGCGGCGGGCGCCGTTCCAAACCAGCGGTTGCAGGCGCGGTTGAAGTTGCTCGGATCGGAGAATCCGAGGTCGTAGGAGATTTCGGTGATGGGGCGCTCGCTGTGGGCGAGCATGTCGTGGGCGAGGCGCTTGCGGAGACGGTCGAGAAGTTCCGCAAAAGAGACGCCCTCGCGCTCGAGACGCCGCTGCAGTGTGCGCGAGGAGAGATGCATCGCGTCGGCCACCTCCTTGATCCGGGGCTGACCGTTCACGAGAAGCTTCGTCATCACCTCTTCGGCGCGCGAAGCAAAGGACGCCTGCCGCACGCGGTTGAGGTATTCGATCGAAAGTTCCTCCGTCACCTCGCGCAAAATGGCGTTGGCGCTCGCATAGGGTTCGATTGTGTCGGGGTAGGCGAAGGTGATGTGCGCGCACTCGGCCGACGTGTCGACCGCGACGCCGAAATGCCGGTCAAGCCGCTTTCGATCCGTTTCGGGAAGATGCGGCAGACACACGCCTACGGCCGTAGGCGTCACCTTGTGGTGGGAGAGAGAGTTGGCCTGACGCAGGATGAAGGCGAGCATGGCGAGCGAGGCGCTCGCGCCGGGTTCCGTTCCCTTGAGCGTGCGAAGCCGCAGAGTCGTTCCCTCGTGGTTGTGCGAGAGACTCACGTCCATCGTGGAGGAAATGATCTTGGCGTAGCGCGCCACCAGATCGAGCACCTGAGAGAGCGAGCGCGACGTCACGACGGCGAGTCCGAGACTGTGCAGCGTCGCCACCTGCATTTCCTGGCCGCAGCGCATGCCGACCAAGGGGTCGTCCGTTTCACTCAGGAGCTGTTCCCAGAGACGGCGCACCTGCGTGGCGGGATAGCGCGCCCCGGGCACGCCCAAAAGCGAACGGTCGAGCCCCGCCCTTTCGAGGAGCGGTTCCGGCTCGATACCGTAGCCCCGCGACGTCTGGCAAATGGACCGCACCCAGGCCGCCAGAATGCTGTCGCCCACGGGGAGTTCCCGCAACTCGGCGTCGTTTGCCAACATTAAAAGTTGTTCCCGCTTTTCTTCCAACATTTCCCACCCCTCTCTCACGCACCAATACGCATGCGGGCCGCATCGACGTCCGTCGACCGGCCCGCTCTGGTCTTTGCATCAAGAATTATACGGGTAAACGCTCAAATTCTTGCATTTTCCTTACGCAAAAACAACGCCTTCTTCGGCAACAACGCGCGTACCCGAACGGCCGGCGAGGATTTCGTCGATCTTGTCGAGGGCGCCGATGACGGCGGTCTTGCCGGACTTTTCGACGAAGCGGCAGGCGGCTTCGACCTTCGGACCCATGGAGCCCTTGGCAAAGCCGTATTCGCGAAGCGACTTCGGATCGGCCTGGGCGATGCGGCGCTGTTCGGGCTTGCCCCAGTCGAGGTAGGCGCCGTCGACGTCGGTCGCGATGATGAAGAGATCGGCGTCGAGGTCGGCCGCGAGGACGGACGAGGCGAGGTCCTTGTCAATCACGGCTTCGGCGCCGCGCAGACGGCCTTCTTCATCGTAGTAGGTCGGAATGCCGCCGCCACCGCAGCAGATCACGATGTGACCGGCTTCCACGAGGGTCTTGAGGCTCTTGAGACCGAAGATGCGCTTGGGTTCGGGGCTCGGCACGACGCGGCGGAACTTGTCGTTGTCCGGAGCGATCGACCAGCCTTCCTTGGCGGCGAGGGCTTCGGCCTCTTCCTTCGTGTAGACGGGACCGACGGGCTTGGTCGGATGCTGGAAGGCCGGATCCTTCGGGTCGACTTCCGTCTGCGTGAGGACGTTGCAGAGCGTGGCGCTCTTCGGAACGAAGTTGGCGAGTTCCTGCTGAATCATGTAGCCGATCATCCCGAGGGATTCGGCGCCGATCACGTCGAGCGGGTACATCGGAACGGCCTTGTAGGCGTTGTTCTGGAGGGCGAGAAGACCGACCTGCGGGCCGTTGCCGTGGGAGATGATGAGTTCGTTCCCTTCGTAGGCCTTGGCGATCTGTTCGCAGGCCGTACGGACGTTGGCGCGCTGGTTCTGGGCGGTCATGGGTTCGCCGCGCTTCAAAAGGGCGTTGCCGCCGAGAGCGATGAGAAGACGCATTTTGCTTTTCCTCTTGTGAGTGATGAGTTGATTATCGGACCGTCCGGCCGCCGATCGGCCGGACGGACGGTCCGTGAAAAAAGTGTTTCGGCGCTCAGCCGTGGATTTCGATGCGCTTGCCGCGGGCTTCGCCGAGAATCCCTTCGCCCAAGTGCCAGACGGCCATCCCGCGCACGAACGTGTCGCGCACGCGGCAGTCGATGCGGCGGCCTTCATAGGCGCTGAAGGGGTTCTTGTAGAGAAGGTCCTTGGCTTCGAGCGTGTAGGAGCGGTTCGGGTCGATGACGACGAGGTCGGCGTCGAAGCCCACCGCGATTTCGCCCTTCCCTTCGAGACGGAAGCGCCGGGCGGCGTTCGTCGAAAGAGCGAGCGAAAGGGTCACCGGGGAGATCCCGCGCTTCAGAACCGCTTCGTCGAACATCGCGTCGACGCAGTTCTGCGCCGCGCTGATGCCGCCCCAGGCCTTGAAGGCGTTGGGATCGGACTTAAGGTCGATCGTGCACGGAGAGTGGTCCGAGACGAGCATTTCGATCCGCCCTTCGGCGAGCAGTTCCCACAGGCGCTCGCGGTGCTTGCGGTCGCGGATCGGCGGCGAGCACTTCGCCTTCGGTCCGATCGCGTCGAGTTCTTCCGTCGCGAGAAGGAGATAGTGCGGGCAGCTCTCAAAACTCGCGTCGACGCCGCGGGCCTTCGCCTCTTCGACGGCTTCGACCGCTTCATGACAGGAGCAGTGCGCGATGTGCACGCGGCAGCCCGTCGCTTCGGCGATCATGAGGACGCGCCGAACGGCTTCGACTTCGGTGAAGATCGGACGCGTCGCCACGTAGTCGGAGACGAGGGTCTTGCCCGCCGCCATCGCTTCGCGGCCGAGTTCGTCCGTGATCGTCGCGTTTTCGCAGTGCACGACAACGAGGCCGTCGACCTTGGCGATTTCCCGCATCCCTCGATAGAGCTCCCAGTCGGTGACGTTCTTGAAGTCGCCCGGCTTGTCGGAGCCGCAGGTCGCGACGAAGGCCTTGAAGCTTGCGACACCCGCCTTGGCCATGGGAATGAGGTCGGCCGTATTCCAAGGAACGAGTCCGCCCATGGGGGCGTAGTCGACCCAGCAGGAATCCTTGGCGTGCGACATCTTGAGTTCGAGCGAGGCGACGTCGGTCGTGGCGGGGATGTTGTTCAAAGGCATCTCGACGAAGCTCGTGATGCCGCCCGCCGCCATCGCCTTCGTACCCGTTTCGTAGCCTTCCCATTCGGTACGGCCGGGTTCGCTCAGGTGCATATGCGCGTCGACCATGCCGGGGAGCACGTAGCAACCCGCGGCGTCGCAGACGTTCTTCGCCTCTTCATCGATCGTCGGGGCGATGCGGACGATTTTCCCGTCCTTCACGCCGATCGACGTCGTTTCCACACGATCGCGCAACACCACGCGGCCGTTCTTGACGATGAGGTCCAACATTCTGGCTTTCTCCTTAGAACTGGATGTTGAAGACTTGCTGGATGTAGAGCGCGGCCGAAGCCATCACGCCGAGGATAATCATGAGAGGCGTGTAGAAACGGATCCACTTCGTGTAATCGCACTTCGAGATCACGAGCGTCGCGATGAAGAAGCCCGAGGTCGGGAAGAAGATGTCGGAGAGCTGGCCGCCCCAGGCGTTGGCCGAAACGATCGCCTGCTGCGAGATGTCGAGAAGCGACGCGAGCGGCGAGAGAATCGGCATCGTCAGAATCGTGAGGGCCGTCGCGCCCGGAATCAGGGCGTTGAAGAGCCACTGTTCCCAGAAGACCACGATCGCGCTGATCGCGGGCGGCGTGCTCTTCATGAGGTTTTCGAGCCAGTTGACGATGGTGTCGGTGATGACGCCCGAGTCCATGACGACGGCGATGCCGGAAGCGACGCCGCAAAGGAGGGCGCCCACCATGAGGTCGTGCATGCCGGCGTTGATGTCGTTGCAGATTTCCTGACCGCGCTTGCCGGCGATGAGGGCCGCGATGATGCCGATCGTGAGGAACAACCCGCCGATCGCTTCAAAGCCGAGGTTCTTCCAAAGGATCAGCGCAACGGCGATCGGGAAGAGGATGAGGCAGGCGATGCCGGCGCGGATCTGCTGCGGCGTGAAAGTCTGCTCGCCCACGGGAGCGCGCTGGGCGATTTCTTCGCGCATGATCCTGTCCGATTCGATCGTGAGGCTCGATTCGGGGTTCTTCTTGACGCGGGCGGCATACACCATCACGTAGGCGATCGAAATGACGATCGCAAGCACCATGACGATGGCGCGAAGGCCCGATCCGGAGAAGATCGGAAGTTGGGCGATCTGTTGCCCCATGCCGACCGAACCCGGAATCGTGATGCCGAAGGTGAAGCCGATGCAGGGCCCGAGGAGCGCCACGGCGGTCGCGGTCATGCCGTCGTAGCCGAGGCGGTAGAAAAGAGGCAGGAATACGGGCAGGTAGGCAAGCGACAATTCCGGCACGCCGATGAAGGCGGCGAGAAGCGACGTCACGGCCATGAGGATCGGGGCGACGAGCATTTCCTGGTTGCCCACGGCCTTCGAGAGGCGCTGCACGCCGAGGTCGATGAGGCCGGCGCGCTTGATGAGGCCCATGCAGGCGCCCACCATGAAGGTGAGAACCACGATGCCGGCGGCGCGTTCAAAACCGTACGGAATGGCGGTGATGATTTCGAAGAAGCCCGCGGGATGTTGCTCGACCTCTTTGTAGGTGCCCGCCACGACGAAGTTCTGCACACCGTGCACCGTCTCGACGACCTGGCGATCGTACTGGCCGGCGGGAACGATGTAGGTGAGGAGCGCCATCACCAGAATGAAGGTCCCGAGGATGATGTAGATGTCGGGCATCTTGAACCCGCGTTTCTTCGGGGTTTCGTTTTTCTGAAGCTCGGACATGATGAGACTTCCTTCCCGCGGGTTGAGTCGCGGGGATTGGACAAAAAACGGGGCGTTCGCGCCGATCGGCTCGAGCGCCCCCAAGTGGATCAATGGAGAACAGTTTTGAAGAAGCGTTCTCAGTTCACGCCGACGACGGCAGAGAGGAGCGCCATGCGCAGAGCCACGGAGAAGCCGATCGCGCGGAAGTAGAGCTGATGCGGCGTGTTGTCGATGCCGAAGTCGAACTCACCGGGGTTGCGCGGGAGCGAATGGTGGACACCCACGACCTTGCCCGTCTTGGCGCGGATCGTGTTGAGCATGTCCATCGACACGTAGTAGTTGGCCATCTTCTTCATGAAGTCTTCACGGTTCGGATCATCCTTCTTGACCGAGCAGCCCGGCAGATAGATGAGGTCGACGCCCTTGTCCATGTAGAGTTCTTCGTGCTGCTTCTGGGTGAGGTCGAAGTGTTCTTCGAACTGAGCGCCCATCTTGCAGAGCTTTTCACGGACGATGTCCGGCGTGCGGAGTTCGCTCGTGCCCGTGTAGATGATCTTAGCGCCCATGGCGGCGAGCGCGAGGGCGAAGGACTGGCCGGAGCGGGCGCGGGAGAGGTCGGGCGAAGCGATCGCGACGGTGACCTTGGAGAGGTCGCCGAAGGCGCGCCAGCAGGTGTAGGAGTCAAGCAGACCCTGGGTCGGGTGCGTGACGTGGCCGTAGCCGCCCGAGATCACCGGAGCGCAGTGGCCCTTGATTTCTTCGAGGGCGCCCATGGCTTCCTTGTCGTCGGGGTGACGCATCACGATGACGTCGGCGTATTCGCTCGTCACGCGCAGGCTGTCGGCGAGGGATTCGTTCTTCGCAACCGACGAGTTGTGGGTCGGGTCGGCTTCCGTGATGACGGCGCCGCCGAGGCGATGCATGGCGTTTTCATGCGAGCAACGCGTACGGGTCGAGGGCTGGAAGAAGAGCGTGTAGAGAACCTTGCCCTTCAGGAGATCCGTGCCGGTGCGCATGAAGGGTTCAAGCATTTCGGCCGCGTAGAAGAGCGACTGGATTTCGTCGCGCGAGAAGTCGTCCAAGAACGTGATGTTCTTGCCGCGCATGTGCGTGGCGTCGAGGTATTCGCGGATGTCGCGGGCCTTGAAGCTGTCGGTGAGAGCCATTTGTAGTCTCCTGGTTCGTGTTCCGTTTAGGGAGGAAAAATCGTTGTCGCGTGCCGATCAGATTTCGACGTCGCGGTTGCAGTCCTTCGAGTAGATGTAGCTGAAGGGTTCGCGGCCGATGCCGTAGGCGGCCTGCAGCGAGAAGGCACCCATCCAGAGGAAGTCTTCCTTCTTCGTGAGGTACCAGTCGTCGTCGAGCTTGTAGGTGCCCTGACCTTCATAGATGTAGGCGCCGTGTTCCTGAACGTGCGTTTCGACGATGTTGTGCGAGGCGCCCGGATCGAAGGAGAGGATGTGCATGTTCATGTCGAAGGCTTCGTCGAGCGGGAGGAAGTCCTTGACGTGGACGTTGGCCATGCCGTCGTAGTCGCGGAAGGGCGTTTCGTTGATGTTGCCGAAGACGGTCCAGGGCTTGAGTCCCTTCGGATGCGGGATGTAGCGCTGCTTGTAGAGGAGAATGCGGCCTTCCTTGCCGTTGGCGTTCTTGAAGCCGATGCCGACGCCGGCGGGAGCGTAGGCGTAGCCGCCCTGCGTGAGGATTTCGGTCTTGTCGCCGACCGTCACTTCGAGGGCGACTTCGCCGTCGAGAACGTAGAGGAAGGATTCTTCATGTTCGAGCGTCGCATAGGGATATTCCGTGTGCGCCGTCGCGCCGAGCGTGCCGATGAGCTGAACGAAGCCCGCGCCCACCTTCGGGGAGCAGAGGATCGTCATCTTGGCGTCGACGATCCCGGGGATCGTGTTGATGACGCGCCCTTCGGGCGTGATGATCGCGAAGCTGTCGCGCTTGACGATGGAACGGTTGGACAAGAGGTCCTGAGGATAGCCGGGCATGATGCCTCCTAGTCGTTTGAGTGCTTTTCCTAGAGATGATTGGGATTTCGAGGACTTTGCGTCGCTCGACACGGCAAACTATAGGAGTCTCGGAGGCGAAGCTTTAGGGTGAAAAATGACATCTGCTTGTCATTTCGCGCCACCGCCGAAAACACGGCGATTTCGGGCGTCAAGCGCTTGTCATTTCGCGCCAACCTGGTTTTCGACCGCCAAAAACGCGCTTTCGGACATTCGGTCATCGGGCATTAAGGAAGAGGGCCTACCATGGTCGGGTGTTTTGTGCGCGGTGTTACAATGCCTTTTTTCTTCGCGTCCTTTGCGGCGCGGATGACGAAGCGGCTTCGCCGCGGAACGGTTTTTCCCTCACTTTTTTCGCCCCGCGTTCCGGTTTCGAACGCTGGGCGCCGATCTCTCATGAAAGAAATTCGCACGCGTATTGCTCCGAGTCCCACCGGCATGATGCACCTCGGGACCGCCCGCACGGCCATCTACTGCTGGGCCGTCGCCCGTCACCTTGGCGGCAAGTTCCTCCTTCGCATCGAGGACACGGACCAGGTTCGCTCCACGCAGGAAGCCGTGGACGTGATTCTTCAGGGCATGAAGTGGCTCAACCTCGACTACGACGAAGGCCCCATCTATCAGATGGATCGTCTCGCCCGCTACAAGGAAGTGGTCGACCAGATGCTCGCCGACGGCCGCGCCTACTACTGCTACGCGACCCCCGAAGAACTCAACGAAATGCGCGAAAAGCAGAAGGCGCTGGGCCTCAAGCCCCGCTACGACGGCCGCTGGCGTCCCGAAAACGCCAAGGGCAAGCCCATTCCCGAAGGCGTGCAGCCCGTCGTGCGCTTCCGCAATCCCGACGATGGCGTCGTGACGTGGGATGACGCCGTCTACGGTCCGATCAGCGTCGCCAACAGCGAGCTCGACGACCTCATCATCATGCGCAACGGCATCCCCACCTACAACTTCGCCGTCGTCGTCGACGACTGGGACATGAAGGTGAGCCACGTCATCCGCGGCGCCGACCACATCAACAACACGCCGCGCCAGATCAACATCTACAACGCCCTCGGCGCCGAAGTGCCGGTCTTTGCGCACCTGCCCCTCATCAACGGTCCCGACGGCCAGAAGCTCTCGAAGCGTCACGGCACGGTGTCCGTTCTCGAGTACGAACGCCAGGGCTACCTCCCCGAGGCGATCTTCAACTACCTCGCCCGTCTCGGCTGGGGACACGGGAACATGGAAAAGTTCTCCCGCGACGAACTCGCCAAGGTCTTTGAACTTCGCGACTGCTCGCGCGCCGCGGCCCGCATCGACTGGAAGAAGCTCGACTGGCTCAACCAGCAGTACATGAAGGAAGCCGACGACGCCCGCCTCGCCGACCTCGTCAAGCCCCGCATCGAAGCGCGCGGCGGCGACGTCGCCGCGGGTCCGTGCCTCGCCGAAGTCTCCGGTCTTCTCAAGAGCCGCGCCGGCAACCTCGAAAAGCTCGCCGATGCCGCCCTCTTCTTCTACAAGAAGGGCGAACTCGACAAGGCCGCCCTTGAAGGCGCCTTCGCCGACGGCGGCCGTGAAGCCCTTGCGCTCTTCGCCGAAAAGTGGAACGCCCTCGCCGACCTCACGCCTGAAGCCGTCTACGGCGTCATTCAGGCCGTGATGGCCGAACGCGAAATCCCGATGAAGGTGCTTGCGAATCCGCTTCGCATCGCCGTGTGCCGCGCCGACCGCACGCCGCAGATCGATAAGACCCTCTGCCTCATCGGCCGCGAAGAAGTGGCGGCCCGCATGGCCGAAGCGCTCGCGCTCTAATTCGCAGCGACGGCGGGGATTTTCCCCGCCCCGCTCGGCCAAAGGCGACGGTTTTCGGACCGCCGCCTTTTTTGCGCCCTTTTCCTCCCTGCGTGCGCCCCCTACAATGTAGACATGACGAACCGCAATTCCAAACGATCCATGTCCTGGCTCTTCCTTTCGGTCACTCTTATCTTCATGTTCGCCGGTCTCGCGCTCTCCTTCTGGAGCGCCTCGAAGGCGATCGAATCCAAGCGCATCGCCTCGGAGGGGATTCCCGTCACGGCCGAAATCGTGCGCGTGGAAGAGGAGGAGCGCCACATCAACCGCGACGACGGTCCCCGCATTCAGATCGTCTACTACGAAGTGGCCTCCTTCACGAGCTCGGACGGTCAAAAAATCGAGACGCGCCTCTGGCCGAAATACGACGCCAAACTCGTTCTGAAGCCCGGCGACAAGATCGAGATCCTCTACAACTTCGACAACCCCGAACAGGTGGTGGAAGCGGGCGGCAAGCGCGAATTCCAACAGGGCGTCATCGGCGCCGTCTTCGGCCTGCTCGTATCGGCCGTCGCGGCGTTTCTCGCCTTCCGATCCCTGTCGTCGATTCTCTCGGGCGGTTGACCGCTCCGGCGCAACCTCCTTTTCTGAACGGCAAGAGCCCGACACCTCAGCGGTTGTCGGGCTTTTTGATGGTTCCGCTCACTCTTGTTTTTTAGGACGCGGAACGAAAGCTCAATCGAAGTTCTTTTCCATGAGCGAGCGCATCAGAGCTTCCTTCTTCGGGAGTTCCGCTTCGCTCTCGCGCGCCCAGTCGCGGATGAGGCCGCGCAGCCACTGATGCGCGGGATCGCGCTGCCTGGCTTCGCACCAGGCAAGCACGATGTGCCCGGCCCTGGGTTTCGGGAGACCTTCGGGCAACGGAAGCCACACGAGGTTGTAGCGGGGTTGAAGCGAGAGCGCCCCGCGCTTCGGGGCCAGCATCATAAAATCCGTGCACTCGAGAACGTCCATGAGGTCGTTCCCGTTTTTGGAAGAGCAGACGACCTGCGCGAGCACTTTCGGATCTTCTCCGAACAACTGTCGATCCCACGAAGCCGCATGCAGATCGGTGCTCACCGTCATGCCGAAGCGCTTGTAGTCGAGAAAGCGCTCCATCGAAGGCGCTTCGCCCCGACATTCCCTCACAAGCGGATGGTCCGCCCGAAGGAGAATCCCGAGTTCCACAGGGAAAAGCGGCAGCGTGCGAAAGGACGGCGGCACGGCGCTGTCCGGCGTAAAGATGAGATCAAGCTCTCCCGTCTCGAGCATCTCCCAAATCTTGAGCGAACGGTGACGCATCTCAAGGTGCGCGCCGGGCGCTTCGCTTGCCATGCGCGGCAACAGGTAGGCGAGCATCTCCGGCACCACGATGCCCCAGGCGGACATCGAAAAGGTTCTCTCCAACCGCGAGAGATCCAGAGTGCGCAGGGAGAAAAGCCGGTCCGTCTGCGCAATCGTCCGACGCAGTTCCGGTTCGATCTGAAGCATCGTGTCGGTGGGGGTGAGGCCTCTCGCGTGCGGCGTGAAAAGCGGATCGCCGAAGGCTTCGCGCAAACGATCGAGCGTGCGCGAAGCGGCGGAGAGCGACATTCCCAGATGCGACGCAGTCCGAGAGAGCTTTCCCGAGGCGAGAAGGTCCAGAAGAAACCGCAGTTGCGAGCGCGTGACCGAGTCGGCGGCCGACTCACGGGAATGATTCGTTGTAGGCATGAGAAAGAGCGCAAAGGAAAAGAAGCAGACCGTTCGGCGCGGTGCACCGACGGCATGCCCCGGTCGACTTACCTGGCGAAGGGATCCTTCGTGGGATCGGCGCTTCGGACGTACTCCGTATATTGTGCGACGGCGTCGGCCTTTTCAGCGCCGAAACGGTCGGCGAGGAACCCGAGCGCCATGTCCATCCCGGCCGTGAGCCCGGAAGACGTGTAGAACTTGCCGTCGACGCACCAGCGGGCGCTCTTTTGCCAGCGCACGGAGGGAAGAGTCTTCAGGGCCATCGGAACGGCGTTCTTGTTCGTCGTCGCGCGGCGCCCGTTCAAAAGTCCCGTGCGCCCGAGAAGGACCGAACCCGTGCAAACCGTGAGCACCCAGGGCGCTTGCTCGGCCAGGGTCTTGACGCGTGCGAAGAATTCGGGCGGAAGCTTCAGCCACTGAGGCGCCGCTCCGGGAAGAAGCAGCAGTCCCTCGGGATCGGCCTTTTCCACCGCCTCGACGGCGACGGGAACGCCCTGCGCGCTTTTCACGACGCCCGCAATCATGCCGTAGAAACGAATGTCGTAGACGCCCGCGTAAGCGAGCATTTCGACGGGACCCATCGCGTCGATCGTTTCGAAACCTTCGAAAAGGAAAACGTTGAGGGGCGTCTTTTCCGTGTCACCCGCCGTTTGCGGGGTTTGTTTTTCAGAAGCGAAGATCGAAGCGTGAGAAGCGACCGCAAGACCGGCGGCCGCACCCTGAAGAAGCGTTCTGCGCGAAAGCATGAAGAGTCTCACCTGATTCGAAAAGTTCCGGGGATTCTTTGATCCCCTGCGATGTTTCTGCAGTATGCACGCGCGAGGTGAGCGGAGCCTTAGGAGGACGGCCGGAGAAGAAAAAGAAGCGCTCCCCGGGGACTCCTCCCGGAAAGCGCCTCAACGCAGGAGACCTGCGTCGTGCGGACATTTCGGATTGCTCCCCCATTGTCCGCACGAACCGCTCTTCTTCGATTACTTGGCCTTGGCCGGATCGAAGGCGAGCTGAACGTTGAAGGGCCAGGCCTGATAGCCCATCGTGTCCTGCAGGCGGATCAAAACGCTCGGATCCGTTTCGCCGAACTTGTACTCGGCGATGTAGGGATGCGGTTTGATCGGAGCGCCCGACTTGTCGCCCGAGGGAGCGCCCGCGAGACCGGCGGTCGAGTAGTAGATGAAGAAGGAATCCTTGTCGTCCATGTACTTCGTGAGACCCGTCACGGGCGAGTAGTAGTCGTGGCCTTCCTTCTTGCCCACTTCGTAGATCTGTTCGACCGTCATCTTCTTCTGGTCGATCTTGTAGACCACCCCGCGGGTGTACTTCATTTCGGGCAGAGCCGGCTGTTCCATGCCGCGGGCGTCGCCGTTGTCGAAGGCCGAAACGTAGATCACGTCCTTCGTCGACTTCGAGTCGATGCGCCAGGCGGTGTGCTGCGTCCAGGTCCAGTCGAAGCCGCCTTCGCAGACGGAGCCTTCGCACTTGATCTTTTTGCCGTCCTTGTCAACGGGCGTCAAGACCTTCTTGGCGAGGTCGCCCTTCCAGCCTTCAGGCGAAGCGAGAATCCACTTCACCTTCTTGTCGCGGCCGATCTTCACGATGGCGGACTGATGGCGCGAGGAGATGATGATCGAGTCGTCGGTCGGATCATAGTCGACCGAGTTGACGTGCGCCCAGTTGCGGCCCGCGCCCACGCCCGGAATGTCGCCGAACTTGTCTTCCTTGTCCATGGCGGCGAGCTCTTCGGCAGACAGGGTCTTACCGGCCTGGGAGGCGTCGATGTTGAGGCAGACGGCGCCCTGGTCGAGAGCCTTGATCACGTTGTCGCGGTACGGATCAAGAATTTCGAAAAGTCGGAATTCGTCGACCGCGCGACCGTCGGCGTCCACTTCGGCGATCACGTCGCGCACCGTATGAACGCGCTTGCCGTCGGGACGGCGCAGGTCGGCCGAGGCGACGCGCAGGAAGACGTGACCGTTCTGCGCGGCGTCAAGCGCATGCGAGTAGTCCGAATAGTTGGAGGGGAGACGACGGTTGAAGATTTCGCGCCCGAGCATGTCGTACTTGGCGTAGCGCTGGCCGTAGCCGAACATGAGGCCGCCGTCCTTCGTCTGCTGGAAGCCCATGAGAATGCCGGACTTGTAGGGCTGTTCCGGATCGTACATGTTGGAGTCGGGCAGGAGGTACCAGCGCACCGTGCCCGTCGAGTCGATCACGGCGTTTTCCGGACCGTAAGCCCATTCGAGGGCGCCGCCCATCGGATTGTTCCAGACGAAGCGCGAAGCGTCGGGCGGGGTCGGGATGAGATTGTTGACGAAGTAGAGACGGTCGCTGAAGGCCTTGTCCATCTTCTCGACCTTGGCGTTGAACGTGGTGTGCGTCTGGCCGGTCGTGCCGTTCGAGCGCAGGAAGACGGGTGCCGTGTAGAACTGATAGCGTTCCTTGAAGTGTTCGGTCTTGCCGTTGAAGACGCGGTCGTATTCGACTTCCACCGTGTTGAGGTAGTCGGGATAGAGGCCGAAGACCGGAATGCCGGCGTGCGTGCGGACGTTTTCGTCCGAGACCGAGTAGCGGATCGTCTGGCCGCCCATCTTCGGGAGAACCGTCACGGTCGCGTTCTTGACGACGTAGCCGCCGTTGCGGATGACGGCGGTGAGCGGCGCGATCTTGTAGGGATTGACCATCACTTCGCCGATGTTGCCCTGCGCCTTGAAGGCGACGGCCGGGCCGCTCGCGCCGCCCGAAGCGAGGACACCGCCCGAAAGCGCGGCGATGCCCGCCGCAAAAGCCGCATAGACGGCAATACGCTTGATCTGCATGCTGTTTCCTTTTTTCTTGGAGAAGACGAGTCAACCGACCCCTGCGGGGATCGGCGTTTCATTGCCGATCGTAGAGAAGGAAGCGCCGCGGACCAACAGAGAAAAGCGGGAAATAGGTTTCCGATTAACGGAAACCTTGAAAACGACTCCATACGCAGATCTCTTTTGGGAAAGACATGAGAAGACTTTTTATGTAAGTGTTCAATCACTTCCTTAAGAATCCTCTTACTGCAAATCTCTCGAAACACATCACCGAACCTTCACAAAACGGAAAAGCTTTTTTCCATTTTTCGAGAAAAGAAAGCGAAAACCCTTGAACCGCACGGAATACCGAAATTTTTCATCGTGCGGGTACGAAAAAGAGAACCTATACTCCCCCGCAACAGCGGTTGCCTCGAATTGCTTTTCGTTTTTTGAAACGACTTTCCGATCCGACAGCCAAAAGTTTTTCCATTTATCTTCTTCGAAAGGAATTCATCATGTTCCGCCGCACCTTCATTCAGGCCGCCGCCGCGCTCGCCTGCGCCGCCGCCATTCCGTCCGCCTTCGCCTTTGCCGAGGGCACCGACTACGTCGCGCTCTCTGCTCCGCTCCCCGGTGGTGAAGGCAAGCTCGTCAAGGTCTGGTCCTACGACTGCCCCTTCTGCTTCAAGTACGACGCAGGCGTCGACCCGAAGATGGTTCCGGCGATGGAAAAGGCCACGGGTCTCAAGTTCGACATGTTCCACCTCGAAACGAAGGGCAAGTACGGCCGCGCCGGCTCCGAACTCTTCGCCTACTGCCTCGTGGAGGACAAGGCCGCGGGCGTCACGAACCTCGAAGATCCGAAGTCGCTTTTCAAGAAGGCGAAGGACGCGATCTACAAGGCCTATCACAAGAAGGGCGAACGCTGGACGGCCGGCGAAGAGGCCTTCCTCAAGACCGGTCTTGACGCCGCGGGCATCTCCGCCGACGAATTCGCGAAGAACCGCAAGAACGCCGACGTGCAGGCTCTGGCCGACTCCTGGAAGGCGAGCTACGACGTGGGCAAGATCCAGGGCATTCCCGCCTACGTCGTCAACGGCAAGTACCTCATCATGACGAAGTCGATCCGCTCCGTAAACGGCATGGTCGAACTCATCGGCGAACTCGCCAAGAAGTAATCCGGGGAATCGTTCATGACTCTCAATTCCTTCTTCGGCCGCATCGGCCTTTGGGAAGAGCAGCGCTGGCCCTGGATCGTGATCGCGATCCTCTCGGCCTCGCTCGTTCTCATCGCGCACAACGTCTTTCAGGTGTGGCTCTACATGAAGCCCTGCGAGCAGTGCGTCTACATTCGATTCGCCTTCCTCTGCATGACCTTCGGGTGTCTCTTCCCGATCGTCTTCCCGAAGTCGCTCGCCTGCCGCATCGTCTCCTACGTCTGCGGCGTCTACGGGTGCATCTACGGGATCATGTGCTCCGTGAAGCTCGATTCGATTCACCGCGCCATTCACTCGGACGACCTCGACGCGATGTTCGGGATGCAGGGCTGCTCCCTGGAACCGCACTATCCCTTCGGTCTGCCGCTTGAAAAGTGGGCGCCCGACTGGTTCCTCCCGACGGGCGACTGCGGCTACGACAATTCCGACGTCCCGATGGGCACGGTTCTGTCGCCGCTCCAGGAATCCATCATCAACATGTACAACGACGCGGGCGGCTGGTACCTCATCCCCTCGATGAAGTTCATGTCGATGGCGCAGTGCTGTCTCTTGGGCTTCACCGTTGCGCTCCTCATCTACATCGTCCTCTTTTCGGGGATGGTGATGAAGCGCCGTGCCGCGACGGAAACGAATTGACATCCTCACCGCCCTGAAGGACGGTGATTCCCTACTGTGCCGTTGTCGGCAGAGCCGCCAACGGTCGCTTCGACGGGTTCCTGTTGCTGGACGACGCTTCTCTTACGGGAAGGTCGACTCACTTGAGCTGCGTTCACAGGAACGAGCTCCCCACAGGCTCTGAGGCGCTGCCCGCGCCCGAGAATGTTCACCGCAGCAACGGCGTCCGCATTGCCTTCGTACCCGCAGGACGTGCATCGAAACTTCGCCTGCGTCCTGCGGTTCTCTTTCGACACGCATCCGCAGACCGGGCACGTCCGGCTGGTGTTCTGCGGAGGTACCGCGAACACCAGACCGCCGAGTTCGGTCATCTTGGCGTTGAGGAAGGAAAAGAACATCCCCCAACCCTGATCCAGAATCGCACGGTTGAGGCCCCTCTTCTGCTTCACGTTCTTGCCGGGTTCCTCCACGGTACCCTTGGCCGACGCGGTCATGTTCCTGATCTTCAGATCCTCGCGATAGAGCACTGCGTGGTTTTGGCAGAGCCTGTTCGCGGCTTTCCGAAGCAGATCGCGACGACTGTCGGCCACTTTCTTGTGGAGACGGGCAATGCGCTGCTGCTGCTTGATCCAATTCTTGGAAAACTTGACCATCCGCTTGAGACGACGCTGTTCCTTGGCGAGCTTCTCCAACTTGTCCCGAAGACAACGGACGCCCTCTTTGAAGGTTCCGTCGGAGCACGTGTAGAGACGCACGACGCCCATGTCGATGCCGGCCTCGGTTCCCGCTTTCGGGTGAACCGGATCGGGCACTTCCCGCTCCGTCTGCACGGATACGTACCAGCCGTCCACCTTGCGGCTGACGGTGACGTTCTTGGGTATTCCTTCGATGAAGCGGCTTCTTCGGTATTTCACCCAACCGATGCTCGGCAAAAAGATCTGCCGACGGGCTTCATCCACCTTGAAGCCCTGTGGATAGCGGATGGAATCTTCGTTGCGGAACTTCTTGTGAAACTTTGGGAAGTCCGTGCGCCCTTCGAAGAAGTTCGTGAAGGCACGCATCAGATCCTTGAGACTCTGCTGCAGAACCTGACTGTGGCACTCGGAAAGCCACTTCGTTTCCTCGGCGGACTTCCACTCCGGAAGCTGTTCGCAAAGCTTCGCATACGAGATTTTGAAGTTCGGATCCGACGAACGCTGATCACGATTCCAAGCCAAAGCCTTGTTGTAGACGAAACGCGCACAGCCGCAGAACCGGGAGAGTTTGCGGCCGGTGGCCCCGTCGGGCTTGAGCTTGAATTGATAGGCTTTTCGTAGGATCATATGGGTATTGTAGCACTTGGTCTTATGAAATGACAGAGAGTATTCGAACTGGAAGACACTGCGTATTCGAGATGTATGTGCATTTGGTCTTCGTGACGAAATATCGAAAGGCAATCTTTAAAGCGCAACACCTGAAGGCGATGCAGGAAGTGGCCGCAAAGGTGTGCCTCGATTTCGGTGCGGAGCTTCGGGAGTTGGACGGAGAACGGGATCACGTTCATCTGTTGGTGAGTTATCCGCCGAAGGTTGCGGTCTCGTCGCTTGTGAACAGTCTCAAGGGCGTGACGAGTCGAATGCTGAGAAAACAGTTTCCGGATTTGGAAGCGGCATACTACAAGGGACAACTCTGGTCACCCTCCTACTTTGCCGCGAGTTGCGGGGGAGCCCCCTTGGAGAAGATCAAGGAATACGTTCGGCAACAGGACACGCCGTCTAAGTGAAGGGAACGGGGCGCCTTATATCCCCGCCCTGAAGAGACGGGGCTTTACGGCGTATTGGGTAAAGCTGTCGGCAGGACCGCACATCAGGAGCCGACCATGTAGCGCCGAACGTTCTTCACCGCTTCCGCCGCCCTCGCCCTCTCGACGGGCATCCCCGCCCTCGCCTCGCCGGATTCCGCCCCGGAGATCCTCCTTCCGAAATCCTCTTTCGATCTTCGCGTCTTTACGGCCGAAGTGGCCGAATTGGTCGCCATCGACTCCTAGACCGGATACGAAGAAGGCAACAACCGCATCGTCAAAATCTTTGCCGAGCGCTTCCGCTCGATCGGTTGGTCGGTGGAAACGCCCTACTGCGCCGAGCGCGGCAAGGCCCTGCTCGCAACGAACCGCCCCGACGCGAAACGCTTCGACATCGTGTTTTGCGCGCACACCGACACGGTCCAGCCCGTGGGAAGCGCGGCCAAGCATCCGTTCCGTCTCGTCGACGGCATCGCCTACGGCGCAGGCGTCGCGGACGACAAGCGCTCGCTCAACGCCGTATGGTGGGTCGCCAAAGATCTGCCCGCCCGCGTCACCGACCGCCTCGCCGTCGCGGTCGTTCTTAATCCCGGAGAGGAATCGGGGTCGAAAGCGACTTCGGCCTTCCTCCGCGGCGTCGCGCAAAAGGCCGACCGCGTGATGGTCTTCGAGCCCGGACGAGGCGAAGTTCCGGGCGGCGGTTTCGTCAAGGTCCGCAAGGGGGCGATCTTCCTCAAGGTCCGCTTTCACGGCAAGGCCGCCCACGCCGGCAACAACCCGCAGGACGGACGCAACGCCATCACGGCGATGGCGCTCGCGATCCCCGAGATTCAGAACGTCGCCAAGAAGTACCCGGGCGTCACCATCAACGGCGACCTCGTCTCGGGCGGCACGGCCGTCAACACGATCGCGGCCGGGGCCGAAGTGACCTTCGACCTTCGCTTTGCCGACAACGCTTCGCGCGACGCGGTGCTCGCCGACACCGAAGCGCTTTGCCGTCAAGGATTCCTCGAAGGCGTCCGTGCCGAAATGGTTCCGCCCGGCGCATCAAGCGCCATGGCCGAGACCGAAGCTTCGCGCGCCCTCATGGCTCTGGTCGACGGTGCGGCCGCGAGCCTCGGTCAATCCGCTCCGAAATGGCTGACGGTCGGCGGCGCGTCGGACGGCAATCTCTTTGCCGAGTACGTCGCGGGCGTCGTCTGCGCCATGGGCGTCGTGGGAAGCAAACTGCACGATCCGGAAAAGGAATGGTCCGACCTACGCACGGCACGCGACCGCGTCCTTCTTGCGCAGGTGACCCTCCTGCGGATGGCGGCGCAACGCCGCAACTGACGCCTGAATCCGGTTTTGCGGCGTATCCCGGTTCGGGACCTGCCGAAGGTCAGTCGGCGTCGAGGAAACGCGTCACCTCGTCGAGAAACGCCTGAGGGCACTCTTCGTGCGGCGAATGGCCGCAGTCGAGCGCCTTGCCGGAAGGCCGGAGCGCCTTGTCGCGCCAGGTGTCCACCACGTCGTAGAGCTTTCCAACCGTGCCGCGTCGGCCCCAGAGCAAAAGGAGCGGCGCCTCGATGCGCTTATCGGCGTCCGCCGCGTCGTCCTCGAGGTCGATCGTTGCGGCCGCGCGGTAGTCTTCGCAGATCGCGTGGATCGTGGCGGGATTTCGGTAGCAGCGCAGATACTCTTGGAACACCTCTTCCTCAAGGGATCCCGGAATCTTGAGTTGTCCGCCGATGTGATGACGAAGGAAATATCCCGGATCGAAGTTGATCAACTTTTCGGGGAAGGGTTCGGGCTGGATGAGGAAGAACCACCAGAAGTAGCGCGTCGCAAATTCCTTCTCGGTTCTTTCGTACATGGTCTTGGTGGGCGCAATGTCGACGAAGACCGACTTTCGCACGAACTCGGGCCAATCGAGCGCGAAGCGGTGGCCGACGCGCCCGCCCCGGTCGTGTCCGACAAAGTCGCAACGCTCCACCCCGAGAACCTTGAGGAGCTGAGCCAAGTCCTCGGCCATCACGCGCTTGCTGTATGGCCGGTGGTCGGGCGTGCTTTCGGGCTTGCTCGAATCGCCGTAGCCGCGCAGGTCGACGAGAATCACTCTGCGGTCGCGCGCGAGCGTCGGCGCAACCTTGCGCCAGATCACGTGGTTGTGCGGATGCCCGTGCACCATGAGAAGCGGCGTCTTTCCTTCCTTTCCGCCCGATGCCACCCGCAGGGTAAGCCCGTTCGGGATCTTTACGTCGAAGAGTTCGAACCCGGGCACGAAGGGAGAGGGTCCTCGGGAAACGATCGTCGCGTCGATCATGATTGGTCTCCTTTTCATTCGGACGGAAAGCCGCGTACGTTCGCCGAAGAAGCCCTCCCAAACGGTCCGGGGGCGGGCCGAGTACGCCGCGGCGGGAGTTTCGCATGGTTTGAGTGTAGTGCCGGCGGTTCGTCCTGAAAACGACCTTTTTCTCACAACACCGTTGAGTCATCGGCAAAGAAGGCGTTTCCCCCACCCTCCTCCCTCGCCCCGTCGTCCGCCCTTCGATTTCCTTTGACGGCCTTTCCCCGCACACCCCGCATTCTTCCCCGCGTTTTTCCTTACGCCCGATCCTCGATCTGTTACAATACGCCCACTTTTGAGAGGAGCGCGCCCTACAGTCAGGCGCGCTTCTTGCTTTCTTCTTTAAAAATTTCATCCATTCGCACCGCCATGGCTTCGCCTTACATTGCCACCGCCGTCAAGGCCGCGCGCCGCGCCGCTCAAGAAATCACCGCCGCCGCTCAGCAACTCGACCGTCTCGCGATCGACAACAAGTCGGAAAACGACTTTGTGACCGCCGCGGACCGAGCCGCCGAAGAGGCCATTCTCAACGTTCTCTCGAGCGCCTATCCGCGCCACGCGATCCTCACGGAAGAACGCGGCCTCGTGGGCAACACGAAGAGCGAATGGATGTGGATCGTCGACCCGATCGACGGCACCACCAACTTCATTCACGGCGTTCCGCAGTACGCCGTCTCGATCGCGCTCTGCCGCCGCGGCGAACCCGTGGTCGCGGTCGTCTACGACGTCGCCAAGAACGAACTCTTCACGGCCGTCAAGGGGGAAGGCGCCTTCCTCGACAACCGCCGCATCCGCGTGTCGGACAACGCCGAAATGCGCCGCGCCCTGATCGGCACGGGCTTCCCCTTCCGCAAGGGCGACAACTTCAAGGACTACATGCAGAGCTTCATGCGCGTGACGCAGGCCACCGCCGGCGTTCGCCGCCCGGGCGCCGCCTCGCTCGACCTCGCCTGGGTCGCCGCGGGCCGCTACGACGGCTTCTGGGAGTCCGGCCTCTCGAAGTGGGACATCGCAGCGGGCGGCCTCCTCGTCTTTGAAGCGGGCGGTCTTCTCACCGACCTCGAAGGCGGCGAAGAATGGCTCGAAAAGGGCTCGGTCTGCTGCGGCAACCCGAAGATCTTCGGCCAGCTCCTCCCGCTCGTGGGCAAGCTCCCCGCTCCGGAAGCCAAGACCGACGAAGCGAAGGAAGATCCCGCCGCCGAAGGCGACGCGAAGTAATTTCGCCTTTCCCTTTCGCAAAGCCCGCCCATGCGCGGGCTTTTCTTTGGGGGTTCTGACGACCCCCGCCCGTCTCCCAACCGCGACACTGTGGAGCCCGCGCCCGTGACCACTTACGATTCGGATCAACTCGCCCGCTTTACGCCGGCCATGCGGCAGTTTCTCGAGATCAAGGCCCGCTACCCGAACACGCTCGTCCTCTTCCGCATGGGGGACTTCTACGAAACGTTCTTCGAGGACGCCGTGCTCGCCAACCGCCTGATCGGCATCACGCTCACGAAGCGCGGGAAGGCCCCCGACGGCACCCCCATTCCGATGGCGGGCGTCCCCTTCATGACGCTCGACCAGTACATCGCGCGTCTCGTGCGCCTCGGCGAATCGGTCGTGGTGGTCGAGCAGCAGGGCACGCCCGGCAAGGGGATGCTCGAGCGCAAGATTTCGCGCATCGTGACGCCGGGAACCCTCACCGACACGGCGCTGCTCCCGCAAAAGAGCGACTCGATTCTCCTTTCGGTCGCCCCGCCCGCGCGGCGCGGCCAGCCCTGGGGCTTTGCGTGGCTGACGCTCAGTAGCGGGGAATTCCGGGGCGCTAGCCTCAAGGACGTCGACCTCGAGACGGCGCTCTCGCGCATCGCTCCCTCCGAAGTGCTCATTCCCGAAGGGGAAAAGGCGACGCTTCGCGAGCGCTTCGCCTGCGCCGTCACGCCCGTCCCCGACTGGCACTACGACGCCGAGCGCGGCACGGAAACGCTCAAGGCGAAGTTTGAAGTCGACCACCTCGACGCCTGGGGCGTCGCCGACCGTCCCGAGATTCTGCGCGCCGTCAACGCCCTTCTCGACTACACCTCGGAAACCCAGGTCGATCTCCTTCCCTTCATCCTGCCGCTTCAAATCGAAGAGGAAACCGACACGATCGTGATCGACGCCGCCTCGCGCCGCAATCTCGAGATCACCGATCCGATCCGCACCGATTCGGCCGGCCCCACGCTCTTTACGGTCCTCGACGGCTGCCGCACGTCGATGGGAAGCCGCACGCTCAAGAAGTGGCTCAACAATCCCCTTCGCTCGCGCGAAAAGGCGCTTTCGCGTCAGGCCGCGATTTCGGCCTTCTTTGAGGACGAGGCCCTGCGCGAGACCGTGCTTGATCTTCTCAAGACGCTCCCTGACCTCGAGCGCATCACGACGCGCACGGCCATGAAGAGCGTTCGCCCGAAGGAGCTCGCTTCGCTTCGCGACGCGCTTCCCGTGCTCGACAAGCTCGCCGCCCGTCTCTCGAACCTCGAAGCCTTCGCGGCGCTCACGCCCGACCTTCGGCTCGACACGGCGCTCTTTCAGAAGCTTGACGCCGCGATTCTCGAAGAACCCGCGACGCTTCTGCGCGACGGCGACGTGATCAAGAGCGAATACCACCCCGAACTCATGGATCTGCGTCGTCTGCGCGACCACACGGGGAACTTCCTGATCGATCTTGAGGAGCGCGAAAGACAGGCAACGGGCATTCCCACGCTTCGCGTCGAATACAACCGCGTACAGGGCTTCTACATCGAAGTCTCAAAGGCGCAGTCGGCGAACGTTCCCGCACGTTACACGCGCAGACAGACCCTCAAGAACACCGAACGCTACATCACGGAAGAGCTCAAGGCCTTCGAGGACAAGGCGATCTCAGCGCGCGAACGAAGCGCCGCGCTCGAAAAGGCCCTCTACGACCACCTCGTCGCGGAATTGGCCGCCTACGTCGACGGCCTCATGAAGGCCGCCCATGCGGTCGCGGCGCTCGACGTCTTTTCGGCGCTCGCCGACCATGCCCGGCGCTTTCACTGGGCCGCGCCCGTGCTCTCGGAGCGCCCGATCGTGAGAATCGGCAAGGGCCGCCACCCGGTCGTCGAGACGGTGATCGAAACCTACGTCCCGGCCGACTGCGTGATGGGAGACGGACGGCGCTGCCTCATCATTACGGGCCCGAACATGGGCGGGAAGTCGACCTACATGCGCAGCGTCGCGCTCATCACGCTTCTCGCGTGGATGGGAAGCTTCGTTCCGGCCGAGAGCGCCGAAATCGGTCCGATCGACCGCATTCACACCCGCATCGGCGCTTCGGACGATCTCGCCCGCGGACGCTCGACCTTCATGGTCGAAATGACGGAGGCGGCCGCCATTCTTCATCAGGCGACCGACCGAAGCCTCGTTTTGATGGACGAAATCGGACGCGGCACGTCGACCTTCGACGGGTTGTCGCTGGCAAGCGCCATCTGCCACGAACTCGTGCAGCCGATCCGCGCCTTCACGCTCTTTGCGACGCACTACTTTGAAGTCACACAGTTGGCGGGCCTTCTCAAAGAAGCCGTCAACGTGCACGTGAGCGCCGCGCAGGACCGCGACAAGATCGTCTTCCTCCACGAAATCAACGAGGGGCCCGCGAACCAAAGCTACGGGATCGCCGTCGCGAAGCTCGCGGGCGTGCCCGCGCGCGTCGTGCAGCGCGCCAAGAACTACATGAAGGAGTTGGAGCGCCGCGACTCGATGAGTTCGGGCGACATGCCCGACCTCTTCACGTCGGTGCGCATGGCCGAAGAGGCCCGCAAGCCCGCGGAACTTACGGACCGCCAGAAGGCCCTGATCGCCGCCGCGGAGTCGATCCTCGCGGTCGACGTCGACAGTCTGACGCCGCGCGAAGCGCTCGAGCGCCTCTACGACCTGCATCAGCGCGCGCTCGAAGCCTCGACTCTCCAATAAGGAATCTTCGGTTGTGACGCGCCCCTCGGACTTCGCCTTCTTTCGACTGCTCGCCGGCTCGGCGTCGCTCACCGACGCCGCGCGCTCGCTCTCGATGACGCCCTCGGCCGTGAGCCGTCGGCTCGGCGCGATCGAAACGAGGCTCGGCGTGCAGCTCGTGCTTCGCAACACCCGCAGCATGCGGCTCACGCCCGAAGGCGAGCGCTACCTCGAAGCGGCGGAAGCGATCCTCGCCGAGACCGAAAGGCTCGAGGCCGACATCGCCTCGCGTCCCCTCGGGCGCCTTCGCATCTGCGCGTCGTTCGGATTCGGGCGCACCCACATCGCGCCCGTAGTCGCGGACTTTGCGCGGGCGAACCCCGACGTGCGGGTCGACCTCACGCTCACCGACCGTCCGGTCTCGATCATTGAAGAAGGTTTCGACGTCGGCATTCACCTGGGCGTTCCGCACGACTCGCGCCTTCGCGCCCGAAAGCTTCTGGAGAACGACCGCATTCTCTGCGCGTCGCCCGACTATTTGGAAACGCACGGGCGGCCTCTTCTGCCCTCGGACCTCGCGCGCCATCGGCTCATCGAAATCGCCGAGGACGAAAACACGGTCGGCCGTTGGACCCTCACCCACCGAAAGACGAAGAAGGTGGTGAACCTCGCCGCCGTCCCGGTTCTTCGGAGCAACTCGGGATCGGCCGCGCTCGACTGGTGTCTCGCGGGGCTCGGTATTGTGCTCAGAAGCCGCTGGCACGCGGCGGCGCCTCTCGCCGACGGACGTCTCGAAGAGGTGCTTCCCGACTGGCACATGCCCGCGGACGTCTACGCCTACTTTGCGGCAAAGAAGCCTTCCGCGCAGCTTCGCGCCTTTCTCGACGCGATGGCGTTGCGTTTCGAGGCCTGAGAAGCGTCTCCCTGAGCATCCCATCTTTGCGTTTTTCTCACGGATGTTGTGAGAACTCCGCTCTTTCCCGCCTTCGGTTTCGGCACTACACTTTTCCCTTGACAGCCGCGCCCAACCCCCGCCGCGCGGCCGCCCCGACAGGAGACACCCTCGTGACCCAAGCCCGAACGCTCTATCGAAAGATCGTCGACGCACACTCCGTGAAGACGATCGACTCGGACACCGTCCTTCTTTACTGCGACGCGCACTTCGCGAACGAATACACGTCGCCCCAGGCCTTTGCGGGCGTCGCCGCCCGGGGCCTTCCCGTCCTCTCTCCCGACTCGCACCTCTGCGTCGTGAGCCACATCATTCCCTCGCGCGACGAAAGTCCCCGCCGCATCTACGACGCGGCGTCGCTCAAACAGGCCGAAACGCTCGAAGCCAACTGCCGCCGCTTCGGCATCAAGGCCTTCTTCGGCGCGAACGACCCCGATCAGGGGCTCGAGCACGTCGTCATGGCCGAGCGCGGCCTCGTGCGTCCGGGCATGGTCGTGATCTGCGGCGACAGCCACACGACCTCCCACGGCGCCCTGGGCGCTCTGGGTTTCGGCGTCGGCACGTCCGAAATCGAACACATTCTCGCGACCGAGACGCTCGTCTACCGCCTCGCCTCCTCGATGAAAATCACGATCCGCGGCAAGCTCCGCCCAGACGCCACGGCGAAGGACCTGGCGCTCTTCGTGCTGCGAAAGATTTCCGCGGGCGGCGCGCTCGGATGCGTCGTCGAGTACGAGGGCGAAGCGATCGGAGAGCTTTCGGTCGAAGGCCGCATCACGCTTTGCAACCTCACGGTCGAAGCGGGCGCCCGCGGGGCGCTCGTCGCCCCCGACCAAAAGACGGTCGACTGGGTGCTCGCGCACGCACCGGAACTCAAGGGCGAAGAAAAGGAAATGGCGCTCGCCTACTGGAAGACGCTCAAGGCCGATCCCGACGCCGAATACATCCGCACGGTCGAAATCGACGCCTCCGTTGTTCGTCCGACCGTCACCTGGGGGACAAGTCCCGACCAGAACGTCTTCCTTGACGAAGCCGTTCCCTCGCCCGAATCCTTCTCGGATCCGGTCGAACGCGAAGCGGCCGAGCGCGGCCTTCGCTATCAGGGGATTGCCGCCGCTCAGAAAATGTCGGACGTTTCCGTCGACTACGTCTTCATCGGCTCCTGCACGAACGCGCGTCTCCCCGACCTCGTCGCGGCCACCGAAGTGTTGAAGGGCCGCCGTCTGGCGCCGGGCGTCCGGGGCATGGTCGTTCCCGGATCCATGCGCACTCGGCGCGACGCGGAAGCCCTGGGGCTCGACGTCATCTTCAAGGACGCGGGATTCGAGTGGAGAAAGCCCGGCTGCTCGCTTTGCCTTGCGATGAACGAAGACGTTCTGGAGAGCGGCGTCCGCTGCGCGGCGACCACGAACCGCAACTTCGAAGGCCGCATGGGGCGCGGATCGCGCACCCACCTCGTGAGTCCCGAAACGGCTGCGGCAAGCGGCGTCCTCGGGCGCTTCGGCACGGCCGAAGAACTCGACCGTCTCATGCCCCGCACGAACGACTGAGAGGAGAAAACCATGGAAAAACTCATCACGCTCGAAGCCGTTGCGGCGGCCCTTCCCTTCGACAATCTCGACACCGACCAATTGATGCCGAAGCAGTTCCTGCGCGGGATCGACAAGTCGGGACTTGCCAAGGGCATGCTCTACAACATGCGCCACCTTGCGGACGGCTCCGTCAATCCCGAGTTCGTTCTGAACCGCCCGGGCTGGGAAGCTACGAAGATCCTCGTCGCCGGACCCAACTTCGGCTGCGGTTCGAGCCGCGAACACGCCGTCTGGGGCCTGATGCAGTACGGCATCCGCGCCGTGATCGCGCCGAGCTTCGGGGAGATCTTCTATTCGAACTGCTTCAACAACGGCCTTCTCGCCGCACGCGTCACGCCCGAAGCGGACGAACGCCTGCTTGCGCTTTTGTCGGCGCCGACGCCGCAGACGCTCACGGTGTCGGTCGAAGACCGCACGATCACGACGGCCGCGGGCGAAGTCTTCCCCTTCACGATCGGCGAACGCCACCGCACGATGCTCCTTGAAGGGCTCGACGCCGTGGAGACCACGATGAAGGACATGGACGAAATCCGCCGTTGGAAGGAAGCGCACGAAAAGGCCTTCCCCTGGATGGCGGGCCTGCCGGGACGCAGCGCCGCAGGAAGATAAGCGCAAGGCGTCGCCCTCAGCCGGGCGACGTTGAGTGAAAAGACAGGAAGGCCGCCCGATTTTTCGGACGGCCTCTGTCATTTTGCGGGGCGCCGAGGCGCCCGCTTCGTCAATCGCGGACGAAGACCGTGCGGCCGTTCACGATCGTGCGGTCCACGCGGATCTCCCGCATCTTGAGGGGATCGCGGGTGAAGATGTCGTCGGAAAGGAGCGCCAGGTCCGCGGCGTAGCCCGGGAGAAGCCGCCCCTTCGTGTTTTCTTCGAAGCTCGCATGGGCGCTGCCCGCCGTATAGCAGTCGACCGCCTCTTCGACCGTCAGCTTTTCCGAGGCGTAGAAGCCGTCGGGCTGCCCTTCGGCGTCGCCCTTCAGGTCCCGACGATTCACCGCGCAGTAGAGGTTGTCGATCGCGTTGATGTCTTCGACGGGGCTGTCGGTGCCGAGGCTCGTCGGGATGCCCAGGTTCAGCATGGTCTTGAAGGCGTAGCTCGTCGACGCTAGTGCCTCGCCCACGCGGTCGGTGACGACGTGCATGTCGTAGTGGAGGAAGATCGGCTGAATGTGGGCGAGAACGCCCATCGAGGCCATGCGCTCGAGAAGCGGACGGTCCGTGATCTGCACGTGCACGATCCCGAGGCGCATCGGGTTTTCGCCGTTTTGGCAGAAGGGTTCGTAGGCGTTAAGCACCCGCTCGATCGCGCCGTCCCCGATCGCGTGGATCGTCGCCTGCATGCCCCCCTTCACGGCCGTGCCGACGAGATCCGCGAGCGCATCGGGTTCGATCGTGCCGATCCCCGATGTCGAGGGATCGTCCGCGTAGGGCGCGCGAAGAAGCGCGGTGCGCGCGCCGAGACTTCCGTCCACAAAGAGCTTCAGGGGCCCGACTTTGTTCATCGGGTGGCCCGCCACCGTGCCCGTACGGTTGCCCGCACGGAGGAAGTCTTCGAGCCCCGCCTTTTCCATGAAGCAGCACTGATGATTGACCCGCACGCAAGGGTTTTCTTCGAGCACTTCCGCATAGAGCGAGAGCACGTCCCGCCAGTTGTCGCCTCTCACGTCCATCGTATGTACCGACGTCACGCCGCACTCGGCCGCGTGCGCGAAGGCTGCCAACAGCGCCTCGCGGTCGGCATTGCGGTCGGCCGCAGGGAGAATGTGCGTCACCTGCGCCGCGGCGTTCTCGCGGAAAATCCCGGTCGCGCGGCCGTTTTCGTCTCGGTCGATCGCGCCGCCCGGAAGGGCCTCGGTTTCATCGGTGATGCCCGCCATCTCCATCGCCGCCGTGCTCGCCACAAGAATGTGACCGCAGGCGCGCTCGAGAATGAGCGGGACGCCCGGCGCCGCTTCGTCGAGGTCGGCGGCGCAGGGAAGACGGTGTTCGTCCTCGAAGTAGTCCTGATTCCAGCCCATGCCGTGAATCACGGTCCCCGCCGCGGGTTGACGCTCGGCCAAGTAGGCGCGGATGCGGTTCTTTAGGTCCGCGATCCCCGTCGTGCCGTGAAGCTGAATGTCGCGAAGCGTGTGGCCAAGCATCAAGAGGTGGCAGTGACTGTCGTTGAAGCCCGGCACCGCGGTGCGGCCTTCGGCGTCGACGACTTCGCAGTCGGCGGGGGCCGCCGCGGCCACCGCCTCGTTCGTTCCGACCGCGCGGATGACGCCGTCGACGGCGAGAAGGGATTCGGCGAAGCGTCCGGCGCCGAGGTAGGCGTGCGCGTTTTGGAGGAGAAGATTGTGTGTCATGATGAAAACTCCCTGCATTTCTGAAAAATTCGTCTTGTCCGTTGGCGTTTAAAGTCGGATCAGCCGGCCGCGCCTTCGGCCGCCAGGGCCGCGCGGCGTTCCGCCTCGAGCGCTTCCACGTTGCGGCGGAAGAAGACTTCGTAGACGACGAGGCTCACCGCGGGAACGATCACGTTGAGAAGCGCCGTCACCGGGTCGGCGATGATCGTGCTTGCCAGAAGCGCCGCCATCACGAGGATCACGGCCCAAATGAGGTAGGGATAGGCCCAGACCTTGTAGGGACGGTCGACCGTCGGCATGCGGCGGCGAAGGATGATCACCGCGTAGAAGGTGAGCGCGTTGAAGATGATTCCGGAGACCGCCACGAGGCTCGTGAGGCTCGAAAGATCGCGAAGCAGCACGAGACCGATGGAAATCGCACCCGAAGCGATGATGGCGTTCACGGGCGTGCGCAGTTCCGGATGGAGAACGCCGAGCGAGCGGACCATCGCGCCGTCGCGGGCCATCGCGTAGTAAACGCGGGGGAAGACCATCACGCAGCCGTTCAAGGAGTTGAAGATCGCAAGGATCATCGCCGCCGAAACCAGGACGCCGCCGTAGGTGCCGAAGAGCGCCTCGGCCGCGGCTGTGCCGAGGTAGAAGTTCCCTTCCGAGACCATCGCGGCGATGACTTCGGGCGAGAGCACGCGGAAGATCGAGTAGTTGAAGAGGACGTAGAGAAGTGCGACGCCGACGATCGAAAGGAGGATCGCGAGCGGAATGTTGCGCTGCGGATTCTTGATTTCTTCGGCGATGCTGTTGAGGTTGTGCCAGCCTTCATACGCCCAGAGCGTGGCGACGACCGCGAAGGCGACGACCGGGAGGAACGCGGTGAGCGACGGCGTTTCCGAGGGCATGGCGAGGAGGTCGGGCGACTCGGTCCCAAAGAAGAGCCCCGCGATCATGATGAGGCCGATCGGAAGGAGCTTCAGGACCATGAAGACGTTCTGCACGAAGGCGCCCGTGCGGATCCCGCGGATCTGAACGAGCGAGAGCGCCACGATGGTGCCGACCGCCACGACCTTCTGCGCGACGGGGCCGAGCGGCAAAACCGTGGCGAGCGCCCCGGCGAAGGCGACGGCGAGCGCCGCGATCGACGCGCTCGAAGAGAGAATGAAGTTCGAGAAGCCGCTCACGAACGCAGTGCGTTCGCCGTAGGCTTCGCGAAGGTAGACGTAGCTTCCGCCGGCCTTCGGCATCATGGCGCCGAGCTCGGCGTAGCAGACGCCGCTCATGAGCGTGATGAGACCGCCCACAAGCCAAACGAGAAGAGAGAGACCGAGGCTCATCTCGCAGCGCGCGAGGACGATGCCGCCGATGTAGAAGATCCCCGAGCCGATCATGATGCCGGCGAGGACTGAGATGCCGCCGAAAAGGCCGATTTCGCGACGCATGGCCGTCATTTTGATTCTCCGAAAGAAGGTTTTGGATGGCGCCGTCGGTTGCATCCATATCGACGCAACCGACGCGCCGCTTCTTTCGATCGGGACCTCCGCGTCTTTGCGAAAGGCGTCCCGAGACGGTTTGTTGAGCGAAACGCGCCGACTGGATCGATAGCTCCTCCGAAGGTTTGGGACGGGCGCTTCTGCGCTCCAACCCTTGCCGACGGGAGTCGCAGACGTCTTTCGCCTGCGCCCAACTCGTCGAATCCGCCGATTCGACCGTTTCGGCGGTTTTGCCTTTCGCGAATCCTCTCGGGCTGCCGCCTCCGATTCGCTACTCATCGCAACCGCGCCTCTATCAACCTAAGGCCCCTTCACTATCACGCAAAAATTGCGGGAAGACGCGGCCTTCGCGCGGCTTTTTTCAGAAACATGCGCTTTTCTTGACGGAAATGCGGTGAACTATGCCGAAGTACCTACAGACAATCTTCTATTCGCCAGCACTCCCGACCCGCGCCCCACGGAAAACGGGACGCTCGAAAGCGTCCCGCTCCTTCTTCTGGAAGCCGTCCTCCCGCAACGGACCGGTTGCGCGGAGGACGGAGGCGTCATGCGCAATCAGCGCTTCGCCACTTCCATGCCGGCGATGCGGCCGTTGACGATGCAGTCGGTCGTGGCGTTCGAGCCGAGACGCACCGCCCCGTGCACGCCGCCCGTGGCCTCCCCGGCGGCGTAGAGCCTCGGAATAACCTTGCCGTCGACGTTGACGACTTCCGCCCTGGGCGTCGTGTAGAGACCGCCCATCGTGTGGTGCACCTTGGGCGAGAGGCGCGAGACGTACCACGGCCCTTCGGTGTGCGGCTTCATCTTCGGGTCGACCACGGGACGCCACGGATCCTTGCCGGTTTCGATCGAGCGGTTGCGACATGTGCAGTTGTTCGGCCGCCAGCGTGATGTTGCCGGTGCGGCTCACGACGAGAAAAGCCTTCAGATCGCGAAAGTTCATGGTTCCAACTCGAAAAATACCCGTGGAAGGAATCCGAAGACTCCTTCTCTATTTTCAGGCATTCTGCGCTTCGTCGTCGGAGGCGCTCCAAAATTCCCGCAGACGGTCCGACAGGCCTCCTTCGCGAAGCGTCGGGGTTGACGCCGCCCGCAGAAAGACTTCTTTTCGTCCGAAGATCACGGCCCCGCGCTTGGCGCGCGTGATCCCCGTGTAGAGAAGTTCGCGCGTCGCAAGACCCGATTCGGCGTCTTCGGGAAGAATGATCGCGACCTCGTCGAATTCCGAACCCTGCGACTGATGAATCGTCATGGCGTAGGCCGCGTCAAAGCGCGGGAGAAGCCCCGGCGCAAAGGCGCACTCCTTCACCGTGGGCCCCTTGTCGCCGAACCATACGATCGTCTGCGCGGGATTCTCCGGATCGGGGAGGCACACGCCCACGTCCCCGTTGAAGAGCCCGATCGTGTCGTCGTTCGTGCGCACGATGAGGACGAACCCCGGGAACCAGTCGCCCTCGCGCCCGAGTTCGGACGAAACCGCCTCGGCCGCCCATTCGTTGAGCGCCGTCACGCCCGCGCGGCCCGCGCGCTGCGCGGCCAGAAGCCGAAAGTGCGAGAGCGCGCGCCACACGGCGTCGGCGTGCGAGCGGTAGTCGTCTTCACCGTCAAAAGAGGTCTTCGCGACCATCTTTTGCACGGAGAGGACAAAGGCCTTGAGCTTACGGCGCATCCACTCCCGAAGCGCGGAGCTGATTTCACCCCCTCGCCCGATCGCGGGCGCACAACGCACGTACTCCGCGCCGCTTTCCTTCGTCGCCTTGCCTTCCTCCCAGGCTTCTTCAAGCGCTTCCTCGGAAGCGTCGGGGTCGTTCACGAGCCTTGCGAGCCGTCCCACGGGCGAAGCCGCCCCGTAGCGGCGGGAGACCGTCAGAAACGCCCGGCAAAAACGAAGCGCTCCCGCTTCGTCGGCGAGGTCCGCATAAACCGCCCCCGGGCCCACGGCGGCGAGCTGATAGGGGTCGCCCAGAACGATCACGCGGGTTCTCTCCGGATCGACTGCGGCGAAGAGCTGCGAAGCGAGTCCCACGTCGATCATTGAGGCTTCGTCGACGACGAGAACGTCCGTTTCCATGGGCGCCGACGCGCTCGGGCGCGAAGCCCCCGAGACGGGCATCGTGAGCCACTTGTGAATCGTGTGCTCCCGAATGCGGGATTTAAGATCGGCGGAGCGGATCGCGGCGCCCGCCTCCCCCGCAGCCAGATCAAAGAGCCGCGCATAGCGCGCGATCCCGTCCGAAACGGACTGCATCATGCGGCTCGTCGCCTTCCCCGTGGGAGCGGCAAGCGACACGCGCAGCATCGGATTTTCGAGGAATAGCAGGAGAAGCATCTTCACGACGCTCGTCGTCTTCCCCGTTCCCGGGCCGCCGCAGACGACCGTGAAGCGCCGCGTCACGGCGGAGAGCACCGCCGCGCGCTGATCGGCTTCGCTTTGCTTCGCTTCCGCCAAACGCCGAGCGCGAAGCTCCGGCGCGAGTTCCGGAGCGAGCGTTGATTCGACCCAGGCGCGGTCGGCCCCGGCCATCGCGTCGAGCAACCCCGTCTGCGCCTCGGTGGCAGCGACTGCGGGCATCGCGGCGAGCCGGCAGAAGCGTTGCGCGAGCGTCAATTCTTCGAGGAAGAAGCGCTGCGGATAGAGACGTCCCGAGTCGTCGTAGACAAAGGGAACGGATGCGCGCTCGTCGAGTATGAGCGTGCGGCGGACGTCCTCCATCAACGATTCCCGAGAAAAGACGTTTCCCGACACGGAGAGGCGGAGTTTTTCAAAACGCGCGCAGGTCTCTTTCGGCACCGCGATGCAAAGGCTTCCAGCCTCCATCGCCGCCGCAAGAAGACGCATCGTCTCAGAAACGAGCGTACGGTCGTCATCGCCCACGGCCACGCCCGAACGTTCGACCGCGCGCAAAAGGAGTTCCCCCATCACGACGTAGGGCGTCTCGTCCGCGGTCGTTTCGTCGGAGAGCGCAGCCTTTTCCAAGTTTTCGTTCTTCTCTTCGCTCATCTCAGTCCCCCAGCATTTCTTCAAGGATCTTCACGCGCTCGGCCACGTCTTCATAGGGGAGCACCGCAACGCCGCGCCCGGCCGAAGCGCCGCGCACGAAGAAGTAAAGGGCGCCGCCCAAGCGTTCCTCGGCCCCTTCGCCCAGACGGGCGCGCAAAAGGCGCTTCGCCGCGGCGAGGTAGCAGAGGTACTGAATGTCGTAGTGGGCCTCCTTCATGTGAAGCGCCACGGCGTCCTCCGCGTAGAAGTCCCGCCAGTTCTTCGCCTCCGGGAAGGCTTCGCGCAGCGCCGCGTTCGCGGCGAGGTTGTCGGTCTTCCAGTCGAGAATCCAAATTTTGCCGTTCGCTTCGAAAAGAAGGTCGATCGACCCGGTGAGGTAGCCCGAGAGCTGTTCCTCCGTGAGTCCCTTCCAACCGAGTTCCGCGGCCTTCTTCGCAAAGGCGGTCTTCGAGAGATTCGGCTTCGTGTGGAGAAGAAAACCGTATTCCGAGCGGCGGCATTCGGCCTTCAGATCCTTGAGTCGGAAGTCCGGAAGAATCGGAAGCGAGAGAACCGAGTCAAAGAGCGTGCGCAGTTCCTCGAGGCGCTTTGCGCCTTCGGGCGAGAGCCGGTCTTCGCCCGGCGTCTCGGCCGGGAGGCCTTCACCGCGGCGCACCAGATCGGGCGTGGCGCCGAGGATCGAGAGAAGGTAATTCCTCTGCCGCAAACGGTTTCGACGGATTTCGTCAGAGAGTCCTGGATCGGCGAGTTCCTCGTCGGTTGCGAGCACGCGGCGGCATTCGAACCCGTGGAAGTCGACCACTTCGAAGAGTCGGTGGATCGTGACGCCCAATGCAGCGCCCGAGCGCCAACGCGCCATGGGCGATCCGTCCTCGATTCGTCGGCGCAGTTCCAGGGATTCGTCGTCCTCGGTTTCGTCCTCCCCGGAGAGCGTTGCGCGATCGTCCCGGTGCGCATCGGCATGCGCGCCGAAGAGGCCCTTCTTCAGGGCCGTGTAGCTCGTCTGCACCCAAGAGGGATCGACCCTGCGCACGGACTCGGGCTCGGGAAGAGCCTGCGCTTCCGGAGATTCGAGCATCACCGGCACACCGTCCTCCCGGGGCGCCCAGGGCGCGATCGACCAGTAGGGGCCCGTCTCGTCCGTCTGAGGCTTGAGCGTTTCGGGGTCGACCGTCATGCCGGGATGTTCGGCCGCAAAGTGTTCGGCCGTTTTTGCCCAAACGTCCGCAAACTCCTCGGCGCTCCCGAGCATCCCTTTTCGGAAGTCGTCCCAGACGGCGAGATACTCGCCCCGACTCCAGCCCTCGAGATTTTCCCGCGCGGCGAGCGCATGAAAGAAGGCCGAGCAGGAATGGTCGTAGAGCTTCTTCCCGCCGGTATTCCACTTCGGAAGACCGTAGAGCGTCAGGCGAGCGGAAGCGCGGGTGAAGGCGACGTAGAGAAGCCGCACCGACTCCTCGATCTGTGCGCGCTTCACTTCGGGGAGATCATTGGGTTTGACTTCGCCGGGGAAAAGAACAAGCCGTCGTTCGCCCGCCCCGTCGCGCTCGTGGACCATGGAAACCGCCGTCTGTTTGTAGGGACGTCCCCACCAACAGGCCGGCAGATAGACGATCGGGTACTCAAGCCCCTTGCTCGAGTGAATCGTTTGAATCACGACGCGGTCGTCGTTGGAATCGGGCCGGACTTTGTATTCGTCGGGCACGGTAGTCTTCTTATCCGATCCGTTGGCGATCAGTTTTTCAAAACGCCGTACGAGCCCCGAAAGGGTCTTGGCGGACTGCTGCATGCCGAAGAGGAGTTCGATCAACTGCCGGTAGTTGGCGAGCGCGCGCTCGCCGCCCGCTGCGGGCAGAAGACGGCGTTCCGTTTCGCAGACGCGGAAAAGTTCCCCGAAGGCCGCGGTGAGGCCCGAACGCCTTGCGCGCTCGGCCGCCGCCTCCATCACGCCGCGCAGGAAAACCAGACGTTCGGTCCGCTTTTTCTCGTCGGTGTAGGTCGAGAGTCCGTCTCCCACGATGCGGGTTGCGCGGGCGGCCTCGAGAAAACTGCGCTCGGAAGGCATCGCCATCGCTTCAAGAACCGTGCAGAGTTCCTTCGCCTCCTCCGTTCCAAAGACGTTTTTGTCGGAGGGAAAGCGCACCTTCACGCCCCGCGCAAGAAGGGCGTCGTAAAGCGGCATCCCGTCGTCGCGGGTTCGCACGAGAATCGCGATGTCGCCCGGGCGCAGGGGGCGGCCCTTGACAAAGTGGCGGTCGCGCTCGGAGAGCATCGTGGAAATTTCGTCGGCGATGTCGTCCGCCTCCCACTGAAAGAGCTTGTCCTTAGGAGGTTTTTCGAAATCCCCGAGGCGCACGACGAGCGCGGGTTCGGGGCGGAAGACCCCGTTTTCGTCGACGCGGATGAGGGGCGGACGGTCGTCGTTCGCCGCCACGGCGTCGTAGTGAATCCCCGAACCGAGGAAGGTACCCGGGCGCTCGAAGAAGAGATTGAAGAAGTGCATCAGGACCGGCGTCGTCCGGAAATTCTTCGCAAGTTTGCGGTGCCGCCCAATTTCGTCCGACGCCTTCCGATAGGTCTCGAAGTCCGCGTTTCGGAAGCTGTAGATCGCCTGCTTCGGGTCGCCCACGAAAAAGACCGTCTTCCCGAAGGCGGGGTCCCCGAAAAGCGTGGAGAAGATCCCGTACTGCAGGGGATCCGTATCCTGGAATTCGTCGATCAGGACGACGTCGTAATGACTGCGCACGACGGCCGCAAACGCCGGATCGGCCTTGAGCCCGGCTTCGGCGCGAACGAGCATGTCGTCAAACGTCTGATACGTGGCCTCGCGCTTCAGGGCCTCGTAGCGCGCGGGCGCCCAGGTGAGGAAGCGCGAAAGCATTTCCTCGTAAGCCGCGGCGTTTTCCGCATCCAGATTCTTGGGAAAACCTTCCTCCGAAAAAATCGCGCGCTTTCGGGCCGATTCGGGTTCGGCGGCGAGTTTCGAGAGGGCCTTGTCGAGCTTCAGGTTTTGCAGCGCCCGGAAGGCTTCGGTGCACCCGTTTTCGTTTGCGCGTCTCGCTTCGAGCCGCAGGAATTCCTCCACGGTGCGGTCGAGAAGATCGTTTTCCTCTCCGGAGTCGACGCCGTAGCTTCCGCCCGACGTGAAAACGAAGTCCGAGAGCGTCTTCTGACAAAACGAATGGATCGTGAGGATCACCGCGTCGTCGAATTCGCGCACCGCACGGTCAAGCCGCTCGCGAATGAGATCGGGATCAAGTTCGTCCCAACGCTCGAACTGCTCGAGAAGATTCTTGTCGGTGGGCGGGACGCCCTCGGTCACGAGCTTGCGCACGGCGATGAGCTTGCCGCGGATGCGGCTCTTGAGTTCCGCCGTCGCCGCCTTCGTGAAGGTGACGACGAGCATGCGCCCGATCGCGATCCCGCGCTCGACGACGAGACGAAGCACGATGTGCTCGAGCGAATAGGTCTTCCCCGTCCCGGCGCTCGCCTCAATCAGGGTCCGGCCGCGAAGCGGGTCGTCGAGGAGCTTGAAGTCCCCGTTCGGATCCTCGTCCGTCTGCGGCTCCGCCGCGCCGGACTGCGCGGGCCCTGCAGCCGCCGGGGCAAGCTCCTCCGCGACGGGCGCAAAACCGTCCGTAGCCGACGCCTCGAAAAAGGCTTCGGGCTCGAATTCGCCCCCGACGGGCAGCGCCCAGTCGTCGGGAAGATCCGAAGGCATGTCTTCGGGCGGCACTTCGATCCAATCTTCGTTCCCGCCGATCTCCGAAGAGGGAAAATCCGCGGGCACTTCATCCTGCCAAAGCTGCAAATCCTTTTCTTTCACGGGATTCTCCTCAATAGTTGCGCGCAACGAGCGCCTCCACGCTTTCGGCGAGGGAGGTCAGTGCCTTCTCCCGCTTTTCTTCGGGTGTGCACTCGGGTTCCTTCTTTTTTGAAGTCTTCTTCTTTGTGCTTTTGCCCTTCTTGGGTTGGTCCGATGCCTTTGCCTCGCCCGACGATTCGGACGCCTCGTCGGAAGACGCCGCGGTCACCTCCGCCAAAGGCGCCAGGAGCGCCTTGATTTCATCCTCCACCCGCTTGCGAAGATCGCGGGCCTTCTGGATGTCGAGTCCTCTCCAGAAGACGCCGTCCTCGAAGGAATCGGGCCAGATAACGGGATGGTCGAAACTTTCGTCGAGGAGTCGAACGCACTGCCGCAGAACCTCCGCGGCCTCGTCGGCCTCCATCGGTTGATAGCGCACGAACACCACCCTCTTGTCCTCCTTCTTCAGAACGCCGAGCGCCGTTTCGGCCCCCGCCGCCGAGAGGAAGACGTGCGTGAGCAGGGCTTCCTTTTCCGCACGGTTCGAATCGGCGAGAACGAGCTGCGCGGAGGTTCCGTCCGCTTCCGAATAGACCCGGACCTCGCCCGTCAGACGGCGCACATGCCGCCCCGCAACATTCACGTTCATGAAGACTTTCGTCTGCGTCCGGCCTTCGGTGATCTTCCTCCATGTTTGAGAGAGTTCGTCCGCCTCGGCGATTTCCTCGTCAAACCACCAACCGCGAACGCCTGGATCACCGTAGACGGGATTTTCCGCGAGAAGCCGCGTCGCGCGTGCAACATCCGCGCCTTCTTCAAAGAGCCCCCGCAAGAGACGCTTTCGCATCACCTCCTCGAGGCGCGATTTGGCGGGCGTCACGCCCGTTTCTTCGGAGGTTTCGAAATCCTTTTCCCGGACGCCCGTCCGACCGGAGAGCCACTTGCCCGGAGACGTCCAAAAGCGCAGGAATTCCTGCCAGCGCACCGTTCCGTCTTCGGGCGGCGCAAGCACCGCATCGTCGGCAAAGGGCGAGGGATCGCCGCGCCGATCCGTGAGGCGCGCGACCTCGACGGCCGCAAAGAGTTCGGGATCGCGGTTCGTCCAGAAGCGAAGTCCCTCGGGGCGGAAGTTTTCTTCGGCGACGCTCGTGAGCGGAAGCCGCACGCGAAGGGCGTCCGAAGGCGTGCTTTCGGGAAGGAGCGTGAGCAAAAAGCGCTCGAGCTCCTCCACGACGACCGAAGGAAGCGCGGGCTGCGCCGGATCCGTTCCGATCGACCAGGAGACGTAGAAGTTCGAACGGGCCGAACGGAAGAGGTCCGCAAAGACGTTGCGGTTATCCGCACGGCTGTCGCGGTCGCCCGGACGCCGCAGCGACCGGATTTCACCCTTGGGGCCCGCGGCGGTGAGTCCCATGAGGTCGAACTCCTCGAAGTTCGAAAGCCCGGGGAAACTCGAATTTTCCGAGAGCCCCAGGCAGGCGACGACGCGGTACGGGAGCCCCCTGAAGGTCGACATGTCGGCGACCGTCACGGCGTCTCTCGGCATCGCACCCGTCACGGGGTCCCCGAAGGAAGCGCCGAGCGCCGCGCGGAAGGTCTGGTAGTCGACGGGCGTCTCCGAACCGATCCCCTCCTCCATGTCGATGCGAAGATGCGCGACGACGCCGAGAAGTTCCTCGCGCGCCGCCTTCACGTCGGCGCCCGCGAAAAAGTCGTTGACGACGGTTTCGGTGAAGGCGGCCCAGGCACGCGCACCGGGAGCGCCTTCGTTCACGGCATTCCAGGCGACGCGGGCGTCTTCGAGACGCTTGTAGAGCGTGAGAAGCGTTTCGAGGAGATCGGGACGGTCCGACACCCGTTCGTAGTGCGCGCGCGAGCGGCGCACCGGAAGCGTTCCCGCCCAGTCGACCGCGGGACTCTCGTCAAAGAGGAAGCCCGCCGAAAGACGTTCCAAGGCCCGCGAGAGCGTGCCGTCCAGGGCGCCGCGCCGTTCCGCTTCGCCGTAGGCGCCGCCGAACGAAGCGCTGAGCTTCTCGCTCTGCGCCGCAAGCTGCGCTTCGGAGAGTCCTTCGCGAAAGCCCGCGTCGTTCACCCACTCGCGAAGGATCGACAGGTCGCCGAAGGTGAGGCCCAGGCTCTCGCCCACGACGGGAAGTTCCAGCCAGGATTCAAAGGCGGAGAGCGTCGTGAGCCCCGAAAGAAGGTCCAGGAGCTGCAAAAGGGCCGGGGCCGCGCTGTTTTCCATCGAGAGCGGCTTTCCCACCATGCGGAAGGGCAGCCGCCGCTCGGGCGGCAAGGCCGTGAGCACCCCTTCTAAAACGGGCGCGAAGGTCGCCACGTCGGGTGTGGTGACGAGAACGTCGGAAGGCGTGAGCGTCGGATCTTCGGCAAAGAGTTCCGTCAGATAATCGACGAGGCTTTCGGCTTCGCGCACGGGCGTGGGCGCCTCCACGAAGCGCACCGAACGGTCCGAGGGATCGGGCATCGAACGTTCGAACAAATCCCCTTCGTCCGCGCAAAGAAGCGAATCCTGCGCGCGGGTGAGAAGCGTGGGGGCTTCGTCGCCGGCAAAGCGCAGATAGAAACTGTCCGTTTCGCCCTCTTCGTCGGCGCGAAGGTCCTGCAGACGGTTGCGAAGGAAGGAGAAGGGCTTTTCCGCCGGAACGTTCGCCACTTCGCCGCGCGCGTCGGGAAGCGCTTCCGCAGGCGGCGGCACGTCCGCCGTGAAGCGCCAGAGACGGTCGAGCGTCGCGCGCGAACTCGCCGCGTTGCGGCGCAGGTATTCAAGGGCGGGCGTTCCCGCTTCGGCCGCGGCGTCGAACCAGAAACCGTTGGCGGGCTGCATGAGGTAGAGCCGCACCGTGCCGCGCTTTCCGATTTCCTTGAGGAAGGGAAGCATCAGGGGCGGGACCGTGAAGGGAAGAAAGACGTGGAGGTTCTCTCCTTCGGGGGAGTTGGAGAGCACCCGCTCGATGTGCTGAAACTGCAGGGCCCGGCGCCAACCGCCCTCGCCCGAATCGGATTCGCTCGCCCTTTGGGCTTCCTTCACGATCTCCTGCCACAGGGCCTTCTGCCAGGGGAAGTCGGGGTGGCGCGCCAGCGTCGCCTCTTCTTCGCGCATGGCGATCGACAAGGCCGCTTCCGGAAAGACCGCGGGAGACACCGCACTCTCGTCCGTCCAGCGAAGCAGCCAGTCGAGACGGTAAGAGGCGTACTTCGTCAGAAGCTGCGAGACGCGAAGCGCGAGCTTGTAGCGCTCCGATCCGCTTTTTCCCTTGAGAAAGCGCTCGAGCCGCGGGAAACGCCCGACGAACCCGTCGTTTGCAAGCCAGCGCCACACGACCCAGTCGAGAACGCGGCCCGAAAGACTGTTGGCCGCCGGATACCATTTGAGCGACTCAAAGAATTCGTTCGACGAAATGAACTTTACGCCCGCGCAGATGCCCTCCGACTCGGCAAGGAGCTGCGTGAGACGCGCGGCCACCGCTCTCGAGGGAATCAGAATGCGGTCCTCGGCGAAAAGCGGCTCGAGACCGCCCGCTTCGCGGCGCTCCTTGGCGTCCCACTCGAGATTCGTGCGCAGGATCTCCCAAAGGACTTCAAAGGCGTTCGAATAGTAGGTATGGATCATTTCTATTTCCGGCACGGCCCTGGAAAAAGGCCTCTTCGTTTCTGCATTCTAAAGGAGTCGTGCGACAAATCCTTTCGCATGCGAACACAACGGTAGAACAGCCGACGCGATATTGTCCTCAGCAGTACAATCGATTCGAAAGAATGCCATACGGATGTCCGCAATGCCCACTCTTGCAGTAGAGCTCGAAAAATTCGACGAAGCAATGTTGGAGGACCTTGTCCGGAACACGGGACAAACCAAGACCGCTCTCGTAATTGACGGGCTACGCTTTCTGTACAAGGCAATACAAGAAGAAAATCGCGTTACTCGTCTTTCCACTCAGGAATTTGAGGCATTTTTGCATCAGCTCGAAGGAGGCGCAAAGGATCCTCAGGTGCTTTTGGCCCGCAAACGATCGATGAGCGTGAAACCAGTCTGGAAAGACTGATCCGGTGTCGTTTGCGAAATCCTTCGGAAGGTTCCTCTTGGCTACAATGTGCGTACGCCCGCTTTCATAACCATCCGTAGGGAAAACATCCGTATGACGGTCCTCCTCCCCCACCTTCCGTTGGGACAGTCTGACTATTCCCACCTCAGGCGAAGCGGCTCCGTCTATGCCGACAAAACGGAGCTGGTATGCGAGCTCGCATCTTCGTTCGTGCCCGTGCTTCTCATACGTCCCCGAGGTTTCGGCAAATCTCTCCTCGTGTCCACTCTGGAGTCGCTCTTCAGGTACGGCCTTCGCGACTTCCGGGGGCTCGCCATCGAAAAGCTCTGGAAGGATCGAACCTACAACGTGGTGCGTCTCGACTTTTCCGATTGCACGCAATTTGCCGACGAAGAAGACTTTCGACGGATCTTTGACGGAACCTTGCTCGCCGCCTTTGCCGATGTAGGATTCGAACGCACGGACGACTCCTTGGATCTGGATCTGCAGATCTCGGCCTGGATGAGTGAGCTCGAAAGAGGATCGCTCGTCGTTCTGATTGACGAATACGACGCGCCGCTCACAGCGTGCTGGAACGACCTCGAACTCTTCAAGGCCGTTCGCGGACACATGAGCGATTTTTTTCGCAACGCTCAAGTCGGAAGCCGGATGTCTGCGTTTCCTCTTTCTCACGGGAACCACAAAGTGCTACGACACTAATATTTTCTCAAACTTCGACCCTTGCATAAACCTATCGCTCGATCCGAAATTCGGGACGCTTATAGGTTTCACCAAAGAGGAAATTCTCCGACATTTTCCGTTCCATCTCGAACGCGCCGCCGAAACGTTGAGGCAAACGACAGCTCAGCTTCTCGACAATCTTCTTGGACAATACGGCGGTTATTGTTTCGAGGACACGTCTCGGCATCGTGTTGCCTGTCCCTGGTCGGTGCTCCATTTTCTGGACTGTCCGGAACGCGGCTTTCAAAACGATTGGTTCGCTGGCGGCGGTCATTCGACCTTGCTTCTTCAACTTCTGAAGGGACACGAGCAGGAAGAACTCACGAGTTTTGCCGACCTTCGGATGCGTCATCTGTACGACCTGGAAACCCCGCGGCCGTTCGACGACGTTGATCTGACGGTTCTTCTCACGCAAGCTGGGGGCCTCACGATCAAGGAGATCCGATCCCGCAACGACGTGATATTGGGTTATCCCAATCGCGAAGTGACCGTGTCGATGGCGAAAATCTACGCAAACCAGTTGTTCGGCGGTAAGCTCCCTCTCAAGAAAGGACAACGATCGGTCGAAGACATCCTGGCGTTTGAAAGCATCGACAATGTCGTCATCTGCCTCAACGACATGCTCGACGCGCTGAACCATACGAGTTACCCGATTGCGGACGCCACACATTGCGGCCGCCACCTGCAGATCCTGATGATGGGCGCTGAGGCCTTCCCGTTGGTTGAAGTACACAATGACCATGAGCGAAGCGATTTGGAAGTTGAGGCGGGAGACCGCCGCTGGGTGTTCGAACTGAAATTTGCCAAAGAAACTTCGCAAGTTAAGAAACTGCTCACCGAAGCGGTCGAACAAATCCGCGATCGCCGGTATGGCGAAACGCCGCACGGGAAGGAACTCCGTCGTGTAGCCCTCGTATACAGTGCTCAGGATCGACGCTTCACCGCGTGGCAGGACGTCGGGATCGTGGCAGAATGATGTCGATGCCGCCCGTCAGTGGGCGGCGACGTCACCTCTTGGACAGTTGCCCACGCCTCACCATGGATCTCAAAGTACTTCGATCTTTCGTTGAAATCGCCCGGGAACAGAGCTTCACCGCCGCCGCGGAGAAGCTCTCCGTCACGCAGCCGACGCTATCGCGTCAAATTGCGGACCTTGAAGAGGAACTCGGGCAAAAACTCTTCGAGCGCACCACGCGCAGCCTCGAACTCACCGAGAAAGGACATTTCCTTTTCCGACGCGCCCAGGACATCCTCGCCCTCGTCGACAGAACGAAGCTCGAAGCGATGACGACGGAGGGGCTTGCGGGCGACATCCGGATTTCCGCCGCCGAAACGCCCGCCGTCGGCATCGTGGCCGAAGCCGTTCAGCGCTTTCAGGAAAAATACCCGCGCGTGCGATGCCACTTCGTGAGCGCCGACGCGCTTACCGCGGCCGAACACCTTCGGTCGGGACTCTCGCAGTTCGGCGTCTTCAACATGCCCTGCCGACTCGACGGGTTCGAATACATTCGACTGCCGCGGGAAAACCGCTGGGGCGTGCTCACGCGCCGCGACGGGATTCTTGCGGGCAAGACCTTCGTCACGCCCGAGGACCTGAAGCGCCTGCCGCTCTACGTTTCGAAGCAGCGCGGCGTGGAAAACCGCATCGGCGGGTGGCTCAACTACTCCTTCTCGAAGCTTCGCGTCGTCGGCACCTACAACCTTCTCTACAACGCGTCGCTCGTCGTGCGCGCGGGCGGAAACGCCCTCTGTCTCGACGGCATCGTGCCGCCCGACGACGACATCGTCTTCCTTCCCTTCCAGCCGGCCTTTCTCACCGACGTCGTGCTTGCCTGGTCGTCCGCAAGTCAGAAGCAGACGATCACGGAGGAATTTCTCAAGACGTTGCGCAGTCTCTATCCGCCGCAGGAAGGAACGAAGGAAGACGGCGCCGAGGCCGAAGAAGAAACCGCTCCGTAACCATCATACGAAGCGGTTTCCCGAAGATTGAACGAAAGAGCGTCCTCACCAAGCGTAGGCCTCGGGGGCTTCGCCGCCCGGGCCCGGGAAGATGCGGTCGAGCTCTTCGAGCATTTCCTGCGGAAGCGTGAGATCCAGAGCCTTCATCGAGCCTTCGAGGTGCGCGAGCGTTCTCGGACCCACGATCGGCGCCGTGACGACGGGGTTCGCCAAAACCCAGGCGAGCGCCACGTCGGCCGGGTTCATGCCGTAGCGTTCGCAAAGCGCTTCGTAGGCCGCCACGCGTTCCGCAAATTTCGGATCGCGGATCGGAAGCGAGGGCTTCGCGCGGCGGCCTTTTCCGTCACCCGCCTGCGAGTGTCCCGCAAGGAGGCCTCCGTCCAAGGGGCTGTACGTGAGAAGTCCCATGCCGTGATGACGACAGGACGGAATGACCTCGAGTTCGAGCTGACGGCAGGCGAGGTTGTAGCGGCTCTGTTCGCTCACGAGCCCGAAAAGTCCGCGCAGACGCGCTTCGCCCTGCATCGCGGCGATCCCCCAGCCTGGGAAGTTGCAGCTTCCCACGTAGAGAATTTTGCCCTGTTGGATCAGCACGTCCATCGCCTGCCAGATCTCTTCGAAGGGCGTCTCGCGGTCGAAGTGGTGCATCTGATAGAGGTCGATGTGATCCGTCTTGAGTCGCCGAAGGCTCGCCTCGCAGGCTTCACGGATGTGATAGGCCGAAAGGCGCCGGCCGTTGGGACCGTTCACCATCGGTTGATAGAGCTTCGTCGCGAGGACGATTTCGTTTCGTTTTCCGCTCTTTTGGAGCCAGTCGCCCACGATTTCCTCGGAAATGCCGTAGCCGAGCGGAATGTCGGGGCGTTGCGGACCGCCGTAGACGTCCGCCGTGTCGATGAATTGGATGCCGAGGTCGTAGGCGCGGTCCATGATCTCGAAGCTCGCGGCCTTGTCGGTGAGGTGCCCGAAGTTCATGGTTCCCAAACACAAGCGGCTCACGATCAGGCCGGTTCTGCCCAAATGCCGATACTGCATAAATCCTCCCACGGGTGAACAGCGAGGACAGTCGGCCCCCGCCTTCTCTCAGTTGTCCCGCCTACGGTAGCGCGGGAAGAGGGACCTGTCCAATGCGCAAACCTCATGCGCATTCATTCAGAAAAGGCATCGGCGCGGGGTCGTTCCCGATCCGAGCGTAGCGAAACGCCGTCCTTTTCCCCTCTCCCCCAGACAACCATCTTTATCCATGATTTCTCTTGCGACAGAGAAGAATGCGACGAGACCACTCGTTACCTTACCGCCGGTAAGCTTACCGGCGGTAAGGTTATTTCGGATCTCTCCCGCAATTTTTGCTTCCAGCCCCCCACTTCCCCGAAATTTGAGGCAAAATTGCGTTCCTCGGGTTTTCCCGTGATGGACCCGATCAATCCAACGAAAACAAAAGAAGAAGCCCTCATGCCTCTCCACATTCTTGTTCTGGCGCTCGGCACACTTGCGCTCGGCATCGCCGAATTCTCGATGATGTCGATCCTGAACGCCGTCGCCGCGGATCTCCAAGTCTCCATTCCGGAAGCCGGCCACTTCATCGCCGCCTACGCCACGGGCGTCTGCGCGGGCGTGATGCTCATGGTCGTCTTCGCGAGAAACCTGCCGCTCAAACACCTCCTTCTCATCATCGTGAGCCTCATCGTCGTCGGGAACGCCCTGACGGTCTTTGCCGACGGCTACGCCGTGATGGTGGCTTCCCGATTCCTCTCGGGCCTCCCTCACGGCGCCTACTTCGGCGTGGGCTCGATCATCGCGAGCGAACTCGCGCAACCGGGCAAGGCTTCGCGCGACGTCACGCTCATGGTGCTCGGGATGACGATCGCCAACCTCGTGGGCGTGCCGCTCGGAAGCTTTCTCTCCTGGGCCGTCTCCTGGCGGCTCGTCTTCGGGATCACGGCCGTGACGGGCGTGATCGTCTTCCTTTCCGTCCTGCGTTTCGTACCGGCCATGCCGGCTCTTCCCAACGCGGGATTCCGCGCGCAGTTTCGCTTTCTCACGCATCTTCGCCCGTGGCTCGTCATGGCGGCGATCTTCTTCGGAAACGGCGGATTCTTTGCGTACTTGAGCTACGTGAACCCCACGATGGAGGAAGTGACGGGCGTTGCGCCTTCGTCCATGAGCCTCGTCATGGCGGTCGTGGGCGCGGGCATGGTCGCGGGGAATCTCCTCTGCGCGAAGCTCGCCGGACGCTTTACCGATCCGGCGCTCGCTTGCATGGGCCAGGGCGTTCTCTTCGTCGCGCTCGTCACCGTCTTCTTCGGCGCGGCGCACCCCTTCATCGCGATTCCCGCGACCGTCGTGGCGGCAGGGTGCTGTTTCTTCATCTCGGGTCCGGAACAGATCATGATGCTGCAGGGCGCCAAAGAGGGGCGGCTTTTGGGGGCGGCCCTTGCACAGACGTCGTTCAACGCGGGCAATGCCCTCGGCGCCTGGGTCGGCGGCCTTCCGATCGACGCGGGAAAATCCCCCGAGTGGAGCGCCCTGCCCGGCTTTTCGCTTGCCTTCACGGGCTTTCTGATCCTCTACCTTCTCTGGTGGATCCATCGGGAAAAGCACCGTCGAAACTGAGAGCGCGACACCGATCGAAAGCAATCAAATTTTCGGTCGCGCCTGATACGAAAAAGTCCGGCCACCCCGAGGGCGCCGGACTTTTTCGTCTCGCTTGACCGCTCCGCGGACGGAGCGGCCGAATCGATCACTTGGTTTCGAGCATCACGTTGATGATTTCGCGGTCGGTCCCGACCATGCCGCGGCTCGCGATGCGGCCGACGGCCGCCACCGTGGCGTCGACGTCGCTCTTGACGATCCCGTCGCCGCCCTTGAAGGCGCGGTCGTTCTTGACCATGTCGATTGCAAGGAGGGCCCCTTCGACGCTCATGGCGATCTTCGAAGCGCAGGACGACTTCGCGCCGTCACAGATGAGGCCCGACGTGATGGCGAGCGCGTTCGAGATGACGCGTTCGATGTCTTCGGTCGAGAAGCCCAGAAGATAGGCGATTCCGGCGCCGCTCCCCGCCCCGGCGCTCACGGCGCCGCAGTAGGCGGAAAGTTTGCCGATGCCCTGCTTCAGGCACACCGTCACGAGATCCGAGAGAAGGAGCGCGCGAAGGAGTTCCTCTTCCGACTTCTTGAGGTGCTCGGCGTAGATCAGAACCGGCATGCTCGCCGTGATCCCCTGATTGCCCGAACCCGACACGATCACGACGGGGAGTTCGCACCCGTTCATGCGGGCGTCCGAGGCGGCCGCCGCAAAGGCGCGGGCGCGAACGGCCGGATCCTCGGGATCGCGGGCCATGAGAATGCGGCCGATCGTGGCGCCCCATTCGCCCGAAAGTCCCTGCTCGGCGATGGCGCGGTTGCAGGCAAGCTGACGCTCCAGGAGCGGACGCACGTGGTCAAGCGGCATCACGCGGGCGGCTTCGATGAGTTCGGAGACGTGCCAGCTCTCGACGGGATGTTCTTCTTCGGGACGGTCCCCTTCTTCCCAAACGACCTTGCCGTCCTCTTCGATGCGGGTCACGTTCGTGTGCGACGTGCGGATCACGGTCGACACGCTGTGGCCGTTCAAGTGCCCCGTCACGCGGATGAAGAAGACGTCGGGTTCGTTCGACTGACGCACTTCGACGGGCGTCGTCTGAACGAGTTCGCGGATGCGGTCGCGCTCTTCGGGCGTGATCGCGGCGAGCACTTCGAGGGCCGCCTCGGGCTTCGCGGCCACGAACCCGGCGACGGCCGCGGCTTCAAGCCCCGTCAGCCCGCCCGTGTTCGGGACGACCACGCTCTTGACGTTCTTCACGATGTTGCGCGAGACGTCGAGCTCGATGCGTTCGGGATAGCCACCGAGGCGCTTGGCGCAGATCGCGGCCGCATAGGCGAGCGCGATGGGTTCGGTGCAGCCCATGGCGGGAAGAAGTTCGGCGGCGAGCGCCGCTTCGTAAACGGAGTACGGAATCATCGGTTGGCCCTCAGGAAGATTCTGTAGAAAGTGCCTGCATTGTACAGAGTCGACACAGAAAAAGCGGAAACCGAATGTATATCGGCATTTATCCGTACAATTCTTTTCCTGCAACGTCGTTTTCCCTTCCTGCACGGTCCTTTCCGCGCCCTGCACGGGATCGGTACGGACCCGCTCTGTTTTCTTTATTCCTTGGGCTTCCCGCCTCGGAATAACCGTTCCCAATTTCCGGCCGTCGCCGATCAAACGCAGCGCATTTCTTTGCGCGAAAACGGGGGCGTTCGTTTTCTTCCTTTCGAATATCCGAAGAAAGCGGACCGAAACAGAAGCCGTACCGAAGGCTTCGCGGGTTTTCCTCGCCCTCCTGTGCGTTTTTCTGCGTCCCGCAAACCTGCTACAATTCCCGCATTTTCAGGCCTTCCCGGAGACATCCCATGGATGACGACACCCTCTTTCGCGAAATTCACCAACACATCCTGACGCAAGCGAAGGAAGGGCGACGCATCGACACGGAAAACGAACTCGCCGAACGCTTCGGCGTTACGCGCTACAAGGTGCGAAAGGCCCTCTCGGTGCTGAGCCAGATGGGCGTCGTCGACCGCGCTCCGAAGCGCGGCATGACCGTCAACACGCTCGGGCCCAAGAATCTCTCCGCGCAGATCCAGGTGCAGATGGACATCGCGAACTTCGACATCCGCGAGTTCATCGAAGCGCGTCTCCTGATTGAAGTGCACATCATCCCGTTGGCGATCCGCCGCATGACGCCCGCGCTTCTCGGCAAGCTCGACGAAGCGATCTGCCACATCGAGTACTACGCCGGCAACGCCAAGGAAGCGGACCGCTGGGACCGCGAATTCCACCTGCTTCTTCTCGAAGCCTGCGGCAACCGCGTGCTGCAGGTCTTCTCGGCGGCGCTCGTCACCTACTTCGAAAAGACCTCTTCGGCTCTGCCGAAGAACAATCCCCAGTTCTTCCTCAACATCGCCCGCACGGAACGCGCGCTTTTGAACGCCATCCGACGAGGCGACGAAGAACTCGCCAAGCGTCTTCTTCGTGACCACCTGAGCGAACAGGTGGATCTGCTCACGCCCTGATTCCGGCGCGAAGCTTCCCCAAAAATCCATAACAAGGAGGAAACATGTCGCTCTCCGTTACGCCCGACGAAAGCGTTTCGTCGGACCGTCCCGTGCTCGTGAGTCTTCTGCCCTCGCGCGCGATGCCGGGGATTCTGCGCGAAGGTCTCGAGCAGTGCGGTCGCCTCTACTTCTGGCCCGAAATGCGCTACGAAGAACAGGAACGCATCGGCACGCTCGCGTCCGTCCTCATCGGCACGGCGAGTTCGCGCGTCACGGCGGAGGTCCTCCGACGCTTTCCCGCCTGCCGCATGATCGCGAGCTTCGGCGTGGGCTACGACGGTTACGACATGGCCGCGCTCAAGCGCCGCGGCATCGTCCTCACGAACACCCCGAACGTCCTCTCGGACGACGTCGCGGACCTCGCGTTCGCGATGATCCTCAGCCTCTCGCGCGGTCTTCCCCGCGCGGACGCGTGGCTTCGCGAAGGGCGCTGGCCCGACGGGGGCTTCCCACTGCAGACGCGCGTCTCGGGAAAGCGTCTCGGAATCTTCGGGCTCGGCCGCATCGGAAGCGAAATCGCCCGCCGCGGCGAAGCCTTCCACATGCAGATCGGCTACACGGACCTCACAGGAAAGAACACCAAGTGGCAGCGCTTCCCGACCTTGAAGGAACTCGCCGTCTGGAGCGACTATCTCGTCGTGATCGTCCCGGCGACCGAAGCGACGCACCACGTGGTCGACGCCGAAATCCTCATGGCGCTCGGCACGAAGGGCTACCTCATCAACGTCGCCCGCGGCTCGGTCGTGAACACCAAGGCGCTCATCGACGCCCTGAAGACGCGCACCATCGCGGGCGCGGGGCTCGACGTCTATGAAAACGAACCCTACGTCGAGGCGGAATTGAAGGCCCTCCCCAACACGATCCTCACGCCCCACATCGGGACGGCGACGCTCGAGACGCGCCGCATGATGGCGGACCTGGTCGTGCGCAACGTCCACGCCTTCGTGAACGGCAACAAGCCAATCACGCCGGTCGCGAACTGACGCGAAAGGACCGGATCATGCCGATCATCCTCACCGAAACGCCCGGAAAGGGCGACGAAGTCGTCTTCACGCTTCGGGCGCCCAAGGAAGAGGCTGCGGCGCTTCGCCGCATCCTCACGGGGCTCGAGTCCTTTTCGCACCTCGGCAAACCCCTGCCGAAGCGCGAGGGCGAGCCTTTCGAGCGCCTTCGGCAATACCGGCTCCTTCGCAATCTCACGCAGAAGGACGTCGCCGACGCCGTGGGGACCACGCAGTCCCATCTCTCGAAATACGAGGCGGGTCTCCGGAAGATCCCGACCGAAACGGCGGAACGTCTCGCACACTTCTTTCAGTGCGACGTCACGGAATTTCTCGAATAGGCCTCAAAGTCCCGCCTTGCGGCGCTCGCGCAGCACCACGACCCAGCAGAGCACCGTAAGCACCCCCGAAAAGAGCATCACGCCCGCATAGCGCGCGGCGTCTCCCAAAACGATCGGCACCCAGAGCGCCGCGGCGAGCGCAAAGCTCGAGGTGTGGAAGAACTGCTGCACGGAGGCGGCCATTCCGCGGTTTTTCGGGAAGTAGTCGAGATTGAGCGTCGCCATGACGGGACGCGACCAGCTCATCGCCGTCTGATAAAGACACGGCGCCGCGATGACGAGGGGCCACACGGGCTCGGTTTCGAGCGCGATCCCGACGCCCAACACCCCCGCCGCGATCAGGACGGCAAGGCCCGAAGCGAGCGTTCTGCGCCACCCGATGCGTCCGACGAGACGGCCCGTCAGAAAGCTTCCCGCCATGGAAAAGGCGATGAAGGGAAGCGTCAGATACCCGAAGTCCTCCACGCCCAACTGCATGATGTGCATGACGAAGTCGGCCCCTCCCGCCGTATAGACGATCCCACCCATGAAGCAAAAGCCGTGCCCCATCACGCCGAAGAGAAAGGCGCGGTGCCGCAAAAGCATTCCGTAAGTCCGGATCGACTCTCCGAGACCAAAGGGACGTCTGGCGGCCTTGGGAAGCGATTCCTTCAGAACCGTGAGGCCGAGCACGGCGATCGAGAGATTGAGGAGCGCGAGCGTCCAGAAGACCGCGCGCCATCCCCAGCGCACCGTCACGGCGCCCCCGACGATCGGCGCGAAGGCGGGGGCGAGCGCAAAGAGAAGCGTCATGAGGGCGAGCATCTTCGTGGCGGCGACGCCGGACCAGCGGTCGCGCACGATCGCCATCGAAACGACGGGCCCGACCGAGGCGCAGAAGCCCTGCACCACGCGCCAGAAAAGAAGCCATCCGAAGTGATCCGTCGCCGAAGCGGCAAGCGCCGCCAGGCAAAAACCGAGCGCCCCGCCCACCACGACCGGACGGCGCCCCAGGGCGTCCGAGAGCGTCCCCACAAAGAGCGATCCGACGGCAAAGGCGACGAGATAGACCGAAAGCGACTGCGAAATCACGTCGGACGACACCCCGAAGGCTTCGGTCATCGCGGGAAAGGCCGGGATGTAAGTGTTCGCGGCGAAGGGGCCCATCATCTGTATGAGCGATAAAAGGAGCGCGTCGGCGAGCGTCGGTTTTCGGTCTCTTTCTTCTCTTTCGGGCATTTTGAGGGTCGCTCGCACTACAATTCTTGGGATTCCTTTCATTCTAATTCCAAAATTACACCTGCCATGACGAGCCAGTATCGAGGACGATTCGCCCCCTCCCCCACCGGACGACTGCACCGGGGAAGTCTCGTGGCGGCGATGGGAAGCTGGCTCGACGCCCGCGCCCACGACGGCGTCTGGCTCGTGCGCATCGAAGACGTGGATCCGCCGCGCGACATTCCGGGCGCGGCCGAAGACATCCTGCGTGTTCTTGCGCGCCTTGAACTCACGTCCGACGAACCGGTGGTGTGGCAGAGCACCCGGGACGCCGCCTACGAAAAGGCGCTCGATACGCTGCGCGAAAAGGGACTTCTCTACGGTTGCGCCTGCACGCGAAAGGAAATTCTCGCGCGCGACGCGGAGCTGGGACTCCCTCCGGGCGTCTATCCGGGCACCTGCCGAAACGGCACGGGGGGACGCCCCGCCCGGGCGCTTCGCTTTCGTCTTCCCGACACCACGCTCGGCTTCACGGACCGGCTCTGCGGATATTTCGAGCAGAACCTTCCGCGCGAGGCGGGCGACGTCGTCATGAAACGAGCCGACGGGCTCTGGGCCTATCAGCTCGCCTGCATCGTCGACGACGTCGCCTCGGGCGTGACCGACGTCGTGCGCGGCGCGGACCTTCTCGACAACACCCCGCGGCAGATCGCGCTCATCGAGGCTCTCGACGCCCCCGTGCCGCGCTACCTGCACCTTCCGCTCGTTTTGAACGACCGGAAGGAAAAGCTCTCGAAGCAGCAGGGCGCCGTGCCGCTCGACGAGACGAACCTTCTGGGCGAGCTGGAATTCGCCTGGACGCATCTCGGCTTTGCGCCCCTGGGCGCCGATTCGATTTCCGCCTTCTGGCGCGCTGCGGTGCCGCTCTGGCGCGAACGCTTCGCAAAGGAGGCCGATCATGGTTAAGGCGTCCTTTTGGATGCTCGTCGGGATCTTTCTCTTCACCCTCACGGCGGCGCTCGCAAAGGTCATGGCCTCGGAGGGCTTCGGCATTTGGGAAATCGTCTTCTGGCGCTCGATCGTAGGGTGCCTTTTCTGCGCCGCGGTGATGCGAAAAAAAGGAATTTCTCCCGCCACGCGCTTTCCGGTGCGCTACGTCGTGCGCTGCACGGTGGGAACCGTGAGCATCGCTCTGAGCGTCTACACCCTCACCGTCATGCCGATCGCAACTGCGCAGACCCTCACCAACACGGGGCCGCTCTGGTTCTGCGTCTTTCTCGCGGTCGCCGCGCTCTTCACCTCCTACCGATTTGACAAGGTCGTTTTGCTCGCCGTGCTCGCGGGTTTCGGCGGCGTCCTTCTCATTCTGCGTCCCGACGTATCGCAGGGCGTCACGATGACGGCCGCCGTCGCGGGCGTTCTTTCGGGCCTCACTTCGGGCGGCGCCGACTTCATGATCCGGCACCTTACGCACAAAGGGGAGCCGGGTGAACGAATCGTCTTTTACATCATGCTCGCGGGGAGCCTCACGGGCTTCGTCTTCGCCTTCGGCGACGGATGGCACGACGTTACGCCCTTCTCGATTCTGCTTCTTTTCGGCGTAGGATTCTCCGCCACGTTCGCGCAGATCGCCACGACCTACGCCTGGGCGAAGGGCCACGCGCTCGTCAACGCCGTCTTCAGCTTCTCGGGGATTCCCTTTGCGCTTCTTTTCGGCGTCGCGCTCTTTGGCGAAACGATCGATCTCGTCGCGCTCCTCGGCATGGCGGTGGTCGCGCTCGCGGGGATTTTCGCGACGCTGCGGCGCCTCAAGGCGGAACAAAAGGCTGCGCGACTTGGAGATGCTTCATGAACGAAACGCTCTCGCACTACGAACGAAACGCCGCCCGCGAAGCGGGCCGCTACGAATCGATCTCCGCGCTTACGATCGAGACGGTGCTCGAGCGGTGGATTCCGTGCGGGGCACGGGTCCTCGAATTGGGCTGCGGGTCGGGGCGCGACGCACGCCGCATGGCGGCTCGCGGCGTGCGCGTCACGGCGACCGACGGCTCGGAAGAAATGCTCCGCATCGCGCGAAACCTTGCGAAAGACATCGAAGGCATTCGCTTTCAGAAGCTCCCCCTCCCTCCGCGCACGCCCGAGGGCGATGTCCTGCGAACCCGCGAGAAAGCACTCGCCGCGCTCGGCGCATCGGCGCCCTTTGACGCGCTCGTCGCGATCGGCGTTCTTCAGCACTTGGACGACGCCGGGCTCTTTGACGCGGCCCTCTTCATCGACGCCGTGTTGAGCGACGCAGGCACGATCGTTCTCTCCATTCCGGAAAACCATGCGACGGCGACGGCCGAGGATCCGCGCTTTTACGCAAACCGCCCGGCCGCGGAATACTCGTCGCTTCTCTCGCGCTTCGGCTTTGAAGAGGTCTACAACGAACGCCGGGAATCGACGGGAGCGCCCGGGAAGGAATGCACCTGGGTCACGCTCGTTTTCGTGCGCCGCAGCGAACGTCTGCGTGCGGTTTCGCGCCTGCGAGGGATTCTCGAAGACGAATCGAAGACCGCCACCTACAAGTTCGCGCTCCTTCGCGCCGTGGCGGACGTGAACATCGAGGCGCCGGGGCGCGCCCGCTTTCTCGCGAGAAACGAGTGGCAGCCGACTCCGGAGAGCGAGGTCGACTGGGTGGCGATCCCCTTCTCCCTCATCGTCGAGCGTTGGATCGACTACTTCTGGGCGCTCACGACCGGCCCGGGCCCCGCGCCGCGGCAGATTCAGGGGACTAGGACTCTCGGCTTCGGCGCCTCGCTCTCGCGGCTGCAGGCGCTCTACGACGGCGACATTCTTCACTTCCGCCGGGATTTCTACGAGGGACGCCTTGCATCGCCGGACGCAGAACCGGCCAAACTCAAGGCTTTTCTCGAAACCGTAAGCGACATCGCTTCGGCCCTCAAGAAGGGGCCCGTGCACTTCACGGGAAGCGCCTCTCCCGAAGGGAAACCCTTCCATACGTCCCCCATGGAGCGGGGTTCCTGGACGCCCACGCCCTCGGGCCTGACCGGACACTTCGGAGAACTGCGCCTTCCCGCGCACCTCTGGAACGAACTCAACCGCTCGGCGCCGTGGTTCGTGAACACCGTGATGTTCGAGTGGGCGAGACTTTCCGTTCGCTTTTCGCAATTGGCGGGCGAGCCCTCGAGCACTGCGGCGGTACTCGCAAGACTCCTGCCGCCCGACGAGCCCGAGCGCGACACGATGCTCGCCAAAGCCGTCTTCGAGGGAACGGAGAATCTGCGCTGCGTCTGGACGGACCGTCCGCTCACCCGCTCGACGCTTGCCGTCGACCACATGATCCCCTGGGCGAGAACGCACTGCAACGACCTCTGGAACCTTCTTCCGGCAGACCGCGGAGCCAACGGCAAAAAGAGCGACCGTCTTCCGACGCTTCGGCTTCTCGACGAAGCGCGTCCTCGGCTTTTCCGCGCCTGGCGCACGCTCGAAGATGCCCGTTCGGCGCTCTTTCGCGCGCAGGCGGAAAACACGCTTCTTCGCACGTCGCTCCCCAAGGTCGGATGGGAGAAGCCGCTCTTTGACGCGGTGCTGCGCACGGCCGACGACACCGCACGGCAGTTCGGCGCGCCACGCTGGGACGGACTCAGCGCGGGTCGTTGAGCGTTTGGACGTCAAAAACGGTCGCGCCTGCGTTATCCTCTTTTCGAACGCATTCCGAGGAAAATGAGGATGGAACAGAACATCAACGCCGACCACAACAACGACATTCTGCTGATTTTCGCCGTACTGCGGGGCATTACGAGACGCTGGACGACGACGAGCGAAATTCAGAACCGTCTGGCTTCGCAGGGGCTCGACATTCACCGCAGAACCCTGCAGCGCGTTCTGAAGCGCATCGTGAACCACCCCGAACTCGGCGTCGAGCTCGACGACCGCACGCGCGTCTACGCCTATCGGCAGACGGTTCCTTCAGGAAGCTTTTCGGCGATGCAGATGAATCCGCAAGAGTGTCTTCTTCTGCGCCTCTTCGAAGAAAACATGCGCTACCTCCTTCCGGGGTCCCTCATGAACGCGATGGAGCCGCTTTTTGAGACGGCCCGCGCGACGCTTCGCGAGCGCGCCCCCGAAACGCCGGAGCGCACCTGGCTCTCGAAGGTGGCGTCGGTGCCGAGCGGGGTCAAGTTCATTCCGCCCGAAATCAAGCCCCGCATCTTCGACGCCGTCTCCGAAGCGCTCTACCGCGAAGTGAAACTCGAAGTGCGATACCGCAATCTCGAAGGCGTCGAAAAGGAGGCGATCGTCTCGCCCCTCGGGCTCGTGCTGCAGGACCGCAAGGTCTACGTCGTCGTGCGCTTTGACGGCTACGACAACTGCCGGCACCTGGCGTTGCACCGCATGCTCGACGCAAAGCTCCTCGAATTCGCGGCGGACGTCCCCGAAGATTTTTCGCTCGACGAGTACATGCAAAGCCGCCACTTCAACTACAGCAACGGCAAGAAGGTGCGGCTCGTCCTCGAATTCGAGGACGGCCACACGGCGACGCTGTTGGACGAATCGCCCTTCTCGCGCGACCAGAAGCTCGAAAAACTCGAGGACGGCTTCTGGCGCCTCGAAGCGACGACCGACGACACGAGTCTGCTCAAGGGCTGGATCGGCGGCTGGCCCGACGGGCACTTCCGGCTCGTCGAAAAAATCCCCATGGACTGAGAGATTTGTCGGCGGGCAATGGGTCCGCCATTCCCCTGCGCTAGAATGGATGCAAAGGGTCCTTCGCAAAAGGAAAAAGAAAAATGACCGAGAAAAAAACGATTAAGAACTTCGTCGAGACGCTCGAGAGGCGCGTCAACGACATTCGCGAAGACTTCACGGAACTCAAGGCCGAAATGACCCGGCGCTTCGGTCCGAAGAAGGACGACGAGATCTTCCGCGCGCTTCCCAAGCCGCAACCCCTTGACGTGCCGCTCAAGACCGTTCTCATGAACCGCCGTTCGGAGCGCAGTTTCAGCGACGAACCGATCACGGACTACGACCTCTCGACCCTTCTCAACGCGGTCGACGGGATCAACCGCCCCAACGGCAAGCGCACGACGCCCTCCTGCCTCAACTGGCGGGAAATCGAAGTCTACGTTCTGAAATCCAACGGCATCTGGCGCTGGGTCCCCGAGCGAAACGGCCTCCTCTTTCTCTCGATCCGGGACGTGCGCGAGGAAACGGGCTTCGGGCAACCCGCCATTCTCGCCGCCCCCGTCGAGCTCGTCTACGTGGCGAACTTTCAAAAGACGCGCGGCCGCATGACGATGCTCGGCGAAAAGATCATCGAACTCTTCAACGACGACTGGGACGACGAGGCGGCGGAGGACATCCGCCGGCGCGCAGCGGACCTCAACGCGGGCGCCAAGGTGCAGATGGCCTATCTCGCCGCGGCGGCCCTGCACCTGTCGACCGTGGTGCGCCTCGGGTTCGATCCCGGGCGCCTCGGGCGGGCGCTTCACCTCGGGCCCGACGAAAAGGTCGTCGCGGTGCAGAGCCTCGGCTATCGTCCCTCCTCGATTTTCGACCACATCCGCTGACGCTAAGGTCTCAACATGAACAAAGCCAAACCGATCGCGGGCCTCGTGCTCCTCGCTCTCCTCGGCTCGGGGGCCTGGTATCTCCTTCACGACCGCACGACGGAAACGCGCGAACCGACCGCCTGGGGTCACGTCGACACGAGAAGCATCTCGCTCGCCTTTGAAATCGGCGGGCGCATCGCAGAACTCGGTCCCGAAGAAGGGATGCGCGTGAAGACGGGAGACGTTCTCGGACGGCTCGACACGCGCTCGCTCGAATTGGAGCGCGCCCGCCTCGTTGCGAGCGCAGAGGCGCTCAAGGCTCAGTATTCGCTCGCCGAAGAAGGCGCGCGGCAGGAAGACATCGCGGTCGCCCGCGCGGAACTCGCGGCGCTTCGCCAGTCGTTGCGCCTTGCGCGCATCACGGCCGACCGTCAGGAAGAACTTTTCCGGGCGAAGGCGACGACCGAACAACTGCGCGACGAAGCGCGCTTCACGCTCGCGCAGCGCACCGCCCAGGAAAAAAGCCTTGCCGAACAGCTCCGAAAACTCGAAAACGGATCGCGTCCGCAGGAAATCGCCGCGGCCCGCGCGCAGTGGGAGGCGGCCGAGGCCGCGGTCGCACAGCTTGATCATCAGATCAACGTGCAGAGCGTCCTTCGTTCGCCCGCCGACGGTTTCGTACGCGTGCGCGCCGCCGAACCCGGCGACATGGCGGTCGCCGCGCGCACGATCTTCGAACTCTCGCTCGACGACCCGAAGTGGGTGCGCGCCTATCTCACCGAAGCGCGCCTGGGCGAAGTGCGCGAAGGCGACGTCGTGACGGTCGTAACCGACACGACCGAGCCCATTTCGGGGCGCATCGCCTTCATCAGCGACACGGCCGAATTCACGCCCAAGACCGTGCAGACCGAAGATCTGCGCACGGCGCTCGTCTATGAATTCCGTGTGGACGTGCCCGACCCCGAGCACCGTCTGCGCATGGGTCAGCCCGTCACCGTAAAACTCAAACCCGAATGAGCGTCCTCAGCGTCGAAAAACTCGTAAAACGCTTTGTCGGCCCCGACGGACGGCCTCTCGCGGCGGTGGACGATCTTTCGTTCGAGCTCCCCGAAGAGGCGCGCCTCGTCACGATCGCGGGCCCAGACGGCGCCGGGAAGTCGACTCTCCTTCGGCTTCTCGTGGGACTGCTTACGCCCGACGCGGGCGACATCCGCGTGCTCGGACTCTCGCCCGACAAGGCTTCGCTTTCGGGCCGCACGGGCTTCATGCCGCAGAAGTTCGGGCTCTACGAAGAGCTCACGGTCCTCGAAAACCTCGAAACCTTCGCGGCCCTGCGGGGCGTCCCCAAGGCGGAGGCTCCGGCGCGTTTCTCCGAACTCCTTTCGCTCACAGGACTCGCCGGCTTTGAAGAGCGCCGCGCGGGCGCGCTCTCGGGCGGCATGAAGCAAAAGCTGGGCTTGACCGCCAGTCTTCTCGCCACGCCCGAACTCCTCTTTCTCGACGAACCGACGGTCGGCGTCGATCCTCTCTCGCGTCGGGAACTCAAAAACATTCTGCGAACGCGCACCGAGACGACCGGCATGCGCGCGATCGTGACGACGTCGAACCTTTCCGAGGCCGAAGAGGCGGACCTCGTTCTCCTCATGGACAAGGGAAGATTGCTCGACGTGACGACGCCCGAGGCGGCGAGACGCCGCCTTTCAAGACGAACCTTCCTTTTGCGCGCCGCCGATCCCGCCGACGCCAAGACGCTCACGCGCGGTGCGCTCGATCTCGTGAACGCCGAAATGGGCGAAGCCGCCCCCTTCCTCGACGCCTCGCCCAAGGCGGACGGCGTCGCGGTGCTCCTTGCCGACGAAGCGAAGGAAGCGGACCTCGCCGCCAAGGCTACCGCGGCGGGCCTGCCCGCCCTTAGCGTCTCGGCGAGAGCGCCCCTCATGGAGGACGTCTACGTCGACGCCGCCTTCGCGCGCAAGGCCTCTGCCCGCTTCGCGGCCCCCAAGGTCGAAGCGGGGAGCGAAGACCTCGTGATCGAGGCCGAAGGGATCTGTCGTCGCTTCGGGAGCTTCACGGCCGTGGCCGACACGAGCTTCACCGTGAAGAAGGGTGAAATCTTCGGGCTTCTCGGTCCCAACGGCGCCGGGAAAACCACGACCTTCCGCATGCTCTGCGGGCTTCTTGCGCCGAGCGCGGGGAAAATTCACGTTTGCGGCGTGTCGCTCGAAGAGGCGAAGTCGGAGGTCCGCTCACGAATCGGCTACGTCGCGCAGAAGTTCTCGCTCTACGAAAAACTCACCGTGCGGCAGAATCTCGACTATTTCGGACGCAGCTACGGGCTTTGGGGACGGCGTCTTCGCGAACGCGTGACGGAAGCGATCGAACTCTTTCGCCTTGCGCCCTACGCAAACGAGCGCACCGACCGACTGCCGCTCGGCGCCAAGCGCGAACTCGCCTTTGCGGCGGCGCTTCTGCACCACCCCGACATTCTCTTCTTAGACGAAGCGACGTCGGGCGCCGACGTCGAGGCGCGCCGCACCTTCTGGCGGCGCATCGTCGCGCTCTCGCGCCTCGGCGTCACGACGATCGTGACGACCCACTACATGGAGGAGGCCCACTACTGCGACCGCTTCCTCATTCAGGACCGCGGCCGCGTACTGATCCTCGGCACCCCCGACGAAGTGCGCCGGGCGGGCGCCACGCCGGACAACCCCGAACCCACGATGGAGGAGGCCTTCATCGAAATCGTCGAACGCTCGCGTGAGGAGGCCGCATCATGAAAAGTCTTCGCCGACTCCTCGCCGTGATCCTCAAGGAATGCACCCAGATCGAACGGGATCCCTCGATTCTCTTGATCGGGCTCTTTCTGCCGATCTTTCTTCTCATGCTCTTCGGCTACGGCCTTTCGATGGACGTCAAAGGCGTGCCCGTCGCGATCGTCGCGGAGGACGCCTCCCCCTTGAGCGACCGCTTCACGGACCGGTTCCTGGCATCCGACTATTTCTCCGCACGGAAGGTCACGAGCCGCATCGAGGCGGAAGCGCTCCTTGAGAACCGAGAAGTGGACGCGGTCCTTCACATCCCGAGCGACTTCGCCCGGCGGGTTCTTGCGGGCGAGGCCGATTTGGGCCTCACGATCCACGGGGTCGACGCCAATCAGGCGACGATGATCCGCACCTACGTGAACGCGACGATCGCAACGCAGTTGGCTGCGAACGCAGAACTCGACGCCGGAATGACGCTGAACACGACCGAGAAGCCCTCGGTGGCGCTTTCTACGCGCGCCTGGTTCAACGAAGCCAACACAAGCTCCTGGTACCTCGTCCCGGGACTTCTCGTCGTCACGATGACCCTGGTCGGGAGTTTTCTGACGAGCCTCGTCGTCGCGCGCGAATGGGAGCGCGGCACGATCGAGTCCCTCTACACGACGCCGATCCGTCCCTGGGAGACGGCCGTGGCGAAGATCGTCCCGAACTACGTCGTGGCGCTTGCGGGAGCGCTTCTGGCGCTCTGCGTCGGACTCGTCGCCTTCGACATTCCGGTGAACGGTTCGGTCGGGTGGCTTCTCGCCACGCTCTTTCTCTACCAACTCCTCGCCGTGCTCTTCGGACTTTTTCTCTCCGCCGCGACGAAGCGGCAGTTTCTGGCGCTCCAATACGCCGTGATCGGAAGCTTCCTCCCGGCGATGATGCTCTCGGGCTTTCTCTTCGACCTTCGAAGCGTCCCCGACTGGATTTCGGTGGTGGGACATCTGCTGCCGCCCACCTACGCGATCGAATCGGTGAAGATCTGCTTCCTCTCGGGCGGATGCGAGGACATCCTCGCCCAAAACCTCGCAATCATCGCGCTCTGGTGCGTTTTCTTCTACGTTTTGAGCCTGGGGTTCCTTAGAAAATCCCTCGAAGGAGGCCTCCATGCATGACGTTCTTGCTTCCCTCGTGCGGATTGCCGCGCTCGTCTGGAAGGAACTCGTCACGATGTTCCGCGACCCGGGCTCGCGCAAGATCCTGATCGTCCCCGTCCTCGCTCAAGCGGTGCTTTTCGGCTACGGCGCCACCTTCAACCTCGAGCACGTCCCCTGGACCTACTGCGACGAAAGTCGAAGCGCCCTCTCGCACGAAGTGATCCGTAAAGTGGGCGAAAACGGCGTCTTCGAACTCGTGCGCCCGAGCCTCAACCTCGACGCCTTGGGTGAGGCCGTTGAACGGGGCGAGGCGCTCACGGCGCTTTACTTTCCCGACGACTTCGCCGAAACGGGCCGTCTTCTCGTCATCACGGACGCGCGCAACACTACAACCGCAAACGTAGCGACGGGCTACATTGCCGTCATCGTCGAAGGCATGAACGCGCAAAACGGCAACACCGCGCCCGTGCGGCTCGTCGAACGATTCCGCTTCAACGAAAACAACATTACGCGCTGGAACATCATGCCGGGCCTCATTCTCGCGCTCTCCCTCATTCAGGTGATGCTCCTTTCGGGCCTCACCGTCTCGCGCGAGCGCGAAGAGGGAAGCTTCGACATGATGCTCATGACGCCCGCCTCGAGTTGGGAGATCTATCTCGGCAAGGGGCTGCCCGCCATTTTCGTAGGAATCATGCAGGCGCTCATCATCTTTTCCGTCTCCTGCTTCTGGTTCGAGATCCCCTTTGCAGGGTCGTTTGCGACGCTCCTTCTCGTAATCACGCTTTTCTCCGCCGCGGTCGTGGGGCTCGGGCTTGCGATCAGCGCGGTCTGCCGCACGATTCAGCAGTCGATGGTGGCGGCCTTTCTCTGCATTCTTCCCGCCATCATCCTCTCGGGCCTCATGACGCCCGTGCGCGCGATGCCCGAATGGATGCAGACGGTGACGATCATGAATCCCCTGCGCTACTCGATCGACGCCGTGCGGCGCATCTACTTCGAAGGGGCGACCTTCACGGACGTCCTACCGCTTCTCTGGCCCGTGGCCCTCATCTGGCTCGTCGTGACGCCCGTCGCCCTCAAACTCTTCCGGGCGAAGATCGCGTGAGGTGCGACACGACATCCGTTATGGCTCTTCATGCCGCATCGGCGTAATGGAAATCTTATCCGGAGAAACGGCAGCGACTTCTTCGGAATCGAGATGTTCGGCGGGATCGAAATCTTTACGGGAACGAGTATTGCCCATCAAGCGCATTCTCCCGTGCCGCGAATTCCATCAGGAAAGAACACAGTCGAGTACACCCGCAAAAAGGAATGAAGAACGCACGGAGCAGCGGCCATTGCGCGCAATCCGACGGAAGGACAAAGGAAAGCCCCGCAGAGGACGCTCCCGGGCGCAGTCTCTGACGGGGCGGAATCTCCGGCCCGGCATTCTCCGCCGAGCCGATCAATCGGTTGGGCAGGCGATCACTTCGCTTCGCCGAACCACTTCTTCCAGATCTTGTCGTATTCGCCGTTTTCCTTGAGGGCCTTGAGGGCGGCGTTCAATTCACCCTGAAGCTTGGCGTTCTGCTTCGTCACGACCATCGCGAAGTCGTCCGCGGAGAGCATCTTGTCGGTGAGGTGCACAGTCTTCTTCGCAAGGGCGGGCTGCTGCACGAGGATGTAGTCGGTCACCGGACGGTCGTTGATGACGGCGACGGAATTCCCCGTGGTGAGGTCCATGATGGCTTCGGAAGCGTTGTTGAAGGTCGTCACCTTGGCGCCTTCGATTTCCTTGGCCTTCGCGGCGGCGGTCGTGCCGATCTGCACGCCCACGGTCTTGCCCTTCAGGTCTTCAAAGCCCTTGATGTCCTTGGCGGCGTCCTTGGAGACGAGGATCGTAAGGCCCGACTTGTAGAAGGGGTCCGTGAAGAGGACACGCTTCTTGCGTTCTTCCGTGATCGAGAAGCCCGAAGCGCCCACGTCGGCCGTACCCGCCATGAGGGCTGGGATGATGCCGTCAAAGCCGATGTTGAGGATTTCGATGTCGTAGCCCATTTCCTTGGCCATGGCGCGGATGAGATCCATTTCAAACCCCGTCACTTCCTTCGTTTCGCTGTTGACGAATTCAAAGGGCGGGAAGGTCGGGTTCGTCGCGACGCGCAGCGTGGCGGCGTTGGCGACGCCCGAAATGAGGCCGGCGGCGATGAGGAGTGTGGCGGTGAGGGACTTGAGCATGATCGTTTTCCTTTTGGCGCGTTGAGTGGTTGTGCGGTCCGGGACTCTCGAGGGGGAGTCGAAAGTGCCCTTCGTTTCGAGTCACTATAGCGGCGGCGAAAGCGGCAAAGTGCTTCTCCCAAGCGCTTTTCTTCGAAAATCTGCACATCTTTTTCCCGTCGCCAACCCCGCTAGGACAAAGGTCCGAGTGGCCGACGTTTGGTCGACAAAACCCATTTTTCGGGCGACCCGGACGCCATGCCCCCAGGCCGCCTTCTACGAGAAAATGCGGAATCCGACGCCCCCCTTCGTTGCGCTATGATTTTAGGATTCGTCAACCGATTGGAGACCATCCATGCATCCGATCCTCATCAAGAACGCCGACGTCTACGCGCCGGAACACCTCGGAACCCGCGACATTTTCCTTGCGGGCGGCAAAATCGTCGCGATGGCTGAAAAGCTCGACGTGACCCTCCCCGACCTCGAAGTGATCGACGCTGCGGGCTACATCGTGGCTCCGGGTCTTGTCGACCAGCACATCCACATTACGGGCGGCGGCGGCGAAGGCGGCTGGCACAGCCGCTGTCCCGAACTTGTCTTCTCCGAACTCGTGAAGGCGGGCGTGACGACCTTCCTCGGCGTCTCGGGCACCGACAGCATGACGCGCTCCGTCGAAAACCTCCTCGCCAAGGTCCGCGGCCTCAAGAACGAAGGCGCCTCGGGCTGGATGTGGACGAGCAACTACGCCTATCCGGTCACCACGATCACGAAGGACGTGCGCACCGACATGCTCGCGATTCCGGAAGTGCTCGGCGTGAAGATCGCCCTGGGCGACCACCGCTCCTCCTTCCCCAATCAGCACGAAATCATGCAGATCCTCGCTGACGTCCGCGTCTCGGGGATGCTTACGGGCAAAACCGGGTTCCTTCACGTTCACCTCGGCGACTTCCCGTATTCGTTTGACATCTTCGACGAATGCGTCGCGCAGGGCATGCCCATCAAGCACATCCGTCCGACGCACGTCGCGCGCCATCCCGAAGTCTTCCGCCGCGCCTGCGAATTCGCCAAGAAGGGCGGCTTCATCGACATCACGACGGGCGGCGGCAACTACATGGGTTCGGCCGCCGACGCCGTGCGCGCCGCGCTCGCCGACGGCGTTCCGTTCGACCGCATTACGCTGAGCTCCGACGGCCACGGCTCGATGCCGCGCTTCAACGAAGCGGGCGAAATGGTGGGCTTGGGCATCGGATCGATCATGTGCGACATCGAAACGATCCGCGAACTCAAGGACGAACTCGGCGTCGAAAAGGCCCTCACCCCGATGACGAAGACGGTCGCGGGCGCCCTCGGTCTCGAAACGAAGGGCGGCATCGCCGTCGGCAAGGACGCCGACCTTCTCTTCCTCACGAAGGACTTCGAACCCGAGTGGGTCTTCATGATGGGCAAGGTCGCCATGCGTCAGGGCGAAGTCGTCATGAAGGGCGCCTTCGAGGAATAATCCGAAGGCCGATAAGCTTTGATCAAAGCCGTCCGTTCGGATATGCCGAACGGACGGCTTTCTTTTCCATACACGCCTCGGCAACCCATGTATCAGGGATACGGGCACAAGACATCCAATCGTTTTCCTTTTATGAAATAGCGCATTTCTTTTGCCGCTATTCCCAAACATCCCTGCCGCACAATCTGTTGAGGAACCTTATTCCCTTTTAGATACCCGACTCGATGCGATTTTTCCCCCTTTCGCACGACGCTTCCCTCTCCCGAACTATGGGCGGGCGTTTCGAATTCGTGCAAAATGGAGCGTTGGCTCCCTCCCGGAGTCGCTCGTCCCACGCCTCTATACGGAGACTTCAGACGGGAATTATTCCGCCGTGCTCGTTTTGTGCGAACCCGGTCGGCTTGCCGACGTGCGCAGCCGCGCCGAAGCGTTCCCCTGGTTCGAAGCGCATCAGGAAGACGCAGAACACCAACGCTTCATTGGCGTAATCGAATCTCCCGACACCGACGCTCAGATCGAGCTTTTTCGCATTCTTCAGACTTTGGACGGCGTTCGAGACGTCTCGCTCGTCGTTCACCGGTTCGAGTCGTCAACCGACGACGCCGAATCCTGATTTCCTTTTTCTCGTTTTTCGCATTCACGGAGACCCACACAATGGAAAAACGCATCGAAATCGTCGACGCGCGCCGCCGCGCGCTCCTCAAGTCCGGTCTTGCGGCCTCGGCCGCGATGACGATCGGCCTTCCCGTTTCGGCCGAAGAAAAGGCGGCCGCCACCGCCAGTGAAGACGGCATTGCCTGGCACAAGGGCGTCTGCCGCTTCTGCGGCACGGGCTGCGGCCTCTTGGTCGGCGTCAAGAACGGCCGCGTCGTCGCGACGAAGGGCGACCCCGACGCGCCCGTGAACCGCGGCCTCAACTGCGTCAAGGGCTACTTCAACGCCAAGATCCCCTACGGCCGCGACCGTCTGACGCAGCCGCTCATGCGCCGCACGAACGGAAAGTTCGACAAGAACGGCAAGTTCGAGCCCGTCAGCTGGGACGAAGCCTTCGACGAAATGGCCAGGCAGTTCAAGCGCGTCTATGAGAAGAAGGGGCCCTCGGGCGTCTCGATCATCGGCTCGGGCCAGTACACGATTCCCGAAGCCTACACCGCGTCGAAACTCATGAAGGGGGGCTTTCGCTCGAACAACATCGACCCGAACGCTCGTCTGTGCATGGCCTCGGCCGTCGTGGGCTTTTATCAGACCTTCGGCGTCGACGAACCTGCGAACCACTACGGCGACATTGAACTGGCCGACACCATGCTCCTCTGGGGCAACAACATGGCCGAAGCCCACCCGGTTCTTTGGTCGCGCGTCGCGAACCGCAAGCTGACGGCCAAGTCGACGAAACTCGTCAACATCACGACGTTCCGCAACCTCTCGTCGGGCCTCGCCGACGAAACGATCGTCTTCAAGCCGGGCACCGACCTGGCGATCCTCAACTATCTCATCCGAGAAATCTATGCGCGCGGCAAGGTCAACCGCGAATTCGTCGAAAAGCACTGCGTCTTCGCGGCGGGCGTGACCGACATCGGCTTTGGCCTTCGCAACACCGACAAGTTCGCCTATCCGGCCGAAAAGGACGTCATGCAGCGTCAGCTCGTCGTAAAGCTCGACGCCGACGAGGCGATTGCGCAGGGCCGCAAGGTCGGCGAAGAAGTCCCGCAGAAGAATTCGGGCGGCACCGCCGGCAAGCACTGGCGCATCAGCGAAGAGGAATTCAAGAAGGGGATCGAACCCTACACCCTCGACTTCGTCGCCAAGCTCGCCAAGGGCGACGCAGACGAGTCGATCGAAACCTTCAAGAAGAAACTCGTCGACCTCGCCGACCTCGTCTGCGACACGAAGCGCAACCTCATGAGCTTCTGGTGCATGGGCGTGAATCAGCATACGCGAGGCGTGTGGGTGAACGAACAGATCTACGACCTGCATCTGCTCCTCGGCAAGCACGGCCTGCCCGGCAACGGCGCCTTCTCGCTCACGGGCCAGCCCTCGGCCTGCGGCTCCGCGCGCGAAGTCGGCGCCTTCTGCCACCGACTGCCTTCCGACATGCTTGTCGCGAACCCGAAGCACCGCGCCAAGACCGAGTCGATCTGGCGGATCCCCGAAGGCACGCTCAACCCGAAGGTCGGGGCATCCCTCATGGAAATCCTGCGCGGCCTCGAAGACAAGTCGATCAACTTCGTCTGGACACAGGTCGTCAACATCTTCCAGTCGTCTCCGAACAATACGCACTGGGTCCGCGCCGCGCGCGATCCGGAAAACTTCGTCGTCGTGGCCGACGTCTATCCGACCTACAGCGCCCGCTGCGCCGACCTGATTCTCCCGGCCGCGATGCACTTTGAAAAATGGGGCCTCTACGGCAACGGCGAACGCCGCACGCAGGGCTGGCATCAGGTGACGGAACCCGCGGGCGAGAGCCGCTCCGACATCTGGATGATGATGGAGTTCGCCAAGCGCTTCAAAGTTTCCGAAACCTGGGGCGCCGTGCCTCTGAAGGGCGTTCCGGGCGACAAGCTCCCCGACGTGCTCGAAAAGGCCGAGGCCATGGGAATCGACCCGAACGCCACGCTCTACGACGTGCTCTTCGCTCCGTCCGAATCGCGCAGCGCCGTCTGGCCCGACCCGAAGTATCCGAACGAATTGAACGGCACCGGCAAGGCGCTCGGCCTTCCCTACTTCCCGGAAAAGGCGCTCTTCAACGAGTACCGTCAGTTCACGCTCGGCGACGGGCACGATCTCGCCGACTTCGACACCTACATGGATCCGAAGGTCCGCGGTCTCCTCTGGCCGGTCGTCGACGGCAAGGAAACGCCCTACCGCTTCAACACGGAATTCGACCCGTTTGCGAAGGAAGACGCGCTCTTCTACGGCAAGCTCATGAAGGACATGGCGACGGGCGACCTCTACGGCGTCACCGACCCGAAGGCGACCGTCTATGCGGGCAAGGCCAAGATCTTCTTCCGACCCTATGCCGCGCCGGTCGAGCAGCCCGACGCCCACTACGACCTGTGGCTCTCGACGGGCCGTATCCTCGAGCACTGGCATACGGGTTCGATGACGCGCCGCGTGCCGGAACTCCACCGCGCCGCCGCCCAGGCCTACCTCTACATGAATCCGCACGACGCCGAAGCGCGCGGCCTCAAGCGCGGCGACCGCGCCAAGGTCACGAGCCGTCACGGCGAGTGCACGGCCGTCGTCGAGACGCAGATCCGCAACATCATGCCGCGCGGCATGACGTGGCTCGCCTTCTTCGACGAAGCCGTCATGACGAACGCCGTCTGCATCGACGCGACCGACCCGATCTCGCTTGAGCCCGACTACAAGAAGACCGCGGTCCGCGTGACGAAGGCCTGATATGGCTGACGACCCGAAAGTCAATCGCCGGCGCTTTCTCGCCGGGGCCGCCGAAGCGGGTGCCGCCTGCGTCGTGCTCGGCCTCGGCTGGGGCGCGGTGTCGATGCGCGACGCGAACGCCCGCTGGGTGCCGCGTCCGCCGGGCGCGCTCCTCGGGAAGGACTTCCTTGCCGCCTGCGCGCACTGCGGACAGTGCGTCGCGGCGTGCCCCTACGAGACGTTGAGAATCGCCGGGATCGGCGATCCCGCGCCCGTGGGGACGCCCTACTTCGAGCCCGAAAAGATCCCCTGCTACATGTGCGAGGATCTCGCCTGCGTGAAGGCCTGTCCGACGGGAGCGCTTTCGCCCGAACTCGAGTCGATCCGCGACGCCCGCATGGGCGTCGCGATGATCGACCCGAACGCCTGCCTTTCCTGGCAGGGGCTTCGCTGCGAAGTGTGCTTCCGCGACTGTCCCCTGAGCGGCGAAGCGATCGTGCTGAGTCCGCATCCTCGGGAATTGAGCAAGCACGCCGTCTTCGTGCCGGAAATCCGGCCGGAGAAGTGCACCGGGTGCGGTCTGTGCATCAAGAGCTGCCCCACCGACAAGCCCGCCGTGCGCATCCACGATCCGGAGCGCACCTTGGGCGAAATCGGACGGCACTACCGCCTCGGCTGGCTCGAAGCGGACGACCCGAAGAACCAAAGGAGCGCGCCGGAACCCGACGCCAAACCCGCCGAAGAGCCGGCGCCCTTTGCGTCGGGTCTTGACTACCTCAATCAGGAGGTGCTGCCGTGAAGCCCGAAGTTCGTCATCTGCCGCCCGCCAAGACCTGGCGCGAACGGTTGCACCGAAACCGCTTCGGTCTCGCGCGCCATCTCGTGCAGGTTCTGGTGCTCCTGGCCTTCGTCGGGACGGCCCGCTGGGGCTGGACGATTGCGGGCGAAAAGCTCCTCTCCGGGGACCTTTCGAGTTCGCTCGTTCTCGGAACGATTCCGCTCTCGGACCCGCTCGCGCTCCTCGAGCGTCTCTTTGCGGGTCACCTCCCGCAGGGCGCGGCGCTTCTCGGAGCCGTGATCGTCTTCGTCCTCTACGCGGTGCTCGGTTCGCGCACCTTCTGCGGCTGGGTCTGTCCGATGAACTTCGTCACCGACCTCGCCGACGCTCTGCGCCGCGCGCTCGGCCTTGACGCCGACCTCGTCCGCCTCTCGAAGGGCGTGCGCTACGCGTCGCTTCTCACCGCCCTTCTGGCCAGCGCCGCAACCGGCGTCGCCGCCTTCGAGGCGGTGAGTCCGCAGGCCTTCCTCTGGCGCGACGTCGTCTGGGGGACGGGACTCGGAGCCCTTTCGGCCGCGCTCGGGATCTTCGCGCTCGACCTCGCGCTTTTGCGCCACGGTTGGTGCGGACATCTCTGCCCCTTGGGCGCCTTCTGGACCGTCGTCGGAAAAGTCGTCGGCCGCGTCTTCGGACGCAGCCTCGTCGGGATCGCGTTTGAAAAGAACCGCTGCACGCACTGCGGCGACTGTCTTCGCGTCTGTCCCGAACCGCAAATCATTCGTTTTAAGGAACTCGAAGCGAAGGGCCGCATTCCCACGGGCGAGTGCCTCAACTGCGGGAAGTGCCTCGAAGTCTGTCCCGAGGACGCGCTTCGCTTCACCGTTCGATCCAATTCACAGGGAGACTCTCATGATTCGTAAACTCTCCGTTTCTCTGCTTGCCGCGGCCTTCGGCGCGGCTCTCTCCACCGCCGCGTTTGCCGTGGACACGCCGATCAACGGCGCCCCGAAACCCGTTCCGCACTCCGTGACCGAATACCTCCCGATCACGCAGGACAAGAACGCGTGCATCCTCTGCCACAAGCGGGCCGGTGCGCAGCCGAAGAAGGGCGAAATCCCCGCCACCCACTATGAAAAGGACGGAAAGCTCTCCGCCCTGCGCTGGGAATGCTCGCTCTGCCACGCGCCCAACGTCGATCAGTCGACGTATTCCTTCCAGCTGCAGTGATGCCGGGATAGAGGCCTTCGAGCCTCTTCTGCGCGTTCAAGCACAAACGCGGCTTCGGTTTCCCGAGGCGGCGTTTTTTTTGGGGCAGGGCGCGTCTTATCCGCGCTCGTCCATGCGCTTCACCTTCGCGCCCGTGAGCGTCACGGTAAAGCACGTGCCTTTCGGAGAACTCTCCAGGTTCACGCGCCAGCCGCAACGGTCCGCGATGCGCTTCACCACCGACAACCCGACGCCCGACCCCTCGTGCCCCGCGGACGAAGTGCCGCGGAAGAACTTCTCGTAGATCCGCTCCCGCTCCTCTTCGGAAATGCCCAATCCCGTATCCCGCACAGAGAAGCCCTCGTCCGTTTCCGTAATCACGACTTCTCCGTGTTCCGTATACGTCACGGCGTTCTTGACGAGGTTCGTCACGACGACGCCGAGGAGGACGGGCGAATACGCCCCGGGCACCTTTCCTTCCGAGCAAAGTGCAAGAGAGAGTCCCTTTTTCTTCGCCTCGGGTTCCCACACCTCGACGGCGCGCTCCAGGACGGGCGTCACTTCGTCCGTCATGCCGTTTTCGGTCTGCGACTGGCGGGCGAGCGCCAGAAAGATCTCGAGAAGATCCTTCATTCCTTCGACGACGCGGAAAATCCGGTCGAGGTGCGCCCGCTGACGGTCGTTGAGATCTCCGAGTTCGAGACACTCCGCGCTCGTCTGAATCACCGTGAGAGGCGTGCGCAGCTCATGGCTCACGTCCGCCGTAAAGGCTCGTTCGCGCTCGATCGCCTCGAAGAGCCGTTCCATCGTTCGGTCGCAGGCTCGGGCAAGACGTCCCACTTCGTCGTCGGCGAATTCGATCGACATTGGCTGATAGGTCTTGGCGTGCATCAGCGCCGAAACCTTTCTCGAGAGCCTTCGGATCGGATTCACGACGAGACGCCCGAGCCAGAAGCTTGCGGCGGCGGAGACGAGAACGACGAGGCAAAAGGAGAGAAGCACGATATCCTGAAAGTCCTGCTCCGTCTCCTCAAAGGCGGTCTGATCGAAAACGAGAAGCAGCGTGTGGCCGTCGTCGGTGACGCGCTTGAAGAGGAAGGACGACTTTGCCCCCACGAATTCGGAGTACCCCGTTGGAACGCCCGCGTACTCGGGCGGGATCGGCCGCAGAGTGTCCATGTCCCCGTACAGATGAATCTCGTCCGTCTGGAAGGGCACCCGCCCCCAATTGAGTTCCGCCTCCATGAGCGTAATTTTCTCGCGCATGATGTCGCCCACGAGCGTCGTCTCCACGTACTCGATCGTCTTGACGAGCGCAACCGAATACAGGAGCGACACGAGGCCGATCAGAATCGCAAAGCCCAGAATCAGACGCTGAACGAGCGTGAGACGTGACGTAACGGAAAAGAGGCGCCCGGACATGACTCACTCCGAAATCGACCATCCGAGCCCGGGGTGCGTGTGAATGAGCGCTTTGTCAAAGGGCTTGTCCACTTCCTGTCGCAGACGGTAGAGGTTCGAACGGAGACTGTCCGAATCCGGAGCGGAACCGTTCCAGAGGAGCGTCTCGAGCCTGGCGCGCCCGACGATCGCGGGACTCTGCGACATGAGGATCTTCAAAAGACGCAGTCCCAGAGGGTGAAGCCGAATGTCTCGGCCCGCGCGCGTGACGCGCATCGTTTCGAGGTTCATTTCTAGGTCGCCCACGCGCAGGACCTTTTCCGAAGCCCCATAACTTCGCCGCAGGAGCGCTTCGACTCGTGCGGCCAGCTCTCTGAGCGAGAAGGGTTTCACGAGGTAGTCGTCCGTTCCCGCCTCAAAACCGCGGACGCGGTCGTCGATCGCGTCGCGTCCGGTGAGCATGAGAATCGGAAGCTTCGAGTGCGCGGCCCGCAGTTCCCGGCAGATGGTGAGGCCGTCGAGCCCGGGGAGCCCCAGATCGAGAATCAGAAGGTCAAAGGGGTCGGCCTGTAGACGCCGCAGGGCATCGGACCCCGTCGTGCACCACTCGACCGGCCAGCCCTTGAGGGAGAGGTATTCGCGGACGTTGTTGATGATGTCGACGTTGTCGTCGACCACGAGAATGCGGATGCTCACGATGAAACTCCCAAAAAGAAAAAGAGGTTTCCCTTTCCCGTATTTTCCTTCCGACCCAAAGTCCCGGGGACGAAAAACGAAGAAATCCGACGTTTTTTCATCGACGCACAAATCTCGTCACGACCTCGTCACGCGCTTTTGACACGCGATTTACCCGCTTACGTCAAGACTGGGGACGTTTGCGCATTCCTACGGCGTACCACGCTCCTTTTCCGACCGAGTTCCCGAATCCGTCCTCTTTCCCGACCGAACCCCGGCAACCTTCCTTTGCACGATTCGATCATGTCCCTCAACGACGAACTGGAACGACAAGGCAACTGGCTCTTTTGCAGGAGAAGCCTTCTCCCTATTTTTTGTTTTGGCCGCCACTTTTCTTGACTTTCTGCACGGCCTCATCGCCCCGAACGACTTCTTCGCCTTCGTTCGGGACGCCTTTCCGCACTACCGTTACTTCTGCCTCGCCGTGTCGCTCGCCGGGCTCGCCGTCCGAATCCACACCGTCGGACACGCGCCCGCGGGCACGTCGGGGCGCAACACCCGCGGACAGGTGGCCGACACACTCAACACCACGGGCTTTTATTCGATCATCCGCCATCCGCTCTACTTCGGCAATCTTCTCATTTCGCTCGGGATCGTCCTCCTCACCGCGGACCCTGCTTCGTGCTCCTCTTTGTGCTCGCCTTTTCGCTCTACTACGAACGAATCATGTATGCCGAAGAACAGTTTCTCACGCGCAAGTTCCCCGAACGGCACCGCAGCTGGAGCCGGGACATTCCCGCCTTTTTTCCGAAGTTCAGCGCTTGGAGGAGGCCGGTCGAGGAGTTCTCCCTCTGGAAAGTTCTTCGACAGGAAAAAAAACGGTCTGGTCGCGATTTTCCTGATCTTCACGTTCTTTCACCTCGCCGAGCTTTTCGTGGAGGAACGCCTCGCCGTCGACTACGTGCTCCTCGGCCTCACCGCGGCGAGCGTCCTCCTCTACCTCGCGTTGCGGTGTCTGAAGAAAAGTCGGCTCTGCGACTACCGCTGAGTACGGAACCGCCCCTTTTTCCGCCCGCTTCGTCCGCCGCGTTGCGGACGTTTTTATGAGAGCCGTAAGTTCGGAACGTCTGTTACGGGGAGGTTGCGGCGGCCGAAAAATTTTCAACCTTTTCCGTGCGGCGCAATCCTCGTCACAGAACCGTCACGCGTTCTTGACGCCCGATTCACAAGGCTCCCCCGAAACTGACCGCGTCATTGAACCGATCCGATTTTTTTCCCTTTATGTCGACTGCCGTGCCGTTTCGCTATCGCCGCTGGTTTCTGCTGCCTCTCTGGGCGCTCGTCTTTCTGACTCTCTTTGCGCCGCATGCCCTGGACATTGCGGTGAGCCACCTCTTTTTCGCGGGGGATCATTGGCCCTGGCACCGCGTCGAGTGGTTTTCCCTCCTTTTTCACAAAGCCGCCAAGGCGGTTCCAATCGCGGTCGCCCTCGTAACGCTCGGCGCCCTTGTTCGCGACGCGCTTCGCCGCAGAAAGGGCCTTCCCTTCGATCCGGCGCTTCGCGCCAGGCTTCTCTACCTCTTCACCGCCATGCTCGCGGCGGTGCTTCTCGTATGGCGTTTGAAGGGCGTCACGGGCGTTGCTTGTCCTTGGGACGTAAACATCTTTGGTGGCGACACGCCCGTGCGCGACCCTTCTTTCTCGTTCTTCCGGCAAGCGGGCAACTGCTGGCCCGCGGGACACGCGGGCTCGGGCTTCTGTCTCTTCGCCCTCTACTTCTTCTGGCGCGACATCTCCCCCCGCCGCGCGGCCGCGGCCTTCTGGTTCGCTCTACTCTTCGGGTTCTTCTGCGGTTGGATCCGACTCATGCAGGGAGCGCACTTTTTGAGCCACGTCATCGCGACGGGACTCATCGACTGGCTCGTCTGCGCGGCGCTTTACGTGCTCTTCTTCGCCCGCAGCACGATCGTGAAGGCCCTCGCCCGCATTGCGAAGCCCGTTTCTCACTCGAACCACGCGGTCGTCTGGATGACGGCGCTCTGGTGGACGCTCGTCTTCGACATCGGCTACTACCGTCAGATCCTCACGGGGGCGACGGCGGAAAACGCCGCCTCGATCCTCACGACGACGGGCATGTCGGCGCTGCTCTTTTTCTTCGTGTCGGCGTCGCTCCTTTACGCACTCTCGCTCTTCCCGAAGATCGTCTTCCGCACCGCAACGCTCCTTCTCAATCTTCTCGGAGGACTCTCGCTTACGGCCGCACTTCTCTACGGCGTCATCATGACGCCCGACATGATCCGCAACTTCCTTGCGACCGACACGCACGAGGCGCTCGGCTACTTCTCTCTTCGAACCGTCCTTCTCTACCTTATCGTGACGCTTCCCCCCGTCCTGCTTCTCGTGAAGATCGAACGGCGCGACCGCCTTTGGGTGCCGGCCCTCTGCTCTGTCGCGGCCCTACTCATCAGCGCAGGCACCGTTTTTCTCGGCATGCAGGGTTTCTCGAGCGCCATGCGAAACGACAAGTCGCTTCGCTACCAGATCGCTCCCGTCAACATTGTCTATTCGACGGCGACGACGCTTCTCACCGACAAGAATCCCGACGCCGAGATACGGCGCATCGTCGTGGACGAGCGCCCGACGCTCGAAGTCGTTCCCGACGGAAAGTCGCTCCTCGTCGTGGTCATCGGCGAGACGACGCGCACCGCCAACTGGCAGCCTGCAGGCTACACGCGGGAAACGGCGCCGAGGCTCACGGCCGACAAGGAAGTGCTTCACTTTCCCCGCGTACTCGCCTGCGGAACGAGCACCGACGTGTCGCTCCCCTGCATGCTGAGCCGCGTGGGCCGTCGCGACTACGACCGCGACCGCATCGTTTCGGAAGAGTCGCTCCCCGCGCTTCTCCAACGAGCGGGGATCTCGGTCCTGTGGATTGAAAATCAATCGGGATGCAAAGGCACCTGCACGGGCGTTCCGACCACAAAGCCCGAACCCGACGAAAAGCTCTGTCCTTCAGGCGTGTGCTTTGACGAAATCTTCGCCAAGGAAATCCGCCGCGAAGTCGGAAACCTCGAGGCACGCCGCCCCGCGGTGGTGTTTCTGCACATGATGGGCTCGCACGGTCCCGCCTACTGGTCGCGCTCGCCCGAATCCGACAAGGTCTTCCGCCCCGAATGCCAAGACGCCGACCTCGGAAGCTGCACGAAGGAAGAGATCGCGGCCGCTTACGACAACAGCGTGCGCCACACCGACCGCGCGCTCGCGGAAGTTCTCGCGGAATTGCGCAAGGCGGCCGACACGGGCGTCGCGACGGGGCTCGTCTACGTGTCGGACCACGGCGAGAGCCTCGGCGAAAACGGATTGTTCCTGCACGGCGCGCCCTACTGGATGGCACCCGCCGAACAGATCGAGGTCCCGGGCGTGCTGTGGCTCTCCGACAACTACCGCCGAACCTTCGGGATCGACTACGAACGACTCGTTCAAAAAGCCAAGGGCGACGTACGGCACGATCATCTCTACCACACGGTGTTGGGGCTCCTCAAGGTTCGCAGCGCCGCCTACGACAGGACCTGGGATCTCTCGAACTGACGCGGTCCATTGGAAAATTTGTCTCCGGCCTTCGGGCCGCATCGCTCCGACGGATTGATGGGGAAAGGGAGCGGTGCAGCCCGTTTTTTCGTTCTTCCGATAGAATGTCTCCTTTTCCACAAAAACTTCATGCCCGAACCATGTCCGAGTCGACTCCGAAACGATCGTCGCCCGAGCTCCTCGCGCCCGTTCTGGTGCTTGCGGCAGCCCTCTGCGTGCTTCTCACGCACCCCGTCGACCGCTGGTTCGAGACGGACCTTCTGAGTCTCTTTGCGCCCGAGTCGACGGAGCTCTCCGCGGACGTCATGAAGACGCTTCGCAACACCGTGACGGATGAAAGCTGCCGCACGACCGTATTCGTGGTCGGGACGAAAGATGCGAAGGTGGATCCGGCCATCGTGCGCGACGCGGTGGCCGAGACCACCGAGACGCTCGAAGAGAGCGGCCTTTTCACGAAGGCGCCCGCTCCGGTCGTGCGCGCCACCGATGCTCTGCGGGACAAAGCCTCGGCTCTCTTGACGCGGGAGAGAAGCGAATGGATCGCGAAACTTTCCCGCGACGCCTCGGGGCATCTCACGCAGGAAGGGCGCGACGCGCTTCTCGCGCAACTCGAGTCGGGGCTTCTGAATCCGGTCGCGCCCCACTGGCTCGGACGCGACCGCGACCCCTACGGCTTTGCGGACGAAACTCTATTTTCGCTTTTTCAGACCTTTCCCGTGCGTGAAGAGGACGGACTTCTCCGACTCGAAGGCGACGCGCCCCTCTATCTCCTTCGCTACGACGCCGACGCCCTTTCCGCCGAATCGGGCGAAGGCCGCATCACGGCGCTCCTTGAGGAAACGCGTGCGGCCTTCACGGAGAAACTCCGCGCCGCGGGCCTCACGCCCGTCTTTCACGCGACGGGCGTGCCGCTCTTTACCGACGCGATCGCACGGAACGCCCAGACCGAAATGAACCGCATAGCGGTTCTGTCGAGCGCGCTCGTCTTCGGGATGGCGTGGCTTCTCTTCGGGCGCCTGAGGACCGTCCTCGGAACGGTCCTCACCGTCTCGCTCGGTTTTGCCGTGGGCTTTGCCGCGGCGCTCGCCGTCTTCGGGACGCTGCACCTCCTTACCTTCGTCTTCGGGCTGACACTCATCGGCGTGGCGGTCGACTATTCCCTTCACTGGTTCTGCGCCGGGCGCGCCGCGCCCGTTTCCGAGCTTCTCAAGCGGAGAAACAGGCTCCTTCCGAGCCTCGTCATGGCGGCGCTCTCTTCGTCGGCGGGCTACGCCATTCTCGCCGCCACCCCGATGACGGGCCTCAAGGAAATCGCCGTGCTCGCGGGCGTGGGCCTTCCCGCGACGCTCATTTTCGTTCTTACGGCTCTGCCGCGCGCGCCTTTTCTTTTGCCGGAAAAGGACGGCTTCGCCATGACGGCGCTTCTCAAGGTTCTCGCACGCCTGCCTCGCCTCACGGACGCTCCGCGCCTTGTGACAATCCCGCTTCTCGCAGCGGTTCTCGTTTTCCTCGGAACGGGACTCGCGAACGTCCGCACGGCGGGCGGCGTCGCCGACCTGCAAAACGCGCCGCAGGTTTTAATCGAAGATCAGCGCGTAGTGCAGGAGTACCTCGCTCTCCCCTCGCCCGCACAGTTCTACACCGTGACGGGAAAGACCCTCGACGAAGCGCTTCTCGCCGAAAAGACGCTCCTCTCGAAGCTTCGCGGCGTCTCCGGGATCGAAGCGACGGCCCTTTCCGACGTCGTTCCCGACCGCGCGACGCAGGCGGAACGCGCCGCCTGCTTCTACGAGGCGCTCGACGCGGCGGCTCCCCTCCTCACCGAACTCCTCGGCGCAGCCCCCGAGCCGCGGACGTTCTCGCCCGTAACCCCCGAAGACTGGATCGAAGCGGGGCTCGGCGCGCGCGTCACGCCCTTCCTTCTCACGTCCGAAACGGGGAAGGTCGTCACGGTCGTGCGGCTTTCGGGCGTTGCGCCCGAACATCTTCCGACGCTTCAATCCCTCTGCGGTCCAGGCGTGCACTTCGTGAATCTGACGGCCCTCATGACCGATGAGATGAACCGCTATCGCACGCTCATCTTCGAAGGACTCGCCGCGGGCCTGGCGATTCTCACTTTGGCGCTCTCGCTTCGCATGGGGCGGCACACCTGGCGCGCAATTCTGCCGCCCGTCCTCGGCATCGCCGCGGCCCTTGCGGTGCTCGGACACGCGGGACAACCCGTTACGCTTTTTACCGCCCTGGCGCTCGTTTTGCTCCTCGGTCTCGGGGTTGACTACGGCATTTTCCTATATCATCAGCCCGATCAGCCGAGGGCGTTTGCGGCCGTGCTCCTTTCGGGCCTCACGTCGCTCGCTTCGTTCGGCCTTCTAGCCCTCTCCACGACGCCCGCCCTCTTTTCCTTCGGCGCAACGGTCGGGACGGGGCTCTTCGTCATTCTCGCGACGGCGCCCCTCATTCGGCGCCGATCCGACACCGTACAACCGGGAACGCCCCGCACGTTGCCCGCTCAAGGAGGAACTTCATGTTGACCGTTCGCACCGGCATCCGCATCTGGACGGCCCTTTCGCTCGTAACGCTCGCCACGGGCTGCACCACCATTTCGGACGCCTGGGAAGGGAGTCTCTTTTCGTCGGACGAACCGACGGAAAAGACCAAGCCCGCGGCCCTCTATGAAACGGAAAAACCTTTCGAGCGCGCAGCGCCCGTGAAGGAAGCGAAGCCCGCCCCGGTCGTGCGAAAGAAGACTCCGGGAAAGAAGGAAATCCGCCTGCCCTCCTTCATGCCGCCCTGGGGCGCGCTTACGCCCGTCGGCACCTACGCGGCCGAACTCACGGTCTCCTTCAGCGAGGAAGCCCGCCGCGCGGGCGCGCCCGAATCGATCCCGACGCTCCTTCTCTATTCGAACGTCTCGGACGGATCCGTGCAGATTTCCGCCAATGCGCTCGGCATGAACGTCTGGAGCATGCGCGTCGACGGGAACATGATCTTTGAGGAGCGCGGCGAAAAATTGCCTGAATTCGTTGACGGCACGCGCGTGCTTCGCGACTGGACGCTCGCCAGCTGGCCGGCCGCGTCCCTGCAGAGCCGCCTCACCTCGGGTTGGCGCATGAAGGAAACGCACGGCGCCGAGGCCGTCGCGGCGCTCGACGCCGAAGTGGATTCGGGTCTTGAGACGCTTCGTTCCGCCAAGGACCTTCGCCACGTCGATCTCACGCACGACGGAGAGTCTCTCTACCGTCTCTGGACGGGAAGCGTCGAAGCGGGCCACAGCATCACCTACATCGTGAACGACCGCGAGGCCTACCGCCTCACGATCGAAAGCAAGCGCCAGTAAGCGCATTGCAGCGATTCGCGGAAACGTAAGAAACACGAGGGCCGTTCGGACGACACCGAACGGCCTTTTCTCGTCTTCCGGTGTTTATACGACCCGCCAGCAGCGGGCCGGGGCCCGCGGTTTTGTCCGAGCCCGGCGAGAAACTTCTTCGCAAACGGCCGCAATATGTACAGCGACGCAAGGGCCCGGCGTCACTCGTCAAGCGAAAAGAGCACGCCCTGCAGCGACGAATTCTTGGGCCGGCTCCTGCGGCGCCATTCGCGGGTCGTGGGATGCGCTTCGGGGGGCTCGGGAAAGAGAAGGAGTTCGTCTCCGAAGAGATCGGGCGTTTTCGCGGCGGGAGTCCGGGAATCTACGGTTTCGGCCGCGGACTTTTCGGCGGGAGCCGCCGGCTCTTCCTTCGATGCGTTCGCAACGGCTCGCGGTTCCTCCTTTTCCTTGGGAGCGAGCACCTCAAAGACCGAGGCTAGAGCCGAGAGGGCGAGTGCCGAGGTTTCCTCGTCGAGTTCGGGCTGCGCGGCGAGTCGAATGGCATCCAAAAGAGAAGAAGCTTCGGCGGATCCTTCGCGCTCGATGCGGCGAAGGATGTCAAAAAGCGATTCGCTCAGGAGGAGCGTAAGGAAGCCCAGGAAGAGGCGTCCGCGCAACATCGCGTCCGTCTGCGTGCCGATCCAAGGACGGGAGGGATCTTCAGGCTCGCCCGAGCGCGCAAAAGCGGCGTTCCAGAAGGCTTCGGTCTTGCGGCGCATTTTGTCGAGCGCCAACGCGTCGCCCGTGCTTCGCACGCAGTTCGTCACGACGCGTCCTTCGGGGACGCGGTGCGAGAGGAACTTTCGCTCTCTTCCGCCTGAGCGGACCGTCACTTCGCGTACGGCGCGCTCCTCGGGGTCCGGACTCGGGAAGTTTGCGACGAATTCGTTCGGGAGCGTGAAGCTGAAGCGAAAGCGCGCACAGGGTTCGAGCGTCGAAGGCGCAAGCCCCGCGGGCGGCGTGATCCAGATCATCGGTGCGCTGCGGGGGAGACCGAGTTCGCGCCAACGGTGATCCCAATAGAAAAACTGATCGAGCGGATGGGTCTGAGGCGTCGTCGGGCGATCGGGAGCGTCGCCCTCGTTTTCAATGACGAAAAGTCCGACGGGAATGCGCCGCCCCGTCTGCCAGAGAACGCTCGTCTCCCAGTTGTCCTTCGTGACGCGCACGCTTCCGTTTCCTGTGTCCCGCGTCACACGGGCGTCCGAGGCACGATGCGTCATCACCATCGGAATCACGCCGCGGGTTTCGAGCCGCGCAAGCCGACGCAACGTGAGCGCCACGGGGAGTTCGTCGTAGAGCCCCAAGGCGTGCAAAAAGGCGGATTCCGAAGCCGCTCCGTTCTCTTCGGGCTTCATCGCGCGGCGCCAGGCTTCGGCGAGCACCGCATCGGAGCGATCGTTTCCGAAAAGCGCCGTCAGATCCTGCGAGAGATTCTCTCTTTGCGACAAAACGACGCCAAGGCGCAGGAGTTCCCGCTGCCAGGGTTTGGGCGCGGGACGGACCCTGGCGAGGCCGGAAACGGCGCCCGCAAGAGTAGCGTCGCGGGCGGAGTCGGGGCGCAGCGCGAGGCTTCGCGCCTCGCGGCCGCCCGGGAGAAGCGCGGTGGTCAAACGGTAAGCATGACGTCCGTGAACGATTTCCGCTTCATTGACCTTCTTTTCCACGCTCTTCTCCTTTCTCCGGCGAACGACGTTTTCGAGACGTTCAGCTTCGCAGTGTGATGTCCACGAGATCGTCGCGGTTCTGCCAGTCTTCCGCAAAGAAGGCGGGCACGGCGTCAAGCCCCGCAAAAGAGACGAGGAAGGTGGTCGAGCCGCGCAGCAGGGGCTTCGCATGGTAGCCCACGCCGAGACCGGCGAGCTTCGTCATGTCGAGGTCGTTGGCGCCGTCGCCGATACTGATCGCCTTGCGGGGCGCCACGTCGAGGCGCGAGCAACATTCGAGAAGAGCGCGGCCCTTCCCTTCGCCGTTGAAGACGGGCTGTTCGTTCACGTTCGAAATCTTCCCGGAGAAGAAGCCTTCGGGCGTGATTTCGACGGAATTGGCGCGCGCCCCCGCAAAGCCGAGGCGTTCGGCGATCGGAGCGGCGAGTTCGATGAGACCGCCCGAGAAGAGCCAGACGTCAAGGCCGTAGGACTTCACGAAGTCGATCAAATATTCGGCGCCCGGCGAAAGCTTCACGGCGGCGAGCGCCTCTTCGAGAATTGATGCGGGCGAATCTTTGAGGAGTTCCACGCGCTGGCGCAGGCTGTCCTCAAAGCGCAGCTTCCCGGTCATCGCCTTCTGCGTGATCGTGCGCATCTGATCGCCGCGGCCCACGAGGTCGCCGAGGATGTCGAGACATTCGGTTTCGATGAGCGTGCTGTCGAGGTCGATGCAGAGGAGTCGGTATTCGTTGATCGAGAGACCGTCGGGAACGACGTTGATGTCCCATTCCTTTTCTTCATAGGCGACGCGAAGGGACGGCATGACGGTCGCCACCCAGATCGGGTCGACGCCTTCGAAGCGGGCCATCGGCGTGGAGCCGCGGCCCTGAGGACGCCACAGAGCCTTGACGGGGGAAATCAGTTCGACGAGTTTTTGTGCTTCTTCTTGCGTGAAAGTCGCACCGGCAACGATGACGGTAGGCATTAAAGGGGATTCCCAACGGTTGGATGGATGAACGGGCGCAAGGCGCCTCACTTGTGAGGAGACATTGTAGGAGGGGGCCGCGGGATTGCGCAAACCGTACCTGATAATACCGTTTTACGGAAAATTAAGTTATTCCCTGCGGCAGAATAAAATTCAAAGAATTATCCAAAAACGGAAAGTTTCTGTTCGTCGAAAATCTTGACAAATCCGGCGTTTTCGTGTAGTGCCGACAAACAACTTGCCCTGACGACGGCGAGCAACGCAAAAGAGAGGGATTTCCCTTGCGGGAAAACGGGAAGCATCGATCGCCTTCGTCCTTCTGTATAATTCGACCCGCACAAGCCTCGGCACTAGGCGGTGCTTGTCAACATAAGGCGCAAAGGACCGCCGTAGCGGTACCTGCACCCACGCGGTGTTGGCGCCCTTGAGCGGCATCGACTGCCGTTCTCTCCTATAAAGGAACCCCACGGTCTTCGCAACCGTGGGGTTCTGTCTTTTACGGGACGTGCGCGCAAGGAAGCGACTCTACCTCCCGGCCGCAGGAAAAACGATCAATCATCGTCATCGTCGTCATCCCGGTACCGACGCGGACGGCGGCGGCGCCGACGGTCGTCGTCATCGTCGTCATCATCGTCGTCCCAGCCATCGTCGTCACGAACACGGCGAAAACCGCCGCCGCGCTCCCCGCGGTAGCGCTCTTCGAGATAGCGGCGCCATTCGTCGCGGGTGTAGCGGTGGTCGTCGTAGTTGTAGTACCGTCCGTCCCAGCGGGCGTCTCCGAAGTGTTGGCCAACGTAATCGCGCAGCGCGCGGTCGGCGATGCCGCCCAAAATGTCGCCGAGGAAGCCGCCTTCCGCGGCGAAAACGGTTGCGGGTGCACAGAGCAAGGCGGAAAGGAAGAGTCGTCGGTTCAACATAAAGCGTTCTCCTTGTCGTCCGGGGTGCACGGGCTAGCCGTACTTTCTTGACATCCTCACCGCCCTGAAGGACGGTGATTCCCTACTGTGCCGTTGGCGGCT
>ERZ791680.164-NODE-164-length-81421-cov-15.293648_pt1 | contig 81421 bp, 73 predicted proteins | sample MGYA00510051_ERZ791680 | MGnify/ENA primary metagenome ERZ791680 (study PRJEB30046, sample SAMN00715238) | human gut metagenome | study: EMG produced TPA metagenomics assembly of the A metagenome-wide association study of gut microbiota in type 2...
TTGGCTGGCAGCGTAAAGCCGCTTTCCCGTTATCTCAAATTTTAACGAACCATTGCTTTAATAAATACAGCTAATGCCTGTATTTTCCTTGCGATTTCAGTCTTCGTGATTTTTAAATCTTCAGCATCCATATCGACCTGCAAATTTTCAATTACATAATTATTAACAAAAGTTTTCCAATCCTGTTTAATTTTTTTATACAGATATGATTCTTTTAGAGCAAATACAGTAAAAGTAAAAGTTCCTCCCATCGGTGTCATAATACTTATATCCTTGCATTCAACATACTTATCACGGTATTTTCCTTTAATAAAGCTAGTAATCTTATCTATTTTCAAAGCTATAATTACCTTCGGTTTTAATTTACCAATATGGTGCTGTAAGGCTTCTGTATCTTTTTCAGATAGCTCTTTAATTGCTAATTCCTTATTAATATTAATTCTATTCGGATTCTCAGAATCAATCTTAGTGTAATGTTGAATGAAGTTAGTAAAGGCAATACTATTCCAACATTTCTTTTTATTATTTTTAAAGTCAAAATATAACTTCCCTAAAGCTGTCAGGACTGCGCCAAAGATGGAAGCCCGTTGTGCTCTCTCCTGATCATTGATATGATTGTATACAGAAATCTTTGTTTCACAATGAAGGTAACGGAGTCGAGGAGTATTATCTTTTGTACCGTTACATTCATCTCGCTTATTGCATTTTTCTAAAATAGGACAATTAGGCATCATATCATTTTTTTCGCCTAAGTGTTCCCAACCGGATGGTTTTTGAGCATTTTCATATAGGTTTTTATCCGAGTCTTTTGGTCTGTAACATTCTGCATTCCATACGGTACATGTGCTATCCCGTTCATCAAGACATTTATGAGGGTCTTTATCACAATTCCAATATTTAGGGTCACACCAATGCTGGAGACCTATTACTAAGATTTTATCTCCCTTAATACCAGTTTCATAATTATCACCCACCCAGGGGTCAAAATATACTTTCCAGTATCCCATTGCGAATCTACTTTTAATCAATACAAATCTAATAATATTTTGCTGTAGAAACAAAATGCCAGTTGTGGATACAGAATATTTTTTCAGGAGTTCCACTTTTTCCCCCACTTTTTTGCACAAAATGTTGTGCGCGCAGAATTAAGTCCAAAAACATATTTTTATTGCATTTACATTTGCAATGGACTTACAAATGTAGTCTGTTACTTTTTTATTAAAAGTATCTAATGTATAACTAAAACTAATGTAATTATGGAATTCAGTTCTTTTAGCTTAACAATTGTAGTTTGTATTGCATTTATCTTAATTGGAGGAATCGCATTCATCGTATTAGGTACAAGGTCATGGGGTGTAAACTGGTGGACTTGGTTACTGGCCAAACCATTTGGCAGTATACGGAGTGGCTTTGTCTTCATCCTCGTATTGATGCTGTTCTTTCTTCTTATAGGTTACTTCTTAGGTATGTTTATGTAATAATATCAACTAATTTAACACATCATGAATCAAATCAAACGAAAAATCGAAGCATGTGTCACAAATTGCTTCAAATCAGAAGATAATCAAACTCAATATTATGAGTTTGCTAATTTAACCAGCAAAGAAATCTTTATAGTGCCCTGCTGGTGCTTAGACGACTTTGCTAAGTTCGATGCAGATTTAATGGATGAGGATAATCAGCATCTGCGTGTAGGAGCAGAAGTTCAACTCTATGATATGGGTAATAATAAAATATATCCAAGTAGGATTTATGAGCGAAAAGAAGGCTTGTTCAAGAAAACAGCCAATAAGTACATGTCAAAAGAATCCTTGTATGAAAACACGATATTGTTCAAAGAATCTAAATATACTTTAGAACAATTATGGGATTTGTTTAAAGAAAAGTGCGAGTCACTGTCCACTGATGTATTGGTAGAAAGTATAAGAATACGTGATACAAAAGAAGAAGCACAACGGCAATTTCTGCTTTCAGCATTAGCTTTAATCTCTTGTGATGTCTTACCCATACAAGAAGGAAAGAATGTGGAATTCAAATCATCATTTGTTCATACGGCTTATCCTGTGAAAACTAATGAAAGGATGAATCAATACCGTATCATATTCTCTGAAATTGTGGCATTTGCCAATTCTCATGAAGAAGGTACTGTTTATGTAGGTATAAATAATCAAGGTGACATACAAGGTGTAGAAGGTGAGTTGCTCTCCGAAGTGCCTTTCAGTTCCAGAGCTGATTTTGAATCAGATTTCATCAATCAGCTATATTTACAAACGCAGAATCACGCATTTGTATCTACAGTCAAGATAGATTGGTATCGAACAGAAAGCGACAAGATTTTCTCTAAAATTTATATACCCCAATGGAAGGGACAACTCATTCTGCTAAACGGTACTGAATTGTTTGTTAGAAATCAAGCTGGTAAACGCCAGCTAAAATATAATGACTTAATTGAATATGTAATTCATAATATGATGCTTGGGGAAGGCAATATTCCAAAAGTATCTAATTAACATTAACCCTTTAATTTTATGCGTATGAGTAAGTATTCTGACGATGACATTGAGACTATTATTAAAATGATGTTTGATTGTGATTCCCAAGATGAACTAGATGAAGCAATCAGTGATGCTATGAACAGTCTTGATTAAAAAACTACCAGTGAGTCAGTCTTCCTAAATTGGGTAAGACTGACTCACAGTAAATCATAAAACTTAGAAACAACAGTATATTATAATGAATATAACTTATCCCCCTAAAATGCCCTCATATTTACTAATTATAGGAGCACTTATTTACATACTTAGTCCAATAGATTTAATACCTGACATTCCACCAATAGGATGGCTTGATGATTTATTCGTGATATTATTTGTTTTGATAAGGCTGAAAGAAAAAGGAGACAATATTATGAATACAATCAGTTTAATTCTTTATTGTCTATTGGTGCTTATACTTGCACTCATTTTCTTAACAATTGTGGCTATCACAAAACTTTTTTAATTTCAATATGGATATACAAGGACTATTAGCAGCTTTCATCACAAATGTATGTTTAATTTTTGTTTCTATTATTATCATCATTTGGGTTGTTTCGCTATACTTCAAAAAGAAATCTAAAAAATGGTACCATTTCATCATGCTTATAGGAGCTATTATCACAATCGTATTATGTATGCGAGCAATTAAAGCAAACTATGATTATTATGATAAATGGAATAAAATATTAAGAATCCCACGTATCTGTTATATAACAGATATTTATCTGTCAAAGAAAGAAATGCAAGAGGATTTCAAAGAAATCACTGAAATTGTAGACAAGAACTACAAACAAATAGGCTCACATAAAGCGATCCGAATAGACTCACTGAATGATGTATTTCGTAAAAGAGTCGAGAAAATAGAGAACGGTAAGCAATATGGTATGCTTCTTCTTGAATACTTTGCTTCTCTGAAAAATGCACATACATTTCCATACTTTTTAAATCGCTCTGCAAATATTACTCTTGCAACGCGCAACGACAGCATCTGGATTGTGGCATGCAATGATACCACTATAAATTCTCGAACTGGAGATCTACTATTATCAGTAAACAATACTAGTATTGAGAAATACATTAATCAACAGCTACTGTATACATCTGCATCAACAGACATGAGTAGAAAAAGAGCTGCAATATTAAGCGCATTGTCTTCTTATACAGATACATTCCTCAATATCAGACTAAAACGAAACGATTCTATCTTTGAAGAAAAGATTCCTTTACTCCAACAAGAAGAAAAGCAAAGCAAGTCAATACATACAGCAAAAACAGATCAGCATGACAAACTTACAGAATATTTTTCTATGATAAAGGAACTAAAAAAAGAAAATATCGGTTACATCAGATTCAAGAATTTCCATAAAGATGGAGTTGAATGGTTTATGGAACAACTGGATTACGTAATAAACGATTCTCCTGTGTGCACACATCTTATTTTGGACTTACGAGATAACCCAGGAGGTGAATTAAAAGGATGTATCCAGATAGCCAGAAAACTATTATTCAATACAACAGCTTCGATAGCACAATTAAGTATTACAGGAAATTCAACAGCGTATAAAGGAAAAATCTATATTTTACAAAACAATAACACCAGTAGCGCTGCAGAAAAATTAATCGCATTATTGAAACAACGCAAACAAGTTATATCTATCGGACAACAAACAAATGGGGATTGCGGTTCAACCGCTTATAAATACAAAACATCGCACGGCATAGAATTTAGGTTAGCCACAGAAACGCCCACACAATTACCAGATGGCAGTTATACTGAAGGAGAAGGATTCTCTCCTGATATCTATGTAAAAGAAAGCCTACCTTGGGAAAATTTGCCTGATGAATTCGATAAAGCAATGGAATTAATTAAATCGGATAAACTAAGTAGCGTGAATAATGAATAAAAATCAGCATATTATATATAGAAATCACTATATTTACAGATATAATTTACCTTTACTTTAATCCTGTACTCATATATACATCCATTAAAGTAAAGTCCTTTTTCAGCAAGGAGAAAAAACATAGCACTTTCTTTTTTGGTAAGCACCAAACTCTTCTTCTTTGCTGAAATCTGGTTATAAGATTACCGAGTTCTGGCGTACTTTATAAGTTCAGTGGTGCAGATGTGGTGCAAATACACAAAACAAAAATCGCAACTATTTGTCGTCCAAATGATTGCGATTATACATCGTACTCGAAGCGGGACTTGAACCCGCACAGCCGCAATGGCCAAGGGATTTTAAGTCCCTCGTGTCTACCGATTCCACCATTCGAGCATCCTCGACGAGAGAGAGCGGAAAACGAGACTCGAACTCGCGACCCTAACCTTGGCAAGGTTATGCTCTACCAACTGAGCTATTTCCGCAGGTTTCTGGAGAACGGGTGCAAAGATAAACAGTTTCTACGTTACAGCCAAACTTTTTACCGGAAAAAAGTTAAATAAATAGGGATGTACGATATTAACCAGACTGTCATTAATACGTTTATACCCTAAACAGAGAAAGCCAACATCGTACACCACAAGCAGTTAATCAATTATGATTACCGGCCGAGCAACGTTTTTTCGGCCTGTTCCATTACCTCAAAATTAAAGCCGTCCACAACTTTCTGCATCAAACCGGATATTTCATCATTGCAGAGGTTGCCGATACTGCCTTCGTGCGTATGATGCACTGTCTTGTCATGAGAGAAATTGCCAGCCTCAATGTCCAGACCGACCTTCTTATAAGCATCTCGGAACGGCATGCCTTCGCGCACCAGACGGTTTACCTCTTCCACGCTGAAAATAAGCAGGTACTTATCGTCATCCAGAATATGTTCGTTCACTTTGATTTCATTCATAATATAGGTCGTCATCTGCAAACAATCCTTCAACTCCCGGAAAGCAGGCAGGAATACTTCCTTAATAATCTGCAAATCGCGGAAATACCCGGAAGGCAGGTTATTGGCTATCATCATTATCTGCTGGGGCAATGATTGCAGTTTGTTGCATTTGGCACGTGTCAGCTCAAACACATCCGGATTCTTCTTATGCGGCATTATGCTCGAACCGGTAGTACAGTCATCGGGCAGTTTCACAAATCCGAAGTTCTGGCTGTTGAACATACAGGCATCGAACGCAAGCTTGGAAACGGTGCCCGCAATGCTTGCCAGCGCAAAAGCCACGTTACGCTCCATCTTACCACGCCCCATCTGGGCATACACCACATTATAATTCAATGAATCGAAGCCCAACAGCCGGGTAGTCATTGTACGGTTCAAAGGGAAAGACGAGCCATATCCGGCAGCAGAACCCAACGGATTGCGGTTGCACATTTTAAAGGCGGCTTGCAAAAACAGCATATCATCCACCAGACTCTCGGCATAAGCGCCAAACCACAGTCCGAACGACGACGGCATCGCTATCTGCAAGTGGGTATAACCCGGCATCAATACATCTTTATAACGTTCGCTCTGCATGACGAGCACATGGAAAAGCTGTTCTACAGCCTCGGCTATGTCCCTTATCTCCGCACGGGTAAAGAGCTTTAAGTCGAGCAGCACCTGGTCATTACGGGAACGTCCGCTATGAATTTTCTTTCCTACATCACCCAATTTACGGGTCAGCATCAATTCCACCTGAGAGTGAACATCCTCTACCCCCTCTTCTATCACAAACTCCCCGCTCTCAGCAGTTGCGTAGATATTCTTCAACTCCGCAAGCAGCAGGGACAATTCTTCTTTTGTCAGCAAACCGATACTTTCCAGCATCGTGATATGTGCCATGGAACCCAACACATCATGCTTTGCCAGATAAAGATCCATCTCACGGTCACGTCCCACCGTAAAACGCTCTATATCCTTATTTACCTGAACGGACTTTTCCCAAAGTTTCTGAGCCATAAGATTTAGTAATTAATAATTAATCAGCGACAAAGTTTCCGCCATTTTCTCCAATCCTTCCTGCAAAGGTTTCTGCACCATGGTTTTCATAAACGGATTCAACTCCATTCCGATGGTAAGCTTCATTTTACATTCCGTCTCCGTAACGGGCACTATCTGTATCCACAGGTTAAAGGGCAGAGGCGAGGTGGTTGTTGCAAACTTGATGCACTTGCAAGGCTCTTTCTCTACAATCTGTAATACTATTTTCCCAACCGGCGGTACTTCTATCGACAATGTTTCCGCATCGAAACTCAAATTCTTCACTTTGTCCTGCGGCAGGCGGTCTTTCACTTTCTCCAAATTGCTAAGGTCTGAAAGCTTCTCATAAACAGCTTTTTGCGAAGCAGGTATCACCTTTACCGCACTTTCAAATTTAGTCATAATACAATGGTCTTTAAAAGACAAAAAGAACTATCCGGACAGCAACTATCCGAATGGTTCTTTTGTCATAATCTATCATTATGTAAAATAAGTCTTATTTTCCGGCTTCCCAATGCGCGGGGTCTTTACGCCATTCGTTCAGCGTAGGCACATCTTCCTCTTCGATGTAACCGGTGCGAAGGGCAACTTCCATCACTGCTTCGTAATTGGTCAATGTCACCAAAGGAACTTTTGCATCCTTGAATGCTTTTTCTGCAATGGGGAATCCATATGTGTAAGCGGCAACCATACCGATTACTTCGCATCCGTCGCGACGGATGGCTTCAACAGCTTTCAAACTGCTTCCGCCGGTAGAAATCAAATCTTCTACCACCACCACTTTCATACCCGGACGAAGTTCACCTTCTATCAGGTTCTCCAAACCGTGGTCTTTCGGGGTAGAGCGTACATATACAAACGGCAGGTTCAACGCATCCGCCACCAATGCACCCTGGGGAATAGCTCCCGTAGCAACACCGGCAATGGCATCAACCTGACCGAAACGTTCCAGAATCAGACGCGTAATTTCCAATTTCACGAAATTACGGAGAGAAGGATATGAAAGAGTCTTACGGTTATCACAGTAAAACGGGGATTTCCATCCTGACGCCCAGATAAACGGGTTAGCGGGTTGTAGTTTAATCGCCTTAATCTTCAGCAACTTCTCTGCAAACAATCTTTCTAAAGTTTTCATAGCCAAACTAACTATTATGATAAATATGCCGCAAAAATACAGAAAGCTGACGAGAATAAAAAAGAATACGGATAAATTTTATTCCAATTCGTCATTTTCATCAGAAAGCGTAATACAGTGACGGATATCTTTCATTTCGAACCCCCGGCTCAAAGCAAAACGCACCAGTTTATTGTTCAGTTCGTACTCATTCTCCGCATGCACGCTCTTGCGCTTTACCGCCAGCAAATTATCCAGCACGGCAAGATATTCATCCTCGTCGATTTCATTCAGGTAACGGTAAAATACACTTTGGGGAATTTTCTTCAGTTGAAGCGCCTGCCCTATCTTTATCTTCCCCCATTTGGCGAAGCGGTACTTATCATGAATGAAGGCACGGCAAAAACGTTCCTCATCAATATATTTCTCCTGTTCCAAACGGTTGATTATGCGGTCTATGGCATCATAGGGAATACCCCAACGCTGCAACTTCTCCGTAACTTCCGCACGGCAATGCTCCGCAGTGGAGCAATAAGCAGCCACGCGGCTTAAAGCATCTGTTTCTGTAATTTCTATCATCGTTCTGCGATTACTATTCGGTCATTTCCGGAAATATCTTTCAACACCCGTAGATTGGTGTACCCCTGTGCGCGAAGCATCGTTGCCGTAGCTTCCCCGAACGCACGGTTTATCTCAAAATAAAGTCTGCCGCCGGACGCCAGCATACCCTTGCCCAACTCTGCAATGCACCGGTAAAAAAGCAGCGGATCATTATCCGGAACAAACAATGCCGAAAAAGGTTCCCAGTCCAAGACATTGCGCTCCATTTCCTGCTTTTCCGATTCAGTGACGTATGGCGGATTGCTGACAATCACATCATACCGTTCCCCGCTGCCGGGAACATACGCCAGCACATCCCGCTGTACAAAGCACACGGATGCCTGCAATGCCTCATTATTGCGGCGGGCTATGCGGAGGGCGGTGTCCGAAATGTCCCATGCCGTCACTTTGGCATCCGGCAGCATCTTGGAGAGAGAAATGGCAATGCAGCCGCTCCCCGTCCCAATGTCAAGAATACGGGCTCCGGACGGAACTTCCTTCAGCATCACCTCCACCAGCTCCTCCGTTTCCGGACGGGGAATCAGCACGCCGGGGGCCACATGGTAGGAGCGTTCCAGAAAACGGGCGGTGCCCTGCACATACTGTATCGGCTCGAAATTACGCAAGCGGGCAAGAATGGTGTCTAAATCCTGCATCTCTTTTGGGGATAAAATCATATCTTTGCCCAGGTAATAATCGACCGCAGTCTGCCCCAGCATTTCGCAACAGACAATGCGGGACAGATTGGCAGCTTCTTGCGCAGAGTAACTCTCCTGCAAAGCATGGCGGATATGAGAAACGGAAACAGTCATAACATTCGGCATTTCGGGCTGCAAAAATAGTGGAAGTTTAAGAGTAATACAAAGTATGGAAGAAGAAAAATACATGCGCCGCTGCATTCAGTTAGCCCAAAACGGGTTATGCAATGCAGCCCCCAACCCGATGGTGGGCGCAGTAATCGTATGCGACGGAAAAATTATCGGCGAGGGATACCATGTGCGTTGCGGCGAGGCGCACGCCGAAGTCAATGCAATCCGCTCCGTAAAAGACCCCTCGTTGTTGAAGCGTTCTACAATCTACGTCAGTCTGGAGCCTTGTGCCCACTACGGAAAGACACCGCCCTGCGCCGACCTTATCATAGAGAAAGAGATTCCGCGCATCGTAATCGGCTGCCAGGACCCGTTTGCCAAAGTAGCAGGACGGGGAATCCGGAAGCTGAAAGATGCAGGGCGGGAAGTCATCACCGGGGTGCTGGAAGATGAATGCAGAAGTCTAATCCGGCGTTTTATCACGTTTCATACCCTTCATCGCCCCTACATTACCCTGAAATGGGCGGAGTCTGCCGACAAATACATCGATAAGAACCGTGAGGACGGGCAACCGGTCATTCTATCCACCCCCCTGACATCCATGCTTGTGCATAAGAAACGGGCAGAGCACAGTGCCATCATGGTAGGTACACGTACGGCAGAGCTGGACAACCCCAGCCTGACCGTACGGAACTGGCAAGGCCGGTCGCCAGTACGAATCGTAACAGACAGACAGTTGCGGCTGTCTCCCAAGCTGCATGTATTCGATGGAAATGTCCGCACACTTGTGTTCACCGAGAAACCGTGCCTGCCACAACCCAACGTTGAATACATCCCCATTGACTTCCAACGGGATATACTGCCGCAAATCATGAAACACCTGTACATGCAGGGACTACAATCTCTGTTAGTCGAAGGCGGAAACATCCTGTTACAGTCCTTTATCGATGCGGAATTATGGGATGAAGCCTTTGTCGAAGAAAGTCCTTTAACGCTATTATCCGGTATCAAGGCACCTGAAATTGGCAATAAAGCGCCCTGTACCAACGAAGTTTATTTCGGCAGGAATTTCCGGCATTACAGCGCCACAAGATTAGGCTAACAGCCTTATTCAAGGGCATTTTTATCGAGAAAAACAGCCATATTATCTATAATTTTATATAAAACTTGCCGATAAAACTGTTTATAGAAAAAAATGTTCCTATTTTTGCAACTTGTAAATAAACACTATCTTTCAAATGAGAATAAAGTTTTTAGCTATAATCGCAAGTTTTCTTTTTGTATCAATCGCAATAAGCTCGTGCCTGGACTCTGACGACACGGTAGAACTAAGTTCCGATGCAACGGTACATGCTTTTGGCATTGACACGGTATACGGCAAACATTATAAATTCACGATAGACCAGTTAAGAAGAAAAATCTATAACCAGGATTCATTGCCTATAGGAGCAGATACGATTATCGACCGCATATTGATTGACACGTTCACCGTAAGCGGCTGGATTACTTCAAGAGATGAAATGAATAGTATCAGCGGTGATACGATATTCAACAGAGCCGACTCGGTAAATCTTACGAAAGCCATAAACACCGAAAACGGGATGAAATTCAAAATACATGCCCCGGACGGCTTTACCGTAAATGAATATTCCCTTGAAATCAGAGTACACAAGCAGGATCCGGACTCCTTAGTGTGGGATAAAATGGGAAGTGCACCGACACTTTCAGGTGAACAAAAGGCCATCCTATTCAACAACGAACTGTGGGTATTTACACAATCTGCGGCACAGAAAACACAGACAAGAGCGGGTGCATATTGGCTGGACACAGAAGAGACATACGGCTGGGATGCAGTGTCCGGAGCTAAACTTCCCGACAATGCAAAACAGGAATCCCTCGTCTGCCTGAAATACAAAGACGGAGAAAATGAGAAACAAAGACTTTACATCGTGACAGAAGACGGTACGGCACATTCTTCCGATGACGGAATAAATTGGACACCAGCCAATTGGGAAGGGAACAACAATATCCGGACACTGATTGCCGGTTTTACCGATGTGCTGACTGTCGTTACCTCAAACGGTGAGGTTTACACAGTTGACAATCAAGGCAACAAGATAGAAGGAAATATGGGTGAGGCAAAGACTGACTTTCCTACATCACATATCTACTCCACCAACTTTGACAGCAACAACCAGTCACAGGCAATGGTAGTGGGTCGTACCGTTAATGACGTTCAGCAAACCATTCCCTGGGTTTCTTCCAACGGCAAAGACTGGTATTCATTGGCAAACACCAGTTCCTATGATGTGTATTGTCCGAAATTTGCCAATCCTGCCGTAATGTACTATGGTGAGAACTTTTATATCTTCGGCAGCAAAGATGAAAACAAGCTTGATGCCATTTATTCTTCCGTTGACGGTATTTCCTGGCGTGAGCCTCAAAGAAAATTCTTGTTACATAAAGATATGACAGATATAACTGCTCCCTACTCCATTGTTGCAGACAGCCCTTATATATGGGTTATCTTCGGCGGAAACGGAACAGATGCTGCCGTTTGGCGCGGACATCTCAACAAACTGATGCCAGTCAGGGTGCAATAAATTCATTACTTCTGTTTCCTTTATATATATAAAAGTATAAAACGAGAATAGTAACCAAGACAAGAGATGTAAGTATAAAAAGATGCTAAATAAAGAAGAACTTGATTTAAGCCGGATTCCACAACACGTGGCAATTATCATGGACGGCAACGGACGTTGGGCAAAGTTGCGCGGACAAGAGCGCAGCTATGGACACCAGGCCGGCGCCGAGACAGTGCATGTCATTGCAGAAGAAGCGTCTAAATTAGGCATCAAATATCTGACTTTATATACGTTCTCCACCGAAAACTGGAATCGCCCCTCTAATGAAGTCGCTGCATTGATGGCGCTTCTGTTCGACTCTATCGAAGAGGAAACATTCATGAAAAACAACATCAGTTTCCGGGTTATCGGAGATCTGACCAAGCTGCCCGACAATGTGCGGGAACGTTTGGAAACCTGTATAGCACATACCGCAAATAATACTGGGATGTCTCTGGTACTGGCAATCAGCTACTCGTCCCGCTGGGAAATAACGGAAGCCGCCCGCCGCCTTGCAGTCTTAGTGCAAAAAGGCGAACTGACTCCCGAACAGATTGACAGCACCCTGTTGTCCCAATATCTTGCCACCGACTTCATGCCCGATCCGGATTTATTGATACGTACGGGCGGAGAAATCCGCTTGAGCAACTACCTGCTCTGGCAATGTGCTTACTCGGAACTTTATTTCTGCGACACCTATTGGCCTGACTTCCGTGAAGCGGAACTTCACAAAGCCATCCACGATTATCAGAAGCGTGAACGCAGGTTCGGAAAAACCAGCGAACAAATCCGCTGACCGGACAAACACAAATTGTAAATAGTAAATCGTAAATATAGTAAATAAAAAAATGTACTATCGTATTTCCTCCATACTCGTAACGTTTATCTGCCTCTTTAGCTGTGTACTGACCAGCTCGGCACAGGACACCAGCAATACCGATGAAACCGAAAAACCGGTTATTCTTTATTCGGGAACACCCAAGAAATATGAAATAGCGGATATTAAGGTAGTTGGAGCCAAGAATTATGAAGACTATGTAATCATCGGTTTATCCGGATTATCAAAAGGCCAGACAATTACCGTGCCCGGCGATGAAATAACGCAAGCCTGCAAACGCTACTGGCGTCACGGGTTGTTCTCTGATGTGCAAGTTACTGCGGATAAAATCGAGGGCGACCGGATTTGGCTTACAATCCACCTGACGATGCGCCCCCGCGTTTCCGATATTCGCTATCACGGTGTAAAGAAGTCGGAACGTGAAGATTTGGAAGCCCGGGTAGGTCTGATTAAAGGAAACCAGATTACCCCCAACCTGATAGACCGCGCCAAGACATTGATTAAGCGCTACTTTGACGATAAGGGTTTCAAGAATGCCGACATCATCATCACGCAAAAGGATGATCCCAACAACGAGAACCAAGTCCTGGTAGATATCAATATCGACAAAAAGGAGAAGGTAAAGGTACATCAGATTACAATCACCGGTAATCAGGCCATCACAACCAAGAAGCTGAAACGTGTGATGAAGAAAACAAATGAAAAAGGTAAACTGCTCAACCTTTTCCGTACCAAAAAGTTTGTTGAAGAAAATTTTGAAGCCGACAAGCAACTGATTATAGACAAATACAACGAATTGGGTTATCGTGATGCCATGATTGTAAAAGACAGCATCAAGTCTTATGACGACCGTACGGTGGATATTTTCATGGAAATCGAAGAAGGACAGAAATACTACTTGCGCAATGTAACGTGGGTAGGTAACACCCTCTATCCTTCCGAACAACTGAATTTCCTGCTCCGTATGAAGAAGGGCGACGTCTACAATCAGAAGCTGCTGGAAGAGCGTACCAGTACAGATGAAGACGCTATCGGCAACCTCTACTACAACAACGGTTACCTCTTCTACTCGCTCGACCCCGTGGAAGTAAATATCGTAGGTGACTCCATCGACCTGGAAATGCGTATCTTCGAAGGCCGTCAGGCTACTATCAATAAAGTCAGCATCAACGGTAACGACCGTTTGTATGAAAACGTAGTCCGCCGTGAGCTCCGTACCCGTCCGGGACAGCTTTTCAGCCGTGAAGACCTGATGCGTTCCATGCGTGAAATCCAGCAAATGGGACACTTTGACCCCGAACAAATCCAACCGGATATCCAGCCCAAACCGGAAGACGGTACGGTGGATATAGGTTATGACCTCGTCTCCAAAGCGAACGACCAGGTAGAGTTCTCTGCCGGTTGGGGACAGACTGGTATTATCGGTAAACTGAGTCTGAAGTTCACCAACTTCTCCGTTGCCAACCTGTTGCATCCGGGTGAGAACTACCGCGGTATCCTGCCGCAGGGTGACGGCCAGACACTGACTATCAGCGGCCAGACCAATGCCAAATACTATCAGTCATACAGCGTATCGTTCTACGATCCGTGGTTCGGCGGCAAACGTCCGAATGCGTTCTCCGTATCTGCATTCTACTCCCGCCAGACGGATATCAGCAGCCGTTACTATAACGATGCGTACATGAACAGTTATTACAACAGCTACTATAGCGGCATGTACGGTTATGGTATGTACAACTATGGCAACTATAACAATTATGAAAACTATTACGACCCCGACAAGTCCATCCAGATGTGGGGATTGGCTGTAATGTTCGGTAAGCGTTTGAAATGGCCGGATGACTACTTCCAATTTACGGCAGAATTGTCCTACCAGCGTTATATTCTGAGCGACTGGCAATACTTCCCCGTTACCAACGGTAAGTGTAACAACCTGAGCATAAACCTCACCTTGTCGCGCAGTTCTATCGACAATCCTATCTATCCGCGCCAGGGTTCCGAATTCTCGCTGTCGGCACAACTGACACCGCCCTACTCCCTGTTCGACGGTACAGATTACAGCAAGTACAGTACCAGCAATCAGGATGATATGAACAAGATGCACAAATGGATAGAATACCACAAGTGGAAATTCAAATCCAAAGTATACATCCCGTTGATGGACCCTATCGCCGTAAAACGCACTCCGGTACTGATGGGACGCGTAGAATTCGGTCTGCTGGGGCACTACAACAAATACAAGAAATCTCCGTTTGAAACCTTTGACGTAGGTGGCGACGGTATGACAGGATATTCCAGCTATGCAACCGAAAGTGTCGCCTTGCGTGGATATGAGAACAGTTCTCTTACTCCTTATGGCTACGAAGGTTATGCATACGCACGTCTCGGTTTGGAATTAAGATATCCGCTGATGCTGGAAACAAGTACCAGTATTTATGCGTTAACTTTCGTTGAAGCCGGTAACGCCTGGCACGACGTAAACAAGTTCAACCCGTTTGATTTGAAACGTTCTGCCGGTGTCGGTGTCCGCATCTTCCTGCCTATGATTGGTATGATGGGTATCGACTGGGCCTACGGTTTCGACAAGGTACTCGGTTCCAAGCAATACGGCGGCAGCCAGTTCCACTTCATCCTGGGACAAGAGTTCTAATTTGTTTAACTAAAACCAGAACATTATGAGAAAGAGTTTATTAATCATGTTTCTGCTGTTTGCCGCAGGCATTACAGCCAATGCACAGAAATTCGCCCTGATCGACATGGAATATATCCTAAAGAATATCCCTGCCTATCAAAGTGCGAGCAATGAATTGAACCAAGTGTCCAAACAGTGGCAAAACGAAGTCGAGAAGCTGGGCAAAGAAGCCAAGAGCTTGTACGACAGCTACCAGGCATCCGTCAAAACTCTTTCCGATGCACAAAAGACAAAGAAAGAAGAAGAGATTGTTGCCAAAGAGAAATCCGCAGCCGAACTGCGCCGCAAATACTTCGGTCCGGAAGGCGAACTTTTCAAAAAGCGTGAAGCGCTGATGCAGCCCATCCAAGATGAAATCTATGAAGCTGTAAAGGAAATCTCCACACAGAAAGGTTATGCGGTAGTAGTGGATCGCGCATCCGCATCAAGCATCATCTTTGCCTCTCCGAGTATTGACATTAGCAATGAAGTGCTTGCAAAATTAGGATATTCAAATTAATTTCATACATTTGCAGCCTATACAAAGAATTATCATTCAAAATAAATAGTAAATATTATGCTTAAAAAAATCGCACTGCTCGTAGTTATGTTTGCCCTCCCCCTGGGAGCTATGGCGCAAACTAAATTCGCTCACATGAACTCTCAAGAAGTAATTGTCACCATGCCGGAATACACAAAAGCACAAGCCGACCTGGATGCTATGTCTAAAGAGTACCAAACAGAAATGCAACGTACCCAGGAAGAGTTCAATAAGAAATATCAGGAATTCTTGGCACAAGCCGACTCACTTCCGAAAAACATTGCAGAAAGACGTCAGAAAGAACTGCAGGACATGGCACAACGCCAAGAACAGTTCCAGCAGGAAGCATATCAGTCTATGCAAAAGGCACAGCAGGATGCCATGACTCCTATCTATAAAAAGCTGGACGAAGCTATCCAGGCTGTAGGTAAGGCTGAGGGTGTAGTATATATCTTCGACCTGGCCCGTACTCCGATACCTTATGTAGGTGCACAGAGTGTAGATGTAACTGCCAAAGTTAAAACGCAACTCGGCATTAAATAACACCGGTATCAAACAAACCGCATACCTCTAAACGAGGAATTCATCGAAAAGGTTAAGCCAGCAACGGCTTAACCTTTTTTTTATATCCCCTCTGCTCCTCTTATTTTGTACCAAGTTCTTCGGGTACTTCTTCGGAACCGCCATTCTTGCCAACGTCGTTCTCGGTTACGTAGCCGAAATGGCAGGCTGGGATTGGACGTTCATACTGCTGATAATAGCCTGCGCCCTATCCATTGTTTTCACATCATTCACATACAAAGAAGAAAAAGCTGCAAGAAAGTAACAATACAGTACTACAAAATAAGAAAACAAAAATGAAAGAATTGAATTCCACCCCAAGCAAAAGAGATAAGAAAACATTTCTTATTCATCAATTTCTATTTGTAATTCTGTTAGCGACCAGTTACCCTACATCTGTTTTTTCACAAACTTATCGTAAAATAGCAGGTTGGTCGGATGAGGTCAACAATAGAATTGAAAGTTTTTTGAATACAACACTTACAATGAATAACCGTAAAGTAGCAGTATTCGATGGTGACGGAACAGTTATCGGACAGGTTCCCTATTATCTTGCAGATGAAGCCTTGTATCGTTATGCCGATAAAAACTACAAGGATAGAAACGATCCGCAAGCAAAAAGCAAAATTGCTATACTGAACCGTATGGTAAAAGACGGTAATAACGTAGGCAAAGCCTATGTAGAAGACCGTGTTCATTTTTTGGCAGGTATGACTCCTGCTGAAATCATGGATATGGGCTATGAATGCTACCTTGATTCATACCAAGGAAAATTCTATCCCGAAATGAAACAACTGATTGCTAATCTGAAAGAATACGGTTTTGAAGTATGGATACTTACTGCATCTCCGGAATTCCTCTATCAGAAATTCCTTGCTGAAGAGTTAGGGTTGCCCGATACACAAATTCTCGGAGTCAAATCTGTTGTAGCTAACGGAAGATTGACAGATGAGATAATTATGCCTATTCCACAAGATGACGGCAAAGCGAATGTAATTCCCACATTTATTAAGGCACGGCCGCTTATAGTCGGCGGGAATAGCCGTGGAGACATGGACATGCTGAACCAATCGTGCGGATTGAAAATTGTTGTAAATCCGGATGACACGACCATACGAGGGAAAGAAGATGGCCCGATGAACGGATACACAGTCAAGCAATATTGGGAAAAAGAGGGAGCGGTCATCGTGAAATGTAACGACGTTCCAAATCCTGAAATAAAATTTCATACAGAAAGTTGGAAAATCAGAACAAACAAATCAAATCCTCAATAAGAGGGACATTATTCACATTAAATCTATTATGACATGAAACAGAAAATCATCAGTGCGCTCTTTTTGAGCGGTACCATGCTGGTATCAAATTTCGCATTTGCAGAGTCAGTTCCGGAAACTGCAACGACAACAACAGTGACTGAATCAGTAGCCGCAGCTACCGAAGAGTCTGAACCTACAAAATGGGAAAAAGTTTTGGAAAAACTGCCTAAGCTCTCCGGCTATCTTCAAACCGGCTGGAACTACAACTCAGTAGGTGACGGATCATCATCATTCCAAGCAAAACGTCTCCGTTTGATTATGGATGGAAATGTAGTTAAAAACGTGTCTTTCCGTTTACAAATTGAGGCTTTTAACGGCATTGCGGGTTCTACCAATGGAAATGGACAGAAGAACTTACAAGTAATGGATGCTTTTGTCACTGCTAAAATTTCAAAAGCATTCCAAGTACGTGTCGGCCAGTACTATCTGCCACTCGGTTATGAGAATTACGATCTCTCCCCTTCAACATTGGAAACTGTCGACTTCTCAAACATCTGCTATCGCATGGTTTGCCGCAATGCTATAGGTTATGACTTTGTAGATTATGGACGTGACCTTGGTATAATGGCATTCGGCGACTTGTTTACAGACGAAGCAAGAGGATTCAGCCGTTTAAGTTATAACCTGTCATTATCCAACGGACATCTGCCTATGAAAGACGATAACAATAAGTCTAAAGACATCGTAGCTGCTCTGACTTTCCGTCCTACAAAATTCTTCAATATAAAAGCTTCCTACAATTGGGGAGAATACAAAGGAACAGTCAATGATGAATCATTTAATTACCAACCTATGAATCGCGTCATCGTAGGTGCTTGGTACAACGACCCCAAAGGGCTCGACCTGCGTGCGGAATACGGGCACATAGGAAGTAGCAAAGACGGACGCGACATAATCAAAGAAGATGGTTTCTACGCTTTGGCAGGTTGGCATGCAGGTAAGTTCCTGCCGGTAGTACGTTATGATTTCTATCGTGATAAGGTAAACGACAGCAGCCTGAACAATTATGACCGTATTCTTTTGGGGCTCACTTACAATCCTTGCAATCATGTGAAGATACAAGCTAACTATTGTCACTCTTTCTATACCGACAAAGCAAAAGAAATAAGCAACAACGGTAAGCGAGGCTCCGATCAAATTCAACTAATGGGCGTTTTCTATTTTTAAACATATAAAAATCATACTATCATGAAAAAGTTATTTGTTTTATTGGCACTCGTTATGGGTGCAATGTCTGTAAATGCACAGCATTTAGGCAGTGAATACCGTTTGAAGAAAGTGATTCCTGTAGCCGGACGCCAAGGAATTGCCGTAGACAAGGACTACTATTACGTATCGGATACTAAAGTCCTTTACAAGTACGATAAAGAAGGCAATATGTTGATGAAGAATGACCAGCCGTTTCAGCACCCGGAAATAGCCAATCACTTCGGTGATATTGACGTCTATAATGGTGAAATCTACTGCGGTGTAGAAAAATTCGAATATGGCCGCGGTTACAATATTGCAGTATCGGTATACGATGCTGAAACATTGAAATGGAAAAGAGACCTACCCTGGTGTCCTGAATCAGGTCAGGTAGAAGTTTCCGGTCTGGCAGTAGACCGTGACAAGAACATGGTATGGATGTCCGACTGGGTAGACAGCCGCTATGTATATTGCTACAGCCTTGAAACCGGCAAGTACTACACCAAAATGCAATGTCGTCCCACTCCTTATTGGTGTCAGGGTATCTTCATTGCCGACGGTAAAATGCTTTTCACATCAGATGACGGTGAATCACTTTATCAGATACCCGATAATATTTATATCGCTGACATCACCGAAGTACCCTATACTGGACTGAAAGAAGGAGTAGAACCTGTACGAGACACTCCTTTCAGCGTAAAACTGGACAAAAGCGGAAAAGTAGTGACACGCAAGGGTAGTATTGCAGCCGGTGCTAAAGCCGGAAAGGTTGAACTGTTCCGGGAAATGAGCGACTTCCGTCGTGCCGGTGAGATAGAAGGTCTCTCCATTGACCCTGTGAACGATGACCTCGTTGTATTGAACAACCGCGGCACTCAAATTATTTTGGGTATGTCTCAAGGTCCATTCACCGAAGAAGGCTATAAGGGAGAAATTCACGAACTCTACATCTACGAAAAGATTAAATAAATATCCTAAGGGCACGAATTATACTGAATGACTTACAAAATCAATTCTTCTGTTCGTAAAATCCCGTACAATCCGTGCCCTATCCTCACAATTTACATTATCTTTGCTGCACACTATACTCTTAGCGTCAGAAAGATTGTATGAAACAAAAACTACCTTCCACTCCCGGCCCTATCGGTGTATTCGATTCAGGATACGGCGGGCTTACTATTTTAAGTAAAATACGGGAAGCCTTACCGGAATACGACTATATCTATTTGGGCGATAATGCCCGTGCCCCTTACGGAACGCGTTCTTTTGAAGTCGTCTACGAGTTTACATTGCAGGCAGTTACCAAACTGTTCGAGATGGGTTGCCACCTTGTAATCCTTGCCTGCAATACAGCATCCGCCAAAGCTCTGCGCAGCATACAGATAAACGACCTGCCGCACCTTGACCTGGCACGCCGTGTATTAGGCGTTATCCGCCCTACCGTGGAATGTATCGGCAATATAACCCGCAGCCGCCACGTCGGAGTCCTTGCTACAGGCGGAACCATCAAGTCCGAATCCTATCCGTTGGAGATACATAAACTGTTCCCCGACATCAAAGTCAGCGGAGAAGCCTGTCCGCTATGGGTGTCCCTTGTAGAGAACAATGAAGCACAAGGCGACGGAACGGATTACTTCGTCCGCAAATACATAAATGAACTCCTTGCCAAAGACCGGGAGATAGACACCGCCATCTTGGGTTGTACACACTATCCGATACTGCTACCCAAAATCCGGAAATATATGCCGGAGAGTATCACGATAGTATCACAAGGCAAATTAGTGGCCGACAGTTTGAAAGACTATCTCCACCGCCATCCCGAAATAGACGCCCAATGTACCCGGAACGGCAAATGCAGTTACTATACCACCGAAGCGGAAGACAAATTCACCGAGTCCGCCTCTATCTTCCTGAATGAAGCGGTAACGGTGCAGCGCATCGAGCTATAGGCATAAATTGTCCGGCATTAAACATTAAATCGAAAAAACTTGTTATATTTGTAGGACAAGAACTCTAAATTCATACCGCTATGAAAGAAGAAGATAAAAGCAAGCTCGTCGAAGTATTCAACGGATCGCTTTGGGAAGCCGAACTTGTAAAAAGTTTGCTGGAAAACAATGGCATCGAATCAACCTTGAAAGACGGGATGGTAGTAAACATTGTCCTGCCCGAGACAGCAGTCGATGTAGCAGTACTCGTCAATGAAGCGAATTATGAAGCAGCCATGGAAGTGGTTCGCTCATACGAAAAGAAAGAAGACGGAGATTAAACCTTCCCGCATCGGGAAACACACAAATATGGAACAACAACTAACGAGAATTGCTGTCAAAATAGGCAGTAATGTATTGACACGTCGTGACGGCACATTGGACGTAACCCGCATGTCCGCCCTTGTAGACCAAGTGGCGGAGCTGCATAAAGCAGGCGTGGAAATTATTCTCGTTTCTTCCGGAGCCGTTGCTTCGGGACGAAGCGAGATACACCCCGCCAAGAAGCTGGATAGCGTAGACCAGCGCCAACTGTTCTCTGCCGTGGGGCAAGCCAAACTCATCAACCGTTATTGCGAACTATTCCGTGAACACGGTATCCCTGTGGGGCAGGTGCTCACCATGAAAGAGAACTTCGCTACCCGTCGCCACTATCTCAACCAGAAAAACTGCATGACCGTAATGCTGGAAAACGGAGTGATTCCCATTGTCAACGAGAACGATACCATTTCCGTCAGCGAACTGATGTTCACCGATAATGACGAGCTCTCCGGACTGATAGCTTCCATGATGGATGCGCAAGTCCTGATTATCCTCAGCAACATCGACGGCATCTACAACGGCTCGCCTGCCGACCCTGCATCGGAAGTCATCCGTGAGATAGAGCACGGCAAAGACCTGTCCTCTTACATACAGACTTCCAAATCCAGTTTCGGACGCGGAGGCATGCTCACCAAAACCAATATTGCCCGTAAAGTGGCTGATGAGGGAATTACCGTTATCATCGCCAACGGCAAGCGCGACAATATCCTGGTAGACCTGCTGCATCAGGAGCTCCCCGCCCTGTTCCCCGATGTTCAGTCCTCTGCTCTCGATTCTCAACTAACTTACACCCGCTTCATTCCCGCTCCCCAGCCTGTATCCAGCGTAAAGAAGTGGATAGCCCACAGTGAAGGGTTTGCCAAAGGTGAACTGCACATCGACGATTGCGCCACAAAAGTACTTGCATCCGACAAGGCAGTCAGCATCCTTCCCATAGGCATCACCGATGTGCGGGGTGAGTTCGAGAAGGACGACATTGTGCGCATCATAGACTTTGAAGGAAATCCGATAGGCGTAGGCAAAGCCAATTGCAGTTCGGAGCAGGCTCGCGAGGCTATGGGAAAGCACGGCAAGAAACCTGTAGTGCACTATGACTATCTTTATATAGAATAAGTCCGGTTAATACCGATTATAATCACTACATTTGCAGAAGTATCAATTAATAAATCACTGAAAATGGATTTAAACAAGACCTTTTCCGCCGTACAGTATGCCAGTCGCAAGCTTTTGGCGCTGAACGACGAAAAGATTAACCAGATATTACTGGCCGTTGCAGATGCAGCCGAGAAAAGGACAGACTTTATCCTTGCCGAGAACCGGAAAGACCTGGACCGCATGGACATCTCTAATCCGAAGTACGACCGCTTGAAGCTGACGGCAGACCGCCTGAAGGGAATTGCAGACGATATCCGCAAGGTAGCCAAGCTACCCTCACCGGTAGGGCGCGTACAAAAGCAGGCAGTAATGCCCAACGGACTGAAGATAAAACGTGTAAGCGTTCCTTTCGGAGTAATCGGCATCATCTACGAAGCACGCCCCAACGTCAGTTTCGATGTATTCTCGCTCTGCCTAAAGAGCGGCAATGCCTGCATACTAAAAGGCGGAAGTGACGCAGACGCTTCCAACCGCGCCATTATCAGCGTGATACACGACGTACTGAAACAGTTTGAAGTAGACCTGCACGTTGTGGAGCTGCTTCCTTCCGACCGTGAAGCCACCGCAGCATTACTGCATGCCAACGGTTATGTCGATTTGATTATCCCGCGCGGCAGCAGCAATCTCATTAACTTTGTCCGTCAGAATGCCACCATCCCGGTGATAGAAACCGGTGCAGGCATATGCCACACCTTCTTCGACCGTTACGGAGATGTAAAGAAAGGAGCCGCCATCGTCAACAACGCCAAGACGCGCCGCGTCAGCGTATGCAATGCTTTGGACTGCCTGCTCGTAGACGGCGACCGCATGAAAGACCTGCCCGCCCTCTGTGCACCGCTGCAGGAAAGCAATGTGATTATCTACGCAGATACACTTGCATACGCCTCTTTGCAAGGCCACTATCCGGCGGAACTGCTGAAAGAAGCCACGGAAGAGGATTTCGGTACGGAATTTCTGGACTACAAACTGGCTGTAAAAGTCGTTGAAGGCATGGACAGTGCCATAGCACACATACAGCAGTATGGTTCCAAACACAGCGAATGTATCGTAACCGAAGACAAAGAACATGCCGACTGGTTCTGCCGCGAAGTAGATGCCGCCTGCGTCTACGTCAACGCCCCGACTTCCTTTACAGACGGCGCACAGTTCGGACTGGGTGCGGAAATCGGCATCAGCACACAGAAGCTGCATGCCCGCGGTCCTATGGCTTTAGAGGAAATCACCACGTACAAGTGGATTATTGAAGGAGAAGGACAGATAAGAAAGTAAATTAACGCTTAATCGCTAATCACTAATCGCTAAAAAAAATATGAAGAACTTTACTTGTGTGCAGGATATCGGCAATCTGAAAACTGCACTGGACGAAGCATTCGAAATCAAAAAAGACCGTTTCAAATATGTAGAGCTGGGACGTAATAAGACACTGATGATGATATTCTTCAACTCAAGTCTGCGTACCCGCCTCAGCACTCAAAAAGCCGCTCTGAACCTGGGCATGAATGTCATTGTATTGGACATCAACCAGGGAGCATGGAAGCTGGAAACCGAACGCGGCGTCATCATGGATGGCGACAAGCCTGAACATCTGCTGGAAGCTATCCCCGTAATGGGTTGCTACTGCGACGTAATCGGTGTGCGTTCCTTCGCCCGCTTCGAAGACCGCGAATACGATTACAACGAAGTAATACTGAACCAGTTTATCAAATACTCCGGCCGGCCGGTATTCTCCATGGAAGCCGCCACGCGCCATCCGCTGCAAAGTTTTGCAGACCTCATTACTATTGAGGAATATAAGAAAACGGCACGTCCCAAAGTCGTCATGACATGGGCTCCGCATCCCCGTCCGTTGCCGCAGGCTGTTCCCAACTCCTTCGCGGAATGGATGAACGCCACGGATTATGACTTTGTCATTACCCACCCTGAAGGTTATGAGCTCGACCCGAAATTCGTGGGCAATGCCCGTGTGGAATACGACCAGATGAAAGCCTTTGAAGGTGCGGACTTCGTATATGCCAAGAACTGGGCTGCCTATACCGGCGACAACTACGGACAAATACTGAGCAAAGACCGCGACTGGACCGTAAGCGACCGCCAAATGGCAGTAACCAACAATGCCTATTTCATGCACTGTCTGCCGGTACGACGCAACATGATTGTAACGGACGACGTGATTGAAAGCCCGCAATCCATCGTAATACCAGAAGCTGCCAACCGAGAGATTTCTGCGACAGTCGTGTTGAAACGCCTGATAGAAGGGTTATAAATACCATTTTATCGTAATCTCCGTATCTCTCATAGATAATACGCTTATATACGATACAAAACCTTAGTATGCCTTATGTTTTTTTTCGTCCCGCAATTGCGGGACGAATAGTTTCCAGCTGCGGGCTGTCGGGCCCGCAATTGGCAACCGGGCAGCCCGCAACTGCAAAACGAAGTTTTACTATAAGCATAACGACATTTTACATGTGCCCGAAGAATAAAACACAGCATACCGGCCAAGGATTTGCCAGCACTGTTCTTTATATTTGCCAGCACTCACGCAAGCTCCTTTCTGCAAAACGACAGCTCGGTCAGTGCTATGTGTCGGCAAGGGGGACAGAATCAGAATTAAAAGAAACTATTTCTCCGTTTCCTTTCCGGCCTCTTTCCACCCGATAAAGCCCTTGTCGAGCTCATAAACCTTATACCCTTTCCGGCTCAAAATAGCGGCGGCTTTCTTACTACGCTTTCCGCTGCGGCAATAAAGAGCTATCGGTTTATCTTTTTGAAGTGTAGAATCCGCAATGGCAGCAAACTGTTCGTCCAGCACATTGATATTGATACTGCCCGGAATATGCTCTTCTGAATATTCGGCAACCGTACGTACATCCAATCGCTGAATGTCGGAATCTGCTATCAATGTGGCAAACTCGTCCGCCGAGACGGATTCGAAATCCTCTCCTTTCTGCTGACATGAGAAGAGAGTGGAGAAGAACAGGCAAATGCCCGCAAAGAATACTTTCATAAGTCTACTTATTTTAGTCTGAATTAAAAATGCAATCAAAGTTATAACTTTTTCGTTTATTATGCCGCCCACACCGGGAAATATCTGCACCTACACCTCTGTACAACAAAAAAGAGGATGCTTTTCACTGCATCCCCTTTCTTGTTTTTACCTCATTACAGAGGCTCACTAACCATTATTATAAACAAATGCACACAATCAGAATTGGAACATCAGACGGGCCTGGAGCACGTGGAAGTTCTTGTCATATTGGAACTTGTCACGGTCAAGACGATTGTAAGTGTAGCTCAACATTACTTGGGCAAACTTGTTGAAAGAGTAGTTTACACCCAAAGTAGCGGAGTGCATGTTACCGCCACCGACACTTAATGATGTAGCCGGATAGTCTGCCAATATACCGTTGGGATAGTATTGGTCGCGTCCGGGAATATATTTCTCGCCTTCAACGAGGTCATTCAGACCGGTATAACTATAACGGGCAACCACTTCAAGCGCTCTTCCGTTCAAGCCTTTCAACAAAGCATCGGAATTGCTGTATTGATACGGATCGCCGAAGATTTTGTAACCGGCTTCGATATAAGCTCCGTGGAAAGAGTTCTCACCAAGCGGATTACCTTTCTGCCATGCTTCGAGTGAACCCCAAGAGTCGATAGAACCCAGATTAGCTTCAAACAATGCCTGGTCGTCACGTTCTTTGGTAACATGTTTGTACATATATTCACCACGGGTAAAGAAGTTATCTGTCTTGTATAAGAATTCAGCACCTACATCAAATACATTCTTCGCCCACGGCAGTTTGGCAGACAGGAAGTCCTGAGTAGCATCTACGTAGGTTTCCAATGAAGAACCGAGATCCAGTTCTGTTTTTAGCACGTTGTTCTCCACCACACCCGTAGCGATATTGGCATAACGGAAAGCTGCTCCTACGTGGAATGTTCTGTCTTCGTTATTAATGGGACGCCATACCCAACGGCCGCCGAATGACATGCCCTGATATCCCGACGGCTGGTCGTTGTACTTGTTCTCGGCAAATACACCCTGATTGGCGAAGAAGTGGTTGTTGTAGAAAATATAACTCAAACCCAGCTCACGTGATGGTGAGAAAGCATTGGCTGCCGCCGAGCGGGAAATGAAGTGCAGGCTTCCGCGGCTGGTATTGTTTGCCATGGATGCCGGATTATTGTAGTAACCGGCTTTAAAGCGATGAGTACCTTTTGCACCTTCCAGCGAGTATTGCAGGAAGATATTCTTCTGTGAGAACTTGCCTTTGGAAAAGTCGAAATCGGCATAGAAGTACCAGTCTTCATAGCTCATAGAGGTACGGATGCGCGCATCGGTAATAGCAGCTCCCGATTTCACCGGAGTGAAATCCGAATGATAGTATGCACCGTCCATCATAAAACGTGCGCCAATCGTAAAGTTCAGATTCTCCTTGGAGTTGCTTACATTAACAACCGGCTTATTATCAAAGTCCTGGGCTTGGGCAACCGATCCTGACAGTGACAATGCAGCCAATACCGGCATTAAAATATACTTTTTCATATAATATAATCTGTATTAGTGTTAATAAATTAATTAGTAACCAAGTCTCTTAAGTGTTTCAACAGCATCCGGCACTGTCTGAGGAGCCGGAGCCTTACGCAGACCGTTGTCAATTAAGTATTTCAAGCTCATTTCAGAACGGTTGGTAAACAGACCGTCGCCATAGATGCCATGCAGGAGCTCATCATATTGTACTGTATTTCCCCAGTTGTACTGACCGAAATATTTTCCCATTTGCGCATAAGAATCGAATGAGTACGGATGGTTGAGCATACCGGATTTCTTGATAAGATAGGCCTGCCACGGAGCATTCATTTCCGGATAGTCGTTGGGAGCGCCTGCGATGCAAGGACCGATGATATGAGCCTTGTATTCCAAACCGAGATTAATGAAAGAAGCATAACCCTGAGGAGTATCGTGTTTCAGGTCGGTAGCACCGTTACCCTCCCACAACAGGAAGCACATAGGAATTTTGCCTTTGAATTCTTCTGCCGTACGGCGAAGGCTTTCGAGAGAGAATGTCTGGAGAATGACCTTACCGTTGGTATTACCGACATTTACTTTATTATTCTTATAGAACGGTTCGCCGTCGCAAGGTTTGGTAATGATGTTCCAACCAAGTTCGTCAAGTTTATTGTAAACGCGCTTTTCAAAGTCCGAAGGATTCAGCCAAGACTCTTTGAATTCAATATAGACACCCGGACGGTTGCCTGTATCCTGCGGATCATCCACATATTCAAATTTATAGGTCAGACAGTCGCGGGGTTTATCCGGATTCCAAGTACCGGTAACAGTGTATATGCGTTCACCGTTAACATCACGCTTCAGCATTTTTCCTTCAGCGTAACGGATTTGGTCTTCAAGAGCCGAGATATACTGGTGTTGTTCGGAAAACGACTCACGAGCCTGCTCAATGCTTGTTTCGTTAAACCAACTGCCGGCATCGAGTGCAAGCAACTCCTCATACATGTAAGACATTGCATAGTAAGGACGGAAACTTGCTTTATCGGCTTCTACAAGTTTTTCGGCTTCCGCCTCACTCATTCCATGACGCATATAGAACGCCTTACGGGTTGCCGGAACCAGTTCGCTATATACATTTTCAATATTAGTGGTACGCTTCAGGTTGTCATCGTGATTGGCAAGGATAACACCGTCCTTCGTACACTGAAGGTCGGATTCGAGGTAGTCCGCACCCATTTCGCGTGCCCAGCGCCAAGCCGATTCCGTTTCTTCCGGAGCCCAGAAAGTAGAACCGCGGTGAGCCATTACAGCATAAGGGGGTACGTAGTCGCGCACTTTTGCCATTTCGGCAGAGATTGTGTTTACTTCAACACGTGTTGCATCGTTATTCACATCTGTAAAATCTTGATCTTCACAGGAAGTGAAAGCTACTAAGGCCATACCTAACAAGGTTGCACTTAATTTGATTGGATTCTTCGACATAGTTCAATTTTTAAGGTAAATACTGGTTTAATGTCATTCTATATTATCTTAAAAAGATTATTTTTTATTTCTTTCTGCAAGCAATGCCTTTTCGTCCTTATAGGTAAAGGACATCAGAATAATTGACAGGGCGCAAGCTATAAGCAGCAGTATGAACGTCCAATCCCAGCCTGCCATTTCGGCTACGTAACCGAGAACGACGTTGGCAAGAATGGCAGTTCCGAAGAAGTACCCGAAGAACCCGGTAAGTCCGGCAGCCGTACCTGCGGCATTCTTGGGAGCAAGGTCGAGCGCCTGAACACCGATCAGCATTACCGGTCCGTAGATAAAGAAACCGATAGCAATCAGAGACAAGGTTACGACTATATAGTTATCGGAGAACTGCCAATAAAGGAAGATGAACAAAGCAACGATAGCCATAAAGATGATAGTAGTCATTGCGCGTCCGCCTTTAAATACTTTGTCACTCAACCAGCCGCAAACCAATGTTCCGGGGATTGCAGCAAATTCATAGGCAAAGTATGCCCAGCCGGCTTGCTTGATATCATATCCCTGAGCTTCTTTCAGGAAAGTAGGAGCCCAGTCGAGACATCCGTAACGTACCATGTAGACAAAAGCATTGGCAATAGCAATGTACCAAAGCATCTTGTTGTTGAATACGTGCTTGAAGAAAATCTCCTTTGCGGTAAGCACTTCTTCCTGCTTCTCGCTATAGTTTTTAGGATAGTCGTTACGGTATTTCTCAATAGTGGGAAGCCCGCAAGACTGAGGGGTATCGCGAATCAGGCAATATGCCACCAACGCTACAAGAATAGCCACTGCTGCCGGGAACACATACGTACCGATGAGGAAGTAACGGGATGCGTCGGCACCATAGAACCAGGAACCGAACCACAACGCACCGTAAACTGCCATCGGGCCAACCAATGCACCGCCCACGTTATGGGCACAGTTCCAGATGGACATCATCGTTCCGCGTTCGGTCACCGAAAACCAGTGGGTCATGACACGTCCGCAAGGAGGCCATCCCATACCGTTGAACCAACCTACCAGGAAGTTTAAAACAGCCATTACGATAATGGCCAGTGATTTCTGTTCCGGACCGAAGAACTGTACCGGCACAATCATAAACATCATGGACACGGCAGCCAAAACCAATCCTAACGGAAGAAATACACGTGCGTTACTGCGGTCGGACACGCTTCCCATCAGGAACTTGGACAAAGCATAAGCTACGGCATTCATAGAGAGAACGATACTCAGCTCTCCCTTTTCAAAACCAAACTGGGCAAGTTCCGGAATGGCCATCGAGAAGTTCTTACGCACGATATAAAAACCTGCGTAACCGATAAATATACCCAGGAAGACTTGCCAACGGTAACTCTTATACGCCGAATCAATCTTCTCTGCCGGTAATTCCTGCTTATGAGCAGGTGGTGCTAAAAAATTCCACATAGTACTACGATTTTAAGAATAATATTATTTATCACTGTTTAATTTACGGGTTGCTTCCAGGTCGAGCGCTTCTGCCAGTATCGAAATGGGATGTTTCACCTTTGCCGGAGTGGACATTTCAATCTGCCATTTGCAAGTTTCGCAATCGGTAGCGACAAAGTCGGCAGCCACTTCTTCTATCTGTCGGAACAGCGAAGCGCCGATTCCCTGCGATGTTTCGTAATTCTCCTTTTTAAAGCCGTATGTACCCGCAATTCCGCAACATTGGGAATTGAGCACGGTAAGGTTTATATTGGGAATACTGCGCAACAAAGCGATGGAATAGTACGCCCAACCGAGCTTTTCCATGTGGCAAGGAGTATGATAGGCAATCTTCATCTTCACGTCATCACGGAATTTCAGTTTTACGTTTCCCTCTTCGAGCAGACGGAATATGAACCGGGTAGCCAGTTCTATGCTGTCGCGTACGTCCGCATTGTCAATGCCAAGCAGATGCGGGTATTCGTCGCGCATCGTGAAAATACAAGTCGATGAAGCTCCGATGACCGGACGCTTATCCTCAAAGACCGACTTACGGACTGAACGGAGATTTGCCTCAGCTTGCTTACGTGCCTGATTGATCAAGCCGTTGGAAATCAAAGCCACTCCGCAGCACTTCTCCTTTTCAAGCAAATGCACTCCATAGCCTATTGCATTAAGCACGCTTACCATATCTTTGCCCAACTGAGGGAAATTATAGTTGATATAACAGCCGTGGAAAAAACTTACATGCTTCTTGTAATTATCCTGCGAAGCCATCGCATTCTTTTTGAACCAGCTCTCGAATGTCTGGGAAGAATACTTCGGGAACACACGATGATGGTCTATCTTCAGGACTCCGTCCATTACCATTTTCACCGGCTTCAAAGACAATGTGGTATTCACAATGGGAGCAAAGGCAGATGCCATGGTTCCTACAAAATCCGTATTTGCCAGCATAATATCGCGCAATGCCGGTTTCTTCTTGCTGTATTTGATACGCGCCAACTGGATAATGTCGCCAATCTTCACATTCGACGGGCAAGCCACTTCACAGCGTTTACAGTTCAGACAATATTTCAACGCCTCATCAAAGTATTCGCCTCTCTTCAAGCGAAGACGCTCCTCATCCGGACCGGCCTGCTTCGGACCGGGATACTCGGGATTCACCGGAATAACCGGACAATATACCGTACAGACCGTACACTTGATACATTGCTCAAAATTGTTTTCGCTTATATTATTCTGCTGCATATTCATGACGTCATCCTTTTATTAAGTTATCCGCTACAAACAATGCCGTAAGCATGGAAACACCGGCACCGCAACCTTCATGTATCGTATTAGAGCCGCTCAGTACCGAACCTGCTGCAAACAGGTTCTGCTGCACTTCACCCTTAATCTTTATCCGCAACTTGTCGTCGGTGGCCACACCGAACGTCATATAATTCTGCTTGTTGAAGAACGATTTGTCATACCAACTGTCGCGGCCCGCCGTAAAATCCACATCACTGCCAAAAACCGGTTCGATAACACTGTCCGGCCGCGCCACCAGTCCATTGCTGAAATAGCTGCCGGAAGCAAGCACGAAGTTTTCCGCCACAAACGAGATATCTCCATGATTGATGGAATATACCGCCTGCACTCTATTGCCTTTGAAGTCGGCTTTCACTACCGTATCGCCCAGCATATAGACTCCGCCCAGCGCTTCAAAAGAACGGCGTAGCTGTTGCTGTGCACGGATGCCCGGCACAGAGGGCGGCATTGTCGGAATCAGCCATACCGGAATGTCCAACGCTTCTTTCAGCTTTCTTACCGGTGCGGCAGACGACAGTCCGAATACAGCCGGCAAAGCAACGCTGTCAAAGCCGGATACCTTTCCGGCCAACTCCCTGATTAAAGTCTCAAGCGTTTTGTCATTCTCCAGAACCCTGGCAATATTGGTGGAACGCATTTCCGTCGGGCTAATCCGCAACCTTTCCAGTTCGGGAAGATTGATAGAAGATATACGGCATTCAGCACCGCACTTCTCAAAACTGTCGGCTACAAACTTCGTATTGAAGTCAAGAAATCCGGCTATATTGACCACCAGCACTTTCTTGCCTGCTATATCATGGGGCGATGAAAGTTGCGTGAAGTCGGAGAACGTCAGCCACGTCGGCTTCAACGTACCCATCGGAGTTATACGCAAATGATTACGTTCCGCATCACCGTTCACTTCAATACCGCAATCAAGGAACAACTGTTTCGCCTCACGGACATAATATGCAAACTTACCGTCCAGCTTGGCGTAGGGGTGATTTGCGCCAACCCTGCCGGCAGCCGCAAGCGGATTATCCACCTTTGTCCCGTCGGCCAGTTCGTTGAGCAAATCGAATGAACCGGAAGAAAAATGCAACGCACTTTGTCCGGTGGAAATGATAGCACACTTCACGCCATTCTTCTGCAAACGGATGCCACACGTCAGACCGGCAAGCCCCCCACCTACTATTAAAGTATCAAATTTCATCTTTATTCATTTTATTCCATTCCACAAACTCCACCATATATCCACTGGGTATATTCGCTTTCGCGCAGCGCCTCGCCCCATGCCACAGGATACAATCCTTTCCAGCGTTCGTTCAGGAACGAAGCCAAATCCTCTTTCGCCTTTTGGGAGCAATTATGCGCCTCGCCCAGCAATCCTGCCGCACGACAGGCACAGAGTTCCCCCTGACACGTACCCATGCCGACACGTGTGCGGCGGCGCAGGTCTATCAGGTTGTGCACATCAAGTTCGTTCACGGCATAGTTCACTTCACCTACGGTCACATCCTCACATTCGCAAACCAGGCTGTTATCGTACTTGCTTTCCGATGCAATCCTGGCAGCCATTTCACCGTGACGGCCTACCGAAGAACGTTTAGGCTGTTCCGCCACCACCTGCTTACCTCCCGAACGGTCCTCTTCCATGCGCGAACCGGGAAGGGGTTCGTTCATTGTAATGCAAGGCTTGTCGATGCCAAGCTTCTTGCAAGCCAGGTCTGTGGCCCACTCCGCCATCAGCCGGTATGTCATCAGTTTTCCGCCCGTGATAGTTACGAATCCCGGAACACCGTCGCGCACTTCGTGATCCAACAACACGATGCCGCGGCTGATGTTACGGCCGGAAGGGTCATTATCGGCAGCCACCAGCGGGCGAACGCCGGCGTATGCACGCAAAATACGGGTTGTAGCCAGAGCAGGAGCCAACTTCTCGCCCTCCGACAACAGCAAATCCACCTCTTCCGGTGTAACCCGCACATCATCCACCTCATCAAATCCCACGCGGCTGGAAGTCGTTCCAATCAAGCAGATTGTATCTCCAGGAACAAGAATATCTGCATTGGCCGGTTTACGACAACGGTTAAGCACTACATTATTGATTCGATGCCCAAAAATCAATAACGAGCCTTTTGCCGGGAACATGTCCACCCTTATGCCTGCTTTTGCAGCAATGCCATGTCCCCAAATGCCACCCGCGTTTATAGTCAGAGGTGCGTAATAATTATGTTCGGTTTTTGTTTTATGATTAAGTACCGTGACTCCTACAACTCTTCCCTGCTCTTGAATCAATGCGGTCACTTCGTGATACACCAGCACTTTCGCACCGTGAGCCTTGGCGTCGATGACATTTGCCAGCGTCAGCCTGAAAGGGTCTATCGAACCGTCGGGCACTTTCACTGCACCTATTATCGCAGGATTCACCGAAGGTTCTATCAACCTGGCCTCTGCAGGGTCGATTACCTGTGCATCGATACCCGCTGCCCGGCACGATTCTACAAATAAGTTTTGATATGAAAGGTCGTCTTCCGGAAGAGAGATAAACAGACCTCCGTTTTCCTCTACGCAATGGCGTGCTATCTTCCGGAGAATCATATTCTCTTTAATACATTCGGCTGCCGATTCTCTATCGGTCACTGCATAACGGGCGCCGCTGTGAAGCAAACCGTGGTTTCGTCCGGTGGCGCCGGCAGCAAAATCAAAGCGTTCAACAAGCAAAACGCGCATTCCGCGCAAAGCGCAATCTCTTGCCGTACCTGCTCCGGTTGCGCCTCCGCCAACAATGATGACGTCAAATTCGTTAATCTCGCTATTAAGTATCATGTCTCTTATAATATTAGTTAACGCAGTTTGATTTTCAAGATTAGTATAACAGCACCGCTGCTTTCTTATCAAAACAAACAAGGTTTCATTTCGCAACAAATATAAAAGCTATTTTTATAACTACGAAACTTTTTCGCTGTTTTTTCACTGAATAACAGAAAAAAAATCTTCAGGCAAGAAGTTTCATACCTGTAAGCATAGATTATACTTACGTTTCAAAAGGGAATATTATCGGACAAACATTTTATCATTTCTTAGCATTCTGAGTTTCTTTATACTGTTTTTTTCAGCTATATTAGCGCATTGAATACTATTTAAGGCCTATTATGACAAAAGAAGAGAGACAATCTATCATACTGGAGTTGTTGATACAGCATAATTCTATTTTGGTAACAGATTTAGCCACACACCTCAATGTTTCGTCAGTTACGATACGTAAGGATTTAACAGACCTCGAAAGAGAAAAGAAACTATACCGAAACCACGGAAAGGCTATTTTGATAGACCCTTACATCGACAACCGGAACGTCAGTGAGAAAGAAAAGCTGTATGTCGAAGAAAAGAGACTGATTGGAATGAAAGCCGCCAGCCTCATCACTCCCAAAGATTCCATATTGATAGCATCGGGAACAACCATGCACGCACTTGCCCGCAGCATCGTTCCGGCAGATGAACTGACCGTTATTACCGCTTCCATGGAAGTATCGAATATCCTGGCAAGCGAAAAGAACATCTATATTATTCAACTCGGCGGCATATTGCGGCACAGCAGTCTGTCCGTGGTAGGGAAATATGCAGAAAACATATTGGCAGACTTTTCGTGCAGCAAGCTGTTTATCGGCGTAGACGGCATCGACCTCGACTTCGGCATCACCACTACCAATATGATGGAAGCGAGCCTCAACCGCGTAATGATGCAGACCGCCCAGAAAACGATAGTGCTTGCGGATTCCTCCAAGTTCGGACGGAGAGGCTTCAGCAAGATTGCCGATATGGAAGATGTAGACCACATCATTACCGACTCACGCATCCCGCCTTCCACCGCTTTACGCCTGGAAGAAATGGGCATTGAAGTGACAATTGCCGACAGTGTTCATCACAACAGCATCTGAATACAGACAAGAAAGTGTATCAAAGACCGGCATATAAATCCCGCCTCACTTTGATACACTTTCTTATCTATATATATAATGTATAAAATCAGCCTTCCTCTACACGAAGTCCCGCTTCGTCCAAAACATAAGTCTTAAAACAGCCGGAATAAGTATAAATCCTAAACCGGACATCCACCCCCCGCACGCCTTCGGTCATATATTGCCTTAAAGGGACGGACAGATAAGCACGCTTGCCATAATCCTGCGCACTGCTGCTTACCTCGTGATACAAAGTCAGTCGCACCTTGACACATCCGCTGTTTTCATCCACAACAGCCTCATCCTCCACAAAATGGAAAAGATGCTTGCCCTGCTGTTTTACCTTTACTATAATATTCAGATAATCATACCCCCGCCAGATACTCTGTATCTCCGAAGGTTCTGTTTTCACGCCCTCCTCAAACTCCGCGGCAACCAGTGGCACGGGAGAAACCGTTTGCAGCAAAGCATACAGCTTTGCGCCCGCAACATCGCCGTCCCCGATTGCCAATGTCTCGTAATTGGCAACGATGCGAACGGCTGTGTCCGCACTTACACGCAGCCCCGATGCGCCTTCAACGATACGAAGCCGCTCACCTTCATCGGTCAGCACCGATTCCAGCCGTCCGTCCGTTCCGGAAAATGCAGTCAGGAAATCCTGCTTTACGGAAGGATAGCGGTAATCATCGTCTCCACACGATGCCAGCAGACACGACAGCAGGACGACAAGCAGACTACAGCAATGTTTTTTCATACTTACTTACCACGCAAACTGTTACAATTCCACTCCGGTGCACGGAAAAAGCATCATTTGGTTGCAGCCAGATAATTCGTCAACGGATTGGCATACATCAGCAGCAGCTTCTCACGCAAGAAGTCCACATCCTTATTGGGAAGGGTGATACGTTCCAACTGTCCGTCGATATAACTTATAAAACGCTTCTTATCCTCTGCGGTATAATGCTCTACGAAGCGTTCTTCCTTATACAGCAAATCGTGGGCCACATAATTGGTGGCAAAAATACGGTAGTTGGCATGGATACGCTTGTCAATCAAAGCAGATATGGCTACGAACAGCTCCGGTTTCGGCAATGTCCGCTCCAGCTCGCCCAAATCCTCATTGATACAGGATGCCATACGGAAACAGACGCGGCCCTTATATCCCAAAAGTCCGGTCTGCATGTTCAGCAGGTCATCATCCGTGGTTTTCTTATAGTCGGGTATGTCGCGTTTCAGTTGGAACTCCTGCGCTTTCAGATAGTCGCAAGGGTCGTATTCGTACGAAATGGAGAGCGGAACGATATTCAATTCCTGAAGATTGGTGATAATGTCTCCGTCGCCCCCCATTGCCAGCATCTTCAGAACGCTGTCCTGCGTAACGTCATTGGAATCTTTTGCACGCCCTTCGCGCTGGGCAATCCAGATAGACTGTTTTTTCTCCGCAATGGTGTAGTGCATATAGCGGGACATCCGTATGGACGATTCCAGCATCTGGCGCATGGTCAGCGCGCGCTGTACGGTGAAACATTTGTTGATGCGCACCAGTTTCTTGATCCAGGGGTAAATCAGCAGATTGTCACCGATAGCGATTTCCACGGTGTCCAGTCCCTGCTCCACCAGGAGAACAGACAAAAAACCGGAGTCGAGAATAATGTCCCGATGATTGGAGACATAGGTATAGGCCGACTGTTTGTTCAGCACAGCCATGCTCTCCAATATCAGTCCGTCTGTAGTATCTTTGGCCAATTTATGCAAGATGCCGTAGCAAAGATTTTCCTGAAACTCCTGCTTGGTCTTGCTTGCACGCATCTTTTGCGCGATAGCTTCAAAAGGGACACCCGGCATAACGGCGCAAGCCACTTGTTGGAACGCCGGGTCAGCAATCAATTCCTCAAAAACCTGAGGTAATTCTTCGTCATGATAAGGGCGGATTTCTTCAAATTCCATGATATGCAATTTTAAATTTTAAACAATAAGTATTTGGTTTCAAGACTAACAAGCGGGCATCTGATAGCCGGTTGATACCTAATAGTTAATATCTAAAATTGGTTTTCTATTATATCTGTCATCACATCTTTAATATCCAGGTTCGCCGCGCGCACCTGCTGCGGGATAAAACTGGTGGCAGTCATACCCGGAGTGGTGTTCACTTCCAGCAGATTTATCTTTTCTCCTTCGGTAATGATATAGTCGACGCGGATAATTCCGGAAGCGCCGAGAATGTCGTAAATGGCGGAAGTGAGTTTCTGTACGCGGTCGCGCAGTTCATCGGGGATGCGCGCCGGAGTTATCTCGTCCGACTCACCGTTATATTTGGCTTTATAGTCAAAATACTCGTTATGCGACACCACCTCCGTAATAGGAAATACCACCGACTTCTCTTTGGTTTTGTAGCAGCCGCAGGTAATCTCCATACCGTCCATAAAAGCCTCTACCAAAACTTCTTTGGCTTCAGCAAAAGCCTTTGCAATGGCGGGTTGTATCTGCTCCTTCACATTCACTTTCGTCACACCGAAGCTGGAACCGCCCAGGCTGGGTTTGATAAAACAAGGCAAGCCTATCTTCCCGATTACATCTTCATCGGAAACCGACTGTCCCTGACGAAGCAGCAAGGAATCGGCAATGCGCACGCCGAACGCCTTCAGATACTGGTTGCAGGCAAACTTGTCATACGTCAGTGCGGCGGCAAGTACCCCGCAACAGGAATAAGGGATGTGAAGCATATCGAAATACCCCTGCAGGCGTCCGTCTTCTCCCGGAGTGCCGTGGATAGTGATATAGGCGAAGTCGAACACTACCTTCGCACCGTCCAGCCGGAAGCTGAAGTCGTTGCGGTCTACCGGAGTCTTTGTTCCGTCGGGGAGCTGCACGTGCCAGTCGGTCCCGCGCATCTCTACAATATATAATGTGTATCTCTCCTTGTCGATGAAGGAGTAGATTCCCTGTGCACTGCGTAAGGAGACCTCAAATTCGGAAGTGTCTCCTCCGCATACAATAGCGATTGTGCGTTTCATTCTAATTCTCTATTACTAATATAGCCTCTCCACTTATCGAGCAGCCGGTTCATGTCGTCCGGCAGCTCCGAGGTAAAGTACATTTCTTCTCCGGTAACGGGATGCACAAACCCCAGCGTCATGGCGTGCAACGCCTGCCGCGGACAAATATCGAAGCAATTGTTTACAAACTGTTTGTATTTGGCAAAATGAGTTCCTTTCAGAATCTCATGACCGCCGTAGCGTTCATCGTTAAAGAGAATATGCCCGATGTGTTTCATGTGTACACGGATCTGGTGGGTACGACCCGTTTCGAGCACACACTCCACGAGTGTCACATACCCCAGGCGCTCCAGCACACGGTAGTGGGTAACGGCATGCTTGCCTTGGTCGTCCGGAAGGACGGTCATCTGCATACGGTCTTTGGGATTACGGCCTACGTTACCGACGATTGTACCTTCGTCCTGTTCCACATTTCCCCAGACAAGGGCGCGGTAACGGCGTTTGGTGGTCTTGTTGAAGAACTGAAGACCGAGATTGGTCTTGGCATCCGGTGTCTTGGCAATTACCAGCAGGCCGGATGTATCTTTGTCGATACGGTGCACAAGCCCCACATGAGGGTCGTTGGCATCATAATCGGGAATATCTTTCATGTGCCAGGCAATGGCATTGACAAGCGTGCCGCGGTAGTTCCCGTGTCCGGGGTGCACCACCAGCCCTGCCGGTTTGTTGACTACCATCAGGTACTTGTCCTCATACACTATATCCAGGGGAATATCTTCGGGAATAACCTCGTTCTCATAGCGGGGACGGTCCATCATCACCATTATCACATCCAGAGGCTTCACCTTGTAACTGCTCTTCACCGGTTTGCCGTTCGCCATCACAAATCCGGCATCGGCAGCTTTCTGTATACGGTTGCGCGAGGCATTGGTCAGGCGGTCGAACAGATACTTGTCCACACGCACCATCTCCTGCCCCTTGTCCACTACTACGCGGAAGTGCTCGTAAAGCTGCGACTCGTCACCTACAGGTTCTATATCGTCCAGTACATCATTCTCTATGTCGTCCGGTAACTCTTCGATCATCGTTTGTCCTTTTTACGGATTAAAGACACTTTCACTCTCGCACACCTTTAACATCAAAACCAGGATTCGTCGGCAGCAGAACCTTCGGAAACGGCTTCGTCCGGGTTCCTCATGCTTTCGTCCGCAGACAAAGAATCGCCTTCCAGCACTTCCCTGTTGCCATCGCCTACCATTAAAGTCAGCGTTGCACCCATAGGCACTTTATCACCGATAGCGAGCATACGCTCACGGTACTTCACGCCGTACACCCAATCCTTTTCGCCGGGCACATATTGGATGTCGTTCAACTTGAAACCCGAAGCCAGGATACGCGCTTCCGCCTGACGCAGGGAACTGTTGTCCGCCACATCGGGAACGACTTGCAAAGGTATATTGATAGCATTGATTGTCAGATAAATGATACGTCCTTCCTTCACCTTCTGCCCGGCAGCCGGATTATAGTCCAGGATGCAGCCGGCAGGTTTATCCTTGACATACGTGGAGTCGGAAACGATACAAGCCAGTCCCCGGCTGTCAAACACCGCTCCGGCTTCCGCCACCGTCATGCCTTTCACATCGGGCACTACCACAGCCTCGCCGTGATGGGTATATATATCGATTCCTTTTAATGTTCCGAACATCAACAACACTACCACGGCAATCATTGCCAGGATGTTTATCCAGAAGTATTTGTTCTGCCGGAAAGAAAAAAATTCCTTTATAGTCATAATCACTACAATTTGATGCAAAGATAATGCAATTTAGGCGCATTGCAATGGTGTTTTCTTGAAAGTTTCACAAAAGAAAAGCCGCAAAACACTGTTACCAGTCCTTTGCGGCTCTCTTATCTCTATTAAAAGGAATGATTATGCCTTCACTCCGTTGTATTCGTCAGAAACAGTCAGTTTCTTTCTGCCTTTGGCACGACGTGCGGCTAATACTCTACGACCATTAGCTGTAGCCATTCTCTCACGGAATCCGTGTTTGTTTTTTCTCTTTCTGTTAGAAGGTTGAAATGTTCTTTTCATTACTGTATCTTGTTTTATGTTATTATTCTACGTAATCGGGCTGCAAAAATAGAGACTTTTTCTAAAATAACCAAGAGATAACTCTTTTTATCTCAAAACTTTTTGTGTTTTTTACCGATTTCCATTACTTTTGCACTCGCAAATTGAGTGAAACATCTTAATAAATAACAATAATAAAGACTATAAAGTATGATTAATGCCCAAGACATTAAAATCGGAACTTGCATCCGCATGGACGGCAAGCTTTATTTCTGCATCGACTTCCTGCATGTGAAGCCGGGAAAAGGTAATACTTTCATGCGTACCAAGCTGAAAGATGTAGTCAACGGCTATGTGCTGGAACGCCGCTTCAACATCGGTGAAAAGCTGGAAGACGTACGCGTAGAACGCCGTCCGCACCAATATCTCTATCACGATGGTGACAACTACCAGTTTATGAACCAGGAAACTTTCGACCAGATTCCCATCGCCCACGACCTGATTAACGGTGTGGACTTCCTGCTCGAAGGAATGGTTGTAGACGTTGTGTCCGATGCTTCTACCGAAACCGTGCTGTATGCTGACGTACCCGTGAAGGTTCAGATGAAGATTACTTACACCGAACCGGGTCTGAAAGGCGATACGGCTACCAACACGCTGAAACCTGCAACCGTAGAATCCGGCGCAACCGTACGTGTACCGTTGTTCATCAACGAAGGCGAGACTATCGAAATTGACACTCGCGACGGTTCTTACGTAAGCCGCGTAAAAGCATAAGGGAAATCATTTCCTCTAAGGATATTAGAAGCCGTCTGAATGAACGCTCATTCAGACGGCTTTTTCTTGCTACAAAGTTCATACACAGCCACTCTAATATGCCAAAGGCGTAGGCATCGTCAAGAAAAAAAGAGATAAATGACTGCATGGAGCTGCAAGTTTCAAAAAGGAAGACCAGTAGTTTATCCTAATTAAACCAAGAGTTTACCCTAATGAAACTAAAAGTTTCACGAGGATAAACTCTTGGTTTAACCGCATAAAACAATTAGTTTTTCCCCGTAACACCAAAAACCTTGCACTGAGAGCCTAGAGATTAATCACCCTATCGAATATAAATAGAAATACGCATACGGCACAGTTCATTCTCAAGGCCATGCGGAGCATGACAGATGATTTTCACTTTCAAACTTTGTAGAAAGAGAATGAACCGAAAATAACAATCCGAATGCACGGCAAAATAACCGTCTATCACCAAATAAAAACGTATCTTTGCAACATCAACTCCCGTAACCCGATAAAAAGAGACAGAGACATGCGATATTCCGTTATCATTCCCGTATACAACCGCCCCGACGAAGCGGACGAGCTTTTGCAAAGCCTCACGCGACAGAGCTTCAAGGATTTCGAAGTCATTATCGTAGAGGACGGTTCTTCGGTTCCCTGCAAGGACGTTGCAGAACGTTATCAGAACATTCTGGACATCCATTACTACGCCAAGCCCAACTCCGGTCCCGGACAAACGCGCAATTACGGCGCCGAACGCAGCCGGGGAGAATACCTGATTATACTGGATTCCGACTGCATCCTTCCCGAAGGCTATTTTGCAGCAGTGGAAGAGGAACTGCAAAAAGCCCCTGCCGATGCATTCGGCGGACCGGACCGTGCGCACGTCTCCTTTACCGATATACAGAAAGCCATCAACTACTCCATGACTTCGTTCTTCACCACCGGCGGCATTCGCGGCGGAAAAAAGAAAATGGACAAATTCTATCCGCGGAGTTTCAATATGGGAGTGCGTCGCGAGGTTTATGAAACGCTCGGCGGCTTCTCCCGGATGCGTTTCGGAGAGGACATCGACTTCAGTATCCGCATCTTCAAGGGCGGGTACGCATGCAGGCTCTTTCCCGGAGCATGGGTGTATCATAAGCGGCGGACGGACTTGAAGAAATTCTTCAAGCAAGTGCACAACTCCGGCATCGCCCGCATCAACCTCTACAAAAAATATCCCGAATCCCTAAAAACGGTGCATCTGCTGCCGGCAGCATTTACACTGGGCGTAGCCGTGCTGTTGGCGGGAGCGCCTTTCTGCCCGTACAGCCTGCTGCCGATTGCATTGTACGCACTGCTTGTATGCACGGACTCCGCACTACGGAACAAGAGCCTGCGCATCGGCGTCTATTCCATTGCCGCCGCCTTCATCCAGCTCATCGGATACGGAACCGGCTTCTGGCGTGCCTGGTGGAACCGCTGCATATGCGGCAAGGATGAGTTCGAGGCATTCAAGAAGAATTTCTATAAATAACAGGCTATAAGTGCCGGCAGCCGGTAACGAAAAAAAGATGAAAAAACTGACAATCAACCGGTGGGCGGCAGAAGACCGGCCACGGGAAAAAATGATGCTGAAAGGAGCGGAAGCCCTCAGCGACGCCGAACTGCTGGCAATCCTTATCGGCTCGGGAAACACTGAAGAAAGTGCCGTGGCACTGATGCAACGGACACTTGCCTGCTGCAACAACGACCTGAACCAGCTGGGCAAATGGGAAGTCCACGATTTCTCCCGCTTCAAAGGCATCGGGCCAGCCAAGAGCGTCACCATCATGGCAGCCCTCGAACTGGGCAAACGCAGAAACCGGCAAGAGCGTTCGGAACGGGTCGCGATACACTCGTCCGATGACATCTACGGAATCTTTCATCCGCTCCTGTGCGACCTCACCGTAGAGGAGTTCTGGGTACTCCTGCTCAACCAGGCATCCCGCGTCATAGACAAGGTACGCATCAGCCGGGGCGGCATCGACCAGACCAGCGCCGACGTGAGGAGCATCCTGCGCGAAGCCCTGCTGCAACGCGCCACACAGATTGCCCTGATACACAACCACCCCTCCGGAAATCCGCAGCCCAGCACGAACGACCGCCAACTGACACAGCTCATACTGAAAGGAGCACAGACCATGAACATCCGCCTCATCGACCACGTTATAGTCACAGACGGCAGATATTACAGTTTTACCGACGAAGGAGTGCTGTAATGTAGCCTGCACATTCTTTGTAGTTTCAATTAAAATCTTTAGATTTGCTTCGCTAAACCAACAAACCGTACGAATATGACCAAATTTGAAATAGAAGAGAAAATCGTAGCCATGCTGAAAACCGTATTCGACCCGGAGATTCCGGTAAACGTGTACGACCTGGGACTCATCTACAAGATAGATGTTGCCGACAGCGGCGAGGCGACTATCGACATGACCCTGACAGCTCCCAACTGCCCCGCCGCCGACTTCATCATGGAAGATGTCCGCCAGAAGATAGAATCGATAGACGGTGTGACCTCTGCCACCATCAACCTGGTGTTTGAGCCCGAATGGGACAAGGACATGATGAGCGAAGAGGCCAAGCTGGAACTGGGCTTTCTCTAACTGACAACGTAACAAAGCATATATGAAGAACGTATATTTCCTTTCAGACGCACACTTGGGTTCGCGGGCCATCGAGCACGGACGTACACAGGAACGACGGTTGGTGAACTTTCTCGACAGTATCAAACACAAAGCAGCCGCCGTATATCTGCTGGGCGACATGTTCGACTTCTGGTACGAGTTCCGCACGGTTGTGCCCAAAGGCTACACCCGCTTTCTCGGCAAGCTGTCCGAACTGACGGATATGGGCGTGGAAGTACACTTCTTCACCGGCAACCATGATATCTGGTGCGGAGATTACCTTACCCGGGAGTGCGGGGTAGTCATTCACCGCGAACCCCTCACCACGGAAATCTACGGAAAAGAGTTTTACCTTGCCCACGGCGACGGATTGGGCGACCCGGACAAAAAATTCAAACTGCTGCGTACCATGTTTCACAGCCGTACCCTCCAAACGTTGTTCTCCACCCTCCACCCCCGCTGGAGCGTAGAGTTCGGACTGAGGTGGGCAAAGCACAGCCGCCTGAAAAGAATAGACGGGAAAGAGCCCGACTACATGGGCGAAAACAACGAGCATCTTGTACTGTATACCAAAGAGTATCTGAAGAACCATCCGAATATAAACTTCTTCATCTACGGTCATCGGCACATCGAACTGGATTTGATGCTGAGTTCCACCGCCCGCGTCCTTATCCTCGGCGACTGGATAAACTATTTCTCCTATGCCGTATTCGACGGCGAGAACCTGTTTCTGGAAGAGTTTATCGAAGGGGAAACCAAACTGTAAACCACTTGCCCCGCCTTTCAAGAATCGTTTATTCTTATAAACGATTACGAAAAAGAACGAAAAACCGGAACTTTTTGCCCGGTTGCTTGTAGTATCGTCATAACCATTAAAAACAAAAGCGTTATGGATGATATGATTTACAGAAACGATTCCATTGCCGAAGAGAACATCGACCCGAACGGCCACCCGGCAGAGAATAAATTTGAAGAATGGAGCGAAGAGGTTTCAGAACGTACAGCCCCCGACTGCAAAGACAAGAAAGTGAAATCCGCCAAAGAGCGGAAAAAACTTATCAGGGAAATGGATGAAGTAATCAAAGAAGATTTGAAATAAAAAAATCACCTCAGGCGATACAGAGCCTTTTCAACCCAAACTTGAAAGGGCGTCAATCCGTACCGCCTGAGGTGACCGACTTTAAAGGAGATTATTTATACCCCGCCGCTTTCGCAATGCGTTTCGGAATTTCCGTATTATCCATCTTACCGACAAACAAATCGGAGCCCGCACCTATTGCAAAGACAGGTACATATCCGGCCGTATGGCCCGAACCGGTCCATCCTACCATTGCTATCTGGCTCATCACTTTCCGGGCAGCAGCAGCCAAAGGTTCGGTCTTGGCGTACAGGCTCTCTTCAAAGACAACCTTATTCTTCACAAAAGACGTCTCGTACTCATCACGGAGCATCTTTTCCTGCTCCCAAGTCAAAGGCAACTCTTCCCAAAATCCCATCTTATCGGCAAGCAGCGCCTTCACTTCCTCCCAGGAAGCCTTGTCGGAATCTTTCCGCAAATCGGTTATTGCCTTGGAAAGAAGGTCTTGCGACTGTTCCTGATTCGTCAATGCTTTCAGGCGCAACTCATATCTTCCGGTACCCAGACTCATGCCACCGGTTTCGTGGTCGGCAGTCACAACAATCAAAGTCTCTTTCGGGTGCTTCTTGTAGAACTCATAAGCCACTTTTACCGCATTATCCAAATCGATAACTTCCTCAAAAACGGTGGCAGGGTCATTGCCGTGGCAAGCCCAGTCTATCTTACCGCCTTCCACCATAAGGAAGAATCCTTTATTGTTTCCTTTTGTCAGGAACGAAATAGCACTTTCGGTAATCTCCGGCAAGGTAAGGTCACCTTCCTTGCGGTCGATGGCATAAGGCAGGCAGGAAGGTACGGCGCCCTCTTTCTGGATAAGTACCATTTTCCCTGCATCCGCAGCCTTTGCTTTGTATTCGTCCAATCCTCTGGCAATGGTATATCCCGCTTCCTCTATAATGGGGAAGATACTCGGCGCATCTTTCTTATCGGCTGTCGTAGCGGGTTTCAGGAAACCGCCGCCTGCGTAAAAGTCGAAACCGGCCTTCGGCAGGTCAAGCGCAATTTCATAATACATGCTACGGTTGGGCTGGTGGGCATAGAATGCCGCCGGGGTAGCGTGGTCTACACTGACACTGGTGGTGACACCGACTTTCCTGCCTGCTTTCTTGGCTTTCTCGGCAACTGTCTGCAAGGCATTTTTATCATCGTCCATACCAATAGCCCCATTGTATGTCTTTGCACCGGTGGCAAGCGCCGTACCGGCTGCTGAAGAATCAGTCACGGAATTAGTGGCGGAGAAAGTTGTAGCCACAGTACCTGCCGGAAATGTGGTAAACAAAAGCGGCTTCACGCCGATACGTCCCTCCTGCTCGGCAAGGTACATCTCCGTACCGTTCACCTGATTCACTCCCATTCCATCGCCGATGAAATAGAATACATACTTTGCCCGCTGTGCATACGATGTGCCTGCCAGCAGTACAAAGAACAACACATAAATCAATCGTTTCATAAACTTGTTCTATTTAAATTATCTGTCATACTGATATTTCCCTTTATCGGGAAACAAAGATAGATATTTTAAATCATTCATATATAACGATATTATTAAAAAGAAAGTGCCGGACACAGTATTAACTGTTTCCGGCACTTTTATCAGGACTGTTATTACAAACCTGTTATTTATTCAAGATAGCCATTGTATCCGAAGCAATCATCAGCTCTTCATCGGTCGGGATAACCACGACCTTCACCTTGGAATCGTCTGTAGAGATTACAGCTTCTTCACCACGGACCTTGTTCTTTTCCAGGTCGACCTTGACACCCATGAATTCGAGACCTTCGCATACTTCGCTACGGCAGTTGCACTGGTTCTCGCCGACACCGCCCGTAAACACGATGATATCCACACCGCCCAAAGCGGCAGCATAAGCGCCTACATACTTCTTGATGCGGTAGAAGTACATCTTTTCTGCCAGAATAGCTCTCGGGTTACCGGCAGCCACGGCATTCTCCAAATCGCGCATATCGCTCGACTCACCGAAGATACCCATTACACCGCTCTTCTTGTTCAGAAGATTGGATACCCCGTTTGCATCCAAACCTTCTTTCTCCATGATGAAAGTCACGGCTCCCGCATCGATGTCACCGCTACGGGTACCCATCATCAGACCCTCCAGCGGAGTCAGACCCATGCTGGTGTCCATACACTTGCCGTCTTTAATGGCAGAGATGGAACCACCATTACCGATGTGGCAGGTAATGATTCTCTTGCCCTCCGGCTGTACGCCCAGAAATTCGCACACACGCTTTGATACATAACGGTGAGAAGTTCCGTGGAAGCCATAACGGCGAACCCCGTATTTCTTATACAGTTCGTAAGGAACGGCATACAGATAGGCATAATCGGGCATCGTCTGATGGAAAGCGGTATCAAACACACCAATCTGCGGAACATCGGGCAGAATGGCGGAAATAGCGTTTACACCCTTCAAGTTGGCAGGATTGTGAAGCGGAGCCAAATCATTGCAGGCAGTAAAGGCGTCCAGCACCTCCTGAGTCAGCAAAACGGATTCGCTGAACTTCTCGCCGCCGTGTACCATACGGTGACCTACCGCATTGATTTCGTCCAAAGACTTGATTGCGCCGTATTCGGGGCTGATCAATGTATTGAGGATGAACTCCACACCCACAGTATGCTCCGGTATGTCTTTTTCCAGAATTTTCTTCCCGCCATCAGGCAAGGTCAATTTCAGGAAAGAGCCTTTCAAACCGATTTTTTCAATGCCACCTTGAGCGATAACCTCTTTATGGTCCATATCAAACAACTTGTATTTGATGGACGAGCTACCGCAGTTCAATACTAAAACTTTCATGATACTAATGTTAAATTATAAATTATGAATTCCGAATTATGAACCGCGAACCATGAACCATGAACAGGAAGAAATCCCCAATCATAATTCATAATTCAAAATCCATAATTATTTATTGTGTTTAGCTGCAATAGCCTGATTTGCCGTAATGGCAATCATACGATATACATCTTCAATGGAGCAACCGCGTGACAAATCGTTCACCGGACGTGCGATACCTTGCAGAATCGGACCTACCGCATCGGCATGTCCCAGACGCTGTACCAGTTTGTAGGAGATATTGCCTACTTCAAGGCTCGGAACAACCAGCACATTTGCATTACCTGCAATGGCAGAACCCGGAGCTTTGCTGGCACCGACTTCAGGAACCAATGCTGCGTCAGCCTGCAACTCACCGTCGATAGCAATATCAGGAGCCATTTCTTTAGCAATCTTCAAGGCTTCTACCACTTTGTCTACCACTTCGTGTTTTGCAGAACCTTTTGTAGAGAAACTCAACAGCGCCACTTTCGGATCAATGCCTGCGACAGCCTGAGCCGTACGTGCAGTACAAACAGCGATTTGCGCCAGTTGAGAAGCATCGGGAACCGGAGTAACGGCAACGTCACCCATTACCAGAATACCATTCTTACCATATTCGGGAGCATGAGTCAGCAACAACATTGCACCGGAAACGCAGGTAATGCCCGGAGCAGTCTTGATAATCTGCAAAGCCGGACGAAGCACATCACCGGTAGTATTGCGTGCACCTGCCAACTGACCGTCGGCATCGCCGTTCTTGATAATCAGACAGCCCAGATAAAGCGGATTGGTTACCAGCTTACGGGCTTCTTCAATAGTCATGCCTTTTTTCTTACGCAACTCGAACAGCAGTTGTGCATACTCTTCCTGCTTGGGATTGTTTTCCGGGTCGATAATGGTTGCCTTGGAAATGTTACCAAGTCCCCACTCCGTTGCACAAGCGTTGATTTCAGCAGGATTGCCCAAAAGAATCAGGTCTGCAATACCATCTGTCAGAATTTGATTGGCAGCTTTCAAAGTGCGTTCTTCCGTACCTTCAGGAAGAACAATGCGTTGACGATCGGCTTTCGCACGCTCTAAAATTTCATTAATTAATCTTTGCATGATATTTTAATTGTGTATAAGAATCAGTAGTTCGTGTTATTCACGCAGCAAAAGTACACAATTTTGCAATATACACATTGCAATTTCGGGGCTTTTTCCACACCAAATGAGAATTATTGTAATATTTAACACTAACAGTGGATTTACGAGACGGTTCCTCACTTCAAATAGCTAACTTTGCAACGTTTTCAATATTTTCAATAGGTTAGGTATTATTTAATAATCAGGTATTATGATCCGTCAATGCGCCATCCTTTTCGGATGTCTGGCTTTGGGTGAATTGATTGTATTCTTAACGGGTATCAAACTTCCGTCCAGCATCATCGGTATGCTGCTGCTCACCCTTTTCTTAAAATTGGGTTGGATAAAACTGCACTGGGTGCAGGGAATGTCCGACTTCTTGGTTGCTAATCTGGGATTCTTCTTTATCCCGCCCGGCGTAGCCCTTATGCTCTATTTCGACATTATCGCCGCCGAATTCTGGCCTATCGCCATCGCTTCATTAGTCAGCACCCTGCTGGTACTCGTGGTTACCGGATGGGTTCACCAATTAACACGTAAAATCAAATGAACTTTTTAGAAAACGAATTCTTCCTGCTGGCTATTACTTTCGGGATATTCTTCTTAGCCAAACTTCTTCAAAAGAAGACAGGAATCATGCTGCTGAATCCCATCTTACTGACTATCGCCCTGCTTATCATTTTCCTGAAGATGACAAATATCAGTTATGACACTTATAACAAAGGCGGGCATCTGATTGAATTCTGGTTAAAACCTGCCGTCGTTGCGTTGGGTGTTCCTTTGTATCTGCAATTGGAGACTATCAAGAAACAATTGCTGCCTATCCTGCTTTCACAATTGGCAGGATGTATTGTAGGGGTTATTTCCGTAGTCCTGATAGCAAAACTGATGGGAGCCTCCGATGAGATTATCTACTCGCTGGCTCCAAAATCCGTTACTACCCCGATAGCCATGGAAGTTACGAAATCAATAGGCGGCATTCCCGCGCTGACTGCCGCCGTAGTGGTCTGCGTAGGCCTGTTGGGAGGAATCCTCGGTTTCAAGACAATGAAACTCACCCATATCGGAAGCCCCATGGCCCAAGGGCTTTCTTTAGGGGCAGCAGCCCATGCTGTCGGCACATCCACAGCAATGGACATCAGCAGCAAATACGGTGCGTTTGCCAGCCTCGGTCTGACGCTTAACGGAATATTTACAGCCTTGCTAACCCCTACTATTTTACGATTGTTAGGGTTACTCTAACAAAATCTTCTTATCTTTGTTATTATATTCTTATAACCAATAGAAATTATTTATGATTCCATTTAAAGATATCGAACTACAAGATAAAGAGCTGATTACTTCCTTTACTTTAAACAGTCCGCGACGCAACTGCGACCTTTCATTCTCCAACCTATGCAGTTGGCGTTTCTTATACAACACCAAGTTTGCCATTATGGACGGTTTCCTATTATTGAAATTCTGGGCAGACGGAGAGCTTGTATATATGATGCCTATCGGCAACGGCGATTTAAACAAGGTACTGAATGCGCTGATAGAAGACGCCAACCGGGAAGGAGAGCCTTTTTGCTTGTTGGGTATCTGCGCCGGAATGTGCTCCGAACTGGAAACCTTTATGCCCGGCAGATTTCAGTTTACAGCAGACAGGGATTACGCCGACTACGTATATCTGCGCTCCGACCTCGCCACCTTATCCGGCAAAAAGTTTCAGGCAAAGCGGAATCATATCAACAAATTCAAAAAGACTTATAATTACGAATATACTCCGATTACAGCCGACCGTATCCGGGAGTGCCTCGATTTGGAAGCGGAATGGTGCAAAGTCAACAACTGCGACCAGCATGAAGGTACCGGCAACGAACGCCGTGCATTGATATACGCCCTGCACAATTTCGATGCGTTAGGGCTTACGGGCGGTATTCTCCATGTAGAGGGCAAGATTGCAGCTTTTACTTTCGGCATGCCTATCAACCAAGACACGTTCGGAGTACATGTAGAGAAGGCCGATACCCGCATAGACGGCGCTTATGCCATGATTAATTACGAATTTGCCAACCATATTCCTGAACAATATATCTACATCAACCGGGAAGAGGACTTGGGTATTGAAGGGTTGCGGAAAGCAAAACTTTCCTATCAGCCTGCCATTATTCTGGAGAAATACGTCGCCTGTTTAAAAGAACAGCCGGTAGAGGCTATCAAGTGGTAAAAAAGGTAAAGTGACAGGGCTATAAAACAGGGTGCACAATTATGATAAGGGGTGAAGCAATGCGGGAAAAGATAAAGAGTTTATGGAAACTATGCTTTAACGACAGCGATGAATTTACAGATATGTATTTCCGCTTGCGTTACAGCAATGAAGTCAACATCGCCATTCAAAGCGGTGAAGAGGTGATTGCCGCCCTGCAAATACTACCCTATCCCATGACTTTCGGAAAGAGCGAAATCAAGACAGGATATGTGTCGGGGGCCTGTACGCATCCCGATTATCGCAATCGCGGGGCTATGCGCGAACTGTTATCGCAAGCCTTTACCCGTATGCTACACAATGACATGTCCATTTCCACGCTGATTCCGGCAGAACCCTGGTTATTCGGGTATTATGCCGGTATGGGCTACGTACCGGTTTTTAAATACTCCTCAACAACCTTCACGGTTTCAGAGGTTACCATCGCTGACAAAGCAGTTGTTCTGAACAAAATAAATGATTATCAGGAAGAATCATATCGCTATTTAAACCGGAAACTGCGGGAACGCCCCTATTGCATCCAGCATACGGAAACGGACTTCCAGGTAATCCTTGCCGATTTACAGTTGGGGAAAGGCTGCGTCTATACATTGAAGCAAGGCGATAAGATTACGGCTTTAGCCATCGTATATCCGGCAGGCAGTACTTGGCAGGCAGGAGAAATCGTAGCGGAAACTTCCGGTATGTACCTGTTATTACTACAACGTATTTGCGAACAACTGAACCTCCCGTCCATCCGGGTTATTGTTCCGTCTGAAACAGAGCCGACCCCGCAAGTATTGGGTATGGCGCGCATCATCAATGCCAAAACGATACTGCAACGATATGCCGCCGAGCATCCGGAACTGAAAATGAGCATCGCACTTACAGACCCGCAGATCAGCGCCAATAACGGTTACTACTATCTGAATAACGGCAAGTGTATAAGTAGTGCCAAGCGGCTGCCGGGCAGCCACTTGGCACTCACTGTCGGCGAACTTACCGAAAAGATATTATCGCCATCAAACCCTTACATGAGTTTAATGCTGAATTAACAGTTCTTACAATCCGCTGAAGTCTACCCCTTCGAATACCAGCGACGGGATGCGCCATGAAGAAGACATACGGGGATCATTACCCACAGCCGATAAAGAAGCCCAAAGCGTAATCATATTACCCGTGACATTCATTTCGCTGACGGGCTGGGTCAATTTACCATTTTCAATCAGGAAGCCCTCTATACCGTACGAAAAGTCTCCGGAGCTACTGTTACAATTACCGCCATTGAATCCGGTAACCAGGATGCCTTTCTGCACGTCGGCCACCAGACCGTTCAAATCTTTGTTTCCCGGTTTGAGCACCAATAAGGAAGGAGAGTTGACAGTCGGCTCCACTCCCATTTTTTTAGAGTTGTAGGTATCAATGAAGTATGTCTTCAACACACCTTCTTCAAAGATAGAACGCCGTTCGGTTGCCACTCCTTCGCTATCGAAATAGCGCGCACCGCTTGCACCGATTAAATGGGGCTCATCCATCAGATTCAATAATCCGGCACCTACTTTCACATTCAGCTTATCCAACAGAAAAGAGTTTTTTTGCTGTAATGCCGAACCGTACAGCGCACTCAGTACCGGACTGAGCAAATTACTTGCATTCATCGGGTCTACCACCATTGTATACTTGCCGGAAGCAACCTTCTTCTGTCCAAGTTTCCGCAGTACGCGCTCCAAGGCTTTCGTTCCGACACCCGATTTTACCAGTTTGTCGTAAAACAGAGCCGATTCATACCAATAAGAAGATGGACGCGCCTCTCCCTCGCCACGCAATGCCACATCGGCAGAAAGCGAAAACCAGGTAGACTTGGACTCGCCTTCAAAACCGTTGCTCGTCAAGCGGTAGGAAGAGCTTTCTCCGTCACCATACGAAGTTCCTACGGATATAATGCGGCTGTCTTTGCCCAAGACTTCTTCGGCAGTAGCACGCGCAATGGCAACTTTGTCGTCCGGATTAATAGTTTCGAAACGCCTGTCAAACAATTGCAGGTCCGGCTTTCCACCTTTATAATAACGGGAAGCATCGGGCAACACACGTGCCTCATCCACTGCCAGATAGCGCGTAGATTCGATACCGTTCTTTATAAACGTCTCCAGTTCTTTCTTATCCAAACGGTTGGTTGAATAAGAACCGTACCTGCCGTCCACATACAAACTGATGCTCAACCCGCTTTCCGAGGCTTGTTGCAATCTGTCCATCTTGGCATCGCGTAATTCAAATGAAGCGTTGGAGTTGGAGTACAGCACCAACTTTGCTGCCTGACACCCGTTTTTCAAGGCATAGTCCATTGCCCACTGCGCCAGCTTTTTATTATTGTCTGTAATCATATTTTCAGTTGATTGTTAGCTGTTGATAATTGACAATTAGAAATTATCAGTTATCAATGCTCCGTTAGTACTTAATTTTCCCCTCCTACGGTGAGTTTGCTGACTAATGCCGACGGCATACCGCACGTCACCGGACAAGACTGTCCATCCTTACCACAGGTCCATGTACCATTGTCAATCTTATCATTGTCGGCCACCATTGTGATGTCTGCCAATGCTTTCGGACCGTTACCTATGATATTGATGTCCTTAATGGGTTGCGTCAGCTTTCCGTCCTCAATCAAATAACCGGACTTCACGAAGAACGTAAAGTCACCGGCTCCAATCTGTACCTGACCATTCGTAAAGGTGTCTACGAAAATACCGTTCTTCACCGTAGAAATAATATCCGCTTCTTTCATATTGCCGGCTTCCATATACGTAGCACGCATACGGGGAATAGGCAGGTTACGGAATGTATCGCGGCGACCGTTTCCGGTGGGATTCACACCGTAATGCTTTGCACTGATACGGTCGTGCAGGTAGCTGGTGAGCACACCTTCCTTGACAATATACGTTTTCTGCCCCTCTACGCCTTCATCGTCGAAATTCACGGAACCCCGATTGAAAGGTATCGTACCGTCATCCACCACGTTAATATGTTCGTTGCACACCTTCTTGTTCAACTGACTGGCAAATATGGATATATCCTTACGGTTGAAGTCTGCCTCGAACGCATGCCCTATAGCCTCGTGCAGCAGGATTCCCGAACCGCCCGAACCCATTACAACGGGCATTTCACCACCTTTAGGCTTAATGGCCTTAAATAGAATAGCAGTACGATCTACCACTTCACGGGCAATCACGTCCACCACATCGTCGGTCATAAATTCGAATCCCTTGCGATAAGACCTGCCTGCATAGCCGTTTTCCATCTTACCGTTCTCCTCCATGATGCAGACTGCCATAAAGGATACCATTGGACGGTAGTCGTAATAACTCACACCTTCCGAATTGCAGAACAGTACATGCGAAGTGCTGTCCTGCAAATAGGCCTGTACCTTTCGCACACGGTTGTCCAAAGAGAATATTTTCTCATTCAGTTTCTCCAAATAGGGAATCTTCTCTTTTACGCCCACATCTTCCCAGGGAGTAGCCACGGCATAGCGGCTCCGGGCTATAGTTTTCTCCGTCAGCCCCACAGGTTTACCTGCCCTGCCCGAAGATGCAATACGGGCAGCAGTACGGGCGGCGCGCAACATTTCTTCCAAGGTAACGCCTTCTACATAGGCATAGCCACTTTGGTCTCCGGAAAGCACACGCACTCCCATACCGAAATCGATATTGGAGCCGCAGTTATTCACCTTACCGTCCATTAAACTCACACTATTATTGAAAGTGTGTTCGAAGTAAAGGTCCGCATAATCGCCGCCCTTTTCCAAAGCAACAGCCATTACTTTCTTTAAATCCGCTTCCGTCACACCAAAATGATTGGCAGCGGCAGCAACGGCAGACTTAGAGTCCGCACCGCCCAATGCTCCGCGCACAGACCCGGGCATAGCCAGCGAAGGCATAGCCAGTGAACCAAGAACGGCCATTCCGCCGGTTCGCAAGAAGTTTCGTCTATCCATATAAATTTGTTATAAGTTATAAATTACAGGTCGCTTATCCTCAATATAACGGGGGAATACAGAAAGGAGAGCTACCTTTGATTACCGAACAACCAATGCGCCTCAGCCTACTACTGCCGCATCTAAATTTCTTTTGTCAAAAGACTCTCCAATTCCTCGGCACTCAGGCGCAGATAAAACTGCCCTTTGTAGGCTACCGAAATAGAGCCTGTTTCTTCCGATACAATGATCGCATGGGCATCCGACACCTGAGATATTCCCATCGCCGCACGATGCCGCAAGCCCAATTCTTTCGGAATATCCAGATTATGCGACACGGGCAGGATACATCCTGCCGCCTTAATGCGTTTCTTGCTGATAACCATAGCTCCGTCGTGCAACGGGCTGTTCTTGAAAAAGATATTTTCTATCAGGCGCTGGTTTATATCGGCGTTGATAATCTCCCCTGTACGCACCACATCGTCCAACGGCATATTATGTTCCACCACAATCAATGCACCGACTTTCTGCTTGCCCATACTGATACAAGCCATTACAACGGGCATAATTTCATCGTGTTCCATACCTTCTTTCTTGTTTCCCGTAAAGAAGCGCACCAACGCACTGGCATGCTGATGCGAACCGAGCGTAAGCAGAAACCGCCGTATTTCATCCTGAAACAAGACGATAAGTGCCAACACACCCACACTGACCAGTTTATCAAAAATAGACCCTAACAGTTTCATCTCCAGCACTTGAGAAACCACCAGCCAAATCAGGATAAACACCAGTATACCCGTAAACACATTGATAGATCCGGAAGCTTTCATCAGCTTATATGTATAGTAAAGCAGGAAAGCTACCAGCAGGATATCTATAAAATCTTTTATGCCAAATTCAAAAAACACGGTCGCAAGTGATTAATGGTTAATTATTAGCGATTAACGCAGAACGGGCCGCATTCATGGCTTCCACGATTTTCACCGTTTCCACTGCCTCGCGCACATCGTGCACACGAAGTATATCAGCCCCTTTCAACAGACAGATGGTATCCAATACGGTTGTACCGTTCAACGCTTCCTGCGGAGTAGTTCCCAACAAGCGATAAATCATAGATTTACGGGAAACGCCAACCAGCAAGGGAAGTTCAAAAATACGAAATTCCTCCAGATGAGCCAACAATTCATAATTATGCTCAATGGTCTTGCCAAAGCCGAACCCGGGGTCCAATATGATATCCTTTACGCCTAAATCGCGTAATTGCTGCACCTTACGGGCAAAGTACATAAACACCTCTTTCAGCAAATTATCATAATGGGGATGCTGTTGCATATTTTGCGGCGTACCCTGCATGTGCATCATGATATAAGGAACATTCAGGTCGGCAACCGTACGGAACATATCATCATCCATTTCTCCGGCAGCTATATCATTGATAATTGCCACACCGTATTCCTCGACACACATTCTCGCCACATCCGCCCTAAAGGTATCTACCGAAACAATCGCATCGGGCTGTACTTTCCTCAGAATACCCAACCCTATGCGCAAGCGTTCCATCTCTTCCGCAGGCGACACATTCTCCGCATTGGGACGCGAAGAGTAAGCGCCCACATCGATGATAGCAGCTCCTTCCGCCACAATCTGCCCTATGCGGCTTGTTATGTCGGCTTCCGTCTGCATGCGGCTGCCGGCATAAAAAGAATCGGGGGTGACATTGAGAATTCCCATGACGCAGGGAGAAGAAAGGTCTAACAGCGAACCGTTGACGTTTATATATTTGGATTGCAGAACTTTCATGGCAGCGTTTTTTGATTTATATATCTGCAAATGTAAACAAAAAAGCCATTGTTGGTACACCAAGTCTGAAAAATAAGGTATCTTTGTTCGCAAAATATCAATTTTATTACGAACTGCAAAACTCCCCGAAGGAGAAAGATATGGATATAACCGCTCTTTATCAGATATTTCTCGGCTGCACCGGCATAACCACCGACAGCCGCAACTGCCCCGAAGGCTCACTGTTTATCGCCTTGAAAGGCGATACGTTCAACGGCAACGCCTTTGCCGCCAAAGCATTGGAAGCAGGCAGCACCTACGCCGTTGTAGACGAAGCCGCCTATGCTCCTGCCGGAGATACACGTTATATATTAGTGGATAACTGCCTGCACACCTTGCAACAGCTTGCCAATTATCACCGCCGCCAACTGGGTACGCGCATCATCGGCATTACAGGAACCAATGGGAAAACAACGACCAAGGAGCTTATATCCGCCGTATTGTCCCAAAAGTACAATGTACTGTACACACTGGGAAATCTGAATAATCCGATCGGTGTACCGCTCACCTTGTTGCGCCTGACAACAGAGCATGAGCTCGGCGTAGTAGAAATGGGAGCCAGCCACCCCGGCGACATCAAGGAACTGGTGGAAATAGCCGAACCCGATTATGGGATTATCACCAATGTAGGAAAGGCTCATTTGGAAGGCTTCGGTTCTTTCGAAGGCGTTATCCGGACCAAAGGCGAACTGTACGACTATCTGCGCCGGCAGGGAAACTCCACCATCTTCCTTCATCAGGACAATCCTTACCTCAGGGAAATAGCCCGGGGACTGAATCCGATAACCTACGGAGAAGAAAACAGTCTTTATATCAACGGCCACGTTACCGGCAATTCCCCCTACCTCGCTTTTGAGTGGAGAGCCGGAAAAGAAGGAGAATTTCACCAAGTGCATACCCGACTGATTGGCGAATATAACTTTCCCAATGCTCTGGCAGCCGTCACTATCGGACATTTCTTCGGAGTAGAAGCAGAGAAGATAGACAAAGCCCTGAATGAATATGAACCCCGGAACAACCGTTCGCAACTGAAAAAAACGGCCGACAACACCCTGATTATCGATGCCTACAACGCCAATCCCACAAGCATGCTGGCAGCCATCGGAAATTTCCGCAACATGCAAGCCGAGAAAAAAATGCTGATATTGGGAGATATGCGCGAACTGGGAAAAGACAGTGCCGAAGAGCACCAGAGAATAGTGGACTATCTGGAAGAATATGGCTTTGAGGATGTAATATTGGTAGGCGAATTATTTGCAGCAACCCGCCACACGTATACCACTTATCCCGATGCTCCGGCTCTAATAGCCGCGCTCCAAAAGAACAAACCCTGCGGAAAGACAATCCTGATAAAAGGCTCGAACGGAATAAAACTGAATACGGTAGTCGATTATCTCTAATCTGTAGATTTACGCATCACTCTTGGTTTCAGCACGAAACAAGCCACCAATGACGCCAGGACAGCTCCCGTGGTATTGGCTGCAAAATCCAGCCAATCGCCGCCACGGTAGGTAGTACAAAATGCCTGTAACAATTCTACCGCTCCACTGAACAATACCGGACAGACAAATGCTCCTACCCATGCGTGCCACATAGGCGTGCGGTCTCTCCGATGCGCTCGCAAGAACTCCAGCCACAACATACCGGACATGCCGAAATACATACAGATATGCACCACCTTATCAAGGTTAGGGATAGTGCCCAGATCGGTAGTGGGCGGTTTAAAAAACGACAGATAAATTACAGCAAGTATTATCACCAGCGATACCGGATATTTCTTAATATAATATAGCATATCTCAAATTATGAACAATCTGTGTGCAAAAGTATGGAACATTTTCTATATTTGTGCGTTTTAAGAGCAATTAATAACGAATTGTAAGAAAAATCCACGTTTTATGACAAGAAATGAAAGAGCCAACTTTGGAAGCAAATTGGGAGTGATACTTGCTTCAGCCGGTTCTGCAGTTGGCCTGGGTAATATCTGGAGATTCCCTTTTGAAACAGGCAATCATGGCGGCGCAGCCTTCATACTGATTTATCTGGTATGTGTACTTATATTAGGTATTCCTATCATGATAGCCGAATTTCTTATCGGACGCCGTTCACGCGCCAACACTGCCGGAGCGTATCAAAAGCTGGCTCCGGGAACCCATTGGCGTTGGGTGGGACGAATGGGTGTATTAGCCGGATTCCTTATTTTGGGCTACTACTCGGTAGTAGCGGGTTGGACCTTGGAGTTTATAGGAGAAGCCGCAACCAACAGTTTTGCCGGCAAGTCCGCCGCAGAGTTCATCGCTTCCTTCAACGGCTTTATCAGCAATCCGTGGCGTCCTGTTATCTGGTTGGTGGTATTCTTGTTAGCCACTCACTTCATCATCATAAAAGGAGTGGAAAAGGGTATTGAAAAATCAGCCAAGATAATGATGCCCATGCTGTTTATCCTGCTGGTAGTGCTTGCCATTTGTTCCGTATCACTACCCGGTGCAAGTGCGGGTATCGAATTCCTGCTGAAACCCGACTTCAGCAAAGTGGACGGTAATGTTTTCTTAGGTGCAATGGGACAGGCATTCTTTTCACTCAGCCTCGGTATGGGATGTCTTTGCACATACGCTTCTTATTTCAGAAATGACACCAACCTGCCTAAAACAGCACTCAATGTGGCAGGTATCGACACGTTAGTCGCCATTCTTGCCGGATTCATTATCTTCCCTGCGGCGTTTTCCGTTGGCATTCAGCCGGATGCAGGACCGAGTTTATTGTTCATCACCTTACCCAACGTATTTCAACAGGCATTCGGCAACATACCCTGGCTGGCAATCGCCTTATCCATCATGTTCTACGTTTTGCTGGCGCTGGCGGCATTGACTTCAACCATTTCCTTGCACGAAGTGGTAACAGCATATCTGCATGAGGAGTTCAAGTTTACACGAGGAAAAGCAGCCAAACTGGTTACTGCCGGCTGTATCGTGCTGGGAGTGTTATGTTCGCTGTCATTGGGCGTAGGAAAGAGTTACACGATTTTCGGCCTTAACCTGTTCGATTTATTCGACTTCGTCACCGCTAAAATCATGTTGCCCTTAGGCGGGTTCTTTATCTCTATCTTCACCGGATGGTATCTGGATAAAAAGATTGTATGGGAAGAAGTCAGCAATAACGGAACTTTAAATATACATATATACAGATTACTAATCTTCATTCTGAAATATATCGCCCCAATAGGAATCGGACTTATTTTCATCAACGAATTGGGCTTCTTCAAATAAACCATAATGAAGAATCCGTTTAAAGACTTCTTATACTTCTCCCGGGGAGAAAGGCGAGGTATCCTTGTTCTCATCATTGGGATAGTCCTCATCTTTCTCTCCGGGTATATCTATTCTTTCCGGCAAAACAACAGGCAACTTTCTGAAGAAGAAGCTAGGATACAGGCTGCCGCCTTGAAAGAATACGACAACTTTATCAGTTCTGTGCGGGAACAAGAAAAAAACGAGAACAGCCGTTTCAAGAAATCGGAGAGATATAAAAAGAGAACAATTGTATTAGCTCCTTTCGACCCTAACCGTACGGACTCCGTCACCTTCTGCCGCTTAGGTCTTCCTGCATGGATGGCAAAGAACATCTTACGTTATCGAAGCAAAGGGGGAAAGTTCCGTAAGGCCGAAGACTTCAAAAAAGTATATGGATTGACAGAAGAACAGTACCAAACGCTCTCTCCCTACATCTATTTTACGGCAGAAGACACTATAAGAAAGGCGACCTCTCTACTCACTCTTCAGCAGACACCCAAAGACAGTATTTATAAATATCCGGCAGGCACCGTGCTTAACTTAAACCATGCAGATACCACTGAATTGAAGAAAATTCCCGGCGTAGGCAGCGGCATAGCCCGGTCGATAGTGAACTATCGGCAACGTTTAGGCGGCTTCTACCGAATAGAGCAATTGCAGGAGATTCATTTGGATTATCGCCAACTGCAAGCATGGTTCACCATTACGCCTTCTGAAATCCGACGCATCAATCTGAACCGGGTCGGCATAGAGCGCCTTCGCAACCATCCTTATATAAACTTTTACCAGGCAAAAGCCCTTGTGGAATACCGTAAAAAGAAAGGAATACTCCACAACCTCAAACCCTTTGCCCTCTACGAAGAATTTACCGAAAGCGATTTGGAGCGGCTTAGCCACTATGTTTGTTTTGAATAATGAAAGGACGGACAGCTATTCCTTACAAACCTCACCGTCTTTCAGATGAATGGTACGGTCGGTGATTTGTGCCAATCCCTCATCATGCGTCACAATTACAAATGTCTGGCCCAAACGGTTACGCAAATCAAAGAACAGTTGGTGCAGTTCTTCCTTATTATGCGTATCCAAACTTCCGGACGGCTCATCCGCCAACACCACCGCAGGATGATTGATGAGCGCACGGGCAACGGCAACCCTTTGCTTCTCTCCACCGGACAACTCATTGGGCTTGTGCGAAGCACGTTCCGCCAATCCCATGAAGTCCAATATTTCGGCAGCCGCCGCTCTGGCTTCCTGCTGTCCCACTCCGGCAATGAAAGCCGGTATCATCACATTCTCCAAAGCCGTAAATTCCGGCAACAACTGATGGAACTGAAAGACAAAGCCTATATGCTTATTACGGAAGGCAGAGAGTTCTTTCTCCTTCAGGCAATTCACCAATGTACCGTCAATCGTTACCGAACCGCTATCGGGCATGTCCAAAGTTCCCATAATCTGCAACAAAGTGGTCTTGCCCGCACCGCTGGGACCGACAATACTGACCACCTCCCCTTTTTTTATCTCCAGGTCGATGCCCCGCAACACCTGCAAACTGCCGAAACTCTTCGTTATTCCTTCTAATCGTATCATTGTTTTAGTTACTGTTTATTCCTTACGGTCATGACACATTTTATCTTTAACACATAGGTACGTTCTGACTGTTTGATAGCCCTATTACAACCTTTTAATGACGTATTCCGCAAGGTAACAGCCGAATACAGCCGGCATATAGCTTACAGTTCCGCAAGTGGACTTTTTATTCTGTTCATCTTCCGTCAACAGCACTGCCTTAGGGTCGGCTTGCTCGGTACTGAATACAACCGGAAGTTTACGTTTAATCCCCAGCTTCTGCAAACGTTTCCTCACCGCCTTACTCAATCCGCAATGATAGGTATCCCATATATCGGCAAAACGTATCTGCGTAATATCACTCTTTGCGCCCGCCCCCATACTCGATACAATCTTAATATGCCGTTTCAGTGTTTCCGCTATCAAATAGCATTTGGGAGCAAGTGTATCAATGGCATCCACTACAAAATCATATCGGGCGGCATCAAGCAGTTCGGGTATATTATCGTCTTTCAGAAATACCGGCAGCACCGTCAGCTGTATGTCCGGATTGATATCTTTGAAACGTGCCGCCAAAACCTCCGCCTTCTCCCTTCCCATAGTGGAATGCAAAGCAGGCAGTTGACGATTTATATTGGTAGGCTGCACCGTGTCCGCATCCACAATCGTCATCCGCCCCACACCTGCACGGCATATCATTTCGGCTGCATAAGCGCCTACTCCGCCAAGACCTACAACCAGCACATGCGCCTGTTGCAGCCTTTCCATTTTCTCCTCTCCCAGCAAAAGCCGGGTTCTCTGTTTCCAATCCTCCACCATCACCAACCACTAATCATTAATCACTAATCGCTTATCACTAATCACTTACTAATCTTCCTTAAACCATTTATAAACCCACTTTCCTACCTTCTCGTAATGCTGCGCCTCATTTCGCGGATTAGAGAAAGAGACGGCATCCTGGGGTTCGCCCAACTGGTCGGGATAAAGTACAATCAAACTATTATTGGAGAAGTATTTGCTCAACTGCGCCGGGAGCTTCTCGAAGGAGCTGTCGTAAGAGATGGACCCCCTACGTGCGCTTATCACTACAAGCAAATGGTCGTAATTCACTTGCCCGGTCAATATCAGCAAATCCCCCCAATCATCCAGACGAGAGAAGTCCGTCAAGGTCTGTCCATACTTTTTCTTCACCAATGCCTGCAACTGTACAGTTGTTTCCTCGTTTGCAAAGAAATGTACCCGGCAGCCCAACGTACCGCCCATCCGGCAAAAATGCTCCACCCACTTCTGAAAGCCTGCTTCGTATTCCGCCTTGGGAGGAACGGCTATGATGATTCGCCGTATCGTATTAATCGGAATCAGGAATTTGGCAATCATAACTTCGCGATGCAGTCCTTTCAGCAGGTTCTCGGCAAGCATACCGAAGAAAGAGTCTACAATATTGACCTTACGGTGCAAACCGATAATCACATCGGTCACCTCATATTCTTTCGCCGTATGGATAATACCCGAAGCAATATTCAAGTCATACCGTGTAATCTGGCGCAACGGCACATCGGCAGAAGCCGTAATCATGGCCGCCTTCTCCAAATACCTTTTACCGCGAAGCTCCAAACCCTCGGAAGTATTGTTGTCATTGATTACGTTCAAAGCCAACAGATTATCTTTCTGTTTGGTATCACGAATCAACAAGGACAGGTTCATCAGATATTCAATCGTATCCGGATTTGCCACCGGAATAAGAATCCTTTCCGCCTCAACCGTACGCTCCTCTTCCAGATGCGCCTCGCACATGGCAATCTTGCGTGCGGCCCTTTCCGTAATAAAGGAGCTCACCACACATGTCACAAGAATCAGCAATACCGTACCGTTCAGCACATCCTCATTCAACAAACGCTCACCGTTCGGCAAGATGATATTATAACCCACCAATACCGCCGCCAGCGTAGCTGCTGCTTGTGCATTGCTCAAGCCAAACATCAGCTCACGCTCTATGGGAGCCATTTTATAAATTTTCTGCGTCAGCCAGGAAGCGATCCACTTGCCCACCAGCGCCACAACAATCATAACGGCAGCCACCTTCAAAGCGTCTCCCTGCCCGAAGATAACATGAATATCAATCAGCATGCCCACCCCTATCAGGAAATAGGGTATGAACAGAGCGTTACCGACAAACTCCAGATGATTCATCAACGGTGATACATGCGGTATGAGGCGGTTCAAGACCAGCCCTGCCAAGAATGCTCCCAAAATGCCTTCCATTCCCACGAACTCCATTAAACCCGCTCCCAGAAAAACCATGGCAAGTACGAAAATAAATTGCATCACGTTATCATCATAGCGGCGGAAGAACCAGCGTCCGATGCGTGGAAACGAATACATAATCAGCGCTCCGAGAAATATGACCTTAACCACCAGCCACAGCCAGAACAGTCCGCCGGACTCTCCTTTAAACAGACCGCCCACCACTGCCAGCACCAGCAACGTAAGCGTATCCGTCACAGCCGTACCGCCCACAGCAATACTTACACTGCGATGGCGGGACACACCGTAACGAATTACAATCGGGTAAGCCACCAGCGTGTGCGAGGCATACATACTTGCCAGCAATATGGACGTCACGAGACTATACTTCAGCAACATCATATTGGTAACCAAGCCTATGCCTATCGGAATGACGAAAGCCAGCAATCCCAGCATCACAGCCTTTCCGCGATTCTTCTTGAAATCGCCCATATTCATTTCCAACCCTGCCAGGAACATGATATAATAAAGTCCGACCTTGCCGAACAACTCGAAACTGCTGTCGCGCACCAAGATATTGAAGCCATGCTCGCCAATCACCAATCCCGCCAGAATCATACCGATAATGTGCGGTATACGTAATTTATTCAGCAATATGGGCGCAAACAATATAATAAGGAGTACAAGGAGGAATATCCATGTAGGGTCTGTTACAGGAAGTGTCAAACTGAAATTGAGCCAGTCCATACGCAGTGAGTTTTAGGTTTTAACTGCAAAATAACGAAAAAGTTTTCACTTTATGCGGTGTCATACAGCAATTTGTTATAAATTTGCAGCCAACTCTATCATTTATAGATAGATTAGAACTATTTTATAAACTAAATTAAAACAAAAGAAAAATGAAAGTAGCTATTGTTGGAGCAAGCGGAGCCGTAGGACAAGAGTTCCTGCGAGTGCTCGATGAAAGGAATTTCCCGTTGGACGAGTTAGTATTGTTCGGTTCTAAACGCAGTGCCGGCACTAAATATACCTTCCGCGGTAAACAGATCGAGGTTAAACTCTTGCAACACAACGATGACTTTAAAGGGGTTGACATTGCTTTCACTTCCGCAGGCGCAGGCACCTCTAAAGAGTATCTTGAAACAATCACCAAGCACGGCGCTGTGATGATTGACAATTCAAGCGCTTTCCGTATGGATGCCGATGTTCCTTTGGTTGTACCCGAAGTCAATGCCGCCGATGCCAAAGACCGTCCGCGCGGCGTTATCGCCAATCCTAACTGTACTACTATCCAAATGGTAGTGGCACTGAAAGCCATCGAACAGCTTTCTCATATAAAAACCGTACACGTATCCACGTATCAGGCTGCCAGCGGTGCAGGCGCCGCTGCTATGGATGAGTTGTACGAACAATATCGCCAAGTATTGGCGGGTGAACCCGTGACCGTGGAGAAATTCGCCTATCAACTGGCATTCAATCTGATTCCCCAGATTGATGTGTTCACTGAAAACGGATATACCAAGGAAGAGATGAAGATGTACAACGAAACACGTAAGATTATGCACTCCGACATCAAAGTCAGCGCAACATGTGTTCGTGTACCTGCCCTCCGCTCGCATTCGGAAAGTATCTGGGTAGAGACAGAACGGCCCATTTCTATCGAGGAGGCACGTGAAGCATTTGCCAAAGGTGACGGACTGGTATTAATGGACAATCCGGCAGAGAAAGAATATCCGATGCCGCTGTTCCTCGCAGGAAAAGACCCTGTATATGTAGGACGTATCCGCAAGGACCTCACCAACGAGAACGGATTGACTTTCTGGATTGTGGGCGACCAGATCAAAAAAGGTGCTGCATTGAATGCGGTACAGATTGCAGAGTATCTGATTAGAGAGAAAGCGCTTTAAAATTTCTCCTAATCCATAAACCGACAAGGGTGTGTCAAAAATAGAATGTCATTACTATTACAGCATTCATTTTTAACACACCCTTGACTATGTTGCTTGAGACTTCCGGTTTTTAGGTCGTTTTAAGTATATCAATAAGACACAGTTTCTGAAATCTCACTTTCTGCATTATCTTTGAATAACGAAGTCACAAAATAAACTCCCTTTTCCGATAATTTAAATGACGTTCCTTGGGTAATACCTACCAAATCGGCTTTCCGCTCTTTCCCATTATCTTTATATATAGCGTAATAAGCAACATTTGAAACCGCTCCCCAAGACAAATCAGACCCATTCAACCTGATATTGTCCGGTGCCGGAGGAAGTACCGCAGCAGTTCGTCCTAAATAAGGAGGCAATACTTTCTTTCCATATATAGCCTTGACCGCATCTGCAATACCAACCTTATTTTCTACCAAGTTCTTGGCACTGTACAATACACTTCCCTTTACCTTCGGCTTTGCACTGGCCAGTTCAAACTGCTTCATTAAGTCATCTGACGATTGAAACTTACTTCCATATTGCGAATCGCCAAATTTATAAATGCCATATCCTATCAATAAGTGGTTCTCATATGTATATTGCGACCATAAATCCAACCTCAGATTAAAACTGGTAACCTCATTGCCTGTGGCAAAATACAGCTGCGGAATAACCACATCCACCCAGCCTTCCTTTGCCCACGTATTGACATCTGCAAACAATGTATTGTAGTTACGCTCCATATCAGCTGCCGGACTAATAGAGAAAATCACTTCCGGACGAGTCTCAATAATAGTTTTCTGGATATTCCTAACTACGGTATTTACATTATTACGCCTGAAATCCTCGACATTCTTAAATTTATCCTTCCCATATTCTTGAAATTCCGCACCATCATTCATTGTCTCAGAAGCTTCCAATGACGGATAGAAATAATCATCCATGTGAATACCGTCAACGTCATACTTGGTAATAATTTCCCTGACAATATTTGCAATCCGTTCCTGAACTTCCGGCAAAGCAGGATTATAAACTCTGATTTTCTCATAATCCTTAACCAGTTCCATGGGTATTTTGGCATCCAGTTTTGGGAAAGCAGCATTCTTATTTGCACGCGTAGCTATACGGTATGGATTTAACCAAGCATGAAACTGGATACCTCGCTTATGGGCTTCCTCAACAAGAAATCCTAAAACATCATAATCGGGTCTTACTCCTGCACTTCCTGTAATATACTTACTCCAAGGCTCATATTCCGATTCATAAAACGCATCTGCCATACCTCTGATTTGGAAAAATACCGCATTCATGTTATACCCGACCAATAAATCCAGATAATCTGTATACAACTTTTTCTGAACATCGGCATCATACTTTTCCATAGGCCAATCGAGCCCCCATACCGTAGCTATCCATACTCCTCTCAGTTCCTTTCCGGGCAGAACAGACGAAGAGGTCTGACCTTCTCCCTGAGAATGGCTGCCATCATCCAAAATGCCTTCATCGTCTTTACTACATGCTGCGACCAGCACAAGTAAAATGATTATATATATATAGTTCAAATGTTTCATCCTTAAATTTTTAATAAGAAAGCCGCCTGATATTTTTAAAATAGACGGCTTTCAAGTTGACAATATAAAAATTCAATTTAAATGTAGAAAATCAGCATATTATTCCTCTTCCTGCTTAATAGGGAACTCGCATATTACAAATCCTGATCCTGTGCGTGATGCAAACACACAAAGCTTGGCATCTTTCCCGTTCTCATCTTTCTCTATATAATAATCTGTCTGCGCCAGGGCGTTTCCATTTCCACTTCCACCTAATTTAAATTGGTACAAAGGATTGTGATTATCTCCTTCGTCAAATTTCCGCAAAGCCTCTTCTATGGTAGCTCCTTTGCTCAAATCATAAATTTCCAAAGCAATGGTTGCAGTAGATGCACTACCCTGACCAGCGGTACAAACCAACAGATAACGCTCCTCATTAAAATTGATTATCCTTGGAGCCACAGCCTCTCCTTTTATGCTCGACGCATATATTTCGCCTACAGACTCATTGACCAATGTTACAGGAATTCTGACACCCGACCATAAATACTGGTCTGTATTTCCCACTCTATATACATTGGTCACCATCGTAGCATCAGATTTTGACGGTAATACTTTAATGGCAGTGGCATCAACTGTTTTATAGCCGCTTACGGGTATTCTTAGAAAATCAGTAGCTGCATTATCACCAAAGAATATAAATCCGTTACCATTCTCATCTATATTATAAGAGGCATTATCACCATGTCTGTTTCCTGCTCCGGAGATACTTCCAACATTAATATTGGCTATCGTTTCCGGTTGGGAATCCGGTGTTTCCCAATGATAAATCTTAAGAGGGGAAGCTTTGGCACCCGACAAACTTGAAAGATATACATGACCATTACTCAACGCACCCATGTTATAAGAGAAAGTACCACCGCTAACTCCAGTCAAATCCAGCAGAATCGGGTTGATTTCCCCCTTCTTCAAATCCGATACTTTAAGAAGATGAGGTTGTGTAGCTCTGCTGACAACCAATACATGTTCGCCATCATAAGAAGCACAACGGGTAGATGCCGCATCGGCATAATCACTATAAATGTTATCTCCTGAAAAATTATATACAGTAGGCTTTTCAAAATCAGCCCCATACACAGGAACTCTTTTCCGGACTTTAACAAAATATTCCTTATACCTCTTATTATTTACAATCCGAAGTATCAAAGTCTTGTCGGAAGTTTCCTCATCCATTGAGAAATCCATGACCGGAGTCTGAAGCTCCGCGCCCTCCGAAAGTTCCGCCTCAAAGCTCAAAGCTGAAAAATTAGTTTCAACATCCAAACGGGGAAAATTAATTGTCTTATTGGCTTCATCAATTGTTCCTTCCACCACTGTTTTCCCGTCTGCTCCGGCATTAACTATCTTTATTGCTAAAAGCTCCGTATCATAAGGTGCTATATGGCTTTTAGGATAATCCTCCTCACAAGAGACAAGACTAATACCAAGCAATACAGCCATAAATCCTAAACTTTTTATTAATTTATACATAATCTCATGTTTTAATTAAAAACCATTGTTAACTCACGGATGTATCCGTCAATTCAAACTTGCCGGCCATCCCTCCGTTTGAGTAAGTGTATATCCTCTACTCTTATAATCTTCAATCTGATTAATTCCGATAGGTGAGAGATATGGGTTTACATTAGGCACATTCAAGAAGGGCAGTCGTCCTTTATTCTGTTCCGGATAGAAAAATCCTTTCATGGCAGCAGCATTAGTGCCATCATAAACGGTCAGACTTCCATCCTTGCCCATAACTCTGATTTTCCCGCTATTCTCTGATTTCAGTTCTTCGGGAACCTCATCCTTGAAATTTACCCAAGTACCTACCAGCAAATCCTGATTTCTATCGGTATCCATGTACTCCAATTTTTTCCAACGTCTCAAATCGACGATACGTGAGAATTCAAAAGCAAATTCCATTCTTCTTTCCCGTCTGATTTCCCAAAGTAACGGAGATACGGTGACATCTCTACCCGGATCATCAGGCAGAGCATCTAACTTCATGTCTGCTGTCCTGACAACACCCAACGCTTTTGCTTCCTCTGCAATCGGTCTGTTACGGATCTTGTTAATAGACTCATCTATATCAGTCTGGACAACCGCCGGTCCTCCCAATGTTGCAAGTTCCGCTTTAGCCTCAATCCAATTCAATAAAACTTCAGCATAGCGGATTACCGGATAGCCAGTCACATTCTTTTCACCCTGAAATTCCGGAGCCGGAGAACCGCCTTTTTCAATATACTCCAATGCACTCCGAGGGATAAACTTAGTTACATACAAATAACAGCTTTTAGCTCTGGGAGTCGGCTTATTGTAAAAACTTGCCTCAAATCTGGCATCTCTTGTCTTTATCAGGTTACTTAAAGTAAAATCGGCTGCATTGGCAACTGCAGAAGTTTGCCAGTCCTTACCATCCGTACAGATAAACGCCTTAATCAAATCCAAATTCGGACCGACATCGGTAGGGTCATTCATGTTACAAGTCGATGCTATGGAATGAGTCACACCCTTATCCGCATCATAGGTACGATACAGGATACAGTCTTTCGTACTTTTCGTCGACCCGAATAAAGAGCGGAAATCAGTCACAATATCATATTTTCCACTGCTCATCACCAAGTCAGCCGCAGCAATAGCCTGCTCAAAAAATTTCTTCGCACGTTCGTCATTCTTATAATAATATTTTTGCCAACTTGCTTCAAACAATGCCCATCTCGAAACAAAAGCAGCCACCACATAACGGTTCACATATTGTGCATCCCCGTCATCCAAACGGACATTCTTCATGGCAAAATCAAAATCATCATAAACGGCATCCATCACTTCATTTCTCGGAGTACGATCCTTATACAAGGCATCCTTATCCGTATTCAACACCTCTGTATCGTAATAAGGGACATCACCAAAAACATTGACCAGACGAGCATACTCCATTCCTCTGAAGAAGCGGCCTATTCCCATCCAATGATTGTATTGTTCTTCGGTCAGAATATCCTTCATTCTGGCAGACACACGATCAAGCATGACATTCGCTTTCCTTATCCAAGCAAAATTCCATGTCGGACCGGTAAATTCGCTCTGCCACATCATATCCAGACTCGTTGAGCCTTTTGATGTAGGGACAGTCCGTCCAAACTGCGTTTGGGTGGACAATCTCACTGCATCATCATTAAAAGTATAATTTGCATTAGGAGCATACGTCGTTTCATACTTCAATCCATATCCTACAAAGAAGTTGGTATAAAAGGCATTGGCATACAAACGTACCCTATCCTCACTGGTCCAGTAAGCATCATCTTCCGATGTAGTCAATGAAGGACGGTCCAGCACATCATTACAATTCGTAAACAGGAAGATGATTCCGGTTAAAATCATATATATTTTAAATCTCATAATTACTCTTTTTTAGAAGGTTAATTGAACGCCACATGATAAAGTCTTGAAAACAGGTGTGCCCATACCCGTACGTCCCAAGTTATAGTTTGAGTCAGACCTGAACATCGAATAACCTGAGATAGCCTCCGGGTCGATAGGCAATCCGTTCAGCTTGTCAAATGTAAAGAAGTTCTCTAATGACATATAGAGTCTGGCCTTGGATATATACACTTTTGAAAGAAGATTCTCCGGGAAAGTATATCCCAACGTTATATTCTTGATTCTCAGGTAAGACATATCCAGCAAATAACGTGACTGTTTCTGCATACTGAAACCAGTATTGCTTCCACCCAAATTCCATGCTCTCGGATAAAATGCATCCGTACGCTCTTCTGTCCAATAATCGGTTGTAAAGGTTTTGGGAAGAGCACCCTCCTTGGCATTATATCCGGGAATAGCCAACTGACCACTACCCCAAATCTGACGCTTGCCGATGCCTTGGAAGAAGATTGAAAAATCAATCCCCTTATAATCCGCTCCCAAACGGAAGCTATACTCATAGCGAGGAGTAGAATTGCCAATCACAGTCTGGTCACCGGGATTACCATTCGTACCTGTTCCCGGTGTGATATAACCGTCTCCGTCCAAATCCACGAATTTAACGTCACCCGGTGCAAAAATCAATTTGTTATTGTCTTCATAATGTACCTGATACACCGGATATTGGGAAGATTGTTTATTGGTAGTATGCGCTGTTCCGTTATAAATGACAGTAATTTTTTCTATTTGTCCGTCTGCTCCGTAAACAAAGTCCTCTTTTTGAAACAATCTATCTGTCACAAAACCATAAATATCGCCATATCGTCTTCCGGTAGAATAGGTTGTCCCTAATTTGCGGTCTTCCCATGGAGTCAGATAATCCGCGCCTTTGGTTATATAGGTAGTTGCATCGGAAATAGAAGCCATAACATTAATTCCCAATCCATTGGAAAAACGATGGGTAAAATCAGCCGACAACTCCCAACCTTTGGTTCTCAAACTACCGTAATTACCTTTAGGAGCTGTAGCACCAAGTGTCACCGGCAAGCTTTCTCCTTCAATAATCATGTTTTTCGTATCCCGACGATACCAATCGAAAGTTACTCCGAATTTATTCTTAAAGAAACGCAGGTCTACTCCAAAATCCAAAGTCTCAATCTCTTGCCAACTGATATCACTGTCCACTAACGAAGGAGTACCGTACAAAGGCATCTTATTACCGCTTCCGTCCAGCCATGACGATTGGCCGTCAGCCAATATGGCTTTGTACAAGGTATTGGATACCGTCTGGTCACCAATACTACCCCATGAAGCCCTAAACTTACCAAAGCTCAAAATATTTTCAACCGGTTTCATGAAACTTTCATTGGTAAACACCCAACCGGCAGAAAAAGAAGGGAACCAACGCCACTGCAAATTCTTCGGAAATTTAGATGAACCATCCCTACGTATATTAGCTTCTAAGAAATATCTGTCTTCGAAAGAATAATTCAAACGTCCGAAGAAACCTAATTGAGCTTCCCAATTGCGGTCTCCTTCAATGAACTGGTCACCGGATGCCAATGGAAATTGCGGGTTTGTCAAATCAATAAGATTTGTTTTCCACCCTTTATGCGAACTCCATTTACTGGTAACCCTGTTCATACCTACCATAAACTTAAAAGCATGCTCTTTTTCAGCTCCCAATTGCAGGTTATAGGTGGTATAAATATTAAACGTATTATTATCTACCGATTTATTCTGATAGCCGACCTGACTAGCTCCCGGACCCGAACTGTTATAATATTTTTCTACAGGGAAACGGTATGCCGGCATGCCTCCCGTGTCTACTCTTTCGCCTTGTTCATTGACAAAGACCTGACTGCCGTTCTCTATCCACGCCGTAGGCGCATACCATGTAGCACCGGCCTCGTATTGGGTTACAGACGAATTTGTTTCCGAAGTTTGTCTGTCGTAAGTATAATCAAATTTAACATCCCAATTCTTCGTAATATTCAATGTAAAACCCAGGTTAACGTTATAATATTTATTTTGCAGATTATCTGTATTTGATGCAGCCATTTCATACGACGGCTCTTTCAAAGGATTGCCATGTTCTGTCACTCCCATCGGAAACAGCGGACTCCAACGATACATATACAACCAAGGGTCAGCAGAAGTATTACCAATACCCGGATAACGTTTATTACGGTCGGAATAGATAGAACTGGCTCTCACTGTAAGATATTTATTCAATTCCGATGTTACACTGACCGATGCATTATATCGTTTGAAGTCGTCCTTCTTGGCAGTCTTAGACATACCACTCTGATCCAAATACCCCAATCCTATATTATAACTGGTCTTGCCGCTTTTACCATTTACCGATAAATTATGGCTCATGGTCGGAGCCCAGTTCCTGACCATAGCTTTAGCCGCATCATAAAGTCTATATCCATATTTATCTTTTCCGTCATAATACCAGTCACGGCCATATACTACCGGATCATTCCATTTTACCTTTCCTCCATACTGTTTCTGCCATTCTATGGCTTTCTCCAGGCTTTCGGGACTAATACGCCAAAAGCCACCCGCCGGCATCGGTTCTCCTCTGTTTATTTGAGCATCCAATGTGTACTGCAAGGCTTCAATTCCACCAATTTCAATGCTTTTGGCAGGATCTTGCCAAGAAAAGTTATTGGAATAGCTAACTTCAAATTTATCTGTTTGCGCTCCCGATTTAGTTGTTATCAAAATAACGCCAAACGCAGCTTTTGAACCATAAATAGAAGATGAAGCTGCATCTTTCAATACGGAAATAGACTGGACATCATTGGGATTAACCATCTGAATACTTGGAATTTCCACGTTATCCAACAAAATAAGCGGAGTATTATTTCCCGAAATGGATCCAATTTGACCGCGAATTTTAATCAAAGGGTCCGAACCGATTTCTCCCGTTGGAATTGTAATATTAACACCCGGCACTGAGCCTTGAAGTCCACGACCGATATCCGCAATAGGACGACTGTCCAATGTTTTATTTACGTCGACTGTTGCAACTGCACCTGTTAAATTAGCTTTCTTTTGAGTTCCATAACCCACCACAACAACTTCCGAAAGTAACTCGCTATCCTCTTTTAAAACAACCTTTACCGTCTTGGTTGCTTTTACCTCTTGAGTTTGATAACCAACGAAAGAGATTTGTAAGGTTGAACCCGGCTTTACATTCAATGTAAACTTTCCGTTAATATCAGTTATTCCACCATTTGTCGTACCTTTCTCTACCACACTAGCTCCGATAACCGGTTCTCCGTTTACATCTACAACCAAACCATTGACTATTTGAGTTTGCAACTGTTCTGTCACTCTCAAAGAACCGTCAATGGTAGTCTGAGTAGCTATCACGTTTCCACTGCTTAATAGCAAGGTGCTGATTGCTACTACCGTGAGGATCTTTTTATTAGACAATCCTCTTTTTCTGCAATCTTCATTCATAAGTGATTGATGATTTTGTTAATTAAAAATAGTTTTTTCCAAAAATGGTAAGATAGAAATTAATAAGAGTAGGATAGAATCACCCAAACTCTTGTGTTTTCACTTTTCCATAGGCATTTCTCAATTTAAGGGTTCATAAATGGTATGTTGTATCTCTTTTCTCTCTAAAATTTCAAGTCCACCGGAAACTTGATATATATTGATTATCAGTCAATTTATTAACTTTATCGATTGCTTTAAGAGATAAATTCTATTATTAACAAAGGGTGATGAAGAACTTGCATACTTCATACGGAACAAAGATATATTATTATTCAATATCAAGAACATATATTTGCTTTTTTTAGTCTTATACTTTAAAATTTGCAAATTCTTTTCCTATATACATTATTATATAAATAGTTTAAGGCTCTTCTATATTCAAAGAATGAAATTCTATCAGTCCATTCATTGGAGTTTCTTCAATTACGTCCAGTTCAATTCCAAACTCACCGGCAACTTCTCTTAAGATGTCCGCATAGCTATAGGCCAATGAACCAACAAATCTAATGGGATAATTCTTATAGTCGTACTGACAGACATTACGAGTGAAAAATCCTCTTAAATTATTAGTTATCAATTCAAAGACATAGTCATCGTTTGTATAGTCTGCCAAGAAGTAAGAAATCGTTGAGAGGAAACGGTTTGGGAAAGGACGGTTATATACCGATTCCATTACTTCATTAGAACTGATACGAAATTTTTCAAAAAAATCGGCCATTACATCCTTAGGTGCCAAGCCTTTTAACACATCGGACAGAAACATTTTGCCTAATACAGCTCCACTGCCTTCATCGCCCAAGATATAACCACCTGCCTTGACGTTCTTGACTACTATTTTCCCGTCATAAAAGCATGAATTAGAGCCTGTTCCCAAGATACAGGCAATGCCGGCTTCGCATTTAAACAGACCGCGTGCCGCTGCAAGCAGGTCACTTTCAACCTGAATAGGAGTCTTGAATTGTGCTACTAAGGATGCACCCAATATATTCTTTTTTTCATAAGAGGTGCATCCGGCTCCATAATAATATACTTGTTCCAATTTCTTTTTGAAAAAAATATCGGGTAATCCTAAACGTACACTCCGGCTAATTTCTCTTCTTGTTTGAAAAAAAGGATTCAATCCCTCGGTAAAAACACGCTGTATCAAGTGGTTGTCTTCAACCAGTGCCCATTCAGTTCTTGTAGAACCACTTTCCGCAATCAGTTTCATAGCTAATTAGTTTTAGAATTGAATACAAATATATAGTTATTTTTAATATTCCTGTGATAATTCTTCGAAAAGTTTACTACATAGATGGCATTTCCCATTATGAACAGTCTTTTTAAATAAAATAGTTTTAAGCTGATAACTGTTTGTGCATCTATTATAAATAAGCAGTTGATTGTCTATTTTTAATTCGTTAGACCTTGGTTGCCCTTTCGTTAGACCCTGGTTATCCTTTCGTTAAACCATGGTCTAACGAAAGGGCAACCAAGGTTCAACGAATTACTATTTGCAATTGCCGAGATTAACTGATACGAAAAAAAATAAAAGAGACTGCTATTCAAGCATTTAATACTTCCTAATGCCATTATTGTAAATAAAACGTTTCTATCTAAGTTCCCAGTGGAAAAGAATTTGCAAATTTTAAAGTATAAGACTAAAAAAAAGCAAATATATGTTCTTGATATTGAATAATAATATATCTTTGCTCCGTATGAAGTATGCAAGTTCTTCATCACCCTTTGTTAATAATAGAATTTATCTCTTAAAGCAATCGATAAAGTTAATAAATTGACTGATAATCAATATATATCAAGTTTTCGGTAGACTTGGAAAAAGAAATAAGAGAGATAACATAAAATTATGAACCTTATAAATAAAAATGCTTATGAAACAATGAAAACCATGCAGAGCGGTTATCCCTAAGACCCCGCTTTTATCCCCTTTTTAAATTATTTCAACTTTAATTTATCATCAATTACTTATGAATGAAGATTATAAAAAACGGAAATTAGCTAATAGCAAATTTCTTGCTGCAGTAGCAATCAGCGCATTGTTTTTAAGCAGCAGTAATGTAATGGCTACCCAAACGGGTTCTACCGATACTCACGAAGTGCTGGAGCAGATGCAATCTATATCCATGACCGTTACGGTAGTCGACACAAAAGGTGAACCTATTATTGGTGCCAATGTCATAGAAAAAGGTACAACAAATGGCGGCATCACAGACTTAAGTGGGCAATTTAAAATGAATGTTAAGCCCGGTGCCATAATTCAAGTTTCTTTCGTTGGATATAGTACCCAAGAAGTAAAAGCAACTCCTATACTGAAAGTTATATTAAAAGATGATACAGAACTTTTGGATGAAGTAGTAGTAGTAGGATATGGCTCACAAAAAAAAGTAAACCTAACCGGTGCTGTAGCTTCCGTAGATGTAAACAAAACTATAGACAGCCGCCCTATTACAGATATAGGCCGTGCTTTGCAAGGTTCTGTACCAGGACTTACCATCACAACTAACTCCGGTGAAATAGGCGGTGCACCTACTATCAAAATTCGTGGCAGCATAGGCTCCCCAAATGGAGAATCTAAACCGCTCATATTAGTGGACAACGTAGAGGTTACAGACATTTCAATGGTAAATCCGGATGATATTGAAAGCATATCTGTATTAAAAGATGCCGCATCTGCATCCATTTACGGGGCACGTGGAGCATTTGGTGTGCTACTAATCACTACAAAATCAAAAAGTAAACATGAACGTCTTTCCGTAAAGTATACTAATAATTTTGCCTGGCGCACACCAACCAAAACTCCTGAACAACTTCCGGGATGGCAACAAGCAGACATAAACCTGCAAGGCGTTATCAATCAGACACAAGGAGCTACACAATTCTACAATGTAGTAGGAAACATGCGCGTAGATGCGACACATGTACAAAAGATGAAAGAATATTGGGAACAATATGGTTATGGTACCCAATTCGGACGCGATATGGAATTAGGGCGGGATTTTGAATTCCGGGATGGTGGCATGTTTTTTATACGTACATGGGATTGGTACGACGAATATATCAAAGATTGGGCTCCACAACAAAACCACAGCCTATCCATTAATGGCGGTAATGGCCGAACCAATTATAACATTGCTCTAGGCTATCTGCACCAAGATGGTATGATGAAAATCAACTCGGATAACTATACCCGCTATAATGCCAACATTTCACTGAACTCAGAATTGAACAAATACATCTCTGTCCGTACAGGTGTCATGTTCACCCGTTCAGACTATGACAAGCCATTCAATTATGGTTCTGATTTATACGACCACATGTATTATCTCTATCGTTGGCAACCAATGATGCCATATGGTACTTTTGAGGGAAAAGAGTTCCGTAATGCACTGACGGAACTGAAATCGGCACCTACTACAACAAAAGAACGTGAATATATGCGTTTGACAGGTGGCGCAACAATCAAACCAATCAAAGACTTATCCATAGATATTGATGTAGCTTATAGTTCTATAGAAACACGTTACAAAAAATATGGTACACCGAGCTTGACCAGCGGATATGAAATATTCTCGGCACGACCAACTGTAGAAGCTTTACGTAATTCATACGGTAATTATGTATCAAGCAGTTATGATTATATCTATCAGGAAACCGGACGCACCGAAAACATTACTGCCAACATCGTTGCTACTTACGCAAAACGCTGGGGTGATCACGACTTTAAAGCAATGGCCGGCTCTAATTTGGAAAAAAGTGAATATAAATATTACTGGGCACAACGCAAAAATCTGCTTGACCCAGGAAAAGCAGAGTTAAATCTCGCCACAGGCGATCAGACTACTAGTTCAGAACATACTTGGTGGTCTGTAGCCGGATTCTTCGGACGTATCAACTATGCTTACAAAGACCGGTATATGTTAGAAGTGAATGGACGCTACGATGGTTCTTCCCGTTTCCCCTCTGGCAACCGCTTTGCTTTCTTCCCATCTTTATCTGCAGGTTATCGTCTCTCAGAAGAAGCTTTCATGCAACCATTGAAGCCCTATCTCAGCACATTGAAGCTCCGCGGGTCATGGGGTATGATTGGAAATCAAGATGTAGGGACCAACCGCTATGTTTCAACCCTCTCCTCTTCTACCGACAGTTGGATTATCGATGGTAAAAAAGTACAATCTACACAAAAGCCGACTATCGTATCTTCTGCTTTGACTTGGGAGAAAGTTGCAACATTTGATATTGGTGTAGATGCCCGTTTCTTCAATGATGCATTAGGCATCACATTCGATTGGTATAATCGTAAGACCAGCGATATTCTGACTACCGCCAATTTGCCGGCTACGCTGGGTGCTGATGCTCCATACGAAAACATGGGTACTATCCAGACCAAAGGTTGGGAACTTGCAGTAGACTTCAGGCACACTTTCAAAAACGGACTTCATTTCGGAGTAACAGCTTCTTTGGCAGATGACCGTACAGAAGTGACCAAATGGACCAACAACACAGCTATTCCTACTTATGGAGCTACAGGTTGGTGGGACACTCAGTATTACAAAGAAGGAATGGTCTTAGGAGATATTTGGGGATTACAATTTGACCGTTTCCTGACAGAAAACGACTTCAATGCTGACGGTACATTAAAAGCCAACATACCCGACCAGACTTCTGTATTCCCTGCCGGTTACAAATTTGCGCCAGGCGATGTATTATATAAGAATCTTGATGGCGACAATAAAATTACCAAAGGAACGCAAACTACTGAGCCGGGCGACTTAACTGTTATAGGAAACGCACTGCCTCGCTTACAATTTGGTTTGAACCTAGATGCTGCATGGAAAGGCTTTGATGTAAACTTGTTCTTCCAAGGTGTAGGTAACAGAAAACTTTGGGCAGCAGGAAATCAAGTACTGCCAGGTTTCACGACAGGTGAACCGTTCTATAAAGGAGCTGAAGACTATTGGACACCGGAAAATCCGGATGCATTCTATCCACGTCCTATGGACTACCAACAAGGACAAACCGGTAATTATAATGTAAACGACCGTTACTTGCTGAACATGGCATATCTACGATTAAAAACATTGACTGTAGGCTATTCATTGCCAAAAACATGGTTAAGCAAATTCAAAGTACAAGGATTACGTGTTTACTTCACAGGCGAAAACCTCTTTACTATTGATGGAGTTAAACCTGCTATTGACCCGGAAATAGGTATACGTACTGTTGGAAAAAGCAGTGATGCCCGAAACTTTGGACGCAGCTATCCATACCAAAAGACAGTTTCATTTGGTATTCAGCTCAGTTTATAATCTAAATTATGAAAATTATGAAAAAGAAGAATTTACTATATATTGCTTGCATACTAACAACAGCTTCATTAAGCAGTTGTGATGATTTCTTAGATAAGGAACCGCAAGACAAGCTTACCAATAATACCTATTGGCAAACAGAAAACTCGCTGCGTACGTACGCACAAGATTTCTACTCCACTTATTTCAAAGGATATGGTACAGACTATACAGTCTTTGGAGGCTATTTCTCGGGAGATGACTACACAGACGACTTCATCAATTTAAATAACGCAAATACTAATAGTGCAGGTTATATCTATTTTCCGACTTCTGCCACCACTGACTGGAACAGCAAAACCGCTCCCTGGAGTGATAACTACGGGATTATTTACAAAGCCAATGTCATGATTGAAAAGATACCGGGTATGAATATTTCAGATGAAGCTAAAAAGCACTGGACAGGGGTGGCACGTTACTTCCGCGCAATGGCCTATAGTGCATTGGCGAAGAGCTATGGCGGTGTTCCCTATTATGATGAAACTGTCGACCCTACAGACATGGCACTTTATAAAGACCGGGATTCTTATTTGTATATAGCACAAAAAATCTTAGAAGACTTCCAGAATGCACTGGAGAATGTACGTGTAGATGATACGAAACGTCAAGTCAATAGATATGTGGTAGGCGCCTATATGTCACGCGAATTGCTCTACCATGCTACTTGGCTAAAATACCACGGTAGCACTGTAGGACCCGATGCCGAAAAAATAGCGGATGAAGACATTAAGGCTTTACTGCAAGGAGCCATAAACGGTGCCAATGCAGTAATAGGATCAAACAAGTACTCTATAGGCAATACGTATAATGCACTATTTACCACAGATGACTTGGCAGACAACAAAGAAGTAATATGGTATCGTGAATACACAAGCGGATTACAAGGTAATGCCCTGATGTCCTACAACGGTCCGGAAGATCAGACTCAAGGTGGAGTCACTCAGAACGTCGTTGATAGTTACCTTTGCTCTGATGGTCTACCTATCGGACAATCTCCGAACTACCAAGGCAGCCAGGATCCCAGTATTCAATACTCTTTTGAAAACCGCGATCCTCGTCTCTACCAAACACTCGCTGACAGCCTTCGAATCATGAGTGCCCTCAATACCAACTATTCAGAAGGCACATCACCTACTGGATATGCCACTAAAAAGTTCTTAAATGATGAATGGTGGAAAAATGGTTCTTCATATTGTACCGGTATCTTAAGTCCTGCTGATGCTCCTTGTATTCGCTATGCAGAAGTACTGTTGAACTATGTGGAGGCCCGCTACGAAATATCACAAGTAGGCGGTGATGCATTTTCTCAAAATGACCTTGATCAATCTATCAATGAACTTCGTAAACGTCAGTTGACCAAATGGGGTAGTAACATACCACAAACAATGCCCAAAGTACAATTGGAAGGTAATAATCTGACTGTAAACGGCACAATAATCAACGATCCGGTTCGTGACCCTGATGTACCTTCCATACTATGGGAAATACGACGCGAACGTCGAGTGGAACTCATTATGGAAGGCCGGCGCGGTGAAGACCTTCGTCGTTGGAGTAAATTTGAATACTTAAATTCTGAAGACGCCAATGGCAACCCTTCCATGACTTTCTTAGGGGCTTATGTAAATATGAATGATTATCCGGATATGTCTGCTACAGATGAAGAAGGCAACAGGGTACTATTCTTATACGATCCGGAAAATCCAAGCAATAAAAATGCCGACAAAGGATATATTCGCTATCTCCGAGGTAATAATCTTCGTGTATTTAAAAAAGGTGAACTGGATTCCGAACGTTATTATTTGCGGGCTATTCCAAGCGGACAATTAACAATTTATAGTGATAAAAACCAAAAATTGACTCAAAACCCCGGTTGGTAAAATCACCGGCCTCCTCATAATATAATTTTAGGAGGTTGTGTCAAAACGTTGGCACAACCTCATTTATATTTTAAGTTCTGCTATATTTTCTTTTGGCTATGCTACTTTTTCCTCATG